>Ga0116217_10006212_pt1 | contig 10395 bp, 8 predicted proteins | sample Sb_taG_6_FD_89697 | JGI IMG/M metagenome (GOLD analysis project Ga0116217, IMG submission 89697) | Peat soil microbial communities from Weissenstadt, Germany - Sb_50d_4_PS metaG | ecosystem: Environmental > Terrestrial > Soil > Wetlands > Peat | place: Germany: Weissenstadt | collected 2010-09-21 | reverse complement strand
GGCATCTCGGTGGTGGGCGACGCCATGGCCCGTCCCGTCGTCGAGGAGCTCGAGCGCGGCGGCCACGACGCCAGCACGCTCATGGCCTTCGGCAGCGGGGGCGCGACGTTGAGCGTGGGCATCAAGGAGCGCCTGCTGAAGGCGCTCCCCAACATCATGATCACCGACGTCGCCGGCGCGTCGGAGACCGGCGTCCAGATGGGCGTGGCGTCGACGACGGGATCGGTGTCGACGGGGACCTTCGTCCCCGGTCCCGGCACGGTGGTGGTGAGCGCAGACCTGACGCGCGTCCTCGAGCCCGGTGACGAGGAGGTGGGCTGGCTGGCCCAGCGCGGGTCGGTGCCCCTCGGGTACCTGGGCGACGCCGAGAAGACGGCGCGCACCTTCCCGGTGATCGACGGCGAGCACTACTCGGTCCCCGGCGACCGGGCCCGCGCCCTGGCCGACGGGGAGATCGAGCTGCTCGGCCGGGACTCGGTCACCATCAACTCCGGCGGGGAGAAGATCTACGCCGAGGAGGTCGAGCAGGCCCTCATCGCCCATCCCGCCGTCGCCGACGTGGTCGTGGCCGGGCGCCCCAGCGAACGCTGGGGACAGGAGGTCGTGGCCCTGGTGCAGGTGGCCGACGGGCAGGAGGTGAGCGCCGAGGAGCTCCTGGCCGAGGCGGGCAAGCACGTGGCCCGCTTCAAGCTCCCCAAGGCCATCGCCTTCCTGCCCCACATCGTGCGCTCCCCCGCCGGCAAGGCCGACTACCGCTGGGCCAGGGAGCGCGCCCTGGAGGCCTGAGTGGAGGACCGCATCACCACCGGCCTCTACCTCGAGCTCGGCGACGTCGACCCCGACCACTACGCCACGCGCCGCGCCCGGGAGCTGCTGGACCGGCCCGGGGTCGACCGGGTGACGTGGTGGGCCAACAACGTCCCGGGCCGAGACGAGTTGCCCATGCTCGTCACCGACGGCACGCTGCTCGGTGTGGCCGAGGTGGACGCGAGCTTCGAGGCCCCCGACCCCCTCCCCGGCACCACGGCCCACCTCTTCCGCCGCTACCCGCGCCCGGGCCAGGGCATCCTCACCGGCGCGCCCACCACCGGCCTGCTGGTGGTGTGGATCAGCCCGCGCTCTTCCGAGGACACCCAGGCACTGCGCGACTGGGGCGACTTCGTCCACATCCGCCACATCGCAGCGGCATCGCTGCCGGGATTCACCCACATCACCCCGTACCAGAACACCGTCGACGGCGATCCGCACTTCATGCACTTCTACGAGCTCGACGCCGAGGACCCCGAAGCGGCGTACATGGCGATGGCCCGGCACATGGCCAAGTACTTCGGGGGGTCGCGCACCGAGGCGTTCGCGGTGTGGGCCGACTGGAAGGCCGCCGGGGGACAGGTGGTGTACTGCAACACCTTCCGCCTGCTCGGAGCCACTCCCCTGCGCCCCGCCCGGGCCGGCACCGGGGGCTGACCGGGCCGTGGAGTACGTCCTGGTCGACAAGCCCCGCCCGCACGTCACGCTGATCACGCTGAACCGGCCCGAGCGCATGAACGCCATGGCCTTCGACGTGATGATCCCCTTCCGCCACGCCCTCGAGGAGGCCAGCGCCGACAACGACACCCGCGTGGTGGTGCTCACCGGCGCGGGAGGGGCGTTCTGCTCGGGTGCGGATCTCGAGGACGCGGGCGTCATCCCCAACATCGCCGGGCTCACCCGCACGACCATCGCCCAGCGCTCCATGGAGCTGCTCGACGACGTCATCCGGGCCATCCGCAAGATGCACCAACCGGTCATCGGCGCCGTCAACGGGCCCGCCATCGGCGGCGGCTTCTGCCTGAGCGTCGCCACCGACATCCGCGTCGCCTCGCACGAGGCCTACTTCCGGGCCGCGGGGGTCAACAACGGCCTCACCTCGAGCGAGCTCGGGCTCAGCTACCTGCTGCCGCGCGCCGTGGGCTCGTCGCGCGCCTTCGACATCATGCTGACCGGGCGCGACGTGGACGCGGCCGAGGCCGAGCGCATCGGGCTGGTGTCGCGCGTAGTGGCGACGGGCGAGCTCCTCGACACCGCCTACGGCATCGCCGAGCGCATCATCGGCTTCTCGCGGGTGGGCATCGAGCTCACCAAGCGCCTGCTGTGGGCGAGCCTCGAGGCCGGGAGCCTGCAGGGCCACATGGACCACGAGGGCACCACCCAGCTGTACGTGCGCCTCACCACCGAGAATTTCGAGGAGGCGGTGCGGGCCCGGCGCGAGCGGCGGGCGCCGTACTTCCGCGACTGACCTGGCCACGCACGGTCACACGCCTCGGCAGATCTCGCGGCGGTACCCGACTCGAACGACGAGCACCAGGAGCACCAGGAGCACCAGGAGCACATCGTCTCGGACCTCGTACACAACTCTGTAGTCACGCACCCGGACGTGCAGGAAGTCAGAATCACGCACCGACCTTGCCCGACTGATCCCGTCCCCTGAGGGGAGACCTTCAGAGCATCCGTTCGATCCTGCGCTCGATCGCCACCAGGCCGTGGTTCTCGGCCAAGGCACGTGCCGCGTCGATATTGCGGAGGGCCCGGGTGCGGTCCCCTGGTTCGTCGCTGCGCAACAGCGACCGGGCCCATGCACAGTGGGTCAAGGCGAGCGGGAACGGGGCACGCAGTCGGGTGCAGACCTCCACGCCATGGGAGAAGGCCTCGTCGGCGGCAGACACGTGACCGAGCACCGACTGCAACTGCCCGATGGCCGTGGCAGCCGCGCCGGACGTGATCACCGAAGCCGTGCCGATCTCGTCGGTGTGCGGGAGCAGGTAGGGCAGAAGCATCTCGGCAGCGCGGACATCGTCGAGGTCGCTGACGGTGTGGCTCCACATGACGACCGTGTTGAGCGGGTAGGGGTCGTCCTTGCAACGCGCGAACTCGGCGGCGACCTCGCCGTCGAGGACGCGCCGGGCCTCCTCGAAGCGCCCGTTCTCGCAGTACATCATGGCCAGACCGGCACGAAGCCCGGGCAGCTCGACCTGGTCGTCGAGGAACTGCGAGAGCATGGGTTCGATCTCGTCGGATCGACCCTGAGGCCAACGCAGGAACATGAGCTGGATTCCCGGCACCAAGACGGCATCGGGCTGGCCCGACTCGAAGCCGATGGACATCGCATCGGTGACGTGACCTTCGGACGCGTCGAGCTCCCCGTCCAGCCAGCTGCGCAGCCCGAGCTGCCACCTCGCCACCCACCGAAGCGTGGGCTGGCCGACCTCGTCGGCCAGGCGGACGGCAAGGTCGGCGACCCGGTCCAGCTCGTCGCGGTCTCCGGCGTCGAACGCGGCGAAGGCCCGGAAGATGGCGGCAAAGTAGAGGCCCACAGGATCTCGCAGGTGCTCGGCGAGGGGCAGGGCCTCGGCCGTCACCGCCAGGCGTTCGGCCAGGGTGTCGAGACCCAGCAACGCGTTGGAGCGAAGGTTGAGGACGTCGAGCAGCGCGCCGGGATCGTCGAGCCCCCGGGCGATGCCGACGGCTTCGTCGCTCAACTTCCGGCGCCGGGCGAGGTTGCCGGTGGGAACCAGCTCCTGGGCCAGGAGGGCGAGCAACCGGGCTCGCTGGGCCGAAGGACGGTCGCCGACCCCTCGTACCGATTGTTCGAGCAGCGCGATGCGCTCGTGGTCGGCCGCACCCACGGTGCTGAAGAAGCCCCGGCTGTTGGCCAGCGCGCGGCCACCAGCCGGTCGGTGCCGCCGAGCGCCTGGGCCCGGTGGGCGGCATCGAGCAGGGTCTCCCGGTAGGCACCCACCCCGGCCTGGCGCTGGGCGGTGCCCAACCCGATGGAAAGGTCGACGCCCAGGAGCGGATCGGGGTCCGGCAACTGGCGGTGGAGCTGCAGCGCCTGGGTGTAGTACCGAAGGGCCTCGTCCGGTGCCAGGCCCGCCAGCGCCGCTTCGGCGGCCTGACGGGAGTAGTCGATGGCCTTGTCGAGGTCGACCGGCTGCGTGGCACTGAACCAGTGGTAGGCGAGGTCCCCGACGCGTGCCCCCGGACTCCCACCGCACATCGCCTCCAGGGCCTCGGCCACGGCGCGATGGGCCCGAGACCGGCGCGTGGCCCCGAGGTCCTCGTACACGGTGTGCTGGACGAGGGCGTGGGTGAAGCTGTAGCGCCCGGGGACGTCGACGAGCTCGCGCACCAATGCCGCTGTCCGGGCCGTGTCGAGGACGTCGAGGAGCTCGCCTTCGGGGCATTCGGTCACCCGGGCCAGTAACTCGAGGTCGAAGTCACGACCGATCACGGCCGCCAAGGCGAGGACGTGCTTGGCCGTCTCGCCCAGCCGGGCGACGCGGGCACCGACCACCTCGCGCACGCTGTCGGGCAGGACCGTCTGTCCCAGGGACGCCTCCGCCACCCACCGCCCCGAGGCATCCTGGGTGATGGCACCAGCGTCGGAGAGGTGGCGCAGCACCTCGCCCACGAAGAAGGGGTTGCCGTCGGTCTCGCGGTACACGGCGTGGGCGAGCCCCACCCCGGCATCGTCGAGGGCATGACCGGCAGCCGCCTCCATGAACTCGAGCACGCCCGTGTCGTCGAGACCCTTCAGCTCGACGCGACTCACACCGGGCTCCCGGCGCAAGGCGGCCAGGGTCTCGACCAGTGGATGGGAACTGGACAATTCGTTGTCCCGGTAGGTGCCCACGACGAGCAGGCGCTGCGTCGGCTCGACCCGGGCCACCACGTGCCGCAGGAGCTGCAGGCTTGGCTTGTCCGCCCACTGCAGGTCGTCGAACACCATCACCACGGGCTGGAGCTCTGCCATCTGTGTGATCAGGCCCACCGACGCCCCGAAGAGCAGGTACCGCTCGGTGTCCGCGTCGGTGCTCTTCGATGCGGGGAGAGACCCCAGGCGCCGGCCGAGACCGGGGACCATCCGGTCGAGCTCGGGACCGTAGTCTGGACATGGGACCACAGCTGCTCTTGTGGTCCGTGGGAGACGAAGTGCCCGAGGGCTTCAGCGAAAGGCTGATAGGGCGCGCCCAGCTCTTCGTCGCAGCGGCCCAGCAGGACGCACGCCCCCGCCTCGAACGCGCTGCGGACGACCTCGGCCACCAGGGTGGTCTTGCCCACGCCGGCCTCGCCGCAGACGAGCACGACTTCGCGCCCTTCCCCTGCGGTCGCTCGCTTGACGGCGTCGGTGAGCAGGGCGCGCTCTTGGTCGCGCCCGATGACGCCGATGCCGGGACGCAGTGTCAGCCGAGACGGGAGGGGGATCGCGCAGGACGCCGCGTCGACGTCGTCGACCGGTTCCCAATCGACTTCGACTGTGGCGAGTGGCTCGGGGAGCCCCTTGAGCTCGAGCCCACCCAGAGCCTGGAACCCGTGTGGGCTTCGCCGCCCCGCCGTGGCCCGGACCAATTCAGAGGCGAGGATCTGGCCGGCCTCGGCGCGTGCGCACAGTCGGGAGGCCTCGACGACGGCGTCGCCGAAGTAGTCGTCGCCTTCCTTGGTGACCTCGCCACCGCTCAACCCCACGCGGAGGCCCAAATGATGATCGCTTCGTCGGTTGTCGCGGTCGACGTCCTGCTGCATGGTCACCGCGCACGACAACCCGGCCGAAGCGGTGGCGAACACCACCATGAGCCCGTCACCCAGGTTCTTCACCTCGGTACCGCCACTGGAGGCCACGGCTCGACGAAGCGCGGCGAAGTGGGCCCGGCGCAGCTCGTCGGCGGCGTCGGGCGCCAGGCCCGACGCCAGTTGCGTCGACCCGACCAGGTCGGTGAAGAGCACTGTGACGTTCTCGGTGCTCATTGCCCGCGCCCCACGGAGTCAAGGGCCCGTCCACCGCCCACGGAAGGCTCGACCCGGCGACACCTCAAGTTCCCGCACCCCCTCGAAGGCCCCCGGGGAATTATGCCTGACGGCGGACACCGACCGCCCGAGACGCCGGGTCGGGCCCGTGGAGGCTCAGCCGGGCAGGAAGTCGAGGAGCAGCTCGTTCACGGCGTCGGGCGCCTCGAGCTGCATCCAGTGCCCGGGGCCGTCGATGCGCTCGTAGCGCCACGTCCCCGACACGTGATCGGCGGAGCCCGTCATCTGGGCCTCGGTGAGGGCGAAGTCGCCGCTGCTCCACACCCCCATGGTGTTGGCCTGCACGGCGGGCAGCTCCGGGGGCGGGGACACCAGGGCCTCCGGCGGCACGTTGGCGCGGTAGTAGTTGAGCGCGGGCGTGAGCGACTTGGTGCGCTCGAGATCGGCGATGACCCCGTCGATGTCGGGGTGGCCGCCCCAGGCGCGCAGGTTGGCCCAGTCGTCGTTGGAGAGCCACTGCTCGGCGATGCCCTCGAATTGGAACAAGAGCATGTACCACGACTTCTCGCGCTGGACGTAGCCCGCCGACATGAAGGCGGCGGGGTGGCCCACCGACAGCGCCACCAGGTGGTCGACGCGGTCGGGCAACAGTGAACCGAAGGCCCACGCCAACGCCGCCCCCCAGTCATGTCCTACGACATGGGCGCGCTCGACGCCCAGCGCGTCCATGATGGCCACCACGTCTCCGGCCAAGAAGGGGATGGAGTACGCGGCGACCTCGTCGGGCTGGTCCGAGGCGCCGTAGCCCCGCAGGTCGGGGACGATGGTGCAGAACCCGGCCTCGACGAGGGCGGGCACCTGGTGGCGCCACAGGCGCCCGCTGTCGGGGAAGCCGTGCAAGAGCACGACGGGCGGGCCCTCCCCGGTGACCTCGTACTCGATGCCCACACCGTTCACGTCGACGCGCATCACACGCTCCTTGCCTTCGGCCCCGGAGGGCTCGCCAGATGTCAGGCCGCCACGATGGACAGCAGCTCGCTGCGGCTGGGCCCCAGGCGCGGTGCGTTGCGCCAACCCGCTCCCAAGGTGAGCACCTTCTCCAACAACGCGGCGTCGGCGAAGACCTCGTCCGCCCTACGGAGCAACCCGAAGACCGACAACAGGGCCCGCAGGCAGTCGGGGTCCTGGCTCGACGCGAAGAACAGGCTCTGCATCATGTTCCAGTCCCCGCCCTCGGGGTCGTAGGACTCACCCCGGATCTCGGCATCGATGTCGGCCAGGCGGTGACGGTCGAAGGCGAGCGTGGCGCGGTACCAAGGCTCGACCACCGCCTCGGTGGCGTCGGCCCACACCGCGCTGAAGGCGGCGGGGTCGCCCACCCCGACGCTACGCAAGGTGTCGCGCAGCGCCAGGCTGTGCATCATGCCCATCGACGCCCCCCGTCCGAGTGACGGGTTGGTGCACGCCCACGAGTCGGCCACCGCCGCGACCCCGGTGGCCACGGGCACGCCGTCCACGGTGAAGCTGCGATGGCGGTCCTCGATCTTGGCCATGACGATGACCCGGTCCTCGAGGGGCTCGCCGTCGAGCCAGTGCGCGATCAGCGGCAGGCTCTGCACCATCGCCGTCCAACGCTCGACGTGGCGCAGCTCCCGCATGGCCTTGTCCGCCGCGCTGGCGATCACCCCCACCCCCCACGTGCCGTTGTCGGCGGGCAGTGTCAGCGTCGAGATGCTCCCGTGGGTCTGGACCAGCGGCCCCAGGATGGGCGGCGTGGTGCCGTCGGGAGACCGGAAGTGCCGTCCGTAGTAGACGAACCCCGAGTCCTCGAGCTCTTCCACGGGGCGACGCGCCCCCGCCGACTCGAGCCAGTCCGGCAACGGCGAACGCCGGCCCGTGGCGTCGACGACGAGGTCGGCGTGGATCTCCTCGCCCCCGGTCGTCCGCACGCCGGTGACGTGGGGCACGCCCCGGACGGCCTGGGCTCCGGCCACCAGGCCCCCGACGGCCACGCCGCGGCGCACCGTCAATCCCGGCGTGGCACGCGCCGCCACCGCCAGGACGGCCTCGACCACCGGGCGGCGGCCGGTCACCGTCTCGAAGTCGCCGTCCCCGGGGCGGACGCCGCCGGTCAGCTGCTCGGGCGCGCCGGCGATGGGGCTCATCCGCAACGCCCCGGCCGCCTCGAGGGCCTTCCCGACCCGGGGGAGCTCGCGCTCGAGGTCGATCCGGAACCGGGGCTGGAAGAAATGCAGCAGCCGGAATTGGTTGACGCCGCGGCGCTCCCAGTCCTCCCAGGCCTCCGACGGCGTCGGGGGCTCGGCCGCGTCCCGTTCCAGCAGCGTGACGTCGTGGCCGTCCTCGGCCAACACCATGGCGGCGACCAGTCCGCCCACTCCCCCGCCGGTAACCACGATCTCAGCCATGCGCACCTCGATTCGGCACGGGAGCCGCACGGGGGCCACGCCGGCGGCGTTTGGCAAGCTACCAGCGCGGGCCCATGCCACTCCAGGGTGAGATGATCGGACGGGGGACCCGGGCCCATGGAGCTCCGGGGAGAAGGGAGCGACCATGCACGTCCCGCTCACGATCGGCGACTTCCTCGAGCGCGCCGCGCTCGTCCACGGTGCCGATCGCGTGGCGGTGGTCGACGAACCGGGTGCAGCGGGATCGCTGGGATCCATCACCTACGCCGAGATGCACGACCGGGCCCGGGGCATGGCGCTGGCCCTCGACGCCATGGGCGTGGCCCACGGGGAGCGCGTCGCCATCGTCAGCCCCAATTCGGCTCGGTTCCTCATCTCGTTCTTCGGCGTGAGCGGCTTCGGACGCGTGCTCGTCCCCGTCAACTTCCGCCTCAACGCGGACGAGGTCGCCTACATCGTGGAGCACTCGGGGGCGTCGGTGCTGCTGGTCGACCCCGAGCTCGAAGAGACGCTGGCAGGGGTGTCGGCCAAGGTGCGGTTGTTGCTCGACGGCGAGGAGGACGCCGAGCTCTTCGCGCCTGGCGCTCCGGGGGCCACCCCGGCACGGTGGGAGGGCGACGAGAACGCCACGTGCTCGATCAACTACACCTCGGGCACCACGGCGCGCCCCAAGGGGGTACAGCTCACCCACCGGAACTGCTGGCTCAACGCCGCGGTCTTCGGGTGGCACACCACCGTGAGCGAACGCGACACACTGCTGCACACGCTGCCCATGTTCCACTGCAACGGCTGGGGCATGCCCTACGCGGTGACGGCCATGGGCGGACGCCACGTCGTGGTGCGCAAGATCGACGGCGAAGCGATCCTGGCCCGCATTGCGGCCGAGGGCGTCACCATGCTGTGCGCGGCACCGGCGGTGGTGGCCGCCGTCCTCGGTGCCGCCGAGGCCCGCCGCGGGCGGGGCGAGGACGTTCCCGGACGCGGCACGGTGCGGGTGGTGGTGGCCGGCGCGCCGCCGCCGTCGAAGACCATCGAGGCGGTGGAGACCGAGCTGGGGTGGGAATTCATCCAGATCTACGGACTGACCGAGACCACTCCCCTCCTCACCATCAACCGGGCGCCCTCGGAGTGGGACGACCTCGACGGCGCCGTGCGCGCCTCGATGCTGGCGCGCGCCGGAGTGCCTGCCGTCGGCGTGCGCATGCGCGTGGACGAGGAGGGCGAGATCCTGGCCCGCACCAACCACGTCTTCGCCGGCTACTGGGAACAGCCCGAGGAGACGGCCAAGGCCGTCGAGCGCGGGTGGTTCCACACCAGCGACGGTGGCTACCTCGACGGGCCCTACACCGTGATCTCGGACCGCAAGAAGGACGTCATCATCACCGGGGGCGAGAACGTCTCCTCCATCGAGGTCGAGGACTGCCTCTACCAGCACGCCGCCGTGGCCGAGGCAGCGGTGATCGGCGTCCCCGACGACACGTGGGGGGAGGCGGTCAAAGCCCTGGTGGTCCTGCGCCCCGGGGCCGTGGCCACCGAGGAGGAGCTCATCGAGTTCTGCCGGGCCCGGCTGGCGCACTTCAAGGCGCCCCGGTCCGTGGAGCTACGCGACGGCCTCACCCGGACCGCCACCGGCAAGCTCCAGAAGTACCGGCTGCGCCAGCCCTACTGGGAAGGGCACGACCGACAGGTGAACTGACGGTCGTCCTTTGTCCTGACCGGGGGGGCTCCCGTTAGGGTTCGGTCGATGGACGCACGGCACTTCCTGGGGTTGGAGCCCACCGACGACCCGCTGCACTGGCGCCTCCCCGTCACCCCCGCGGTGTGCACGCCGGGACGATTCCTCTACGGCGGCTGCGGGCTGGCGGCGGGCATCGTGGCCCTCGAGGAGGCCTCGGGCCGGCCCACGGTGTGGGCCACCGCCCAGTACCTCGCCTACGCGCCCACGGGCACGGTGCTCGACTGGGAGGTCGTCCTCCCCGCCTCGGGACGCAACACCACCCAGGGCCGTGCCATCGGCCGACTCGGCGACGAAGAGGTGCTCACCGTCAATGCCGCCCTGGGCCGCCACGACATCGACCTCTCGGGCACGTGGGTGGAATTCCCCGATGTGCCTGCTCCCCAGGACTGCCCGCTGCAGCAGATCCCGCCCATGTTCGCCGACACGGTGCTGGTGCGCGTCGAGCAGCGC
>Ga0116217_10006210_pt1 | contig 10397 bp, 8 predicted proteins | sample Sb_taG_6_FD_89697 | JGI IMG/M metagenome (GOLD analysis project Ga0116217, IMG submission 89697) | Peat soil microbial communities from Weissenstadt, Germany - Sb_50d_4_PS metaG | ecosystem: Environmental > Terrestrial > Soil > Wetlands > Peat | place: Germany: Weissenstadt | collected 2010-09-21 | reverse complement strand
GTAATTGCTCAGAGTCTCTGGGTGAATCTCAACAGCGCGTGGCGCAAGTCATTCATTGAAAATGAGTTACGACCGCTAACATCAGGCATGATTGTATTTTCTACTAACCTTCTGAGCAATTACAGCGCAATTGCACAGCACGGTGCCGAAACCGCACACGCAGTTGAACTCGTTACGCTCATTCTCTTTCGCCGTCCGCGGCCAGCATTTAGGCTACTCCGAGACGATCACCTTGGGCCGGCGCAGGACGAACTCCGGTTGCTGGCTGGCGTAGCCGCGCTCGCGTTGCTCAGCGATCAGCAACGGCCCCATGCCCTCGGCGCGCTGGCTGCCGACGCGCTCGTGCAGTTTCGGGTCGTACGCCGAGCCGATGACGGCGTCGTAGGGCTGGATCCCGTGGCGCAGCAAGGCGGCCTGTACCTTGCGCGACTCGACCTCGACGGCGTCGGCCCAGCGCGCTACCGCCTCGGGGTCGTTGGCGGCAGGACGGCTGGCAACGATGTGCTGCAAATCCATGCCGAGTTCGAGCAGCTCGTTGAGCAAAGCCAGGCTGACGCGCTTCTCGCCGTGGATCTCCTGGCGGAGCTGCTGGTAGGCGCGCTGCGTGTCGCCGGCGAAGCTGTTGAAGCTGCGCTGCATCTCGTCGCGGGCCTTGATCATCGCCTGGTCGAACAGCTTGTGCTGACGGTTGTTCATCTCGCGCAGGGCGATGACCTCCTCGCACAGGCGGAAGATGGTCGAGCCTCCCAGGGTCGGCAACCCGGCCCTCGCTGGTGGCTCCTCGCGAGTCGAGTCGGTCACGAAGTCGTCGCTCATGCGGCAGGTACTCACGACAAGGGCAGTAAATCCCACGGGCTTGTCCCGTGGATTGTTAGGGTCGCAGCTACAGGAGGGACGGGAAAAAAGATGCTTCTTCCTCCGCCGCCAGTAGCAACGAACGTGACCCTCCACGGGACAAGCCCGTGGCATCAAAGTGGCAGCACGATGGCCCACGGGTCGATGGGCTCGCGAGCCAGTTGTTCGAGCAGGCGCGGCACGGCCGGCACCTCCGCCGGCACCTCGGGGACGCTGAGGGCGGCGCGCACCTCCTGGGCGTCGGGCACCTCGGCCGGCGGGGCGTAGTCGGCCAGCGGCTTCTCGCCGTCCAGCGGTTGCCAGGCGACTGTCACCTCGCCGCCGGTGCTGCCGACGCCGAAGCGGGCGCACCAGCGGCGCAGCAGCCCGTCCGTGGTGTCCGGGTTGAAGCTGGCACTGTCGGCCCGGACACGCTTGTCGGCGTCGCTGATGATCTCGCGCGCCCAGTTGATGTCCTCCAGCGGGACGCGCGTCAGGTTCTTGCGCGCCCAGATGACGCGGCGCGCCCAGTTGGCTTCAATCTGCTCCTTGTCGGCGTCCTTGTCCAGCCCCAAAAGGAGGAACGGGCCGATCTGCTCGCGCGGCAGCGGCGCCAGTTCCAGGACGACGGGTTCGGAAGGTCGGCTCATGAGGGCCTCGAATCGTCGGACAGGCTTTCAGCAAGACGACGCGCTCTCAACGATCCTCGCCAGAATTCTGCTCACCGGGGGGCGGGGCCTGACGCCGGTACTTTACGTCCCACAAGCGGAAGCCGTAGTCCGCGTGTCCGTACGTCTCTTCGCTCAGGTGCTCCAAATTCCCGCCGTGGTCCTTCTTATCGGCACCGACGGAATAAATGACGAGACCGTCCTCCAGGCGACGCAAGTGCATCGGCTCTCCCGTGAAGGGGTCTGCCGGCACGGCCGGCAGGTACGCTGGTACCAGGGCGTCGAGCGAGTCAGGCCATTTTCCGCGGACGAGGCGGTAGCGCTCCGCGGCGAGCCCGGCCGAGGCGCAGCGCAGCTCGGCATGCGTGCGAAGGCTGGCCTTGGCCATGGCCCGGTGGGCCCCGAGGAAAAGCGAGGCGAGGTACCAACGGTAATGGTCGAACGCGTTGGTGTGGCGGCGTTTGGCCTCCTGGTCAAGACGTTCAAAAGCCGCCAGCCGCTCCGTCTCTGGCAGCAGCGCATTTTCTACTTCTCGCGTCGCCCATTCCAGCGACTGGGCACGGTTTTCCCGGAACCAGGGGACTTTGAGCCAGAGTTCGGCCTGCCCGAAGGTGGTCTTACTGTACTCGATGCCAACGTTGTCTTTGCCCCCCGTGAGGCGCTCCAGATCGCCGGCTTCGAGGTACTCGTAGACCTCAAAGACCTGGGCCCGCTCGCCGCGCAGGGCAGGCGTCAGCAAGTCGGTCGAGTCTTCCTCGTCCATGAGCTTTCGCGTCGCCGCCAGCACGGCATCGGACGCTTCTCCCTGCGCCAGGGCCCGCTCCGCACCGCGGATCCCTTGTCCCCGACACGCCAGGCGGACGAGCATCGCCATACTCCCCGGCTCGTCACCGAGGGCCCGCCCCGCGTGCAAGATGGTTCTCGCCGAAACGACGGCCTCACTCACCTTGCCGTCTTCCGCCAGGAGCAGCGCCTCGTACCTGAGCAAATTGGCGACGCTTTGGACCCGCTTCAAGTGGTCCTGTGTGGAGGCGAAGGACTCCACGGCGCCCGCTGCCGGAAAGCGTCCGCTGGGGAAGCGCGTCAGTGCGTGCGCCTCGGTGAGTGCCGGGGCGAGTTCGTTCAACTGGTCTCGCAGTTCCCGAACATCGTTGGGTTCGATCGCCACTGACGGCGAGCGTGGAGCGAGGCGTCGGAGCGGCGACCCTTCTTGCGGCCACGAAGCGGGCAGGTGTTCGGCAATTCGATTTATCTGGAGAGCGGCATTATCCCCGTCAGCGACCTTCACCCGTGACGCCTGAAGGTCGTCCCAGCGCCAGTTCGGGTCCTGGCGGGTCGCTTCGTCAACCGCCGCCGCCAGGTGCTTCGCCCCGACGTAGCGCCAGACGATATCAAAGCCCACAAGCAGCAGGACGATGACGAGCAAGAACAGGAGGAAGCCCTTGAGCAGCCGCCGCGGCCAGCGGCGACGACGGACGGGGGCCTGGCCCGGAGTGGCTTCACCCATACATCACCTCCCTCGCAGTCCTCACCTCAAAATCGAGCGGCACACCTCGATCTTGCGGTCGATGAGGTCGGCCAGGTCGCGGATGGCCCGCCGGTGTTCGTCGCGCGACACCAGCGGCAGGCACTTGTTGGTAATCTTGCGCAGCCGTTGGTACTCGCGCTGCAGGTCGCGGACCACGTCGCTGACGGCGGACCAATTAATCTTGTAGTTCGGCAGGTTGCGCACCTGGGTCTGCACCTTGCTCAGCTCGTCGGTGAGGCGTTCGGCCAGGTCGTGCATCAGCGGCACGACGTTACCGACCATGGTCAGCGCTCGCTCTTCCACCCGCGCGTCGTTGGGGTGGCGTTTCATCACGCGCTCGATCTCGCCGAGCATCCGGTCGATGTCGCTGAGGTTCTTGACCTCGACCAGGTCCAGCTCGAACAGGTCGTACTGCGGCTCGTTCGGCTTGACCTCGCGGAGCTGGCGCAGGGTCCGGCGAGCGTCCTCGGGGCGCTTGAGGTGATTGTACAGGTGGAACAGCCGTTCCAGCACGTCGGGGTCGCGCGGCCGATGGCGCTGGGCGCGCTGGACGTAGCCCAGCGCCTGCGACCAGCGCTCGCGCTCGGAGTAGCGCGTCCCCAGGCGGACGAGTCCCTCGTAAGCGAGGCGGTCGTGGTAATCGACCTGCCCCGGCGGCCGCGGCAGGTCGGCGCCGGCCGTGAGCAGGTCGAAGTAGCGGTTCCACTGCGGGTCGGCCTGCGCCACTTCGCCGTGCAGCTCGTAGGCCAGCGCCATGTTCTGTGCGATGCGGGCGTCGGCGTTGGCCAGCTTGACGGCGTTGGCCAGGTAGCGCACCCCACCGCCGAAATCCTGGTTCAGGCACGAGCAGAGGCCCAGGAGGTTGAAGAGGACCGTCTGATGCGCCCGGGTTAGACCCTTGACGCGCGCGAGGGGGCTTAGTTCGCGCTCGGCGTGCAGCCAATCGCCCTTGTCCATGAGCGCCTTCGCCTTGACGAGGACGACCTCCGCGAACGCTTCCTGCACCGGCGGGGACTGCGGGCGCGCGGCGGCGAGGACTTTCAGCAGCGAGTGCGACACGTCGAGCTGACCGAGGCCCCAAAGCAGCGCCAGCAGGCGCTGCTCGTCGGCGGGCAGCATGTCGGCGAGGGCGGGGTTGAAGGCGTCGCCGTTGCCGGCCTGGCCGGCGCTGAGCAGCGCTTGCAGCAGGGTGAGGAAGCGCTTTTCATCGACGGAGTCGGCCAGCTCGATGGCGCGGGGCAGCAGGGCGCGGACGAGTTCGAGGTGTCCGAGGGTGAGGCGCGTCAGGAGGAGGTTGTAGCACGCCGGGAACGAGTCGGGATCCATCTCGGCGGCGCGGGAGAATTCGCCCTCGGCCTGAGCGAGGTTCTTCTCGCGCAAGGACAGGAGGCCCATCTGGAGGAAGACGGCGGCGTCGGGCTTGCTGATCTTGCGGAGGGCGGCGCGAGCCTCGGGGGTCTTGCCCTGGCGCTTGTAGGCCAGGGCCAGCATGTAGGCCACTTCCGGGGCGGTGTGGCCGGCGTGACTGGCCCGTTCGAGGAGCGCGGCCGCTTCGGCGTAGCGCGCGGGCGGCGCCCCGTCGGTGGGGAAGACTTCAGCGACATCGCCGGTGGACATGAACGGACTCCGCGTCCGGTTGACGATAGCTATTCCGCACGCTGGGCGGGTCGATAATCCAGGCGAAACACTTCCGAGACGCCCCTCGCCCCCTTGTATTCATAGACCGCCTGGATCAGGTAGGTTCCGGGCAGGCGTTTCGCCTGGGGCACATTGCCGAGGAGCGAAACCGGGGCGGTATACTTCTCGCGGGGACCGAGGCAGAACGTGTAAGAGAGTTCCACCGGCGAGAAGCACTCCCCGTAGCGCCACCCGGACAGCAATTCACCCGCCGCGTTGCTGACCAGCAGGTCGAGATATTGGAGCGGCGAGGTCTGAACCTCGATCTCCAGCACGTCGCCGGAGACGTTCTCCAACTCGACTTCCCCGGCCAGGGGTGATGCCGCCGCCCGGCCTTGCGCTTTCTTGCGGAGACGGCACACGATCCCTGCCGGGGTGGCACGGACCTTCGACACGGTTGTTGCCACGTCATTCATCGCACCGGCTCCTTCGGGGTCGTCCCCATCACCGCCTCCGGTAGATGCTGCGTGGCGCTCAAAAATCGTAGTCGTATACGCCCCGCGCAACCGACTCCCTGTCCACCCGCCAGCCGTTGGCCTTCGCGTGATCGATGAACGCCTGCGGAACGCGGACATTGTATTTCTCAATGAAGTAGATCAAGCCCGCGGGCCAGAGCCAGACGCCATCGGTCATCGGCGTCGCGCCGTCCTGCACACACCCGTCGATGATGGGATTGGCCCTGCAGGCCGGATCGAACCAGTCGCGAAGACCACCGCCCATCAGGTAGCCGAGGATGTAACCTGAGCGGAGGTAATCGATTACCTCGGCCTGATGCTCCCACGGCTGCGAGGCCATGAGCGTGCGCATGCTGAGATCGTGGATCATCCCGAAGGGGAATTCGCGGCACTGGAGAATCGGTCTCAGTTTCACGGCGACGTTTGCAGTCATCTTCGCCTCCTGTGCTTGGGGGGCCTTGTCATGGCACAATTGGTTCCCAGGGGCCAGGGGGCCCCACGATGACCGGACCGGGCACGAACCCGCTCGCGTCCCATTGGACCAAGCTACCCCGTCGGATCCGTGGCGGGCTGGCTTCCAGGAGGACGAGGCCATGATACCCCTCAAACGCCGCCTGGGGTAGCAGGCCAGCTAGCAGCTGCGCCGCGGTCTTCGCATCGCCCGGTCGCAGCAGGTTCCCGTAACAGCTACAGAGGCGAAACAGCTTCCCGCTCAACTGGCCACCGAGTTGGCTGAGGAGTAGCTGAGCAATGACCGCGACTGGTATTTCATGGGTTGGCGACTCCGCATTCTCGAAACGGCTCGCTTCCTTTCCTCCGTGGACGAACACATAGGTGTAAGGGTCAGACGGCGCAAGAACCAGCCCTGGGAGGATCGATCGCGCCGGTTCGCCCTTGTGGAGGATCGCGACTACCTTGCCGTTGAGGTACGCCTCGGCCACGTGATCGAGCCCGGGGCCAAAGTCGGCGACCCGTAGCGCGGGAAGTTGCTGTGGCCCGAACGGGGTCATCGCGGTCACACCCTCCACGACAAATCAATGCATCACCCGCTCGACGCCCTCCGTCACCTGTCCGTTCCCCGAGAACAGCTTCTCCTGCCCCGCCTTGACCAGCGCCAGTGTCATCAGCGGTCCCAATCGCCGATCGCGCAACCCGAGTTTCCCCGCATCGCGGAAGCGTTCCGCAGCCTGTTCGTACCGCCCCGCGCCCAGCGCCAGCAGCCCCGCCAGGAACATCGTCCCGCGCAGCGGCTCGTCCAATCCCCACGCGCCGCGCCGCTCGGGGTCGAGCCCGGTCCACCAGGGGAAGGCTTCCTCGTACTCGCCGCGGCCGAAGCGGAGGCGGCCGAGCAGCGCCCGAGCGTGCTCCGCCGACGGACTCTCTGTCGTGCGGGCCACGACTTCCCACTCGCGGATCGCCGCCGCCTCGTCGCCCAGATGCAGGTGCGCCCAGCCCATCAGGTAGCGGCACTCCACCAGCAGCGATGCCTCGCCCCACGCCCGGCGGCAGGCTTCAAGAACCTGCGGATAATCGCGCGCCGCCAGGAAGCAGACCGCGGCCAGGTAATGGAAACGGGCGTCCGGCACCTGAGGCTGGTTCATCGCCGGCGCCAGCGCCGCCAGGCCGTCGTGGTCGTCGGCGGTAGAACGCACCGCGGCCAGCAACCACAGCGCCTCGGCGTTGCCGTCTTCTGCGCGGAGCGCTTCCTGCAAGAGCGTTTCGGCCGTCGGTAGGTCAGGCTTTCCAGCCTGACTCGACGCAGCGTCAGGCTGGAAAGCCTGACCTACGGCGGCCAGGGCCAACCGCGCTCCAAGGATGGCGATGGCTGCGCGCTGGGCGCCCTGCGTCAGATCGAGCGCCTGCCGCAGCGCTTCCGTCCGTCCGGCCGGGTTGCCGCGCTGTCCCTCAATCACCGCCCGCCGCAGAAGCGGCACGTGGTTGGACGGCTCCAGTCCGTGCCACGCCGTCAGCAAGGCGACCGCCCGGTCGAGGTCGCCGCCCTGGTAGCACAGGCGGGCGACGCGGTCGTGCGCCAGGACGTTTCGCGGGGCCAGGGCCAGCAACACTTCCGCCGTGGCCAGGGCCGCGCCTTTGTTCCCTTCCTCCTCCTGGCGGCGCGAGCGGGCCAGCAACCGGCTCGTCCCACGGTCGGCGTAGTCCTCTCCCAGTTCCGCGGGGAAGCGGCCCGGCCGGCCCTTGGCCGCCCGCTCCAGGTAGGTGAACTCGACCGCCTCGAAGTCCCAGCTGCGCTGCCCGTAGAACGGCGCGGCGTGCTCGGCATCGTGGAACGTGCGCGAGAACATGTCCAGGTCGCACTGCCCTTTCAGCCCGTGCTGATGGGCCGCCTGGCAGTAGATCCAGGCGTGTTCCGGCCGCAGCGCCTCGGGGTGGGTCGCGGCCAGGTGGTCGTAGGCGGCCGCCGACTCGGGGTCGATGGCGAAGACCGACGCCAACACGTCGCAGAGGCGCAACTGGTCCTCGGCGCTGACCGCCATGTCGAGGGCGCGGGCCTCGGCGTAGACGCGGCCGAACAGGGCGGCGAATTCGGGGTCGCCGTACTTCTCGTACTTCGACAACAGCCGGATGCTCCAGGCGACGTTGCGCGGCCGGTCCTCCTCCTGCGTCGGCTTGCCCAGGGCGCCGCACAGGGCGAGGTAGCCGGCCGTCATGAGGTCGCGCGGCTCCTGCTCCAGGGCGATGCGCAGCTGCTTGTACGCCTGGTCGTAGCGCTCCAGCTTGGCCAGGGCCAGGCCGTGGGCACGCAGCACCTCCAGCGTCGGCGGCGCGTCCTGAAGGAGCTTGGCGTAGAGGTCGGCGGCATCGGAGTATTGCCCCAGGCGGTAGAGGGCTTGGCCCAGGGCCATCCGTCCGCGGTTGATCGCCGGCAGCAGATCCTTGCCGAGCAGCGGACAGGTATAGTCGTACTTCGCGGCCAGGCGGCGAATGTAGGAGCGGTTCTCCGGCATGGCGTCCGCCCACACCTTCTCCGGAGTCTTCACCCACTGGAGCAAGCCGCGCTGACTCAGCGACCGTTGCAGCGCCCGCACCGCCAAGCCGGCGTCGCCGTTGGCCGCCACCAAAGCCTGTCCCATGTGCAGCGGGACGAAGGGGCAGTTGGCGTCGATGCGGTTGGCCTCGGACAGCGCCCGCAGCGCCTCCTGCGGCTTGCCCTCGCGCAGCAGGACCATGCCGAGGTAGAGCGGCGGGTCGATAAAGCCCCGGCCGCCGGTCTCGTGCGCAGCGCTGAAGGCGGCCTGGGCGAGGTCGGTTCGGCCGTCGCGCAGGTGGCACAAGCCCTGCCAGAACGTGGCGGCGGGCGCTCCCGGCTGGATTTTCAGCAGACGCGCGAGCAGCGCCTGCGTCGCCTCGTTGTTGGGGGGACCGGCCGCGAACTGGCGCAGCGCCTCGCTCAGCATCGCCTCGCCGACGCGGGTGCGGAACTCGGCCTCGGTGAGGCTGAGGAAGTCGGCGGCGACGGCGTAGTGCTTCAGCGCTTCCTCGTAGCCCTTGGCCTTGAGCGCCTGGTCGCCGGCGACGTGATGGCACTCGCCCTGGAGGTTGCGCAGGCGCCCCTCCCAGGCCCTCGGCATGCGGCCGAGACGGAGGACTTCGCGGGCGGCGGCCAGGCCCTCTTCCCACTCCCCTTCGTGGAGGAAGCGTTGGCCGCGCTTGTAGGCGCGCTGGCGGCGCGGCGCACGCCCGAACACCAGCCACAAGACGGCGCCCAGCAGCGACGACACGAGGACCGCGCCGACAATCCCGAGAACCACTCCGGTGCTCACGGCGAATGGGGGCAAGGTCATGAATGCGTGGCCCCTGCGGGGTGTCGTTGGTGCGGATTCCGTAATCCTTTGTCTCCGCTGGCGCTGCGGTTGTCAATGGCCTGCGCCGTTCCACAAACCGCCGCGCGGCCTCGCTCGTCTGTATTGTGGAGTCACCTGTTACCGTCAGACCCGTTGCGCACGGCACAAACCGCCGGGGCGCACGGCTCGCCCCATCCCTCCCAGGGAGAATCCTGTCATGCGTCGCACATGGTTGTTGGCCCCTGTTGCGGGCGCGCTGGCGCTCGGGGGCTTCCTCGCCTTGAAACCGTCCAACTCACCCGCCGGCGACCCCCCGCCGGCCCCCGCCGCGGCGGCCGCGCAGGTCGCCGGCCCGTCGCTGCCGGTAGCGCAGGCCATCCTGTACAGCAGCGGGGTGGGCTACTTCCAGCGCGAGGGGAGCGTCGAGGGCAACACGCGCATCGACCTCACCTTCCCGGTGCAGGACATCAACGACCTGCTCAAGAGCATGGTCCTGCAAGACCTCAACGGCGGCGTCATCTCCGCCGTCAGCTACGATTCGCAAGCGCCCATCGAGAAGACCTTGCAGAGTTTCGCGGTGAATCTGACGGGCAACCCCGGCTTCGGCGCCGTCCTCGGCCAGGCCCGCGGCGAGAAGGTTGAAGTCACCCTTCAGCAGGGCAACGCGGCGCAGCCGGGCAACGTCACCGGCACCATCATCGGCGTCGAGAAGCAGCGCCAGCAGGTCGGCAAGGACTCCGCCGTCGAGGTGGAACTGCTCAACCTGTGGTGCGCCGAGGGGATGCGCAGCGTCAAGCTGGCCGACGTGCAGCGTGTCCGCTTCCTCAACCCCGTCCTCGAAGGCGAGTTCCGCCGCGCCCTGGAGACCCTGGCGCAGTCGCACGACACGCAGAAGAAGGCGGTATCGCTGTCGTTCAACGGCGAGGGCAAGCGTGAGGTGCGCGTCAGCTACGTCGTCGAGAACCCCATCTGGAAGACCAGCTATCGCCTCGTCCTCTCAACCAAGAAGGACGGCAAGCCGATGCTGCAAGGGTGGGCCATCGTGGACAACTCCTCGGAGGAGGACTGGAAGGACGTGCGCATGGCGCTGGTTAGCGGCCGACCCATCTCCTTCCAGATGGACCTCTACCAGCCGCTCTACGTCCCCCGCCCCGTGGTCGAACCCGAACTCTTCGCCTCGCTCCGCCCGCCGACTTACCAGGGCGCGATGGACAAGCCAGGTGTGGCCCTTGCCGGCGGTGGCTTCGGCGGTGGCGGGCCGGGCGGGACCGCGCCTGGAATGCCTCCAGGCTTCGCCGGAGCAGATCGGGCCCGCGCGGGGGGGGCTGAGACCCGCGGTCTCCAGGCCGACGGCAAGAAGGCGTTTAAGAATCTGGCGGATGCCGAAATGGACCTGAGGAAGGGCGTGGCATCGTCGGCGACGGCGGGCGAG
>Ga0116217_10006207_pt1 | contig 10402 bp, 8 predicted proteins | sample Sb_taG_6_FD_89697 | JGI IMG/M metagenome (GOLD analysis project Ga0116217, IMG submission 89697) | Peat soil microbial communities from Weissenstadt, Germany - Sb_50d_4_PS metaG | ecosystem: Environmental > Terrestrial > Soil > Wetlands > Peat | place: Germany: Weissenstadt | collected 2010-09-21 | reverse complement strand
CTACCTCCGCAAGCATGGCGCTGAGATCCCGTTGATCTGCGAACAAACATCCTGGGGGAGCCTGGCGAAATTCGGCTTGGCCTTGTTCCGGTGGCCGGTAAAGATCGGCCAGACAATCCAGTTAAAGCGGGATCTCTCGGGGATTCCATTTGCAGCCAACACTTGGGTGGTGGCCGCAAACGGCCAGGCGGCTCTCGACAGCGTAGATATCCTCCGGGATGGCAGAGTCGAGATGATCCCATGCGATTATCTTGCCTGCGGCTATCATCTCGTTCCCAATGTCGAATTGGCGTTGCTGATGGGATGTGCCGTCGACCAGGGTTGCGTGCAGGTGGACGATCTTCAGAACACAACGGTCGCGTCAGTTTTCTGTGCCGGTGAGCCGACGTCGGTCGGAGGTGTGGAGTTGGCGATTATCGAAGGCCAGATTGCCGGCCTGGCGGCAGCCGAACACGCCACTGAGGCCAGAGCATTATTCGCCAAACGTCGCAAGGCGCGCCGTTTTGCAGATGTGCTGGACTCAACGTTCCGCCTCCGCCCCGAACTGAAGAACCTGCCTTTGCCGGAAACCATGGTTTGCCGATGCGAAGACGTTCCTTATTCGCGTCTGCAGCAGCATACCTCGTGGCGCTCCGCCAAGTTGCATGCACGTTGTGGTATGGGACCCTGCCAGGGACGAGTGTGTGGTCCCGCGACAGAATTTCTTTTCAAGTGGAACCCGGATTCAGTTCGGCCACCGGTATTTCCTGCTCGCGTCGGAACCTTGGCGACCGGCGACGAGCCGTTGCATTTACAGCACAGCGATGTAATGGGAGGACACTGATGAATTGGAAGGGCGTGTTACCCGCAATCACCACCAGTTTTGCTGAAGATCTTCGTGTCGATCACAACTCCGTGACCAACCATTGCCGCTGGCTTCTCGACAACGGATGCTCGGGGATCGTTGCGTTGGGCTCATTAGGAGAAGGCGCGACGCTGTCCTTCGATGAGAAAGTAGAAATTCTGCGCACCTGTGTCGGCGCGGTTCAAGGACGCGGACCGGTTGTAGCTTCCATCTCGGCGCTTACCACTTCTGAAGCCGTGGCCCTGGCGAAAGCGGCAGCTGACCTCGGCTGCGATGCCCTCATGGTCTTGCCACCTTATGTCTACCAGGGCAATTGGCGGGAAATGAAAACCCACGTTGCCACTGTGTTCGAAGCCACCCCTCTCTCCTGCATGCTCTACAACAATCCCGTCGCCTATGGAACCGATTTCCTTCCCGAACAGATTCGCGAACTGGCGGCGGAGTACGAAAACTTCGAGGCCGTAAAGGAGTCAAGCACCGACGCCCGGCGCGTATCTTCCATTCGCGCGCTGCTCGACCGCCGTTTGGAAATCTCGGTCGGCGTGGACGACGCGGTGCTGGAGGCGATCGGAGTGGGAGCCACCGGTTGGATCGCCGGCCTGGCCAACGCATTGCCCCGCGAATCGGTGGACCTGTTCAATTTCGCCATCCATGGAGAGAATGGCAAGGCCTTTGAGTTATACCGATGGTTCTTGCCGCTGTTGCGCATGGACACCGTGCCCAATTTTGTTCAGCTCATCAAACTGGTGCAAGCGGAAGTGGGAATGGGAAATCCCCGCGTGCGCCCGCCGCGCCTGGAATTGGTAGGCGAAGAGTTGGAGCGGACCCTCAAGATCATTCGCAACGCTTTATCTGCGCAGCCGATGCCCGTGGGCGGTTTTGCTCTGCCCAACAGAAAGTAGTTTCAAGAAAATGACAAAAATTACAGGTCGGTCGTTGATTGGGTTTCGCGAGGGTAACGGTTCGGCAGAACCGCACTACGCTCCGAATCCCACCACTGGGCAGCGTCTGGAGCCGGGATTCATACCCGCAACCGGCGAAGAAGTGGACCTTGCGGTCCGCCTCGCTGCTCAGGCGTTTGCCGCTTACAGTCGCACGACAGGACGGGGACGGGGTGCGTTCCTCCGCTCCATCGCGGCGAAGATAGAATCCATTTCCGCGGAGATCGTCGAGCGCGCACAGCAGGAAACTGCTCTTCCGCAAGCGCGTTTGCAGGGCGAAACGGCGCGTACTTGTGCTCAGCTTCGTCTCTTCGCACAAGTTGCGGAGGAAGGATCATGGGTCTCCGCCCGCATCGACCGCGCCGACCCTGGCCGCAAGCCCGCTCCCAAACCCGACATCCGCTCCCTGTTGCGTCCATTAGGCCCGGTCGTCGTTTTCGGTGCAAGTAATTTCCCGCTGGCTTTTTCCGTTGCCGGCGGCGACACCGCCTCGGCTCTTGCCTCTGGAAATACGGTCATCGTCAAGGCGCATGCGGCGCACCCCGGCACCAGTGACCTGGTGGGGCAGATGGTGCGAGAAAGTGTTCGGGAGTGTGGCCTGCCAGAAGGCGTCTTCTCGCTGCTGTTCGGCAGTGGGGCCGAGATCGGCACCTCGTTGATGAAGCACCCGCTGGTGAAAGCCGGCGGTTTTACCGGGTCCCGCACCGCGGGAAGAATCTTGATGGACATTGCAGCCGCGCGCCCCGAGCCGATTCCGTTCTATGCGGAAATGAGCAGCACAAATCCCGTATTCATCTTGCCGGCCGCGTTGCGAGAGCGTGGCGACGCCATTGCGGCAGGACTCCACACTTCGTTCACCATGGGGGCTGGCCAGTTCTGCACTAAACCAGGAATGGTCTTTCTTCCGCGCGGAGAAGATGCAGATTCGTTTACAAGTCAATTGCAACAATTGGTGGCGGGATCGACGCCGTTCCATCTCCTGACCAAAAGCATTCATTCTGCGTATGATTCCGCACTCGCCGAGCGCAAGGCCGATACCTCCGTCGTTCTGGTCGCCGAAGCTCCCCATGCCGCCGAGGTTGCGGGCTTCGCCGCGAACTCCGCGATCTTTGAAACCGATGCAACTACGTTTCTAGGCTCGGACCTGGCCGCGGAGATCTTTGGCCCCACCACGCTCCTGGTGCGTCATTCGGCGCGCGATCAGATCCTGGAGATTGCCCGCTCCCTCGAAGGCCAGCTCACGGCAACCATTCATGGTACCGACCAGGATCTTCGGGACTTCGCCGATCTCGTCGCGATCCTTGAAAACAAGGCGGGGCGTCTCGTCTTCAACGGCTTTCCGACCGGGGTCGAAGTGTGCCACGCCATGGTCCATGGAGGTCCTTATCCTTCGACGTCGGACGGTCGCTCCACGTCGGTAGGAAGTCGCGCAATTTTCAGGTTTACCCGCCCCGTCTGCTTTCAGGGATTTCCCGACGATGCCTTGCCCGCAGAGTTGAAGGATTCGAATCCTCTCGGAATCCTGCGCATGGTCGACGGACAAACCAGCCGGTAGACGACTTCCTCCTGTGTGCTTAGGAATGCGGCTGCGAGAACTTCTTGCCTTCAAACCGACTGCCTTCAGAATGGCTTGGTTCGTTCCCCAGGTGGAATTTGAACATCAGTGGCAGGACTGAAGACCAATACTTCCAGGTGTGCGCACCCGGTCCAGTCGACCATTCATGCGGAATGCCTAGTTGCGTTAGCTTTTCATGCAAACCGAGCATCCTCGAGAAAAGACGATCATCCGTTCCGCAGGCCAGGAAAAGTCTGGGAACCGGACCGGGCACAATGATGGTATGTTTGCCCCGGCCCTGGGAATCGAGCGGCCCGGGCGGCGGCGGTTGCGACGGCCAAAAACTCCACTCTTCATCGACCAATCCACTCACCACGCTGACGCTGCTGAACCGGCCAGGAAAGCGCCGCCCCACATCCATCGACAGATATCCGCCAAACGAAAAGCCGCCGATGGTCCAATGCTGGGGCTCGAATGGGATGGCGTAGCGTTGTGAAACCGTCCCCGCCACTTCTTCCGCCACCAGCGTCAGATAGTTATGGTACGGCGTGCTGTCGGAGTACTCGCGGTAGAAGTTGTCGAAACGAACGTCGGGCAGAATCACGATCGCGGGCCGCACCTCGCCCCGGCCCAGCATCTCGTCGTACACCTGATCCACCTTGAGATGGATCAGCAAATCTTCTGGCCGGTCACGCCAACCGTGATTCAGGATGAATACTTCAGAGGCGGGGGCTTTGGTTTTAGGTACAATGGCCAGGAAAAAGCGGGCCTCGTTCATCTCCTTGGACCAGAAACGAACCCGTTCGACGACGAGGTGGGCGCGTTCCGAGAGGCGCACTACCTCGATCTGGCCGGGAGCGAGTGGCTCCTTTTCAAACGCTTCTTTGTGTTGCCGGCAAGTTGCCAGAAGCAGCGTCGCTGCCATTCCCAATGCCAGCGCCAGTCCTAGCAGTTTGCTACCGTTCCCCACCCGCGATACCTCACCGCATTGGCTGTTCGATCTAATGCTCGATCCCCGCGGCGCCGGTTTCCCGACTGGCGAGTTTTTTCCGGATCAGTTCTTCGATCTGCTCCAGCGTGTCCAGGTTATGCGCGTTGACTTCTCTCGGCACGAATTCGACTTGGAAGCGCGATTCCAGAAAAGCCACCAGACCGATCATGCCGATCGAGTCGATCAGGCCGCCGGTGACGAGGGGCGTGGCATCATCGATCTTCGTCTGATGCACGCCGAGCAAAACATTTTCAGCGATGAATTGACGGACTGCGCTCTTGATCTCCATCGTTTGGTTCGACATGATTTGTTTCGACATGGTCTGGTTCAACACGGTCTGATGCAGCATGGTCTGGTTCAGCCAGGCCGGGTGCAGCGTGATGCATCGCAGCACGGTCGAATGTTTCTGCGATCCTTCCTAAAGCCTGGTAATCGATCTTGCCCCGGTTTCCCTTCGGTATGGCGTCTAAAAACACAATGTGATCGGGAACCATATACAGCGGCAGCGCCCGCGCACAGTGCGCCTTGGCCGCGATCAGCGAAACCGCGCCCGCAGAGCGGGGCCGAACGAATGCGACAATGATGACGGCGGTTCCCACCTTCGCGTCGTCAACCGCGACCGCGGCCGCTTCCAGTATATCCGCCAGGCCCGTGAGCGCCGTCTCAATTTCCCCCAGTTCAATGCGGAAACCGCGGCGTTTCACTTGCCGGTCGAGCCGTCCCGCGAACAGGTAGTTGCCGTCCGCCGCACGCGACACTCGGTCCCCGGTGCGGTAATACCGTTCGCCCTCCACATTGACAAACGCCCGTTCCGTGTCTTCGGGGCGATTCCAGTATCCGCTCATCAACGAGTCGCCGCCGGCCAGTAACTCGCCAGTGGCCGCATCCACCGTCACTTTGGCGTAGGGGCAGGGAAGACCGATCGGCAGCGGCTGTGATCCATCGAAGCCCCGCGGCACGGGGCACCACGTCACCACATTCGTTTCGGTCGGGCCGTAAAGGTTCGCGCAAGTCGCCGGGGGGACCGCAGCCTGCAATCGCGCCACGTTCGCGCTGCGAAACACTTCTCCGGCGAAGAGGATGACACGCAGCCCAGGATACTCATGCTGTGCCATCCGTCCTTCCTCTAACATTCCGGCCAGGATCGACGGCACCGAATACCAACAAGTGATGCGAGCCTCGCGCAGGAACTGCACTAGAAAGCGCGGCATCCACACGCTGTGGCCCGGAACGAGCACGCAGGTGGCGCCGCGCAACGCCATATTGAAAATGTCGAAGGTGGAGAGATCGAAACTGAGCGGCGACGGGCAGGCGATGCGATCCGCGGCCCCGATCTGAAATTCACGCGCCGACCACTTTACGAAAGCGCTGACCGCGCGGTGGGAAAGAACGACTCCCTTCGGCTGCCCCGTCGATCCCGAGGTAAACAGAATCACAGCCGGATCGGCGGCGTTGGTTCGGGGCAGCGAGGCGTCGAGAGTTGCGATTGGAGCAACTGGCGCCGCTTGCCAGGGGATGCTTCCGCCGGTTGCGCGATCCGTGATTCGCAGATCCGCGATTCGCAGATCAATGATTCGCGGCGAACTGTCGCCCTCGATCACCAGTCGCGCCCCGCAATCCGCCAAGGCCGCTTCCACCCGTTCCTTCGGCCACTGCGGGTGGATGGGAACATAGATCGCCCCGGCAAGGAGCGACGCAAACACAGCGACGATCGCCTCGGTAGTCTTCGGCAGCACCAGAGCGATGCGATCCTGCCTTTTGACGCCGTGTTCCACGAACCGCGCCGCCAGCGACCGAGATTGTTCGAACAACTCGCGGAACGTGGCAACCCGATCTTCCCCGACTTGACCTGACTCGACTATCGCCGGCGCATCTGGCGTGGCCGCCGCCGCGCGCCGAAGCCAGTCCGAGAGTAAGTCGCTTTCAGGCAGGTCGCGTTCAAGCTCGTTGCGTTCAGGCTCGGGCAAGGGTCACTCCCCAGGTGAAGCCGATCCCGGCCGAAGCGAAGAGCAACAATTGCCCCGGACGAATTTCGCCCTCGCGCCGCAAGTGCACATAATTGATGACCAGATCGCTCGCAAACGTGTGACCGTAGTCCGCCATGGGAGTCGTAGGCAGGCCGCCCTCGGGCAGTCCCACCATCCGGCGGAAACCCTCGCGGTCCCGCTGGCTGATGTTGGAATAAATGAAATGATCAATACTGCTCAAGCTCAGCGATGATGCCGCCAGAACTTTCTTGACCAGCCAGAACAAGTTCAAATAGTAGACCGGCATGACCTCGTTTTCCATGCACGCTACATCGACCTTAATCTCGAGGTGGCCGTTTGTTTTGACCAACGCAATGGCATCGTGCAGATGGCCCAGCGTCATGGCTTCCACGCCCAGCAGCAACGGGCCTTTCGTGCCTTCGCGGATCAGAATCACCGCGCTTGCCGCGTCGCCTTGCACCGTAATCGGAAGCAGGGAACGGCTGCCGCAAGGCGCGCTGTCTCCTGTCACCAGCAGCGCCGTCCGAATGCTCTCATCGGTGCTCATCCAGCCCAGCGCGGTCTTGATCGCAAGGTGCAGCGCTCCACATCCGCCAGATTTGAAGCCCAAATTCAGCGAAGTTTCCGCCCCCAGTTCGGCGCTAAGTTTGTGCGCGAAAGAGAGATACTGCGAGTTTTCTCCCGGGAAAGTGCTGTAATCCAAAATGAGATTGATGTCCTGCCCCCTAATCCCAGCTTCCGCGATTGCCGTGGAAACGGCTTCACGAACCAGGTCATAGGGTTGCTTGGCGCCACACACACGAACGCGGCTGAGTCCGAGGCCTTCTGTGGCCTTCTGTCTTGCTTTCGGGCTCAGCGGGGCGAGCGTTGTCTGCACTCGCTCTCGTTCCCGCTCCAACACCGTGTCGACCGACTCACCGTCGGGGGGAACGGCGTAGGCCGCGGCTGCGATTCGCACATTCATGCTCAAGCGATCTCCAGCAGAAGCGCCGCACACCCGGCGCCAGATGATCCTACCAAGAGGGCCGGCCCGCTGCGCGGACGACTGCTCAATGCCAGGATTAAGTGGAGAAGCGCTCCGGCATCGGCAAGTCCAGCGGCAATAGTATCCGCCGGGACGATGGCCGCACTCGGTCCGCTAATCTGGCGGGCCAACGCAGCCGCAGAGCCTGAGTCGCAAGGCGCTCCACTCCCCGCACAAATCGCAAGACTCGGCACCGAGCCACCAAGCATCTGCCGGACGCTCTCCACCGCCTGACCGCCAGCCGCCCACCGGCCCGTCTTGAAATGAGCGTACGATCGCACTTCGCGGCGGCCCGCCGGTTCCAACACCAATGCGGCCACGGCTTCCCCGGGCACAAAACCGCGCACGAAACCACGCTCGATTCCGTGGCCTTCCGCCAGAGGCTCGGCGTTGAAGCAGGCTGGCGACAGTAGCCCTGCCGTCTCGTACCATTCGTAGACGGCGCGCGTGAGCGTATCCCCCGCCAGCACAATGGCCAAATCCGCTTGCCCGTGGCGCAGCAGCGACGCGGCTTGGATCAACGCACACTCCCCCGCTACGCCCCTGTTGCCGACCGTTATATTAGGCCCGCGCAGCCCATGCCATAAAGCCACATGACTGGCAGGAGCGTTGGCCAGCCCCTCCGGAAAGGGACTGGGGTCGGTCCCGCGCCAGCCGTTGGCGGCGGCGCTTTGGTAAAAAGCTTCTGTCAGCTCCACGCAGCCGAGGCCCGTGGCGAACACCACTGCCACTCGAGACCGGTCGACCTGACTCAGGTCGATCGCAGCGTCCTGGATCGCCAGGGAGGACGCAACCAACGCCCACGCCGACAGGCGGTCCAGACGCCTCGTCTTCAGCCCCGGTACCACGCTGGCGGGACGAAATGGCTTCACCAGAAACGCTCGCCGCAGTCCGGCGGTTGGCCACGCGGTGATGCATTCGGGCTCCGGGTGGCTCTGTGGAATAAGTCCGGCGAGTACTCCATAGGGACTCACAGATCCGATCCCGGTAATCGCGGCCAATTTCGGAGTCATGCGCGGCCGTCCCCGAACCCGGCTTCCCCAAATAAAAGCGCCGCATTGCTTCCGCCAAATCCCGCCGAGACCGACATGGCCTGCGGCAGCGTCTGCCGCAGAACTTCGCCCCGCAGCCAGTTCACACCCGAACCCTCCATGGGATCCGTTAGCCGCAGCGTGGGCAGCAATGCGCCACAACGAACGGCCACGATCGTGATTGCCGCCTCCAGCGCCCCCGCCGCGCCCAGACAGTGTCCGAAATAAGATTTGGTCGAAGATACAGGAATGGGACGGCTGCGGCTGCCGAAAACGGCTTCGTAGGCGTGGGTCTCCGCAATATCGTTGAGCGGTGTGCCCGTGCCGTGGGCATTCACATAGCCGATCTCCTCGCCACTGACCTCCGCCATTTCCATGCAAAGGCGCATGCAATCCGCCAATCCATTTCCCTGCGCGTGCGGTGCGGTGGAATGAAATGCGTCGTTCGTCATGGCCCATCCTCGCAGCACGGCCAGAACGTTGGCATGGCGCGCCAGGGCCGCGTCGAGCCTTTCGAGCACCAGTACCGCGGCTCCTTCGCCCAAATTCAACCCTTTACGATTCTGGTCAAAGGGCCGGCAAGGCTCGGGGTCCAACGCCTGCAGGGAATTGAACCCGCTCAGCGTGAACGGACACAGTGCGTCGCTGCCCCCCGCCAGCATCATGGGTGCGGCTCCGTCCAGCAGCAGGTTGGCGGAGAGCGCAATCGCCATCGCTCCCGACGCACAAGCCGCCGAAACGGCGCAACGTGGTCCGTACAGGTGTAAGTCTTCACCGACGGCGTCCGCCACGCGCGACGGCGGATAAGTGGCGGCCCGCGCGAGGCCGCCATGCCGGTACCAGGCCCCCGGATCCCCGGCGATTTCAGGATCGATTTCACTCAAGCCCGCAACCGTGCTCGCCATAAACACGCCGGCTCCGCTCTCGCGGAAGGCAGCGCCCTCACCATCGAGATGAGCGAGCGCGTCCCGACCTGCGATCATCGCCAGTCGGTCGCTCCGCGAATATCGGGTACTGGTGCCCTCCGACGGCAGCGGCAAATCGCCGACCTGGGCGGCGCATCCGGCGAAGCCGGGATACAGATCCTTCGCGGATTCCAGACAGCACTTGCCCGACAACACCCCTGCCTGCAGGCGGTCCATACCGATGCCATAGGGGCTGACCACGCCCACTCCAGTAACGACGATGGTTTTCCGAGGGTCGTTCATACAAGGGTCATTCATACGACGATCATTTATGCGAGGATCATTCATGCGACGATCAGTCACGCGAGGCAACCGGCCAGAAGTCAAAAAAATTCATCCACTGATCGTAATGGGTGGTCAACGTTTTTTCCAGGAACCGGACGGCCTCGCTCAAAGCCCCATGCAGAGCGGCATCGCCCTCCCCTGCGGGAACCGGCGCGATCGGATCGCCCATGCAAGCCCGGTAGCGCAGCCAACCTTCGCGAATCACGAAGCCGGGCAGCACCGGAGCCCCCGACACCTGCGAGAGAAGAAACGGCCCCAGCGGAAACGCCGCGGGCTGCAAAAAAAACGGCACATCGGCGCTATGGCGCTGATAGACGCGGTCCCCTTGCATGGCCACAATCTCGTTTCGACGCAACGCCTGCAAGAGTTCGATGGTCGCCGCCGCCCCCGCCCTGAGATCGACAATCTTCAACCGGTCGCTGGCCATCAGATTCCGCAGCGTGATCTCCGCCGGCTTGTCCTCGACCACCCGCGCCACGTTGACCGGCCGCCCGTGCATTTCCAAAAGGCGCGAAGCAAACTCCCAATTGCCCACATGCGCCGTCCACACGATCAGCCCATTGCCTGCGGCCAGGCATTGCTCGATCTGGGCCGCGCCGCGCTCCGGGACTACCAGCATGCCCAGCAGTTCGGAATGCGTGGCCTGGGGGACGTAGCAATACGAAACCATCAGATCGCAAAACGCATAGAAGACCCAATAAACCTTCCCTTGCAGGGCGAGCCCGCGCTTGCCCGAGACTCGCCGCAGATTGCCGGCGACCGCCCGCCGCTCCCGCTT
>Ga0116217_10006205_pt1 | contig 10403 bp, 7 predicted proteins | sample Sb_taG_6_FD_89697 | JGI IMG/M metagenome (GOLD analysis project Ga0116217, IMG submission 89697) | Peat soil microbial communities from Weissenstadt, Germany - Sb_50d_4_PS metaG | ecosystem: Environmental > Terrestrial > Soil > Wetlands > Peat | place: Germany: Weissenstadt | collected 2010-09-21 | reverse complement strand
CGATGCTCGCCGCCAAGGTCGAGGACATGATCAATACCGTGGTACGGCAGATCGCATTTTACACCTTCGAGCGCGCCGTCCATACCGAACGCAGGAACGGCGAATTGACCGCCCACCGCATCGGCCAGCTATGGCTCGATGTGCAGCGCGAAAGCCTCGGCCCGGCGATCGAGCTCAAGCCCGGCTATGAAACATTCTGGGCCTACATCCCGCACTTCATCCATTCGCCGTTCTATGTGTATGCCTATGCCTTCGGCGATTGCCTGGTGAACTCGCTTTACGCGGTCTACGAACACGCCGCCGAAGGCTTTGCCGAGCGCTATCTCGCCATGCTCTCGGCCGGCGGCACCAAGCATCATTCCGAGCTGCTCGCGCCCTTCGGCCTTAACGCGCGCGATCCGTCCTTCTGGCAGGGCGGGCTTGGCGTGATCGAGCGGATGATCGACGAGCTGGAAAGCCTGGAGGGGTAGGGCGGCCGGGGGTCACGCAATCTCTGATTGCACAGCTATTGGCTTCACCGTAAGCTTCCCCGCGATTGGGGAAAGCATGCCATGGCCGACGATGCCGTGCGCGAGCTTGCGGAGCCGCCGCCGGATGATGATTTCGGCCGGCTATATGCTTTTGATGAGGTCTTTCAGCAAGAGATCAATCTGATCAACCTGCGGCGTAAGGACGATCCCCGCGGCACGATCGAACTGGAAGTGGAAGATCCGCAAAGCCCGTCCGGCGAGCGGATTCGCAGGCCTTGTGAAAACGCGGGCGTTGTCGGCCTCGCGTTGTCGGGTGGCGGCATTCGTTCCGCCGCATTTTGCCTCGGTGCTCTGCAGGCATTGGACGCGGCAGGAGTGCTCAAACACGTCGACTACATGTCAACCGTATCGGGCGGCGGCTATATCGGCTGCTCGCTCACGGCGTCGCTAGAACAACTGGGCAGCCGGCCGCAAAGCCGGGGCTGGGAATTTCCCTATCGCAGCCAGCTCCGGGAGGATGAACCGCCTGCGCTGCAGCACATTCGAGATTATTCAAATTATTTGTTCCCGCAAAGCGGCACTTTCGTTCGCAATGCGTCAATCTACGCACGCGGTCTCGCGGTCAACGTCCTTTTGATCGCACCGTTCTTGCTGATCGCGTCGGCGGTCACGCTGCTGCTTTATTGGTTGCGGCCAACGAATCCGCATCCCCTCTTCAGCCGCCTTATTAATCTGTTCGCTCTGCCGCACTTCTACTTTACGGTCGATCTGGCGATCTTTCTGGTTCTGGTCGGCATTGCGTGGGGCCTCTATCGCTCAACAAAACAGCGACAGAACGAGCCGGAAATTCCCGGTGGATGGATCGGCCACGCAGTGGGTTCTTTGGCGGTCTTCTTGCTCATCGCGGCGTTCTGCGACGCCCAACCGCTTGTGCTCGGCTTCATGGTGAAAAAGAATACGGCAAATCTGCTTTTCGCCGTGCCGGGCTTGATCAAAAACATCATCGTTGTGCTTACTCCCGTGGCAACGGCCATCACATTCTTGGCCGGCAAGGTTGGAGAGTTTGTCAAGAGTACGAATGTCTCCACCAAGCGGGGCGTTTTCTTCGCCGGCATTCTGATGCGCGTGCTCATTTACATTGCGGCGCTGATCGTTCCGCTTGGCCTGTGGCTTGTTTATCTCGGCATCACCTATTCGGGATTGCACGCGAACGGCACGATTGGCGACGGCGCCGTCCAGCCGACGGCTTGGCAGTCGGCGAGCTCGCAGCTGGCGACTTGGGGTTATTTAGCTGGCGCCATCGTGTGCGTGATTCTCACTCTGCTCATGCGGCCAAACGCGAATTCGCTGCATCCCTTGTATCGCGACCGGCTTGCCAGGGCCTTCCTGTTTAAGCTGCCGCCGACGCCGCCGGACGTTCATCTCAGGCCGTGGCGGCCACAGCTCAGTCAGATCTCCGGCCGGTTCGGCCCTTATCATCTGATTAACACGGCGCTGAACGTGGAGGCGTCGAGAACGGTCAATCGGCGCGGACGCAACGCCGATTTTTTCATCTTCAGCCCAAAATTCGTCGGGAGCAAATCCACCGGCTACGTCCTTACGGACGACATGGAAAAGATCGCCGGTGGGCTCGATCTCGCTACCGCAATGGCGGTTTCCGGCGCCGCAGTGTCGTCGAATATGGGCGCCCAGAGTATCAAGCCGCTGACGGCAAGCATGGCGCTCTTGAATGTCCGGCTTGGTTATTGGATGCGAAATCCCAGCTGGCTGCAACTTGCCAAGGGACCGCCCGGACCGCCGGCACGATTTTTTAGTTTCGCGGAATTTAATCGCAAGCGAAATCCGTTCGCGAACTACTATTTCCTCGCGGAGATGTTCGGGTGGCTCAGCGAGAAGTTCAAATCAGTGTATCTCACCGACGGCGGCCACATCGAAAATCTCGGCATCTATGAATTGCTGCGGCGCCGCTGCCAAGTCATCATCGCGGTCGACGCCGAAGCCGACTCGCAAATGGCCTTCGGCTCGTTCAACACACTTGAGCGTTACGCGCTGATCGATATGGGCATTCGGATCGATTTGCCGTGGCAAAAGATCGCCGATGAAAGCCTGGCGACAAGCAAAGCCATCGATGACAAAGGCGACACGCCCAAGCACAATGGCCCCCATTGCGCGATCGGAGAGATCACCTATCCCAACGATCGCAAGGGAATTCTCGTTTACATCAAAGCGTCGCTGACTGGCGACGAGAACGACTACATTTTTGACTATAAGAGGCGCTATAGCAACTTCCCGCACGAGACGACGCTCGATCAGTGGTTCACCGAGGAGCAATTCGAGGCGTATCGCGCGCTCGGCTTCCACGCCGCCTATCGTTTTTTCTCCGGCAGGGACAAGTATGCGTTTCTCGATTCGGACGGAGAGCGCAATTGCTTTCCCAATGTCGGCATCCTGAACGCACTCTTCGACGGCGCCGCGATTTGCCAAGTGTAGGTGGCAGACACGGAAGTCCTGCCGTTTAGTCGGCTCCCAAGGCGCGCATACGATCTATCGGCCGACCCCTTGTGTAAATCGCCATATCAGCCGGTCGAACATGCGATCGGTGAGGATTTTGCGCAAAAGCAAAATCGTGCGCGCGCCGCCGCCGGTAGCATAGCGGGTTTTCGGCCGGCTTGCGCGCACCGCGCGCACGATGATCTTGGCGACGACCTCTGGCGGCGAGGCGAGGTTGGAGGTCTCGGCGGTCGCAAGCATCCGCGCATGGCGCTTGGCCTGTTCGGCATAGGCGCCGCTGCCCGACATTTGCAGCAGGCCCTCGCGCGCAATCCCGGCCCATTCGGTGCGGATCGCGCCCGGCTCGATGACGATGACGTCGACGCCGAAGCGCGCGACCTCGACGCGCAGACAGTCGCTCAATCCTTCCACCGCGAATTTGGTGGCATGGTACCAGCTGCCCAGCGGCTCCCAGATTTTTCCGCCGATCGAGGTGACGTTGACAATCTTGCCGGATTTCTGCGCGCGCATGATCGGTAAAGCGAGCTGGCAGAGCCGCGCCAGCCCGAACACATTGACCTCGAACTGCAGCCGCGCCTCCTCAAGCGGGACGTCTTCCAGTGCGCCATAGGATCCGTACCGGCATTGTTGACCAAGACGTCGATGCGGCCTGTGCTGCCTTTGATCGCTTCGACGGCGACAACGATCGAGGCATCGTCGGTCAGGTCGAGCTTGAGCAGGGTCGCGCCGGCGGCGGCGAGGGCGGCCATGCGGTCGAGGCGGCGGGCGCCGGCGAAGACCTGGTAACCGGCGGCGAGCAGCGCGCGGGCCGTGGCTTCGCCGATCCCGGCGGATGCGCCCGTGACGAAAGCTGTCTTGTTCATGCACCACTCCAAAAGCGAACAGGCATGCGTTATAACCGTGGACCAAAGTCCATGGTCAAGGCTTTGCCGGAGGGGGTCATGCTGATATCCGAGTTTGCCCGCGCCACCGGGCTTTCCCGCGACACCATCCGCTTTTATGTCCGGCGCGGCCTCCTGAGGCCGCTCGCCGGCAACAAGGGCGGCTCCAATCCGTATCAGGTCTTCACCAACGAACATGTGCAGATGGCGCGCACCATCCGCATGGCGCAGTCGCTCGGCTTTTCGCTGCGCGAAATCGCGGCATTGAACGCCGAATATCAAGCCAAGCGCATCACGGCCTCGCGTGGAGCCGAGATCCTGCGCTGGCAGCTTGTGCGGCTCGAGGAAAAGGCGGCGCAGGTCAACGCTATGATGCGCTATATCCGCGCCAAGCTCGCTTGGCTCGAAGCCGGCAGCAAGGGGCCGGAGCTGAATTTCACCGATTATGAGAATAGGTCGCTGGCCGCCGCGGAAGCCGCTCGGCCATGAACGTAAACATGAAGGCAAAACCAATCGCAAAGCGAGGCCGATCGCGCGGCGATCGTCTCGGAATCATGCCGATGTCGCCAAGGCGCTTGCCAAATAGTCCAGCCGAAGCGCGCAAATTTGTGCAGTTTGTATTGTTTTTTTACTGCCGGTTGATGCAAGGAGCCCCGCCGCGGGTCGAGAGCGTTTACTCCATGCATTGCAGCGTATTCTCGCGCGGTGATTCGTCGTTGTGCCCGTAGCGATAGGCTTTGCGGTAAGTCGCTCGCTTCCCTTGGCGAGGTCGCCCGAAAAAGCGAGTTCGCGCAGCGTCCCGCGCGAAGGCTTGGCTGGCACCACAATCAAGTTAAAGCGGGTGAAGATGATTTGCTTGTCGCCGAGCGGACCCATGCAGCCCCAGCGCCAGACGCCAGCGAATGCGTCGCCGGCGCCGCAGACGGCAGCAAAGGCAGCGCAGATACCCGCCATAATTGCGTGTTTCATTGCGCCCCCCATACTGCCAATGAGTTTTGTGTACCAATAGGGATCGACTACACTAATGGCTGACCGCGAAAAGAACCGCTTCTCCGCCCGCGCCGCGCGCTATGCGCGTGTCGGCGCCAATGTCGGCGGGGTGGCGGCGCGCTATGCCGGGCGGCGAATTCTGGGCGGCGAGCCCAATCGCGCGAGTGAGGCCTCGGCGCTCGCCACGGCGCTCGGCAATCTCAAAGGCCCGCTGATGAAGGTCGCCCAGCTGATGGCGACCGTCCCCGATCTGTTGCCGCCGGAATACGCCGCCGAGCTCGCGAAGCTGCAAAGCGAGGCGCCGCCGATGGGCTGGGCTTTCGTCAAGCGCCGCATGCAGGCAGAGCTCGGACCGGATTGGCAGCAGAAATTCGCAAGCTTCGAGCATCATCCGGCCGCCGCGGCTTCGCTCGGCCAGGTGCATCGCGCCCGCTCGCTCGACGGCGCCGAATTGGCCTGCAAGCTGCAATATCCCGATATGCAGTCGGCGGTCGAAGCCGATCTGCAGCAATTGCAGTGGCTACTCGCGATCCGCCGGCGCCTCGACAGCGCCATCGACACCAGCGAGATCGGCAAGGAGATCGGCGCGCGCGTGCGCGAAGAGCTAGACTATCGCCGCGAGGCCAAGCATGCCGCGCTCTACCGCACGATGCTCGACGGCATCAATATCGTGCGTGTGCCGCGCGCCTGGCCCGAATTATCGACCGGCCGCCTGCTCACCCTCGACTGGCTCGACGGCACGCGCATGCTTGCGCACAAGAACGATCCGCTTGCCGTGCGCAATGCGCTCGCGACTGCGATGTTCACCGCCTGGTGGTATCCGTTCACCCGGTTCGGCGTCATCCATGGCGACCCGCATCTCGGCAACTACACGGTGTTCGACGCACGCGCCGAAGGCCGCCCGCGCAAGAACGTGTCGGAGCCGGCCGGCATCAACCTCCTCGACTATGGCTGCATCCGCATCTTCCCGCCGCAATTCGTGCGCGGCGTGGTCGATCTCTATCACGGGCTCCTGCATGACGACGACGAACTGGTCGTGCGCGCTTACGAGACCTGGGGTTTCCGCCGCCTGTCCCGCGAGCTCATCGACACGCTCAACATCTGGGCGCGCTTCATCTACGCGCCGCTGCTCGACGATCGCGTGCGCACCATCGCCGACGGCGTGGCGGCGGCGGAATACGGCCGGCGCGAGGCGTTCCGCGTGCATCAGGCGCTCAAGAAGAAAGGCCCGGTGACGGTGCCGCGCGAATTCGTGTTCATGGATCGCGCGGCGATCGGGCTCGGCGCCGTGTTTCTGCACTTGCGCGCGGAGCTCAATTTCTATCGGCTGTTCAACGAGGCGATCGAGCATTTCTCGATGGACCGCGTGGCCGAGCGTCAACAAGCGGCGCTGGCCGCGGCCGGCTTGTAGGGGGCATCATGGCAAATATCTGGGTGCGTAAACCGCTTTCGGTATTGCTGGCGGAGGCCGAAGAACCCGAGGTGCAGGCGCTGACCACGCATGACGGCGTGCCGCTCAAGCGCACATTGTCGGCGCTCAATCTGGTGGCGCTCGGCATCGGCGCGATCATCGGTGCCGGCATTTTCGTGCTCACTGGAAATGCAGCGGCAGCCCATGCCGGGCCGGCAATCACCCTGTCTTTCGTGCTTGGCGCATTCGCCTGCGTCTTCGCCGGGCTGTGCTATGCGGAGATGGCTTCGACCGTGCCGATCGCGGGCAGCGCCTATACTTATGCCTATGCGACATTGGGCGAATTCATCGCCTGGATCATCGGCTGGGATCTGATCCTCGAATACGCGCTCGGCGCCGTCACCGTCGCCATCGGCTGGTCGGGCTACGTCACGAGCTTTCTGAAAAATGTCGGCATCGTGGTGCCGGCGGAGTTTTCCGGCTCGCCATTTTCCTACGATGCGGTCGAACGCGTGTGGCATTCGACCGGCGCCTTTATCAATGTTCCGGCCATGCTGGTGGTCGCGGGGATTTCGGCGCTGCTCGTCGTCGGCATCCACGAATCCGCCCGCGTCAACAACGTGATCGTGGGGATCAAGCTCGTGATCATCGTGGTCTTCATTGTCGCCGCCGCGCCGTTCGTGAGCACGGCACATTGGGTGACGGCGAGCAACCCGGACGGTGCCTTCATTCCGCCGAATGCCGGCCCCGGACAATTCGGCCTGAGCGGCGTGCTGCGCGGCGCCGCGATCGTGTTCTTCGCCTATATCGGCTTCGACGCGGTTTCGACGGCGGCGCAGGAAGCGAAGAATCCGAAGCGCGACATGCCGATCGGCATCCTCGGGTCGCTTGCCATCTGTACCTTGCTCTATGTGGCCGTGGGCTTCGTGCTCACCGGGATCGTGTCTTACGACAAGCTTAATGTCCCCGATCCGATCGCCATCGGCATCGACGCGATCGGCCTTACGTGGCTCTCGCCTATTCTCAAATTCGGCATCATTCTCGGCCTGACCTCGGTCATTCTGGTCATGCTGCTCGGCCAGTCGCGCGTCTTCTACTCGATGGCGCGCGATCGGCTGTTGCCGCGCGCCGCCGCCAAGGTGCACAACCGCTTTCGCACGCCCTATGTCACCACGATAACAACCGGGACCTTCGTGATGGTGCTCGCGGGCCTGCTCCCGATCGGTCTCGTCGGCGAGCTGGTCAGCATCGGCACCTTGTTCGCCTTTGCTATCGTCAGCATCGGGGTATTGGTCCTGCGCATCAGGGAGCCGGCGCAGCCGCGCCCGTTTCGCGCGCCGGCCGTCTATATCGTGGCGCCGCTGGGCGCGGCCTCGTCGGCTTTTCTGATGCTCGGGCTGCCGTTCGACACCTGGCTGCGGTTCGGCATCTGGCTGGTGATCGGGCTCTTGCTCTATGGCTTCTACGGAACGCGGCACGCGCGCAGCGCGCTGCAGACTTCAACATAAGCGACGCAAATCAGGACATTCGATGCAATCGATCTTCAATACCGGCGCCACCGCGGCGGCGATCCCGATCTGGTTCGTCACCGCGGCGACCTACAAAGATGTGCGCGGGCGGCTGAGCGCCGGCGCCCGCGCCTTTGCCGATGCGGCAGGGTTCGAGCCGAAGCCCGGCCAGTATCTCGCTCTGCCCGGCGAGGGTGGGCTGAGCGGCATCCTGTTCGGCCTTGAATGCGAAAGCGATGCGAAGGATTTGTTTCTGCCCGGCCGGCTGCCGCAGCAACTGCCGGGCGGCGTCTACCGCTTTGCCAACGATCCGCACGATGCGCGGCTGGCGGCGCTTGCCTTCGCTCTCGGCGCCTATCGCTTCACGCGCTACCACAAATCCGAGGGGCGCAAGATCAAGCTCGATCTGCCGCAAAGCCTCGACCGCGAGGATCTCGATCGCGTGGTCGAGGCGGTCAAGCTGGTGCGCGATCTTGTCAACACCCCGGCGAACGACATGGGACCGGCCGAGCTGGAGGCGGCGGCGCGCGCGCTTGCCGCCAAGCACGGCGCCGGCGTCAAGGCGACGGTCGGCGACGATCTGCTGAAGGAGAATTTTCCGCTCATTCACGCGGTCGGGCGCGCCGCCGCACGGCCGCCGCGGTTGATCGATCTCACCTGGGGCGATACGGCGCATCCGCGCGTGACGCTGGTCGGCAAGGGCGTCTGCTTCGATTCCGGCGGCCTCGACATCAAGCCCGAAGCCTCCATGCTCAATATGAAGAAGGACATGGGCGGCGCGGCGACCGCACTGGCGCTCGCGTACATGATCATGTCGCGCAAGCTGAAAGTCCGGCTGCGCGTCTTGATTCCGGCCGTCGAGAACTCGATTTCCGGCGGCGCCTTCCGTCCGCGCGACGTTTACACCTCCCGCAAGGGCATCACCGTGGAGATCGGCAACACCGATGCCGAAGGCCGTCTCATCCTCGCCGATGCGCTTACCCTCGCCGACGAGGACGAGCCGGCGCTGATTTTCGATTTCGCCACACTGACCGGAGCCGCGCGCGTTGCGCTCGGTCCCGACGTGCCGCCATTCTTCACCGACGACGATGACTTGGCGGAAGAGCTGATGGCGCATGCCGCAGCGGAGAACGATCCGCTGTGGCGGCTGCCGCTCTGGCGGCCCTACGACGAGATGCTGGAATCGAAAGTGGCCGACATCAACAATGTCGGCAGCGGCGGGCAGGCCGGCGCCATCACCGCCGCGCTGTTCATGCGGCGGTTCGTGACGGCGAAGTCATGGATGCATTTCGACGTGTTCGCCTGGAGTCCGCGCAGCCGGCCCGGACGGCCCGAAGGCGGCGAATGCCAAGCCGCGCGCGCGCTCTACGCGCTGCTCGCCGAGCGCTACGGCTGAACGCACACCATGCGCGCCCTCGATCCGCGCCTGACGCCCGCTCGCGCCGACCTCGCCGCTAAGGAGCTTGAAGGAAAAGTCGCGGCGGCGCGGTTTGTGGAGGGGCGCACCTACGAGGTGATCGAGCCGCAGGCGGCTTTGCGCGGCACGCCGGCGCCCGACGCGCCGCTTTTTACCGAGGCGCTCAAGGGCGAGCGGGTCACGATTTACGACATGAATGCCGAAGGCTGGGCCTGGGGGCAACTCGCGGCCGACGGTTATGTCGGGTGGCTTGCGGCGAACGCGCTGGCGCCGGCGGGCGCGCCGCCGACCCACAAAGTAACGGCGCTGCGCACCTTCGCGTTCCCGGGTCCGTCGATCAAGCTGCCGCCGCTTGAGGCGCTGCCGCTCGGCGCTCGCCTTGCCGTGGTCCGCATCGAGGATCGCCTGGCGGTCACGCGGTCGGGCGCATATGTGCCGTCGCCGCATCTCGCGCCGCTTGATTTTACCGAACCGGATTTTGTTGCTGTCGCCGAGCGCTTTCTCGGCGTGCCGTATCTGTGGGGCGGCAAGACGGCGCTCGGTCTCGATTGCTCGGGGCTTGTCCAGGTGGCGCTGACGGCGGCAGGCTTTTCCTGCCCGCGCGACAGCGATATGCAGGAAGCGGCGCCGGGCGCGCCGGCCGCGCCGGTTCTTGCCGCGCTGCAACGCGGCGACCTCGTCTTCTGGAAAGGCCATGTCGCCGTCGTGCGCGACCGCGCCACGCTCATCCACGCCAGCGCCTTTCACATGGCGGTTGCGATCGAGCCGATCGTAGAGGCTATCGCCCGCATCCGCCAAGCTGGAAGTGAAATCACCAGCGTGCGGCGGTTTGGGTAGAACGCGACTGTTGCCGTGTGATCTGCCGCTCCGCTACGGAGCGTCACCGTACAGTTCTCGCAGACGACCATGAGCGAAAGCCAGCGCAGGCGGCATGTCCATGCGACCGCCGATGATTTCAATATAGGCGCCCGATGTGTTGTCTCGCGCCGTCTTCATGGCGGCGTCGAGTTCGCCGAGCGTTTCGACGCGCGCCGTGAACCAGTCGGCGCATCCGAGCGTCCTCGGCAATTCGGCATACTTCCAGGCAGGCAGGTTGTTGTACGTATCGGAGAATACCGGCAAAGGCTGCTGCGGTGACGGGAAAACCGTCCGACAAAGTCACGATGGAGGAGCTCTATCCCCGTTACGCCGCCTTCATCCGGGCCGGTGACACGG
>Ga0116217_10006203_pt1 | contig 10406 bp, 9 predicted proteins | sample Sb_taG_6_FD_89697 | JGI IMG/M metagenome (GOLD analysis project Ga0116217, IMG submission 89697) | Peat soil microbial communities from Weissenstadt, Germany - Sb_50d_4_PS metaG | ecosystem: Environmental > Terrestrial > Soil > Wetlands > Peat | place: Germany: Weissenstadt | collected 2010-09-21 | reverse complement strand
TTTTCGGGAGGACTTTATGTATTCGGAGCCATTGCTCGTAAGCAAAAAGGTAGCCGCGCAACAGTTGGCGATATCGCTGCGCACGCTCGAAAACCTCATCGCCGCTAAACAGCTGATTGTGCGCCGCATCGGGCGTCGCGTTGTGATCCCCCGCAAAGCACTTGAACAATTCACGCGGCGGGATCACGAGACGAAGCCAAAGGTGAATGCAACTCAGACTGGATTGTAGCGCGGAATCGTGAGGTCGCCTCAGATGCGTCCGCGTGATGCCTCAGCCCCTGTTTCGGTGGCTTCGGCTTCAAATCGCGGCGCAGATCGAATCAACAATCGAAGAATCATTTGAGGTTTCCGAAGATCAGCATGAAGGTGCAAGGCGGGGACGCCGATTCGACCGGTTCCCCGCCCCGACATAAAATCAAAGGGTGAATACAGAAATGAGTGTAGCATCGAAAGGTTTTGATTCGTCACAAATTCCAAGGGCAGCAGCCTCGTCGAGTTACCTGAACGATAAGGATTTCCAGGACGAACTCCTCCGGCATTTGATTTCTGACTCCACCGCGCTTGGAAAAATCGCGCCGCTTATTTCGGCGGACGATTTCAACGCGGCGCCGCACCACCGAATCGTCAGCCAGGTCGTGCTTGAGCATTGGCGTCGGGAGCGGAAACCGCTGGGACGGCTCATCACCGCCGAAGTGAAGCAGATCGTTCAGCGCAAAGGGTTGAATCACGACAAGGCCACCGATCTCCTCGCGTTGGTTGAGCGGCTGGAATCGACGCAGCCCTCGGCGAGCCTCAATGCCATCATCGACCGACTGTATGAAGCGAAACAGGATCGGAGAACAACCAAAACAATCGAGCGGATGATCGACCTGCACGGCGAAGGTCAGCTCACGCCCGCAAAGATGGAGGAGCTTGCTCGCCAATCGAAGTGGGAACGCCCCGAAACGCGAACAACCGCGGCGATAGACCTCGGCGACATCCTTTACAAGGATTTCCAGCCCCGTCCCAAGATGCTGCAGCCCATCCTTCCCGTTCGTGGGCTGATGATGATTCACGGGTTCCGCGGGCTGGGCAAGAGTCATATCGCCCTCGGGATTGGATTGGCCTGCGCGACGCCAGCTCGATTCCTCTACTGGCAGGCGCGGAAGCAATATCGCGTCGTCTATGTTGCGGGCGAAATGTCAGGAGCCGAAAATAAGTCAATGCTGAAACGAATGCTGTGGGGCACCATGAAAAATGCTGTCCAGTTCCCGGAGGGCAGCAAAAATGAGCCGCGTGATTTATTTACACATAGTCTTTCAATGATAATTGCGAGCGAGCTGGAGTTCGGCGTCCCAGATTTGGCGACGCGGGAAGGACGCGATTGGCTAGAAAACGATTCAACCGTCCGCCGCGCCGATTTCCTCATCCTCGACAATGTGAGTTCACTTCACCGCAAGGGGGATGAGCGGGAACAGAAAGGTTGGAACGAAATGAACGAGTGGCTCATGCACCTGAAATCAAATTCCGTTGGCAAGAGCGTACTTCTCATCCATCATGACGGTAAGAACCGCGAGCAGCGCGGAACTTCTTTCCGGGAGGACATTCTCGACACCGTCATACACCTACAGGAGCCCAAGGACATGAAGCATGGCCAGAGCGTCCATTGCGAAATTCATACGGAGAAGATGCGCGGATATTCACCGGGCGATCCCGCTTGCGAGCCCTTCGTGGCTAGGCTCATTCCCGACCCTGAAAACGGGGACGCGATGATTTGGAGCTTCGAGCCGCTCAGGGTCGCCAACATGCGAAAGGCATTTAGACTCTTCGACGCCGGTATGAGCATCAAGGACGTGACGGATGAGCTTGGGATATCCCGTGCCACGGCGTTTCGGTATCAACGCGAATACCGGGACCGCTCGGAAGATTAGCGCCGAATTCGTGAGAGTTGAGACTCGGGCTGAAAATCGGCCAAAAAGGCAATAAAACTGGCCCTTTTATGGTCTCAGCGCCGAATGAGACTGCAATGAGATTCGAGACTTCAACTGGACGAACTGAGGCCGATTCGTCTATAGGTCTCACAGGAGTCTCACGGCAGTCTCACGTGCTGTGAGACTCACTGGAAGTAATAAATCCCCTTATTTTTATTGGCTAAATCATTGTTTGTATACAGACAGTCTCACTGTATCAGGCATACGCGAGGAAGCGGTGGTATTTCCAGAATCAGGCTACGTCGGCCCAGGCATTTCGTTGCGGTTTATTCCAGGCGTTGAAATCCGTTGGGCGTTGCGCGATAATAGCCGCGTTAGGATTTTGGACGCTGGATTCATTCTTCAGGACGCCCGGTTTCGATTCAAATGTACAGCGCAGGCAATGACTGGGAATGTCGAACGGTTTGAGGATGCCGCTGAAGTTGCTACGGGTTCGCGCCAAGTGGAAATTCCCGCGATGGGCACCAATGAACCTGGTAGTACAAAAACGACGTTTTGAGAGTCTGAGAAGACAAAAATTCTTCAGTGCATCCGCTGCCAGCTAGTTACACCTCCTCGCCTCCAATTCGTAACCCGATATCATGCGGCGTGGTACGCCACCGGCAAACACCTCCACAGAGAACCGATTGAGAAGCTAGTGCGGTGGGTGTAGGCTCTCGTTCATGCTCATCGGTCAAAGACTCCGGGAACTCCGCGAATCCAAGCATCTCAGCCAAGGCGATGTCGAACACCGCACTGGCTTGTTGCGGTGCTACACGTCACGTGTCGAGTGCGGGCATACCATCCCCTCAATCGAGACACTAGAGAAGTACGCGATGGCGCTAGAGATTCCACTCTACAGGCTGTTCTATGAAGGTGAGGGACCACCGAAGAAACCGAACCTTCCGCCTGCCGAGAGAACGAAGTCGCTGTGGGGAACAAGCGGCAAGGAATGGCCAGAACTACGCAGACTTGCCAAGGTGCTGCGTCGGATGGATGAGCGCAAGCGAAAACTTCTGCTTGGGTTGGCTCAGGGGATTGCACGCAGGAAACACGCAAAGTAGGGCATGACGAAGAAAAACTTCAAACTTGCCTATCCACGTGACCTCTATTTGGCCTGGAAAAGAGGCAGACTCCACTACAGGTGGTTTCGGCAGTACAGGAACACATTTGACGAAGACGACCTCCGCATCGTGCGGAATCAACATTCCAACGGCAATCATTTCGGGGAATGGTTCACCGCGATTCACTACGCCGAGAAGGGATACGGCGTTCTCGTCGAGAAATACATGTACGGAAACCACAGCAGAAAATGCGCAGTCGTCAGTAAGATTTTCGGAGAAAGTGGTCTGAACCTGCTTCGCAAGTGGCGGAGGCAGTACCATTGCCAACCACCTGACCTCTTCGTTTTCAAAGAGAACAAGTATTTTTTCGTCGAGGTCAAGCGAGGTCGTGACTTCCGCCGAGACTGTCAGAAAGCATATTTCAAGAACATCGAGAGAGTATTCGGCTGTGCTGTTGTGACTGTTGACCTCAAGAATCTTGCGGTCAAGGCGCTGACAATCCGCCAGCCATGGGCGGAACTAATCCTTAGAGGGCGCAAGCCCTACGAGCTACGAAGCTGGAAAACGAAATACAGGGGACCTCTCGTGATTCATTCGGCTATGAAAGTGGATTCCGACGACGCGAGGCAATTGGGCCTTAATCCTGAAATGCTAACAACGGGTTGCTTCGTGGGAATCGCTGTTTTGTCGGATGTCAGGCCCTATACCGGAAAGGATGCGAAACTGCTCAGCAGTAAGCGAGCCGGTGGTGACTGGTATCCGAACCTCTTCTCATGGGTACTCATGAAACCTCGCCGTATTTCGCCGATTGAGGCCAAAGGGCAACTCGGGTTGTTCAAAGTTCCCGTCGCCGTGCAGCGTCGAATCGGAGGGTTGCACTTTGATAGCCGCTGAATGCCGCTCACATCCCTGAACCAAAAGCGAGAACGAAACCGTCGGATGCGATGTTGCGACGAGATTTGAAAGCGCTGCGCGTTGAGACTCATGGCCGCATTCAGAGAAAGCAAATTACGGCTCGCTCGATTGTCCGGCGTCAGCGGACCTTCAGCGGATATTGCTGGGTGACCGGCGGTACGATGCCGTTCAAACGCAGATAGACAACGAGCTGGCCGTAATGGTCCGTGATATGCCAGACGGCAGCGACAGCGATGCCAATGCGCGTGTTGGGCCCAGCGTAGGGACCCTCGACGCGGTCTAGCGCGTTTTGCGCGGTGATAGCGGCAAGAACGTGGTCGCCGTAGTTGAATGAATCGCGCAGGTATTTGAGCAATTCAGCTTTTGTCTTGGCCGGTGAAGGGCCTCCCTTCTCGCAGTGTTCCGGCGGAGTCTTTCCTTCAATTTCATTGAAGAAGGCAAACTGGGCGCAAGCGACGTGTTTCACCTGCTCTCCGAACGAACGTACTCCTTCGAAATTTCCGCCGGTGGGGATGTAGGAATACTTGGTCTCGGGCATGGCTTCCGCGACGGAGAGGAAACCCTTCTCCGCCCAGCCAAGTGCACCGCCGACGCTCTCCGAAAGGCTCTTCGGGATTTCCTCCTTCTGGGCGGAGGTGGGCGGAGCGAAAAGAATCAGGCTTGCGAAGAGGATGAGAACGGCCGACTTCATGGTGACCTCCACTTGATTGGAATTCCCGATTTGGACCGCAGACTCGCACATCGTATGCTTCTCCTGCCCGCGGCACAATGAACTTGCCACGGGACGGGCCCAGCTAGACTATGTTGTACGCAACTTTTCGTCGAAATTTGGGATCGGATGGAATCCAACGTCGGGTGGGCTGAGCCACCAATTTCGTTCTACCGCTGCCGTGACCTTACCCTGCTGGTTCGGAAGGTAGAGTAGCCTTTGTGACCAGCTCCGCGGTGCCATATGGTGAGCTACCGGACCCGCTAAGGCGGACACTTGTCGCCGATCCGAAACAGTGGGCGCTTGAGTATTTCGCTTCAGTGAAAATAGGGAAAGGGAAGTGGGCTGCTGATTCTGCGCTCACCAGGCGCGTCCCTAGATCGACGACAAGGCATCGTGGGAAGTAATGGAATCATCATTCTGCTAATTATTCGGGGGATCGCTGGCCATTTGAAATCAAGTCGGCTTTCACTTCGACAGGCCGAAAGTATTTCGATTCGATAATCGTTGCGCAAGTGTTGAAATTGAGCTTTCAGTCGAACTATCTGTTACTGAGTTGGTGTAGACTGCTCGGCATCATCCGTCCAGGTAGGAAATTCAGGAGGAAATTATGGTGCGACGACAGCTTCTCTCGCGGCTTGCTGGCTTGCCGTTTCTTGCATTTGGTGCTGCCAAGCCCCAAGCGCGGCCGAAAACACTGAAGATCATGATGAAAAGTGCTTGGGGATCGAACGATCCAACCAGGGCATCCTTTCCATTCGTCCATGGACTGGTGCTGGCCGAGGCCGGGCACGAGGTGCAGATTTTTCTCACGGGGGAAGCCACCTATTTGATGCGAAAAGTCACGGCGAACGCCGTTATGCCGATAGGCTGGCCGCCGCTCAGCGAAACGCTTGATAAAGTTGTGGCGAAACACATCCCCGTCTTCTCTTGAGGGGCCTGCTCCCGGGCCCGTGGGGTCACGGAAACAGACTTGAATCAATGGGGAGCAAAATTCGGCAGCCCGGCGATCTTTGTGTCGCTGGTGGAATGGGCGGACCACATCATCACCGAATGATGCGTGGCACGCGTACTTCACGGCACGGCCATGAAACGCTCCGACGGCACAAACTCGAAGTGATCGTTCCCAAGTGACCGACAACGACGGCTGTCACGAGGCCATCTCCAAGTTTGAGCCTACATCCCCGACTGCTGTAGCCCCATCCACATCCAGACGCCAATCATCACCACCAGCAGCACGCCGCTGGCGATGCCCAGCGCCCAGATAGGTTTGCCCAGCTTGGTCACTTTGCTGATCAGCACGCGCTGATCCGCGGCCAGCTGCTCATGGGAACCGGAAATGTAAAGCTGGTCTTCTTCCCGGTTTTCCATCACTCCCCGGTAGATCAGTAGCACGATCCACAGTAGCGTAATGGCCGACCACACGATGAGCAGGTAATCCAGAGGAGGCTTCAGGAAGTCCTCCATAGACCCTCCTATCGCCGACGGACTTCTGTCGGCACAGGCCAGTTGCAAGGAATTCTGCGGCGATCATAGCACCAGAACGGTGACAACCTTCAAATTACAAACCAGTGGCAGGCCCCTGGTGACGGGCAAACACCGCCGAGTCGCTATTTGTGTTAATTTGGATTCACCCAGAACTTGGCCCTCTGTTTCGCGCATCGCATACTTCTCTTGCTCTAGGCTCAACGAACTTTCCACTAGGGCAGGCCCAGCGAGCCATGTTGCGCCGAACTTTCCGTCGAAATTTGGGATCGGATGGAATTCGGCATTGCGGCGTGCTGAATCGCTGATTTCGTTCTCCCGCTGCCCGTGACCTTACCCTGCCGGTTCGGAAGGTATAGCAGCCTTTGTGACCAGCTCCTCCGCGCCATCCTGGGAGGCACCGGGATTGTTATCCAGCTCAGCATTCAGGGGATCGACGGCAATCCAGCGTGCTGTCTCGAGATGTGTTGTGATATAGGCGGTGTACGTGGTGGTTTGGCAGAAAACGTGACGCAGGACTGGACGTCAGTTGGGACGATTACCTACCGGCATCTTTGAAAGCAGTTCATTCCAATCAAGCTCTTCAGCTTCGTTCTCAAGCTGAGCAAGCACTGGCTCGATTTCTCTGCCAACGGTACTGTACTCCGGGGTTTTCTTTATGTCTTCCAGCATCCGTTGCCAATCAAGAGGACAAACCTTCTTCTCAGCCGAAAACTTCAGGATGGCTTTCACGGTACTTAATTCCCGCAGGGTATCGAGATGCTTGCGCAGAAACCAAGCTAGGACGCGACGTTGTGAGGCGTTCAAATTGGACATAGGATTTTACTCCTTGAATGAATGATACCTCGCAGGAAGTAGGACAGCACCCGATGCAGCGGCGCGTTGACTCGGCGTTGTGCGCAGCATAAGATTCGCGCCAATGCCCGATCATTCTCCACTCTCCGGGCGAACGATTTCCCACTACCGCATCCTTGAAAAGCTCGGTGGCGGTGGCATGGGCGTGGTTTACGAAGCTGAGGATACGAATCTTGGCCGACATGCTGCACTAAAGTTTCTTCCGCAGGAATTGGCCAAAGACCCGCAGGCACTCGAACGTCTTCGACGCGAAGCCCGAGCCGCCTCAGCGTTGAACCATCCCAACATTTGCACCATCCATGAAATCGGCGAACACGACGGCCAGCCTTTCATTGCGATGGAATTCATGGAAGGCACCACACTGAAGCAACGCATTTCCGGCAAGCCGCTGCCGCTTGCGGAAGTGCTGGAGTTGGGGATTGAGATTGCAGACGCGCTGGATGCGGCGCACGCCAAAGCAATCGTCCACCGCGACATCAAGCCCGCGAACATCTTTGCGACCGAGCGAGGGCACGCCAAGATTTTGGATTTTGGTCTAGCGAAGCTGGCACCGGCTGGTGGTGCCGTGAATCTTTCGGCGATGCCCACAGCCAGCGAACTAGAACAGCTTACTCGACCGGGCACGGCAATTGGCACTGTCACGTACATGTCACCCGAGCAGGTGCATGGCGAAGAGTTGGATGCACGTACAGATTTGTTTTCGTTTGGCGTGGTGCTCTACGAGATGGTGACAGGAGTCCTGCCCTTCCGTGGCGAAACCTCTGGCGTGATTGCGGAAGCGATACTGAATCGCAAGCCCGTTGCGCCAGTTCGACTGAATCCCGACGTTTCCCCAAAGCTCGAAGAGACCATCAATAAGGCGCTGGAGAAAGACCGGAAGCTGCGGTACCAGAGCGCCGCTGAAATTCGCACTGATTTGCAGCGGCTGAAGCGAGATTCGGATACGACCCGTTCAGCCGCCGCGACAGCACAAGCCGAGTCGAAGCCCGCCGGGGAATCCACTAGGATTCCATGGGCGGCGGTCGCTGGCGTAACAATACTGGTCATCGGGCTGGCCGTGGGCGGTTGGCTGTTTTTCTCTCGCAAGGCGCACGCGCTGACGGACAAGGACACCATTGTCCTCGCCGACTTCACGAACTCGACCGGCGATGCGGTATTTGATGGCACACTGCGGCAAGGACTCTCGGTGCAGCTAGAGCAATCGCCCTTCCTGAGCATTATCTCTGACCAGCAAATCCAGCAAACTCTCCAGATGATGGGCCAGCCAGCCGACACAAAACTCACACCAACGATTGCGCGGGAACTCTGCCAGCGAACGGTGAGCGCCGCAGTCCTCGACGGTTCGATAGCGCAGATTGGCACCCAGTACCTTCTGACCGTCAAGGCGGTCAACTGCGCCAGCGGTGAATCGCTGGCAAGCACCGAGGCTCAGGCGACCGACAAGAACCATATCCTCGATGCTCTGGGAAAAACAGCTTCGGAAATTCGAAGCAAGCTGGGCGAGTCGCTGAGCACGGTGCAGAAATTCGATACTCCACTTGAGCAGGCCACAACGCCGTCGCTTGAGGCCCTGAAAGCCTTCAGTTCAGGTTTTCAAGTTCATACTACTGCCGGGGATGCTGCGGCTATCCCGTTTTATAAGCAGGCCATCAAACTCGACCCAAATTTCGCACTAGCCTACGCATGGTTGGGCCTCGCATATAATGGTGTCGGTGAACTCAGCATGGATGTTGAGTGTAACCGCAAGGCCTACGAACTGCGCGACCGAACGAGCGAGCCTGAGAGGTACTTCATCACGGCTCGCTTCCAAAAGGTGGTCACCGGGAACCTGGAAAAGGCCGAAGAAGCCCTCCAGCTATGGATACAAGCTTATCCCCGCGCAGCACTCCCGCATGTTTACTTAGCGGGAGCCATCTACCCGGATACAGCACAATATGAAAAAGCGGTGGAACATGGCAGAGAGGCGGTTCGCTTGAGTCCGAACTTTTCCCCCTCGTACTACGTCCCGATTCGTGACTACATCTCCCTGAATCGCCTCGATGAGGCGAAGGCCACGTATGAGCAAGCTCTCGAACGCAAAATGAAAAGCTCTTACTTCAATATAGCCCTGTATCAGATTGCCTTTTTGCAGAACGATTCAGCGGGGATGGCGCAGCAGGTGGCAGCGTCGGCGGGCAAGCCGGGGCTAGAAGCCACCTTGTTGGCGAACGAGGCCGACACCGCCGCCTATTCCGGGCGGCTTAGTACCGCCCGAGAGTTTTCCCGTCAGGCAGTAGATTCCGCTGAACGGGCTGGAGACAAGGAAGCGGCTGCAACCTACTCCGCCCTTTCAGCCCTCCGGGAGGCCTTGTTCGGCAACGCAGACGAAGCAAGACGGCGTGCCACTTTGGCAATGAAACATCCGGCAGGCCACGACCTGCAGTATGCTTCCGCGCTTGCGTGGGTCTATGCCGGGGACGACGAGCGAGCGCAAAAACTTACCGACGATTTGGGCCAGAGGTTCCCGGAAGCCACAATCGTGCAGTTCAATTACCTGCCGACCCTTCGCGCAAAGCTTGCGGTCAGCAAGCGAAATGCTTCTGAAGCCCGGGAGACTCTCAGAACCGCCCTGCCGTATGAGCTAGGACGGACGACTTACAGTAGTTACGGCTGGACAGCCATGTATCCTGTTTTCGTGCGCGGCGAAGCGTATCTGACCGCGCATCAGGGCAGCGAAGCCGCCACCGAGTTCCAGAAAATCCTCGACCATCGCGGCATCGTGCTTAACGAACCCATTGGCGCTCTAGCGCATCTCCAAATCGGCAGAGCCTACGCCATGCAGGGCGATACCGCCAAAGCCCGCGCCGCCTACAACGATTTCTTCACGCTATGGAAAGACGCCGACCCCGACATTCCCATCCTGCAGCAAGCCAAGGCCGAGTACGCGAAGCTGAAGTAGCTCCGTACCACCTACTTACCGGCAGCCGGGAGCCTGAAACGAGCCAGTAATAACAATCAGTATGTCCCTGCTGAACGGTAAAGGAAGAGATGAGGATGGTGAATGGGATGATGGATGGGATGATGGATGGGAAGATCAAATCACGGATCAGAGCGGTTGTGAGTAACTTTGATTTGATAGGTTGGCTTGAACATCCCTGTGCCCAGGGCCAATGAGTGACTACGAGCAAACGTGGAGTGACTATGTGCAGCGCAGAAATTAGTATCTCAAAGTCCTGCTGACGGGCGCTCTCGCCATGGCCGTCTTTTTTTTCCCCGTCCGGCGAACTGCTTGGGTCCGAATTGCCACTATTCATTCCGGCATTCCAGTGGGTTCTCCTTGGCACCTATGCGCAACATCGTTTCTATGAGTTTCCGTGCCCGCAATGCGGGAAATCATTTGACAGATTGTTTCTTCACTTGTACGTATTTGCCCGTCGTTGCGTTCCCTGC
>Ga0116217_10006195_pt1 | contig 10413 bp, 5 predicted proteins | sample Sb_taG_6_FD_89697 | JGI IMG/M metagenome (GOLD analysis project Ga0116217, IMG submission 89697) | Peat soil microbial communities from Weissenstadt, Germany - Sb_50d_4_PS metaG | ecosystem: Environmental > Terrestrial > Soil > Wetlands > Peat | place: Germany: Weissenstadt | collected 2010-09-21 | reverse complement strand
TGCGGCTAGTATTCTGCCCAAGTTGCAGGCGGGAGTGGGGGCGTGTTCGCTAGCCGGAAGCATTTCATCGTCAGGATCTGCCCGCCGGACTCGCGCGTCCCGGCCGGGATGGGGGTTGTGGTCGGCGACCGTCACGTCGTGACGTGCGCCCATGTAGTGAACGCTGCCCTCGGCCGAGACCCGCGTAACCCAGCGGACCCAGGATCGGCGGTAACGGTAAAAGTCGAATTCCTGCTGCAGGAGGATTCTGCTCCCGTGCCGGTGAATTGCCGAGTCGACTCCTGGTCGGCTCCACCCAGGTCTGGGATCGCCGGAGGCGATATCGCGGGACTGGTAACAATTGACGGACCGATACCGTCGGAAGCACGGCCGGCCCGAATGCTGGATTCCGTGGCCGAATGGAATATGCCAGCGAGTATTTTCGGTCACCCGCAAGAATCCGGGCGGAAGCGGCCGGCGGGCGGCTGGGCGAGGGTTTTCATCGCCGGGGCGGTGGGCGGCGGGCTGATTCAGCTGGACGCGGTCTCGGGCGGGGCTTTCCGGGCCCAGCCGGGTTACAGCGGTTCGCCGGTGGTCATCGCCGACGCGGCGGGCGACGCGGTCGTCGGCATCCTGTCCGCCGCCAGCCCGGGAAGCGAATCCCGGGATTCGTACGCGATTCCCGTTTCGCACATCATCCGCCAGTGGCCCGCGGTGCCTCGTGCCTCAGCCGTCGCGGCTACCTCGCCCGTCAACCGCCGGGTGCCAGCTTTCAAGGTCGGGCCGTTGCCCGACCACTTCGAGCCTCGGCCGGAACTGTTCGCCGAGGTGCGGGAAACGCTGCTGCAACCAGGCGTTGTACGGCCCGGCCGGCTGATCGGCTTGGTGGGCATGGGCGGCGCGGGCAAGTCGGTACTCGCCCGGGCGCTGGCGCACGATGTCCTGGTCCGGCAGGCCTTCCGTGACGGCCTGGTGTGGCTTGACCTAGGTGAGTCGGCCGAGCTTGCCGCACGTCAGACGGACCTGTCGGAGGAGTTCGGTGATCACCGGGCGGCGGCGGACTGGAAGCAGCGCCTGACTCGGCTCAACACGCTCCTGGCCGGAGCTTCGTGCTTGGTCATCCTGGACGATGTCTGGGAACGTGAGCACCTGCGGCCGTTCGAGCTCCAGGCACCCGACTCCGCGCTGCTGGTGACGACGCGCACGCGGGATGTGCTTAACCCCGCGGCCGTCGTTCGCCAAGTGGGCGTCCTTCCGGCGGGGCCGGCCACGAAGCTGCTGACCGCCTGGGCCCGGCAGCCGCCAGCCGGGCTAACCACGGACGCGCAGCGGGTAGCGGACCTGTGTGCGGGCCTGCCCCTGGCTCTGGCCGTCGCGGGCGCGATGGTGGCGGGCGGGTCCAGCTGGCGTCATGTGAGTCTCCGCATGCAGCAGGCGGACCTGCGCAAGCTCCAGTTCAACCTGCCTGGGTATCAGCAGTACGACAACTTGTTCCGGGTCATGGACGCGAGTGTCGGCTGCCTGCCCGACGTAGAGCGCGAGTGCTACCTAGACCTGGCCGTCTTCGAAGGGCGGGGCGAGGTGCCGGTTGAAGTTGCGTTTCTGCTCTGGGGTGACGCCGGGCTGAACGAGCTCGACTGCGAAGACCTGCTCCTTCTGTTGGAGCGCAGGTCGCTGCTGCAGCGCAGGCAGAGCGCCGGCACCTTCACCTTGCACAGCCTGCAGTTCGCCTACGCCCGTGGTCAGCGCGGCCTGCCGGGCCTCCGAGAACTACACGCGCGATTGGCCGCGATCATCCTGGGCCGGTGGGGCGGGCTGGAGGGCGGACCGCCGCATCTGACCGCGAGTACGCTGGGAGCACCGGTCGACCGGTACGGGGTGCTGCAGTTGGTCGCGCATCTCAACAGCGCTGGCGCCGAAGACGACATCCACCGGCTACTGGCCCTGCACGCGAACGCCGGCGCGGACGCGACCAGCGGACCCGATCAGCCGGTTCCCGCTAAGAATGCCTGGTACGCGGCACACGAGCGGATTGGCGGTACCGCTTCTTACGCCGCCGACGTGCAGCTTGCCTGGGGCCTGGCGCAGAAGCAGGGCGACGTCGGGCTTGAAATCCACTACGCCCTGATCGCTGCTTCGATCGCCAGCCTGGCCGCGAGCATTCCCGCGGAGCTGGTCATCGCCTTGGTCAGCGGGGGCCAGTGGACAGCGGGCCAGGGCTTCAGACACGCGCGGAAGCTGCCAGACGCCGCGACAAGGGCACGAACGCTGGCCGACCTGATCGCGCACTGCCAGGAAGGACCGGGCGCTGCGGCCGGCCCGGCAGCTGGGCCTGAGCCGGACCCGCTTCCCGAGGTGGCCGACATGCTGGCGGAGACGCTGGCCGCGGCCCGCGCTATCGACGACCCGGCGGCGCGGGCGAGCGTGCTCACGTCGCTGGCCGCCCGGGTACCCGGGCCGGACCGCAAAGCCCTGATCGCCGAGGCCTGGAATGCGGTACTGGCCGTGCCGCGGAAGGACACCCAGGCGCGCGTTCTGGTCGGCCTGGCATCGGCGGGCTTCGGCCTGCCCAAGAAGATCCGTGACCAGGCCGTCGGCCTGGCCCGGGAGTCACCCAACGCGAACCTGAAGGCCTGCCTGCTGACCGCGCTCGCACCCCAACTGCCTGCCTCGGAGCGGGGCACCGCGATCAGCGATGCGCAGGCGGAGGCCGAGAAGATGCCAGCCGGCCGGGCGCGGGCCCGTGTCTTCACCGGCTTGGCCGCGCGGCTTCCGCCGCCGGACCGGGACGGCGGGCTGAGCCGGGCCCGGTCGGAGATCGACCTGCTGAGCCGACCGGAGGATAAGGCAACTCTGCTCACCGAGCTGCTCCGGCTGCTGCCGTCGGCCCGCCGGGCCGACTCGGAGGTGGCCGCAGCCGCGCTGAACGCTGCGGCGCTGATCGGTCCGCCGGAAGAGCAGGCGACTATGGCCACGGCGGTGATCCGGCAGTTCCCGGCCGCGCGCCGGACTGGTCACATCGGCGCCGCCGTCGACGTCGCCGCCCTGATCGGCGAGGTGCGGGCCCGGGCGACCGCGCTGATCGCCCTGGTCTCGCTGGCCCCTGAAGCCGAGCCGCTGCAGGACAGGGCGCTTCGCTGCATCGCTGAGATCAGCGACCCGGCTGACCGGGCGGCCGCCCGGACCGCGCTCGGCCGCCAGCTCACCCCGGGCGGCCGCCGGACGGCGCTCCTCAACCTGGCCCTGGCTGAGGCATGCGCCGTCCAGGACACGGTCGCGCGCGCGGCTGCTGTCGCGCGGCTGCTCGACTGCCTGCCCGGGTGGGATGTTCCGGCTGCGGCCCTGGACGGTCGACGAGCAGTCGACCAGACGATCACCGATGTGCGGGCGTGGAGACGGCCGGAACTCACCGTCGCCACATGGGCGGCGCTCGCCCCGGCGATGCCGGAGGCGGAGCGTCGTCGGGCCGTCAAACAGGCCAAGATCGAGGCCGATAAGATCGACGGGCCAGCTGGCCGGGCGGCGGCCCTCACCGCCCTGCTGCCCCTGCTCGATAAGCCGGATCACGCCGAGTTCCTCGCCCGCGCCTGCGCCGCGGCCACGGCCGTGACCGAGCCAGAGGAGCGCGATGCCGCCGTCGCGGCGCTGCTGACGGTCGCCCCCGATGCGCTCAGCCAGCAGGCCGCGGACGTCACCGGGGCGGCCGCGGCCGTGACCAGACGTCTGACCGACCTGGTTTCCGAGCTCGCGGTCAGCCGGTCCGGGTCCGGGGAACGCCATGCCTGGCTGTGTGTCCTGCTCACCACCCCGGCGACCGCACAGCCCGCGGACTGCCCGGGCTCGCTGCCGCCGGAGCATCGCGCTGTCATCGCGGACCGCGCGAAAAGCGCCGCGGTCGCGGTCGGCCGCCTGCAGGCAGCTGCCGGCGCCCTGGCCGCCATGACGGCCGTAGACCCGCCGGGACCGGACAGCGCCAGCCGTCAGCCGGCTCGCGTCCGTGCTGTCGGGCGGGCCCGGGCCGCCGTCCACACCCTGCACCGCCAGCTGTCTGAGCTGGGCGAAAACGTCGGCGACACGGTGCTGGCCGCCGTCCGAGCGGTGGACGACGCACAGCTCCGGCTCGACGGTGACCTTCCGCGATCCGTGGTACCGCCCGGGTCCGGGCCGCTGGACACGATCCCTTCCCCGCTATCCCAGGCGAACCAGTCCGCCTCCTGGGAAGCGCACTGGCGGGCAGTCATCCAGGACGTCGCGCCAGGCGGCCGGGCCGCACTGCTCGCCGCACTCAGCGACCTAGGACCAGTCATTGTCCGCGACGGAGGTACCGCCGCCGGGCAGAAGGCAGTGCAGGCGCTCCTCGACGCTGGACGCTGGTGGCCCTAAGCCGGACAGCCACCCGGCGGTGTTCGGTCGAAAATAGGTACGTCTAATCGAACACAAAATCTTCCTGACTCGGTAATCTACTGGTATGCACGAAATCGTGGGCGTTGAAGTTGACCTCTTCAGTCTGCGGCGGGCCATCGGCGGCAGCAGTTGGGTCAAGGGGAAGCTGGCTGCCGCGCAGGGAATGGTCCGGGACACGTCGTGGAACGCCGCCGCGAACGAACTGCGGGGGACGGTGCACGGCGACCGGGGCCGCGGCTACCGGGCGCAGGCATTCTTCTCGATCGACGCCGCAGGCATCGCCCGGTTCACTCGGAGTGAGTGCGACTGCGCGATCCGGCGCGACTGCAAGCATGTGGTGGCGCTGGTCCACTCTGCGCTCCCGTCGCAGACGGACCCGGCCGCGCAACGGCCGGCGGACCCGGCACCGCCGGAACCGGCGAGCGTCGCCGTGCCGCTGGCGATCGAACTCAAGCTGGAAGACGGGCTGGGCTGGCAGCGTGGCTTGTTCGCCCGTATAGTTCGCCGCGATCGGTCCGGAGCATGGACGGACGATCGGCTGACCTGGGGCAACCTAGAATCGGCGAGTTTCCTGGGTGAGCACGACCAGGCTCAGCTGCGGGTGGTCCGTACCCTTTACCGGCTCTACCGGGAGTCTGGCGGCCGCGGTATCCGCGACTTCGACCGGTCGATCGACCTCTCGATGATCCGCTCGCCTCGCCTCTGGACGCTGATCGAGGAAGCCGCCGCGGCGGGCTTGCAACTGCTGTACCCGGGCGCGGCCGGCCCCCTCCTCGCCCACTGCGAGGGCCGGTTCTACGTGGACCTCACCCGGAATCTGAACGGTGAGCTGTGTATCGGCACGGTCATCTTGAACAGCGACCGGGAGCCGTTCGTGCCGGTGTCGTTCCTGGGGACCGACGGGCTGGTCGCGGTGTGCGTCAGCCGGGCTGAGCGGGCGGCTGAAGCGCCCGGGAGCTGGCGGTTCCGGCTGATCCGGCTGGCCAAGCCGGTCGACTGGCATTACCAGCAGCGGGCACTGGCGGGAGAGTGCCAGCGGGTGCCGGGCGACCGGGAGCCCGTGTTCCTCGAGTCGTATTACGCCGCGCTGCGCTGGGGAGACGTGATCTCCTCGGACGACTCGGTGCGGCTGCCGACGATCTCTGGACCGGACCTGGTGCTGCGGGTCAGCGTGTGCCCCGGCACGGAACTCGAGCTGACCTGGGAGTGGGCTTACCAGATCGGCGACTCGCCGCGGCGCACGCCGCTGCGACCGGGGTCCCAGGAGGAATATTACCGCAACGTCAACGCCGAGCAGCAGGTGCTGGCCGGCCTCGACCTGCCGTTGCGACGCTACCGGCTGGGTGCTCACGTTCCCGACCGCCCGGCCCCGGCCCTGGCCCCGCGCACCCGGCTGGCCGACCGGGACGCCATCCGGTTCCTCCGGGAACTGCCCCGGCTGGCCGACCAGCCCCGGCTAATCGTGGAGACCGGCGGCGGGGCGGCGGCGTATCGGGAGGCCACCGGCCCGCTGCGGATCGCCTTGTCAACGGACGAGGTCACCGGGCGCAAGGACTGGCTCGGCTTGGAGGTAACGGTCACCATCGAGGGGCGCGAGGTTCCGTTCCTTGACCTGTTCCTGGCGCTGAACTGCGGCAATAAGTACCTGATGCTGCCGGACGGCACGTTCTTCTCCCTCGACCGGCCCGAGCTGCACAAGCTGGCCCAGCTCATCGAGGAGGCCCGCGCGCTAAACGAGCCGGGGCCGCTGCGGGTCAACCGGCATCAGGTCGGACTGCTGAACGAGCTGGCATCACTGGGAGTGTCGGATGGCGAGATGCTGGCCTGGCGGCAGCGGTCGCAGGGCCTGATCTCACCGGGGAGCCCCGGCCAGCCGGTGCCCGCGAAAATCAAGAAGGAGCTTTACCCGCATCAGAAGGACGGCTTCGACTGGCTAGCGGCCCTGTGGGAGCAGCAGCTGGGCGGGATACTCGCCGATGAGATGGGACTGGGCAAGACGCTGCAGTCCCTGGCGCTGATCAGCCATGCCCGGGACCGCGACCCGGCCGCCGCGCCGTTCCTGATCGTCGCGCCGCCCAGCGTGGCGGACAACTGGGTCGACGAGGCGAACAGTTTCACCGATCTGCGGCTGAAGCGGGTGAAGTGGACCACTGCGGGCCGCCGCCAGACTCTCGACGAGCTCGCCAGCGGTTACGACGCCGTCGTCACCACCTACAACCTGCTGCGCCTCGACTTCGCGGCCTACCGGGCGATGACCTGGTCCGGCCTGCTGCTCGACGAAGCCCAGCGGATCAAGAACGTGCAGTCGGAGACCTACCAATGCGCTCGCCGCCTGCCCGTGCCGGTGAAGATCGCGATCACCGGCACGCCGATGGAGAACAACCTGATGGAGCTATGGGCGCTACTGTCGGTCGCCGCTCCTGGGCTGTTCCCCCGGGCAGACGGATTCTTCCGGTACTACGCCCAGCCGATCGAGGACCGGAACGACGACGGGCGCCGGGATCAACTGTGGCGACGAATGCGGCCGGTGGTCCTGCTCCGCACCAAGGAGCAGGCGGCGTCCCAGCTGCCGCCCAAGCACGAGTGGCTGCTTAAGGTCGAACTGCACGCGCAGCACCGAGAGGTTTACCAGAAGCAGCTGTACCGCGAGCAGCTGAAGGTGCTCAACCTGCTCGACGACGTCAACGCACACCGCTTCACCATCCTCCGCTCGCTCACCAAGCTGCGCCAGCTGAGCCTGCATGCCGGGCTGGTCGACGAAACCTGTGCCGACCTGCCCTCGGCCAAAATCGACGCGCTGCTCGGCCAACTCGGCGAGATGGACGGCGACGGGCACCGGGCGCTGGTCTTCAGCCAGTTCACCGGGTTCCTAGGCAAGATCAGGACGCGGCTGGAAGCCGAGAGTGTTCCGTACTGCTACCTGGACGGCAGCACCAAGGACCGGGCCGGGATCATCAACAAGTTCAAGTCCGGGACCGCTCCCGTCTTCCTGATCTCCCTCAAGGCAGGGGGATCAGGGCTGAACCTGACCGAGGCCGACCACTGCTTCCTGCTCGACCCGTGGTGGAACCCGGCGGTCGAAGCGCAGGCGGTTGACCGAGCTCATCGCATCGGCCAGCACCGCCCGGTCAACGTCTGCCGGGTGGTGGCGGCTAACACCGTGGAGGAGGGGGTGCTCGAACTTCAGGAGCGCAAGGCCAAGCTTTTCGCCAGCATCCTGCGCGACGGCCGACGGCCGTTGGACGCCCGCCTGACCGCCGATGACATCCGCGCCCTTTACATCCAGGACTGGGCCGATCTGGCCAGTTGACTGGCTTCGCGGCGGACGGCAGGCCTGGGAAGACGGCATCGACGCGGTGCTCGGCTCCGGCGCGCCCGTCGTGGTGCTCGGCGGCGAGCAGGCACCGGACGCCGAGCTGATGGAGCTGTCCACGGTCGCGGCCGGGATCGTCGCAGAGGCGCACGTCTGCATGGCTTATAGCAAGGGATCCTCAAAGCATATAGCGGTAATCCTGCTATCTGTATGGTAAAATATCTGCAAGGTGTATAGTCAAGTGCCGCCTTCGGGTGGTTCTCGAGGAGGTGGGGAGTCATGGCAGGCTACCGGACGCGTGTGGTGGACGCTGTCCTGGACGCCCGGCTCAAGGCCGTGGGATGCGTGGTTCTCGAGGGCCCGAAGGCAGTAGGGAAGACGGCGACGGCGGCACGCCGTGCGGCTAGCGAGGTACGCCTGGACACCGACGTGAACGCGCGCGAGATCGCCCGGGCCGATCCCTCGCTGGTCCTGGAAGGGGCCGCTCCGCGGCTGATCGACGAGTGGCAGATCGTGCCGGACATCTGGAACCATGTCCGTCGCGCCGTGGACGATATCGGCAAGCCCGGCCAGTTCATCCTTACCGGCTCGACTGCGGCCTCCGAGGACGTGGCGCGGCACAGCGGGGCGGGCCGCATGTCACGGCTGGCGATGCGGCCGATGAGCCTGCTGGAGGCGGGACGCAGTTCAGGGGCGGTCTCACTGCGCGCCCTGTTCGACGGTAACCCCGCCCGGGCCCAGCGTCCTGGCTCCACGATTCCCGAACTGGTCGACTGGCTGTGCACTGGCGGCTGGCCGGCGCACGTGGATGCGCCGGTGACCGACGCTCAGGCTGCGCACCGCGCGTACCTGGCCGAACTGGCCAGAGTGGATATGCGGGTGGTCGACGGCGTGCGGCGCGACCCGCAGCGCGTGCAGCGCGTGCTGCGCTCGCTGGCACGCAACATCTCGACCGGGGCCGAGATCACGACCATCGCGAAGGACACCAGTCTTCCGCCGGACGGCGCCGCGGTCGGGAGACTGACCGTCGATGACTACCTCGACGCGTTCGCACGCCTGATGATCACTGAGGACCTCGGAGCCTGGATGCCGTCACTGCGCTCGCGGGCCCGGCTGCGGACCAGGCCCGTACGGCACCTGGCCGACCCGTGCCTCGCGGTCGCCGCACTGCGTGCGACCCCCAAGGCGCTGCTGGCCGACTGGAACTACACAGGCCTGCTATTCGAGAACATGGCCCTGCGCGACGTGCGCGTCTACCTCGACGCCACCGGCGGAACGACCTACCACTACCGCGACAGCAACGCCCTAGAGGTCGACATCATCGTGGAACTCGACGACGGTCGCTGGGGAGCCATCGAGGTCAAACTCGGCGAGAACCGCATCGAGGAAGGCGCCGAGTCGCTGGCTCAGTTCGCCCGAACCGTCAACCTCCGCTCTGCCGGGCAACCGTCCTTCCTCGCCGTGCTCACCGGCGCGAACGTCTACGCGACCCGACGCCCCGACGGAATCGACGTCATCCCCATCGCCGCACTCGGCCCGTAGATGACTGCTTCAGCAGGCGACGACGACCGGAGGCTAGTGACTTGCATAGTGACTACGACCCCAGACTTCATCAGACCTGTTACGACGGTCTCAGACTGTCGTAACAGGCTGACCTGCGGGAAGCAGACCTCCTGAGACTGCATCAGACGAAACTGCTGTGCATGGCATGCAAGAGGTCAGGGGTTCGAACCCCCTAAGCTCCACGCATTTTTCGAGGTCTGAAAAGCCGGTGGGTAGCGAAACGGGGGAGCCACGCGCTCATGCGGACTCCGCTCCGTTCTCCCGATTGAAGATCGTGTTCATCGTCGTCGCACCCGTGGTGATCTTGGGCTTGAGCTGATGCCGGTAGACCTTCTGCGTCACGATCGTGGTCTTGTGCCCGATCAGGTCGGCAATCGCCTCGATATAGCCGTGATTGAGGACATCCAAATTCGTCTACATCAGACCGTTCTATACAACTCGATCTACCAGGTCGACGACCAACTCCTTGTCAATCAGCACGCCTATGGCATCCCCGCCGCCCACGCCCCAGTCTTCACTTTCCGAAAGACCGCAGGCAGCGCGATATGGCCCTTGCCTACCTTGAGCCTTCGAACGCATCTGACCGTGCGCCAGGGAATTTCGCTGACGTCGCGGTGGGTTAGGTCTGCAGGTCTCAGCCGTTGGCTAACAGCTAGGGAGTTTGACTCATGCGCTGACGCCAAAGTTCATTGAGGCGGGCCCGCTCACGTTGGTAGATCCACAACGGCACGGGCGGAGCGGCGGCAGTTGCTATACAGTAATCCCCGTATACAGCAAACAAAGCCTCGATCCGATCCGACTTTAGCTGATCGTCAGAGTAGTCGGCTAGTACATCAAGTCGACGATCTACAGCTTCAATTTTACCTTCAGCCGTTCGCCAGGCCATAATTTCATTAATTTGGGTGAGTGCAGCGCCGAATGTCAGGACCGTCACTAGTACTCGAGCTAGAATGAGCCCGCCGCCATCTGGCGCCAGAGGAATTGCCACGAGGACTGCGAGTATAGCAGTACAGGCAAAGGCTGAGAGAAAGCTCATATAGCGGGCACCACCCTAGGCGCTGCAGCCGGCCGTCTAACGGTCAGTGTGCGCTTAGGGGAAGCATCCGCCGGCAGAGCCGTCAGTGTCGTCAGGCGCTCGTTCCCCGGATCTGCCG
>Ga0116217_10006184_pt1 | contig 10424 bp, 7 predicted proteins | sample Sb_taG_6_FD_89697 | JGI IMG/M metagenome (GOLD analysis project Ga0116217, IMG submission 89697) | Peat soil microbial communities from Weissenstadt, Germany - Sb_50d_4_PS metaG | ecosystem: Environmental > Terrestrial > Soil > Wetlands > Peat | place: Germany: Weissenstadt | collected 2010-09-21 | reverse complement strand
GCCGTTTGACGGCGTGAAGGCGATCGGCGAGACCGGCGCCGCCGCCATCGGTCTAGGCCGGCGCGGTCACCCGCAGAACCGCGATTGGAGGGTGAACGGGTTAACGGTGGTATAATACTCAATGAGTGTCGCGTAATTCCCCTTCGAATTTCCCGTCACGCCGACGGCCCACAGGCCGCCCCCGGGAATGGCAGTGATGGCCGCGAAGCCGCTGTCCCCACCGAGGCTCGGGCTGGAGACGAGGGACCACACGCCACCCTTCTCGCTCAGCACGAGCGGGTCGTGGTTGCCCGTCTTATTATTGATGATGTCCCATCCGACCGCCCAAGTCGAGCCGTCGGCCGCGGTCGCCGCGCTGAAGAGATCGTTCTCGCCGGCGCCGGAGTTCGGGGTGTTCTGAATCGACAGCTTAGCCGACAGCCAACTTGCCGGGCCCGCCGCGACGTAGGTCGTGTAGGGCGCCGTGTCAGTCTCCTGCTGGCCCACCACGGTGAGCGAATTGGCCGTCGCCGCAACCCCGAGCGGCAAGGCGGTCGCAGCGGGGTCGGCGGGGCTCGGGACGACGCTCCAAGCCGTTCCATCCCAATGCTCGATCAGCGCCTTGCTGGGGAAGCCGGCGCCGGCCTGCTGGCCGACCGCGAACACGTCGCTCGAAGCACGGGCGGCAACGGCGTAGAACTGGTTGCCGTTCACGCCGACATCGACCGAATCGACGACGGACCAAACGGACCCGTCCCAGTGCTCCGCGAGAGTGCGCCAGAGGCCGGCCGAGTCTTGCCTGGCGCCAACGGCCCAAACATCGTCATCGGAGATTGCGGTGACGCCGAAGAGGATGTTCTTCTTCTGGCCCGGACTCGGGCTCGGAACGACGGACCAGATGGCGCCGTCAAAATGCTCGATCAGCGGCTTCTGCTCGAACTTGCCGTTGATGTAATAACCCACCGCCCAGGCCTTTCCGCGCGACGGCATGGAGACGGCCAGGAGGACGTTCTCCTGCGTGCCCACGTTCGGTAGGGGGTAGGCGGTCCAGCGCGACCCGTCGAAGTGGTGCGCGAGCGTAGTAAGCGGGCTTGTCGAAGTCGGGTAATAGGCGCCCACCGCCCAGGCGTCGGTCGTCGAGGCTGCGGATACGCTCGCCAGGACGTTGTCCTGCCCGCCGAAGTTAAAGCTCGGCTCGAGCTGCCAGCCTTTACCGCTCACAGAGACCGGGGCGGCGGCCACGCCGGCGCCCTGCTTCGAGATCTCGTCGTAGCCGTTCGGGAATTCGTAGGGCGGCGGCAGGCTGGGGATGTTCATTGACCCAGTGACCGCGAACAGCTGCGTCATCGGCGTCGCGGTGCAGCTGTTGAGCAGGCAGCCGAGGCCGAACGACTGCTGCAGGGAGGCGAGCAATGAGTAGTGATTGTAGGGCGTGTCGTCCTGAACGCCGCGCGGGCCGTGATTCGTGATGACGATCGTCGCGATCCGGCTCGTGGCCGCGTTGCCTTCGTCGAAGGTGATTACAATAGCGTCGTTGCCGGTTTGCCACGTCGAAGACGACGTGATCGAGTTTACGACTTTACCGAGAAACTTGTCGCCATGCGCGATAAGCCAATCCTGCTGCACTGTCCACGGGATGTTCGAGTCCACGCACCAGGGCGGAGCGCCGTGGATGTCGCTGCACTCGTCGGGGACGATGTAGCTGAAGTCGGCAACCGTTCCCGCCGCGAGGTCATCCGTTAGTTGCTCGAACGGGACCATCTTCGCGAACTCAATGGCGTTCTGGAGGTTCGCGAAGTTCACGATGCCGTTGTGCTTCGAAACATACACCGTGTCGGCGTCAGGGATGCCGTTGCACTTGTCCGGGTAGCAATAGCCGCGATACCCGGGGTAAGGCATGCCCTGGAAGTAGCCCCTCCAGGTCTTACCCGCCTTCACGAGTTGGGACATCAGGTTGTCCGCGTGAATGGTAAGCCCAGGAAACCAGTACGGATCGTCGCTACTGATGCCGAAGAAGTCGCCGCCGAGCATGGCGACGTAATTGGGCTCGCTGGGGTCGGCGACGCCTCTGTAGTCCGTAGCGAGCCCGTAGTCGTTCGCCAACGCATTCAGAATGGGCGCGTACGGGTTGCCGACGATCTGAGGGTATCCCTCGTTCTCCATAATAACGAGGAAGACGTGGTCGTATTTCGGGAAGACTTGCGCTTGTAGCGTAGATGCGGATGCGACGAAAGCCAAGCACGACGCAACCACTCCATACATGACGCGCGCGAACGGGCGAAATTTCCAGCTAGTCATGCGGGTTTCCCTCCTCACAGAATTCTTGGGTGGTCTCAGTATGCTTCCCCTGGTTGGGGCTCCGGACGCCTTGCGGGGCGCCGACGGCCGCTTCGGGTTGGCAACGCGCGCCCCCACCGCACAGCCGTTGAGGACACCATGAACCTGCGTCACGAAAGATTGATGACGCAAAGTCTCTTCCGAATGATTGGCAGCGCTTTTGCGCTTTTTGTTTCAGTTCTCCGGGCAACTCCGAAATAATTGCTGCGAAGAGGTATTTGCGCGGCAGCGCCAATTGAACATAGAGACTATAGTTGAATTGCGCGGCTCACCGGACCCCCGCGTTCGCGGGGGTGACACGGTGGGACCGACATCGGCTGCATTGACCGTCATCGGCGGCAGCTTGGCAGTGACCGCGCCGGCCTCATACGTCGACAATCAACGCATGGGCTCAGAGTGACCGGCCATCTCTTTTAAGGCGCGGTTCGGCTCGGTCGCGATGGACGAGGAGCACGCTACCGCGTCGGCGCCGGGTGATCGCCGCGGTAGTCGTAGAAGCCGCGCTGGGTCTTGCGGCCGAGCCAGCCGGCCTCGACGTATTTCACCAAGAGCGGACAGGGGCGGTATTTCGAATCCGCCAATCCTTCGTGCAGGACCTGCATGACGCCGAGACACGTGTCGAGGCCGATGAAATCGGCAAGCTGCAGGGGGCCCATCGGATGGTTGGCGCCGAGCCGCATGGCGGTGTCGATCGCCTCGACCGAGCCCACGCCCTCATAGAGCGTGTAGACCGCCTCGTTGATCATCGGAAGAAGGATGCGGTTGACGATGAAGGCGGGGAAATCCTCCGACATCGTCGCGGTCTTGCCGAGCCGGGTGACGAACGCCTTGGCCGCCTCGAACGTCTCATCCTTGGTGGCGATGCCACGGATCAACTCGACGAGCTGCATGCGCGGCACCGGGTTCATGAAATGCATGCCGATGAAGCGCTCGGGATTGACGGTCACCGAAGCGAGGCGAGTGATCGAAATCGAGGAGGTGTTGGAGGCGACGATGGCGTCGGGCTTGAGAAATGAGCGGAGCGCCATGAAGATCTTGCGCTTGATCTCTTCGTTCTCGGACGCCGCTTCGACCACCAGATCGCAGTCGCCGAGCTTGTCGAGCGTCGGGGCGACCTGAATGCGATCGAGGATCGCCTTGCGCTCCGCGTCATCCATCTGCCCCTTCGATACCTGGCGCGACAGATGGCCGTTGATCGTCGCCAGGGCGGCGTTGATGCGCTCCTCGGCGACGTCGTTGAGGGAAACAGTCAATCCCGCCTGCGCCGCGACCTCAGCGATCCCGGCGCCCATCTGCCCCGCGCCGATGATGCCGACCGTCTCGATGTTGAAACCCATGTTTTTATCCAGCAAACGGCCCAACCCCCGCCGCGATCATAGACGAGCGGCGCCAAGCGTCCAGTCGGACGCCGCGCCTTTCTTCATAAGTTGCGCCGGACCTTAGCGCCCGATCTTGGCGAGCTCCGCGGTGAGCTCGGGCAGCGCCGTGTAAAGATCGGCGACCAGGCCGTAATCGGCGACCTGGAAGATCGGCGCCTCCTCGTCCTTGTTGATGGCGACGATGACCTTGGAGTCCTTCATGCCGGCCAGATGCTGGATCGCCCCCGAAATGCCAACCGCGATATAGAGCTCCGGCGCGACGACCTTGCCGGTCTGGCCGATTTGCCAGTCGTTGGGCGCATAGCCCGCGTCGACCGCGGCGCGCGTGGCGCCCATCGCCGCGCCGAGCTTGTCGGCGACCGGCTCGATATAGGTCTTGAAATTCTCGGCCTTCTGCATCGCCCGGCCGCCGGCAATGATGATCTTGGCTGAGGTCAGTTCCGGCCGGTCGGATTTGGCGAGCGCCTCCCCGACAAAGGACGACACGCCCGGGTCCGGCGCCGCCGCGACCGGCTCGATCGGCGCCGAGCCGCCCTGGCCGGTCGCCGCGAAGGCGGCGGTGCGCACCGTGACGACCATCTTCGGATCGGTCGATTCGACCGTCTGGATCGCGTTCCCGGCGTAGATCGGCCGCTCGAAGGTCTTGGGGCCGATGACCTTGGTGATGTCGGAAACCTGCATGACGTCGAGCAGCGCCGCCACGCGCGGCGCGACGTTCTTGGCGTTGGCGGTCGAGGCGGCGACGATCGCGTCGTAGCCGCTGGCGAGCGAGACGATCAGCGCCGCGAGCGGCTCGGCAAGGCCATGCGCGTAAGTCGGATCGTCCGCGACGCGCACCTTCGCGACGCCGGCAAGCTCCGCCGCCGCCGCGGCGGCGGCGCCCACGGTTTCGCCCGCGACGAGGACGTCGACGGGGCTCCCGAGTTCGAGCGCGGCGGTCAGCGCACGCGCCGTCATGTCGCTCAATCGCCCGCCCGCGACTTCCGCCAGAAGAAGGGTCGCCATCGTCAGATCACTCCTGTTTCGTTGTGCAACTTGGCGACCAGCTCCGCCACCGACTTGACCTTGACGCCGGCCTTGCGGCCGCCGGGCTCGGCCGTCTTCAAGACCTTGAGCCGGGGCGCGACGTCGACCCCATACTCGGCCGGCGTCTTCTCCTCGATCGGCTTTTTCTTCGCCTTCATGATGTTGGGCAGGGAGGCGTAGCGCGGCTCGTTCAAGCGCAGGTCCGTCGTGACGATCGCCGGAAGCTTCAGTTCCACGGTCTGCATGCCGCCGTCGACTTCGCGGGTGACTTGGACCTTGCCGTCGCCGACGACGACCTTGGAGGCGAACGTGCCTTGGCCCCAGCCGGTGAGCGCGGCCAGCATCTGACCGGTCTGGTTGCAGTCATCGTCGATCGCCTGCTTGCCCATGATGACGAGGCCCGGTTGTTCAGCCGCGACGACGCTCTTCAAGAGCTTGGCGACCGCGAGCGGCTCGGTGAGCGCGTCGGTCTTGATGAGGATGCCGCGGTCGGCGCCCATGGCGAGCGCGGTCCGGATGGTCTCGCTCGCTTGGGGCGCGCCGATCGACACGATGACGACTTCGCTCGCCCTGCCGGCTTCCTTCTGGCGCAGCGCCTCCTCGACCGCGATCTCGTCGAACGGATTCATCGACATCTTGACATTGGCGAGTTCGACCCCCGACCCATCGGACTTGATGCGAATCTTGATGTTGTAGTCGACCACCCGTTTCACGGGCACAAGGATCTTCATGGGCCGCGGAACTCCTCCCGAACTCAGGCGTTCGCGTAAAGCAATTCGAGGCCGAAACCCCTAATCTCGGCTCTTGCGCAAGTCAATGCGGCCAAGAGTCCGTTTCTCCCGGTCGCTTCGAAGAGCAGTCCGTCAGATCAAAATAGCGTCGGTCCGTGCCGAGAAAACATGCAAAACCCCGGGGAATCCGGCCCGAAGAGCGCTTTCGATTGGAATCGCCGACGTCGGCGCCATCGCGGGACATAGATTTTTTCTCTGCCGGCCGTCGCGCAATTGACAGAAGCGCAAATCTGACGCCAATTCGATGAACGACGGGCCGTCGGCAGAATAACGGCCGATCGTTGTCTGGGGAAGGGCGCACTCGTAAAGAGGATCGTTGTAAGATGAGTGAACTGGATTATTGGAACGAGCGCCTGCAGAGAGGCGCCGTCACGCGCCGCGAGTTCATGGGTCGCGCCGCCGCGCTCGGCGCCTCAAGCCTCGCGATTTCCACCATGCTGGCGAGCGCCGACGCGATCGCCGCCGAGACTCCGACGAAGGGCGGCGTCCTCCGGCTCGGGCTCGGCGGCGGCAGCACCACCGACAGCATCGACGTCACCTCCTACAACGACTCGGTGATGATCGACACCAGCCACGGCCTGTTCGACGGCATCGTCGAGTGGGGCGACGACGGGAGGCCGCATCCCGATCTGGCCGAGAGCTTCGAGCCGAAGAACGGCGCGCAGGACTGGATCTTCAACCTGCGGAAAGGAATCAAGTTCTCGAACGGCCAGGAGTTCACCGCCGACGACGCTGTTTACTCGCTCAACTTGCACCGGGGCGACACCAAGTCTGGCGGCGCGAGCACATTCAAGCCGGTCACCGACATCAAGAAGCTCGACAAGTATCAAATTCAGATATCGCTGAACGGGCCGGACGCGGACCTGCCCTACGCACTGACCGACTATCATGTGCACATGGTGCCGGACGGCTTCAAGGATTGGGCGAAGCCGGTCGGCACCGGCCCCTTCAGCCTCGACAAGTTCGATCCGGGCGTACGCATCTCGCTCAAGAAGACCCGCGACTACTGGAAGGAAGGGCGCGGCTGGCTCGATGGCGTCGAGGTCACGGTCATCAACGACGGCTCGGCGCGGCTCAACGCACTCATCTCCGGCCAGATCGACGCCATCAACCGCGTCGACCACAAGGCAGTCGCGCTATTGTCGAAGACGCCCAAGATCCAGATCGTGCGAGCCTCCGGCGGTTGGCACGCCGTCATAGCTATGCAGTGCGACAAGGCGCCCTACGACAATCCGGACATCCGGATGGCGCTAAAGCTCGCGACCGACCGCGAGCAGATCCTCAAAGCGCTGTTCAGCGGCTACGGCACGGTCGGCAACGATCATCCGATTCCACCAAGCGACCCCTATTTCAACAAGGAGCTGCCGCAGCGCAAGTATGATCCAGACAAGGCGGCGGCCGCGTTCAAGAAAGCGGGCATCGCCGATCCCAAGATCCTGCTGCAGGCCTCCGACGCCGCGTTCAACGGCGCCGTCGACGAAGGCGCTCTTCTGCAAGCCAGCGCCGCCAAAGCCGGCATCAAGGTGGACCTGAAGAAGGAGCCGGCAGACGGCTTCTGGGACAACGTCTGGCTCAAGGGCGCGTTTGTTTCGAGCTACTGGGGCGGGCGCGCCGCAGCGACTCAGATGCTCTCTGTGGCATTCGCGGCCAAGGCTCCGTGGAACGAGACGCACTGGAACGACGAGAAGTTCGAAAAGCTGCTCGCCGACGCGCGCGGCGAGACCGACGAAGCCAAGCGAACGCCTTACATCTGGGAAATGCAGGCGATGCTCAATGAGCAGGGGGGCGCCATCATTCCCGTCTTCAAGGATTGGCTCGACGCGCACAACCAAAAGGTCGGTGGGCATACGCCGCACGGCGGCTTCGACATGGACAATGGCTACATTATGCAGAAGGCCTGGATCAAGGCGTGACAAACCGGTGGCCCGCGTCCGCCCTCGAGGCGGGCGCCGGGTTCGGACTGGCGGGCCGCCGGCGGCGCAGCCGACTGGGGCCGCGCGCCAAGCCGAGCGGTCGTCCAAGGAGAGACCGGCGAAGGACGGACATCATCGAGCACTGGGGACTTAAGATCGGCAGGGGAGTTCCAGCGAGCCCAAGGCGAAGTTAGGGGACAGGCGCTGTGTTGAATCTCATCCTCCAGCGGTTCGGGCTCGGCATTCTCACGCTGTTCGCCGCGTCGGTTCTCATCTTTATCGGCACGGAAATTCTGCCGGGCGATCTCGCATCCGCCATCCTGCAAAACTCGGCGACCCCGGAAAGCCTGGCCAAGCTGCGCCTCGATCTCGGGCTCGATCAGCCCGCTTATGTTCGCTTCTTCGAATGGCTGTTCGGCGCGCTGCGCGGCGATTTTGGCCATTCGCTCGCCAACGGCCGCGACGTGCTGGCGGAAGTCGCGCCGCGCTTCGCCAATACGATGTTCCTCGCCGCTTATGCCGCGGTTGTCGCCGTGCCATTGGCCATCGGTCTCGGGCTCCTGGCGGCGATCCGGCAAGGCGGCGTCTTCGACCGGCTCGTCAATCTCTTCACGCTGATGACCATCTCGGTGCCGGAATATTTCCTCGCCTATCTCCTCATCAAGTATGTTGCCGTCAATCTCGGCTGGTTTCCCTCGCTCGCCAACGTGACGCCGGAGACGAGCTTCACCGACCGCCTCTACTATGCGTTTCTGCCGATGCTGACCCTGGTCCTGGTCATCGTCGCGCATATGATGCGCATGACGCGCGCTTCCGTGCTTTCGGTGATGGCGAGCCCCTATATCGAGATGGCGATTCTCAAAGGCTTGAGAAAGTCGCGCATCGTCGTTCGCCACGCCCTGCCGAACGCGCTTGCGCCGATCATATCCGTCGTTGCGCTCAATCTCGCCTATCTCATCGTCGGCGTCGTCGTCGTTGAGACCGTGTTCGTCTATCCCGGCCTCGGCCAATTGATGGTCGACGAAGTGTCGAAGCACGACGTGCCGGTCGTCCAGGCTTGCGGGCTCATCTTCGCCGCCACTTTCATTCTTTTGAACATGACCGCCGACATTCTCGCCATTCTGTCCAATCCGCGGCTTCGCCAACCGCGCTGATGAGGGCGCTCGGAAGGCGCGCCGCAGGAAAGAACGTGATGCGTATCTTGGGCTATAAACTGAGCGCTACCGCGCAAATCGGCGTCGTGATCGTCTTGATCAACGTGCTTGTCGCGGTGCTGGCGCCGCTCATTGCGCCCTTCGACCAGGCGACGCCGGTCGGCGACGCGTGGGCGGATCCGGACGCGCAGCATTGGCTCGGGCTCGACAACGTCGGCCGCGACATCCTCAGCCGCCTGATCTATGGCGCGCGAATGTCGATCGGGCTGTCGCTGGTCATCACCGTGCTGTCCTTCCTTATCGGCGTCATTTCGGGCTTCGCCGCCGCGGTTGCGGGAGGCTGGATCGATCAATTGCTGTCGCGCCTCGTCGATCTCCTGCTGTCCATGCCGACGCTCATTTTCGCTTTCGTGATTCTCTCGGTGCTCGGTTCCGCTCTGCCGGTCCTCATCGTCACGATCGCCGTCCTCGATTCGACCAAGGTTTTTCGACTGGCGCGGTCCGTGGCGATTAACATCGTCAGCCTCGAATTCGTCGAGGCGGCGCGCCTGCGCGGCGAGGGGTGGTGGTGGATCGTGACGCGGGAGGTTCTGCCCAATGCGATTCCCCCGCTCACCGCCGAGTTCGGCTTGCGTTTCTGCTTCACCTTCCTGTTTATCGCCGCGTTGAGCTTCCTCGGGCTCGGCGTGCAGCCGCCCGACGCCGACTGGGGCAGCATGGTCAAGGACTACCGCGACATGATCAATTTCGGGTCCGCAGCGCCGCTTTATCCTGCAGCCGCGATCGCGATTTTGACCATCGGGGTCAACTTCGTCGTCGATTGGATGCTGTCGATTCACTCCAGAGGCCAGGGAGAAGGCGCATGAGCCAGGCGACCCAGGACGCTTCTCGATCCGAAGACAACTCCATTATCCTCGACATTCGCGGCATGCGGGTGGCCGTGCGCACGGACTCCGGCGAGGGACCGGTGCTGGTTGACGACGTGTCGCTTCAGTTGAGGCGTGGGGAGGTGATCGGCCTCATCGGCGAATCCGGGGCCGGCAAGTCGACCATCGGCCTCGCCTCGATGGGGTACACCCGCCGCGACTGCTTTATCGTCGGCGGCAACATCATCTTCGGCGACACGGACATCCGCGCCATCTCCATGGACGAGCGGCGCGCGCTGCGCGGGCCCAAAATCGCCTATATCGCGCAGAGCGCGGCGGCCTCGTTCAACCCCGCGCATACGCTGATGGAGCAGGTCTGCGAGGCGTCGGTGCGCCACGGCGTGCTGTCGCGGGCCGAGGCTCGCGCCGAGGCGATCAGCCTGTTCAAACAGCTCGATCTGCCGAGTCCCGAGACGATCGGCTCGCGTTATCCCCATCAGGTTTCCGGCGGCCAGCTTCAGCGCGTGATGGCGGCGATGGCGATGGTCGCCAAGCCCGATATTCTGATCTTTGACGAACCGACCACGGCGCTTGACGTGACGACCCAGGTCGAATGCCTCGCGGCCTTCCGCAAGCTCATCCGCGGGCATGGCACGGCTGCGCTCTACATCACCCATGACCTCGCCGTCGTCGCTCAGATCGCCGATCGGATCATGGTGCTGAGGCGCGGCAAGATGGTCGAATTCGGCGATTCGCGGCAAATCCTGCAACAGCCGAAAGAGGAATATACGCGCCGCCTGGTGACCGAACGCGTCGCCGGCCATAGTTTTGTCGACGCGAATGGCGCAGGCGAGGTCCCGATTCTGGCCATCGAGCACGTCAGCGCCAACTATCCCGGAAAGCCGAAGGTCATCGACGACGTCAGTCTCGATGTGCGCAAGGGCGATACAGTGGCGGTGGTCGGCGAGTCGGGGTCGGG
>Ga0116217_10006182_pt1 | contig 10429 bp, 11 predicted proteins | sample Sb_taG_6_FD_89697 | JGI IMG/M metagenome (GOLD analysis project Ga0116217, IMG submission 89697) | Peat soil microbial communities from Weissenstadt, Germany - Sb_50d_4_PS metaG | ecosystem: Environmental > Terrestrial > Soil > Wetlands > Peat | place: Germany: Weissenstadt | collected 2010-09-21 | reverse complement strand
CTGGCGACGATTCACCCCTTCATCTACCGAAAGTCGTGATGGATACCTCCGAGTACATGCCGATGTTCGTCGCGGAGACGCGCGAGCACCTCGAACAGCTGAACCTCGCGATCGTCCGACTCGAGGAGAACCCCAAGGATCGCGCGACCGTCGAGGAGATCTTCCGGATCGCGCACTCGCTCAAGGGCATGAGCGCGACGATGGGTTTCAGCCGCGTCGCCGAGCTCACCCACGAGATGGAGGACGTGTTCGAGCTGCTGCGCCAGCGCACCAACGGCCTGCCGGTGGAGGCCATAGACACCGTGTTCGCGTGCCTGGACGCCCTGTCGGCGGCGGTCGAGGCGATCGAGACCGACGGGCAGGAGACGCTCGATCCCGGCTCCCTGGTCGCCCGGCTCCGCTCGCTGGTCCGTCCCCGCACTCCCGAGCAGGAGATGGCTCGTGTCGGGATCGCGGATCCGCTCGACCACGCCGCGGTGCTCGCGGCGCAGGAAGCGGGCGCCCGCGTGCTCCGCGTCCGCGTCACGCTGGTCGAGACGGTGCTGATGCCGGCCGTGCGTGCCCACATGGTCCTGGCCGCGCTCACCGACCACGGCGAGATCCTCGCGAGCTCGCCCCCGCCCGACGCCGTCGAGCAGTTCGAGGGTCGCGAGATCGACGCGTGGATCGCCAGCGACCACGAGGATGAAACGATCGCGGCGAACGTCCGCGGTGTCTCGGAGGTGTTCACCGTCGAGGTCAACGAGGAGCCGAACCCCGGCTCCAAGCCCGCCGCGGTCGCGCCGCCGGTTCGCGAGGTCGCCGCCACGCCGCCGGCGCCCGAGCCCCCCGCCGAACCCGCTCCCGGGCCTGCCGCCACGCCCGTCCCCGAAGTCGCCGCCGCGCCGCCGGCGCCGGCGCCCGCCGCCGAGAAGCCGGCCGAGGCGCCAATCAAGACCCCCCAGACGCGGACCGTCCGCGTCGACGCCGAGCGCCTCGATGCCCTGATGCACTCGATGGGCGAGCTCGTGATCCATCGCACCGCCGTCGAGGCGTTGATCGCGGACCTCGAGGTGGCGGGCCTCCAGCAGGCCGTCCAGGAGCTGACTCGCAGCTCGCAGGCGCTGCAGGCCATGGTCATGCAGGTCCGCATGATCCCGGTCGACGTGGTCTTCCTGCGCTTCCCGCGGCTGATCCGTGACCTCTCGACGAAGCTCGGCAAGGAGGTCAAGCTCGAGCTGGTCGGAAGCGACACCGAGCTCGACCGCACGGTCGTCGACGCGCTCGGCGACCCGCTCGTCCACCTCGTCCGCAATGCCGTCGATCACGGCTTGGAGCGGCCCGATAACCGCCTCGCCGCGGGCAAGCCGAGTCACGGCACGATCGAGATCGCCGCTCGCCACGCCGGCGGAAGCGTCGTGATCGGGGTCCGCGACGATGGCAACGGGATCGATCCGCAGGCGGTCGCCCGCAAGGCCCTGTCGCTCGGGATGATCGATGAGGAGGCCGCCGCCACGATCGACATGCGCGGCGCCATTGAGCTGCTGTTCACCTCGGGCTTCTCGACCGCGCAGACCACCAGCGACATCTCCGGCCGGGGGGTCGGGATGGACGCGGTCCGGGAGAAGATCCGTCAGCTCGGCGGCGAGGTCGTGATCGACTCGACGCCCGGCGCCGGGACGCTCGCCCAGATCCGCCTGCCGCTGACGCTGGCGATCGTCTCGGGCCTTCAGGTCGATGTCGCGGGCGTGCCGTTCGCGATCCCGCTCGACCGGATCGAGCGGACGCTCCGGCTCAGCGAGCAGACCGTGCGCTCGGTGGCGGGCAAGCCGATGCTGGTGCTCGAGGACGGCGTGCTGCCACTCCTCGACGGCGCCCAGGTGTTCCGCCGCGACGTCGTCTCCGACCACGAATTCGTCGTGATCATCCGTACCCAGGACCGCCGCCTCGCGCTGGCGGTCGACGATCTGGTCGGCCAACGCGAGCTGGTCACCCGGCCGCTCCCGGAGATCGTCTCCGCCGGCGAGCCGGTATCCGGCGGCGCCGCCCTGGCCGACGGCCGGATCGCACTGATCGTCGACTGCGACGCGCTCGCCGCCGAGAACAGCGCCGCGGCCACGATAAGTCTCGCCGCTTAGAAGAAACCGACACCGACACCGAACACAGGAGACCGGATCCGTGACCCCTCGCTACACCGAATTGCAGCTGGATGCTTTGCGGGAGCTGGCGAACATCGCCTCTGGAAACGCCGCGACCGCGCTCTCGCAGATGCTGGGGCGCGAGGTCGGGCTGAGCGTGCCGCGCGTGCTGGCGCTGCCGCTTGCCGACGCCGTCGAGGCGTGCGGCAGCCCGGATGAGTCGATCACGAGCGTCGTGATCCCACTCGAGGGCGACATCGATGGGCTCGTGCTCCTGCTGATCTCGACCGAGGGCGCAAGCGCGCTGTGCCGGCTGCTCGGCGTGGAGGCCGGTAGCGAGATCGGCGACTCGGCCCTGCGCGAGATCGGCAACATCCTCGGGACCTCCTGCCTGAACGCGCTCGCGTCGATGACCGGCCTGAACCTCGGCCCATGCCCCCCGCACCTGACCACCGACATGCTGGGCGCGATCGTCTCGTCGCTCGCGGTCTCCCAGGCCGCGTCGACCGACCTGGTCCTGGTCCTCGACTCCGAGCTCGAAGTCGCCGATGAGCCGTGCTCGATCTCGTTCGTGCTACTGCCGAGCGGCAGCGGCGTCACGGACCTGCTGACGCCGCTGGGCCTCGTCGCGTAGCGATGGGTTCGGTACCAATGGGAGAGATCGAAGTGTCCAAGCGAGCCGGTGATGAGCTCGTCGCGCGCGGCCTCGGGTCGTGCATCGGTCTGGCGCTGGTCGACCGGTCCGCGGGCGTCGCGGGGCTCGCCCACATCGTGCTGCCTCAGTCCACCGAGACCGATCGCGAGCCCGGCAAGTTCGCCGACCTGGCGGTCCCCGCGCTGATCGACCGCATCGTCCGCGCCGGAGCCAGCCCGCGTCGCCTGGAGGCGGTGCTCGCGGGCGGCGCGCGGATGTTCGAGCTGGGAGAGCTCGACATCGGTGCCCGCAACGAGGAGGCGGTCCGCGCGGGCCTCGCCGCCTCGGGGGTGTCGATACGCGCCGCCGAGACCGGCGGCAGCCGCGGCCGCACGATGCGGGTCGAGGTCGGCAACTGCACGGTTACCGTCAAGCAGGCCGGCGGCGACCCGGCCACGCTGCTCGACGGCTCCGCCGGCGCCGCCCGGCGGGCACGGAAAACGACGGCACTGCAGGGAGCCGATAGATGAGTGAGATGCTTGATCGCGACAAGGTCGCCGCGCTCGTCGAGGCGGCCAAGCAGGGCCAGCTTCCCGACCAGGGACCTTCGTCGAGCCATCGGCGCGGCCAGCGGCTCCGTACGGTCGACTTCTCGCGTCCGACCAAGTTCACCAGCGACCACCAGCGCCGGATCTCGCGCGCGATCGACACGTTCTGCCAGACGTCGGTGACGAGGCTCTCGACCGAGCTCCGCACCCCGGTCGAGCTCGAGGCGATCAACAGCGCCCAGGCCACCTGGTCGGGCGCTCAATCCCAGCTTCCGACGGGCTCGCTGTTCGTGACGCTCGACGTGCAACCGCTCGGCACGAGGATGCTGTTCACGGTCGAGCAGTCGTTCGTGCTCATGTGCCTCGACCTCCTGCTCGGCGGCTCGCCCGACAAGCCTCCGCGAGAGCGGCGGTTCAGCGAGATCGACACCGTGCTGACCCAGCGCCTGTTCGAGTCGCTCGTCCACCAGCTCACGCTCGTGTGGCAGGACCTGGCCGGCATCAGCCTGTCGATCATCGAGGTCGAGACCCACAACGACACCAGCCAGATCGCCGCGGTGTCGGAGCCGACGTTCGTGGTCGTGATCGAGAGCCGGATCAACAAGCACTCTGCGTCGATGGCGCTGCTGATCCCGTGGCTCGCGATCGACTCGGTCTCCGAGCGCCTGTCCGGCAAGGAGGCGCGCGAGCCGGAGGCCGAATCGGCCGGCGCCGCCGAGATCGGGCGGGCCATGGCCGGGGTCCCGGTCACACTCCGCGCCGAGGTCGCCGCGGTCGAGCTCCCGATCGACGAGATCCTCTCGCTCGGGCCCGGCAGCGTGATCCGGCTGGGTGACCAGGCCGACCAGGGCGTCACCGTGTTCGCCGAGAACGTCAAGCTCGCCCGCGCCCAGCCCGGGGCCAATGGCGCCCGGCGCGCGATCCAGGTGTCCGGTACCGAGAGGAAGTTCGGATGAGTCAGCAGCCCGACATCACGCCGCGCGAAGCGCTGATGCGGCTCGGCGCCTCGACCGCGGAGGCGATCGCCAAGGTGCTCGAGATGTTCGTACCCGGGGCCGTGGAGCGGGGCGAGGTCACCGTGCTCGAGGACGGCGCGTCCCCGTTCGCGAACGTCGCCCGCGGCTCGATCGCCTCGAGCGTCTCCTACGTCGACGGCGTCACCGGCGCCAACATCTTCGTGCTCACCCCGGCCGGTGCCCGTGGCCTCGCCGCCGCGATGGGCGCCCCGACCGAGGAGGCCGAGGAGGGCGCGGATGCCCCGCCGTTGTCCGAGCTCGAGATGTCCGCGATCGCCGAGGCCGCCAACCAGACGATGGCCGCCGCGGCCGCCGCGATCGGCGTCGTGCTCGGCCAGGAGATTGAGATCTCGACGCCCGATACACGCGTGCTCGACAACCCGAGCGCCGCCGCCGACATCTACGGCACCGCGCCGCACGCCACCTCGACCACGTTCCTGATCGCCGGCGAGGGGTGCCGGCTGATCCAGCTCGTGCCGCGGGCGTTCGTGGTCCGCATGGTGCGTGCGATCGACGAGGAGAGCGCCGAGCGGGCCGGTGCCGCCGCCGCCGGCGGATCGGCCGCGGGCGGCACGCGGTCGGTCGTCGACGCGAGCCCCCACAGCCTCGCCCTCGAGGAGGCGCTCGGGGGGATCAGCCTCCGGGTCTGGGCGGAGCTCGGACGCACTCACATGCCCCTGGGCGCCGCCCTCGGGCTGCCGGTCGGGGCGGTTGTCGACCTGGACCGTGCCGCCGACGCGCCCGTCGACCTGTATGTGAACGGAACGCGGTTCGCCCGGGGCGAGCTGATCGTCACCGAGGATGGCGAATGGGCGGTGTCGATCGACGGGCTCGAGAGTGAGGGGCTCAGGGTGCTCGACCTGGCGCAGTCGGCACGGACCCAGCCTCGCGATGACGTCGAGCCTGCCGCTGAATCCCCTCAAAGCGAGTCCGATAACCCGATCGAGGACCTGGACTCAACGTCTACCCCCGACCCAGAAACCCCCGAAGTGACGCAATCCGAAGTGGAAGGAGCCGTAACCTGATGGCCCGTGTACTCGTAGTCGACGATGCCGCGTTCATGCGCAAGGTGGTGAGCGATGCCCTCGCTGCCGGCGGCCACGAGGTGGTCGGCGAGGCAGGCAACGGCGTTGAAGCTGTTCAGCAGTTCCAGGCGCTCTCCCCCGAGCTGACGACCCTCGACATCACCATGCCCGAGAAGGACGGCCTTCAAGCGCTTGTCGAGATCATCGCGCTCGACCCCGGCGCTCGCGTGCTGATGTGCTCGGCGCTCGGCCAGGAGAGCAAGGTGATCGAGTCGATCCAGAAGGGCGCGAAGGACTTCGTCGTCAAGCCGTTCCAGCCCGCACAGCTGCTCGAGGCCGTCGGCAAGGCGCTCTCCTAGAGCGGCGAATGAACTAGAACGACCGGAACCGCCGGGTCATCTCGGCGTCCGGACCCTCGTCCTCGTCGCCGGCCCCGTGCTCGGATGCGTCCCCGTCCGGGGCCGTGTCTTCCTCGTCCTCGTCGGGCTCGTGATCGGCGTTGGCCTGTGCGACGACGGCCTCCAGGTGGTGGCGGAGCTTTTCCTCGCTCCCCGGCTCGACGCCGGTAACGCGGACCGTCCCCTTCTTGACCTCAATGTCGCCCCAGTAGCCCGCGCCGAGCAGCCTCACGGTCCTCGCGAAGCTCTGCTTCCAGCCCTTGGGAATGTCACCGTCGAGCGCCACCGTGAGATTGGAGCTCTTGACCTGGGCGGTCGACCAGTCCAGCGAGACCTGAGTCATAACGCGCTTCTACCCGGCGCCGGAGCGATGACACGCCCCGACCCTCGCCGGCAACGACCCCCGCGACCCGGCAACGTCGCCGGCGAGTCAGCGACCTCCCGTAATGCACCGAAAACTAGGGCCGATAACGCCACACTCGACGCGATCCGTGAGCCGAGCGTGCAGATCAGGCCGCTATAGCGCCACTAACCGCGCACTCGAGCTCCGGCGAGCGCCGAGTGTGGCGTTATCGGCCCTCCTCCGGCGGTGACCCCCCGGACCACTCCGCGCCACCTCCCACCGCTCGCCCGCCAGCCGCATACCCCCTCCTGACAACGCCGATTCAAGCCCCCCGGGGTACTGGCCGATTACCGGAAGGACTCTCCCTCGGAGTCGTTTCCCTCGATGAAGTCGCTCACGTTCATACGTGGCGTCGTACTTGCCGGCGCCCTGATGCTGATCGCTGCCACGCCAGCTTTGGCTGCTTCCTCCCCTAATCAGGAGGCGCACGTCCAGAGCGCGCAGGCGCTCGCCCAGTCCACGGGCGAGAACACGCCCCTACACCTGAGCGGGAGCTCGGGCACCACGCACGCCGCTGCCAGCAGCGGTGGCGGGGGGAGCATCGTTCGCACGATCGTGGGCCTGTTCATCGTCATCGCCGTGATCTACGGAATCGCGTGGATCATGAAGCAGGCCAAGAAGAGCAAGCACCGCCCCACGGGCCGAGGGCTCACGCAGGTCGCAAGCCTGCCGCTGGGCAGCGGCCGTTCGGTCGCGGTCGTGCGTGCCGGCCGTGAGGTGCTGGTGGTCGGAGTCGCCGAGAACGGCGTCACCCCCATCCGCAGCTACTCCGAGGCAGAGGCGATCGCGCTCGGTATCGAGATTCCGCCCGAGAAGCCGGAGGTGGCTGACCGGGCCGAGAAGCCTTCGGACCGTGTGCTCGACGTCCTGCGGCGGATCACGGCTCGCTCGTGAAGGTCGACTCGAGCAACGCACTCCAGATCCTGCTGCTGATCGGCGGGATATCGATCCTGCCGGCGATCCTGTTCACGGTCACCGGGTTCACGCGGATCCTGATCGTCCTCAGCTTCGTCCGCAGCGCGCTCGGGACCCAGAACACGCCGCCCAACCAGGCGCTGATCGGGATCGCGCTGTTCCTGACCCTGTTCGTGATGATGCCGACGATCTCGGCGATCAAGAAGGACGCCTGGGACCCGTACTCCAAGCACGCCATCTCGACCTCGCAGGCGATTTCGCGCGCAGAGGAGCCGCTGCGCGAGTTCATGTTCAAGCAGACGCGGACTCAGGACCTGTCGCTGTTCGTGAACCTCGCGCACATAAGCCAGCCCCAGACGCGCGCCCAGATCCCGACCTACGTCCTGATCCCCGCGTTCATCATGAGCGAGCTGAAGACCGCCTTCGAGATCGGGTTCCTGATCTTCCTGCCGTTCCTGCTGATCGACCTGATCGTCTCCTCGACGCTGATGTCCATGGGGATGATCATGTTGCCTCCCTCATTCATATCTCTGCCGTTCAAGATCCTGCTGTTCGTCCTGGTCGACGGCTGGGACCTGATCACGAACTCGCTCGTCAAGAGCTTCCACTGACATGGATCAGGACACAGTCGTCAATCTCGCAACCCAGGCGATGGTGCTCGCGCTCAAGATCGCCGGCCCGATCCTGCTGCTCGGGCTGATCATCGGCCTGCTCGTGAGCATCTTCCAGGCGGTCACGTCGATCCAGGAGCAGAGCCTGTCGTTCATCCCCAAGATCGTCGGGGTGGCGGTGCTGATCGTCGTGCTCGGGCCGTGGATGCTCGACCAGCTGGTCAGCTACGCCCAGAACCTCTTCATGTCGATCCCGTCACTGGTCGGATGAACCAGCTGACACTCAGCCACGTCGTCACGGCGCTGGGCGGCGGCCAATCGATCACCGCGTTCTTCCTCGTGCTCGGGCGCGTCAGCCCGCTGTTCGTGCTGGCGCCGCTGTTCTCGGCCAAGCAGATTCCGGCGCAGGTCCGCGGCATCATCGCGGTCGCGTTGGCGATCGGGCTGACCGGGCTTGCCATGCACGGCCAGCAGATCCCGACTCAGCCGATGCAGGTCGCGGGGCTGATGGTCGTACAGCTGCTCGTCGGCATCCTGTTCGCGTTCGCGATCGCCGCGCTGATGGCGGCCGTGCAGACCGCCGGCGGGCTCGCCGACATCCTTTCCGGTTTCTCGTTCGGCGCCACCGTCGACCCGATCAACGGCAACCCGGGCGGCGTGTTCTCCGAGCTCTACACGCTGATCGGGGTGATGCTGTTCATCGCGATCGGCGGGGACGCCTGGATGCTGCGCGGCATGGCGCGGACGTTCACGCTGATCCCGCTGACCAAGGCTCCGCAGCTCGGCTCGCTCGCGAACGCTGCCGAGCTGTCGTTCACCTCGATCTTCACGTCTGCGCTCGAGGTGGCCGCTCCGGTGATGCTGGCGCTGCTGATCACCGACGTCGCGTTCGGCATGGTCTCGCGCGTCGTCCCGCAGATGAACGTGTTCTCAGTCGCCTTCCCGCTCAAGGTCGGCGTCTCGCTGCTCGTGGTCGCCGCCACACTGCCGTTCCTGGGCGGCTGGCTGCAGAACCAGATCTACACCTCGGTCGCCACCGCGCTCCACGCCTTCTAGGACCAGCCATGGTCGATCACGACAAGACAGAGAAACCGACACCCAAGCGCAAGCGCGAGTCCCGCAAGAAGGGACAGGTCGCCAAGAGCACCGACCTCAACGGCGCGGTCGTCCTCGTAGCCGGCCTGATCGGCCTGCTCGCCGTCGGTCCCGCGATCGTGTCGGGCATCGCCGACTCGATGCGCTCCACGTTCCAGCAGATCTCCAACCCCGGCGACGCCACCAGCGCCGCCGGCCTCCACGCGCTGTTCTCGGCGGCCCTGCACACGATCCTCGGCGCGGTCGCGCCGATCGCCGGCCTGTGCCTGGCCGCCGGCGTGATCGTGAACGTCGCCCAGGTCTCGTTCAAGCCCTCGATGACCGCGATCAAGCCCGACTTCAAGAAGATCAACCCGATCATGGGCTTCCGGAACCTGTTCGGGATCCGGGTGGCCACCGAGGGGATCAAGGCAATCGCGAAGGTGTCGGCGGTCGGCGTGGTCGTCGCGATGGCGCTGCTGCCCCAGCTCACGAACATCGGCGCGAGCGTCGACACGCCGCCCGCCGCGCTCGGGATCCTGATCAACCACAGCATCATGGGCATCGCCGAGCGCGCCGCGATCGCCTACCTGCTGATCGGGATCCTCGACTTCATCTATCAGCGCTACCGCCACAACAAGCAGCTGAAGATGAGCAAGCACGAGATCAAGGAGGAGAGCCGGCAGCAATCGGCGCCGCCGGAGGTTCGCTCGGCGATGCGCCGGCGCCAGCTGCAGGCCGCCCGCGCCCGCATGATGGCCGCGATCCCCCGGGCCGACGTCGTCGTCACGAACCCGACGCACTTCGCGGTCGCGCTCAGCTACGACGGCAGCCACCCCGCGCCGATCGTGGTCGCCAAGGGCCAGGACCTCGTCGCCAAGCAGATCCGCCGGATCGCCGAAGAGAACAACGTCCCGATCGTGCCCGACCCGCCGCTCGCCCGCTCGCTGCACGCCTCCGTCGAGATCGGCCAGATGATCCCGGCCGAGCTGTACGCCGCGGTGGCGCAGGTGCTCGCGTTCGTCTACCGGATGGCGGGACGTAGGAAGGCCGTGGCATGAACGAGAACACGATCGCAAAGCTCCTGAAGCACACCGACCTGGTCGCGGCGTTGGCGGTCGTCGTGGTCGTGACGATGCTGATCGTCCCGCTCCCGTCGATGCTGCTCGACCTGTTCATCACGATCAACATCTCGGCCGCGCTGGCCGTCGTGGTGGCGACGATGTACCTGAACAAGCCGCTCGAGTTCGCGGCGTTCCCGAGCCTCCTGCTGCTGACCACGATGTTCCGGCTCGCGATCAACGTGTCGGTCACCCGCCTGATCCTGACCAAGGGTGACGCTGGCAGCGTCGTCCGCGACTTCGGCCAGTTCGTGGTCGGCGGAGACGTCGTGATCGGCCTCGTGATCTTCCTGATCCTGGTCGTGATCCAGTTCGTGGTCGTGACCAACGGCGCCGGCCGCGTGGCCGAGGTCGGCGCGCGGTTCACGCTCGACGCGATGCCCGGCAAGCAGATGGCGATCGACGCCGACCTCAACGCCGGCCTGATCACCGACGAGCAGGCGCGCGAGCGCCGCGCGATGATCGGCCGCGAGGCGGACTTCTACGGCGCGATGGACGGCGCCTCCAAGTTCGTCAAAGGCGACGCGATGGCGGCGGTGATCATCACCGCCATCAACCTGCTCGGCG
>Ga0116217_10006174_pt1 | contig 10437 bp, 6 predicted proteins | sample Sb_taG_6_FD_89697 | JGI IMG/M metagenome (GOLD analysis project Ga0116217, IMG submission 89697) | Peat soil microbial communities from Weissenstadt, Germany - Sb_50d_4_PS metaG | ecosystem: Environmental > Terrestrial > Soil > Wetlands > Peat | place: Germany: Weissenstadt | collected 2010-09-21 | reverse complement strand
GACTGTGTTGCCGCAGCATTTTCATGCTGTGCGCAGGTGAAATCACACTTTTCCGTTTCCCTTGACAAAGGCAGGCTTCGGAGGGATGATTGAAACCCTTCGCCGGTTCTACGGCACGATTTGTGGGGGAGTAATGCGGAAGATAGTTAGCTTTTTGGGAATGGCCTGCCTGGGGTTGGTCTCGATCCTGGTATTAAAGACCGCGCTTGCCAGCGGAACCAAAGAATGCGGTTCCGGTTGCGTGATCACCCGCTCCTACGATGTTTCTCGTGACGATGTCAACCCGAACGAGACCATATTGAAGGCGAGTAACCTCTCCTCTCTGAAAGCCAAACAGTCCGTTGATTTGCTTGGAGCGGTTCACACTCAGCCGCTTTACGTCTCTAATCTAGTTACACATCAAGGAACCAAGAACGTGGTGTTTGTGGCCACGGAAGAGAACTGGGTGTATGCCCTGGACGGTGACAATATCGAGAACCCGCCACTTTGGCAGACGAACCTGAATCAGGCTGATGAATCGAGCATCCCCCTTAGCCACATTCCTCGCCGGTGCTCTTCCATTTCGCCCGAGATTGGTATCACGGGTACGCCAGTAATCGATCTAACAAAGAACGTGCTCTACGTGGTGTCGGCGCACTTCAATTCAAGCACTCAAACCATCACGCAGCGGCTCAATACGCTGAAACTCGGCAATGGAGTCGCGGCAGCCACAGCTCTAGATGTTCCGACAGCTTTTCAGTCAATATCCTTCCCTTTTGACGTTACTGTGCAACAACAGAGGGCAGGGCTAGCGTTGGCGCACGATGCAAGCGGTGACCCGCTGATTTACGTTGCCTGGGCTTCGTACTGCGACCAATTAGACTACAGCGGCAAAATAGGCGTCTTCACGTTGGTGGGAGGCGCCCTATCAGTGTTGTCGGCATTCGACGATGAGGCTGCGGGCGGGAAGCCGGTTCCTGGACCTAAAGGAGGAATCTGGATGGGTGGGGCGGCGCCAGCCATCAGTACGCGGGGTGGAGGCAAGACGCCCAGCGTTTATGTATCCACTGGGAATGGGGCGTTTGTTGTCGGCGCCGGGTACGGCGAAAGCGTGCTGCGTTTCGGTGGCTCAAGCTCCACGAACCCCCTTGCTCTGAGTGGTTCTTACACCGCCAGCGCATGGAAGCTCCTGAATTATGGTAGTGGCACCAACTGCATATCACCGCTGCACATGCCGCCGCCCTACCCCGCCAATACCACGGTTTGCAGCCCCGGCGATTTTGAGGTGGGTTCGGCTGGCGTGATTCTGGCAGAGCCATCGGGTTCAGGAAACGTACCCGTCGGGAGTGCGTTTGTGGTGCTGGCGGCAGGGAAGGAAGGCGTCTTCTACGTCATCGATCCTGCCAACATGAAGCACAAGGGTGCGGATACGAAAGATCCGTGCGGCGCTTATGCGATTCAGTGTTTGGGCGCCATTCAGCTACCCTTACCTTGCTGCAACACCAAAGCGGACTATGGCAATCGCGGCGGTGCGGCGTTCTGGGCAGGTAATGCTATATACCAGGAAAACGTGTTGTATGTTGTTGGCAGTCAGGACTCGGCAATCAGGGCATACCAGATGATCCCAGGCGGCGGGGGAGAATTCAACACTTCTCTGTTCGGATCCGCGAAGGCTCCCAATCCAGACAAGAACGGTTTAATCCCGTATCCGGGCGCCGTTCCAGTCATCAGCTGGAACTCGAATGGTGGACTAGCGACTGATGCGATCTTGTGGGTTTACGATACCAGCGCAGAGGCGCAGGCGAAATTTTTTGCCTATCAAGCCGTGCCCAATTCTGCAGGCGGTACTTTACCCATGGTTTGGAGCGACAAGACTAATGCGCCAGCGCCCTCGCGGTTCATGATACCGACGGTCATCAACGGCCATGTCTACGTTGCCGGTGGGAAGCCGGTTGCTGGAAAGTGCGCGGCGGGCGCGTGTCTTGGCCGTGTAGTCGCTTGGCAATAAGTCCGCAGCTGGGCCGGTAGGCCATAGATTTTTTTATAACCCAGGGGTTGTGCAGAAACTTCAAGGCAAGCGTCCGAAGTACGCCGCCCGCAACCAGTTGGTTTGCATGTGCACTGCGGTTTTACTCAACTCTCTACGTACTCTAGTTGCCGACAGTGTATTGGCATGAGCTTCATGGTTCAGCGTCGCCAACATCATAGTTGTTTGTTAACTCGTCGCTTGGGACCAATTGACAAACAGATGTCACTGATGCATAGTGCTGAACTACAAACGTGGTTCGGCTCCCGGTGGGTGTTTGATCCCTCAGGTCTAAACAGAACTCAACATTGCCAGCGGAGGTCAGAATGAAGCGCACATTACTGCTGATCATTGTGCTCGGGGGAACGCTCGCGCGTGCTCAGTACACAAATACGCCATTTCAACACGTGATTCTGCTGATGCAGGAAAATCGGGGAGTTGACAATCTGTTCGGAAGCGATGCCTTTAACAAGCCGCGCAAGTTGCCGCAGGCGGAGCTTGCAACGCAGGGATTGTGCCACGGCCAGAAGGTTACGCTGGGCAACAAAGGGGCGATCGACGCCTGTTTTGACCCCCAACACTACCACGGCGCGTGGCTGGGCGGGTTTAACAATGGGGCGATGGACGGGTTCTGCGATAACCACCTTGCCGAACATTGCACTCCTCCGCCGTATCCACAATATCAGTATGTCGACAATACTCCGAACAAGCAGACTGGCCACGGGATTGTCGATCCGTATTTTTCCGTCGCCGAACAGTATGGCTTTGCCAACTACATGTTCCAGACAAACCAAGGGAACAGCTTTGTCGCACATCAGTTTCTTTTTTCCGGGACTTCGGCGCCGACTGCATATCCCGACCAGTACTATGATTGGCTGGCGATGGAAAATCCCATCTGGCCGAACAAACTGCCAAACGCCGGTTGCATTGCGGAACCGAACAACTACGTTTTGGAGTTTGATCCCACGGGGAAGACATCCAAGGGTTACAACAATGGTTTTCCCTGTTACGACCACAACACCATGGCCGACCTTCTCGACAACAATATGGTGAATGGCCAGCCGCAACCCATCAGTTGGGTGCACTATGGTCCTGGACGGACCGTGGGCATGTGGGTTGCACCGAACGCGATTAAGCACATATGTGTTCCTAGCCAGCCAACGGCTGGAGAGTGTACGGGTGAGATTTGGAAAGACCACGTGGTTGCCGGCGCAGAGACGATACTGACGGATCTCGGGGCGAACCCGAAGCAGAAGCAGTGTAATCTTCCAGCAGTCAGCTGGGTGGTTGCTGACGGCAATTGGTCAGATCATCCGGGAACCCCGGGCACTGATGGCGGTCCCTCCTGGATTGCGGCGGTTGTAAATGCCGTGGGCGGGTACGACAACGAGGGCAATAAACTGCCAATGCAGTGTAACTATTGGACGAACACCGTTATTCTGATTACGTGGGACGATTGGGGAGGCTGGTACGACCACGTGATGCCATATACCTGCTCTAGTTCGGGGAAGTGCGGAGGATATCCGAACGGGACCGCTGGGTTTTTCGTTTACGGGTTTCGTGTACCGATGCTTGTGGTCTCCGCTTACACACCGAAGGGTTACGTTTCCGGCAGCAAGCAGCAAGGTGGGGAAGTGCAGCCCTACATCCACGACTTCGGCAGCATCCTCAACTTCATCGAGTATGTTTTCGGGCAGAACAACCAGTCGTTGGGCACGATCGGTGATCCCAGTTACCCCTACGCGGACTACTTCGCTCCCGACAGTGTCGGGGGTGGTTGCCCACAAACGACATGCCCGTACTCTCTTGCTGATTTCTTCGACTTCAGCAAACGGCATTTCTTCCACCAGATCACTGGCGCCAAGTACCAGGATGATTACTTCCTAAACGCGAAGTACAACCTTGCGCACTATCCGATGGACCCCGATAACGATGCCATCGACGTCGAGGGCCCAGACGACGACGGTGATTGAAGGGATTAGATTGAGTAGGCTGGCGATCTCGGGAGAATGCTTTGCCAGGCTAGTCAGTTGACTGGTGACACGAGCCTTAGGCTAGCTGTTGCTTCGATCAGTCGTCGTCGGGATCGCTGTGGGGGTTTTTGTCTTCTAAGAAATGCTGTGCGCCCAGGGGCGCAGCAATGGTTTGAAATTTCAGCGGGGTTTGGTTGTAATCAAAACAGTCAGACAAGTCATCGGCATCTACATCCGCGTAGCCGAGCGAACTCAGATTAAAATTCTCTTCGATGTATTTCAGGATGCTGCCGAAATGATGGGGCACGTGAGAAATGTAGGCGGCCTTGGCGTAAGGTGAGACCACAATCAGGGGCACGCGGAAACCGTATTCATAAGAATTCTTGATGGTGGGGGCGACATGGTCATACCACCCTCCCCAATCATCCCAAGCAATAAAGATAGCGGTGTTGGACCAATACTGGCTGTTGCCAATTGCGTTCACCACCGACGCTACCCACGACGGCCCAGCGCCGTGTTCTCCCGCGGCATGGTCGGATGACTCGCCGTTGGGAATTACCCAGCTTACGGTGGCGAGATTGCCGGCTTGTATGTCGGTCAACACTTGCGTGTATTGCAATACCACGTTGTTGGTCCAATCCGAGCCGGTACAGGCAGTCCCGTTGGGCGGCGGCGCATTGGGCACACACATGTGCTGGATCGCATTGGGGGCGTTCCAGATAATGCCGGCGGACGGAGCGTAATACCGCCAACTGATGTTGGCGGTATTGAGCAAGTCGGTTAGCGTGGGATGATCGAAACACGGGTAAATCTGTTGAGCTTCCCCGCCGCTGGGGTCAATCAGCTTTACCCTTTCCTCTGGAGGGGAAGTACAGCCGGTGTTATAGAAAGGCGCCGGACCGTTAATAGGATTCTCTGCCACGAATAAGTTGCTGCCCACACTGGGGGCAGATGTGCCGGAAATAAGGAACTGATGAGCCGGGAAGCTTGGTCCCTGGTTGGTCTGGAACATGCGATCGCCAAAGGTGTAGGTCTCGGCGAGTTGGAAGTAGGGGGCTACGTCGCTCTGGGTAACGTACTGGAACGTAGGATTAGGCGGAGGGCAACTGGGCGGTGCATTGGTGTCGCACAGCACCGAGATTTTGTCGGCGCCGTCCATCTTGCCATTGTCATACATGGCAAGAAACGCGCCATGGGTATGGCTGGGATCGTAGTCATTAGCCAGAGATTGAGGCGCCAGCGGAATTTTGTCGCCTAGCGAATTTATCCCGTAGTTCTGGATGTCCGCACCTTCTGAAATAAGGTTTGGATCCTGAAACAAATTGTCGGGACTTCGATTCTCCTGGAATATGACGACCACATGCTGAATTTTTGCTGGCGGTGGGGGTGGGGGTGGCGGAGTGCTGGATGCAGTTCCCCCGCCTCCGCAACCGCCCAGGCTGGCCAGAAAGGCAGCGGTGCAGACCAGTAAACCCCAGAACAGCAACATTCCAGGTCGAAGCATGACCTTTTTCATAGCGAGTGTTTACCTCTGACGTATGTAGTTATAAACCCTCATTCCGTGATTTCGACTCGCAAGATACGGCTTGCAAACGCAAGGATTTAGTGGCCTAGGTCGAAGTCTCAGATGCGGGACGCCGGCGGAGGACACGCCATCGCGCTTAAATGGTAGCATGCTGGTTGAGGATTCATTTTCGAATAAGGGAACACGCCCCACTCAAAAACCGGAGGCGGACCTCTAAAAACCAGTTTTCCCCGCAGGCTGACTTGCAGTGCCACGGCAGTCGATGCTCGAGCTATTATTGCGTAATCAGCAGCACTGGCTTAAGACCCACGGGGACGGACGAGCCGGACAGGTTGTTTGTGTTCCCGGACAAATCCAAGTAAGCGTTGAATTGGGACGGGACGCTCAGGTCGGTCGTGCTACACACGCCTCCGCTGCAGGTCTGGGAACTGTCCCAAATTGCCTCCGCTTGTGCGCCGCGGGGAGAATTTAGAGTGCACGTCCAGACCGTGCCATTTGCGCTACAAGGTCCCACGGTAGCGGTGCCACCATTGGTCCATCGCACAACCTGTACGTAGGCGTTGCCAGCCGGAGTGAGCGAAGCGGTAGTCGTATCGTATAACGCACCCAGGCTGGAAATGTCCCAGGTGTACCAGTAGAACTTCGCGACTCCCTTCGACATCTGGATAAGGTAATAGCGCATTACAAAACTAGCTTGGTGATCGGGATCGGTAAGCGCGTTGACTTTGTTCACGTAGCCCCAATTTCCTTCGGTGTCGAATAGAGGCTTCGCCTGTTCAGAGGCAGGTAGTCGCGATTTCAGCTGATTGACTTGATCGGCGATTTGCTCTGCACAGTCGCCGGGACAAGTGTTGCTACTAGGATAGCCGTGAAAGGCGACGATATCTTCGGATTGTGCACCGTCGGTATTGGCGAGGTAACCGGCTAGCCAGTGCCCGTCGTCGCCCAGCGGTGGCGTCGTGAACTTAGCTTTGGCGTCAGTCGCCGAAACAATGGCTTTCATGTCGCGTGCCATTCTCGCGAGCATGAGATCCGCGGCAAACGGTGTGTTAGGACAATCCGCTGTAGCATTCCAGTGGAGGGATGCATTTGGCTCATTCCACATTTCCCAATACTGGATGGCTCCAGGTCCAACGTGCTGAATGAGCGCGGTGACAAAATCCTTGAAAGTCTGGTTAGTTCCCGTTCCGTCGCAAGACAGGTCAACGGGGGGGTCGCAAATACCAGGTCCGATCTGCGTCGCATAGGCGCAAGAGGTGTCGGGAGAACTCGAGTTGACGCCGCCGGACGAGATCCAAGGAGGAGTAGCGTACATGGTATAGAGCACGTCTGCGTTAGTTGCTTTGGCATTGCTGAGCCACTGATCCAGTTTGGAAAAGTCGTAGACGCCTGGCCCGGTATTGAGGTCTGCCCACTTCAGGTTTGAATCGTGACTGCGCCAACTGGCCAGTGGAATGACGGTTCCCGGCCACGGATCGTCAAGACTATTGGTATTGATGCCGAAGAAGGATCCGGTTAGACCAGGGTTCGGAATGGGGTAGTTGCCGGCGGGAGCGGCAACGCGCTTTGCAGAGCTCGAAATCCCACCGCACCCAGTAGTGACGAGAACCATTGACACTAAAAGGGAGGCGGCCAGGCAAGCAACCGGCTTGCAGCTATCATAAAACGGTGTTTTTCTGCCAAAAAAATCACGTTCGACTTGCCGCCAGGATCGGAGCAAGCGGAGAAGGTAACCACAAGACATCTCGAACCTCACATGCTCGCACTTCTGAAAACTATCCGAGAGGCGGGATCGCCGCAACACCCAGTAGTTCATAGTTCTAAAGTAAGGTAACCCGCCGGCAGGATTTTGGTAGTGCTTATGGTGTTGCCAGCACATACATCTTAAGGCAAACCGCCCCGCAGTTGATTCGGTTGCAGATCGTAATTAGTGTGGTAAAATCGCTGTCCCGTGCATCAGGTGGGGTACTGCCCGGAGCGGTCGCATCGGAATCGCCATGTGGGTCCTGAGGCTCGAGTATGATCATTTTTGGGGGCTGTTTTGATGGGCACGCGCATGGTTGCGTATTTCGATACGCACAGAGCGGTTACGATCTCGGTCATCTTTGTGCTGGCGTTTATGGTCCGGTGCGCACTCCTGTTCCAATACCGACATGACATTGTGTTAGTCGGCGAAGCGCCGCGAATAGCGTATGCATTGATCTCTAAAGGTCAATTTGCCGACCCTTACGCCATACCTACTGGACCGACGGCTCACACTACCCCCTTTTTCCCTCTGCTGCTTGCGGGTATTTACAAGATTTTTGGGACTGGTTATAGCGGGCAGATCGCCAGATGCTTGTTTGTGATATTTGGTTATTCCACGCTTTACTCCTTGTACCCGACCTTTGCAACGGCATTCGGGTTTCCGTTCGAGACTGGTCTGTTTGCCGGATTTTTTGCGGCCTTGGTGCCGGTGAAAAGATCATTTGAGGTTTTTCGGGGATGGGAAGAGCCCTGGGCAGCGATTGCTCTAGCCTATATTTTGTTTCTGACCCTTAAACGCTATGGCGCTCCTCGACGAGAAGTCAAGAGCGCTATCGTGGTGGGCTTGTGCTGGGGTATTGCCCTGTACATGAGTTTCTCGCTGTTTTCCATATTGATTGGGTTGTTGGTAGTTGACGTCTGGAGCCATCGCAGCGTGGCCGTCCTGCGCGACGCTTGCATCACGTTGGTCGCCACCCTGGCGGTCATCACTCCATGGACGCTTCGCAACCAGTACCAGTTGCATGGTTGGACACTGATGCGCAGCAACTTCGGTCTTGAGCTGAGGGTTTCCAACCACGACGGCGCGTACCCCTCGGCCGAATTGAACAGTGCGGAACCAGCTGAGCAAAGCCTGCATCCTTCGCGGAATATCCGCGAGGCTATGCTGGTGAGGGATATGGGGGAACTCAACTACGGCCACTGGGCAAGTCATATCGGGTTCACTTGGATATTTAATCATCCGCGAGAGTTTACCTGGTTGTCGATGCAGCGTTTCTTCTACTACTGGTTTGGACCGCCCCAGCATCCTTTCGAGCTGATAGTCACGAGTGCCTATACGCTGCTCGGGCTGGCAGGGCTAGGTCAGATCCGAAAACGGGTAGGAGAGATTCAATATCGGGTTTGGTGCACGGTCTTGCTCGTCTATCCTGTGCTCTATTACTTTTTTCAATTCGTTCAGCGATACCGCGTGGTGACGGAGTGGATGCTTTGGCTTTCGGCAGCGCTCTTCGTTTCGGTTGTTCTCGAGAGATTTGCGCCTGAAAAAGCGGCTATTGCAGTACGAGCGGGATGAAGATCAGACAGGCCGGACGACGAACGTGTTTTCCCCGTTTAGAGCAGCCGTTCGCCGAGGAGTCCCAGCAATTATCTCCCACAGCCGTGGTTCTCCGAAATGGAGATCTCAAGTGAAGATAAAATTAGCGCAGTACTTTCAGGTTTACGCTGAATAATTTAGATCAGGCCTTGACCAACTTGAGGTGGTGGAACTGTCTGGGTTTGTGAGGGAAAGAATGATTAATGGCAAGCGCATCGCTGTTGTGATGCCCGCCTATAACGCGGAGAAAACACTAGAGGCAACGGTTGGCGAACTGCCTGATCTGGTGGATATCCGTATTCTGGTTGATGACCACAGTTCCGACCGCACCGTTGAAGTGGCGAAACGGTTGGGCTTGCAGTGTTTCGAGCATGACCGGAATTACGGCTACGGACGCAACCAGCAGACCTGTTACCGCGAGGCGCTGACTGGAGGGGCGGATGTGGTTATCATGTTGCATCCCGATTATCAGTACACGCCATTGCTAGTCACGGCGATGGCGAGCATGGTGGCTTATGGTGTCTATGACGTGGTGCTGGGGTCGCGGATCATTGGAGGGCAAGCGCTTCGCGGCGGTATGCCGATGTACAAGTATTTATCGAATCGCTTTTTAACCGCATTCGAGAACTTCTTCCTCAGAATCAAGCTTTCCGAATATCACACCGGGTATCGTGTTTCCAGTCGCGACGTGCTCACGAAACTGCCGCTGCTGGAGAATTCTGACGACTTCGTTTTTGACAATCAGATGCTCGCGCAATGCGTGCATTTTGGTTTTCGCATCGGAGAGGTTTCGTGCCCCACCAAGTACTTTGACGAGGCGTCGTCGATCAATTTCCGGCGCAGTGTGACGTACGGATTCGGCGTGCTGAAGACGACCCTGCAATTCGCATTGCAACGATGGGGCTTGGCGCACTACCGGATCTTCAGCTCCAACGGCCGCTGCCTGGTGGGATATTATTCGCGGGGTGGTGATGTTGGAGCGCAAGGGTAGGGGCCGCAGGCGTAGGAAACCAATTGTCAGCGATTCCTGGTTCACTCACAATTGGTACCTACGGCCGAGGCAATCGATCCGGTCATTATTCGACCATTACGGGCTTGGCTCCAATCGTCACCTTACCGTCGGTGATGGCATTGGTGTCGCCACTCAGCGTGCGATATTGAGTGTAGGTTTTGTCGACCGCATACGGTTCGGTCTGGCAGGTCCCCTGCGAGCAACTCAAAGCCGTGTTCCAAATGGCCTCGCCGACGTAGCCATCGGGGCCGGTGAACTCGCAGGTCCAGATGGTGCCATTGGCTGAGCACGGCGCAGTGAGGGTCTTCCCCAACATCCAGTTATAGACCTGCTGGTAGGCAACGCCGCCCTTGGTCATTTTGCCGGTTTCGGCGTCAAACAGTTGTCCGGTGTTTGTGTCATAGTAGCTATACCAGAAGAAACGCACGACACGCATGCTGCGGTGGAAGAAATAGAACTGAGCCAGAAAGGCGGCTTGCAAATCCTGATCTGTAAAGCAAATCTTATCTACTGATCCCCAACTGGCTTCGGTATCCCAAACGTACTTGTGTTGGTGGTAGCTAGCTAGAATTGCCTGGAGAT
>Ga0116217_10006169_pt1 | contig 10446 bp, 9 predicted proteins | sample Sb_taG_6_FD_89697 | JGI IMG/M metagenome (GOLD analysis project Ga0116217, IMG submission 89697) | Peat soil microbial communities from Weissenstadt, Germany - Sb_50d_4_PS metaG | ecosystem: Environmental > Terrestrial > Soil > Wetlands > Peat | place: Germany: Weissenstadt | collected 2010-09-21 | reverse complement strand
TGTGGGGTCTGCGATGTCCCGAAGGGACAGGTCGGGGCGAGCGGTGCAATTTGCCTGAACTGCGCCTTCGGCGCATCTCAGACGTTCCAAAGCAACGTCTGCGCCATCACACGACTTCCTAACCTTGTCCTTTGTTTTCATAGACATTCTCGCTTTGTTCCGACGAATTTGAGTCGAGCAGTCGAGAGTTGAGAGTCGCGGAGTGACAAACCGTCGATGTCCGGCCCAATCCGTCTCGATTTGGCCTCGACTCCTGAACTCTCTGACTTCTCAACTCCTCGACTCTTTGTTTTCATAGACATTCTCGCTTTGTTCCGTCGAATTCGAGTCGAGCAGTCGAGAGTTGAGAGTCGAGGAGTGACAAACCGTCGGTGCCCGGCCCAATCGGTCTTGATTTGGCTTCGACTCCTGAACTCCTCGACTTCTCAACTCCTCGACTCTTTGTTTTCATAGACATTCCCGGTTCGTTCGTCGAATTTCTTCATTTTGACCCCCGTGACGGGTTTGGGATCCGCTTGGCCCGCAACCGCCCGCCTCAAGCGGGGTGCCACGCCAAGCCGTCTCTGGGCCGAAGGTTGGGCGAGTCGGGCGCTGCGGTCAACTGAGCCTGTCGGCCGCCAGATTCCAGCCTAGACTCTCAGGGGTAGCTTGCCAAGGGAATTCCACGTACTGGGAGAGTTTGGCACCCGAACCGCGAGTTTCGGAGTCCGGCGCGGACCCCGGCGTTTGGGAGAGGGAAACAGCATTAAAGAGAATTGCGGGGAGAATCGGTTCTTTCAGGGAACAACCCCGGCATCCATCGGGAAGCCAACGCGGCCGGGAACACCAGCCGCAGCGGGGCCCGCGAGCTATCAGAAACCAGTACGCCCCGCTCCACGAGTGCCGAAACAACGCGGCGAGCATGTCGCTCCTGCGTCCCGACAATCCCAGCTACATCGCCACGAGGCAACTCTCCCCGGTACAAGACCGCTTCCAGCACCTTCCCCGCCCTTGGCGGCAGATTGTTGAGCCTGATTTCTTCTTCCGCCCACAGCAGGATGCGTGTCCGCAAGCGCTCCGGCTCCATCAGATTCTCCATGAAGCTCACCTGATCGATGCACACTCCCAAAAAGAATTCAGCGAAAGCCGCGAGCGCTTCCTCGCTTAAGTGCCCTCGCCCGTCAAGATCGTTGCGCCGGGTCACGTCGCACGCCGCAAGATGTCCCTTGTATGACTCCACGTTGCGCGCCAGCCCTCTTGCAACTGACCACACGGCTCCGGTATCCAGCGTCTCCAGCAGCATCGCGTGTGATATCAGGCGCGCCACACGCCCGTTGCCGTCGAGGAACGGGTGAATCCACACCAGCCGGTGATGTGCCGGCGCGGCAGACAGAATTGATTCCGTCTTACTCAAATGCCCGTAAACCTCTTCATAGCGCCCAAGAAACCGGGGAAGAGCGCCGGGACTGACCGGGACATGCCCGCCGACGTTTACATCCCGTCTGCGCAACTCGCCGGGGACGACCCGGACACGCTCTTTCGTCTCAGGATCCTCCACCCATAGCAAATCCTCCGGTAACAACTCGCAGAACCGTGCGTGGACCTCACAGATTCCCTCACGGCTTACCGTGCGTCCCCGCAGGCCCCCCTCATCGATCCAGCTCTGCACCGTGATATGCGCCTTCGCCTCCATCTGCAGATCACGGTTTCGGGTATCCTCGCTATAATCGTTCTTCAGAGCGCGTTCGATATCGATGGGGTGCGTGTCGTGCCCTTCGATGAGATTGCTGTAGTAGCAGTTCATGGCCCGCACCAGGCTGGCAAGCGACCCGAGCATGCTTGCGGGCAGGCTCCTCCGAAATCCCGCCGATTTCTGCGCCAGTTCCAAGGCCAGATCGGTCAGACCAGGCCGATGGCGCGACGTTTCCCCGATGCGCATCGGCTCCATCAGTGAAACCATTTCTTCCCGATCAGCGACCGCTCCTGCGTCCGATTTCATGTCCGCCTCTAGAGTGATACAATATATTTAATAACATAGACTTAGAAATATTTCAAGGGAATTATAGACCTAATGAAAGTCCGCTTCTAGGTCCGCTTACAAAGCAGGTCATCATCCAGCGAAAAGGAGCCCCGACACCGTTTCCCTCCTTTTTCCCCGTACGGACCTGTGCGGGGGCCGGCCATCAACGAGCGTCCCTGCCGCAACCCCCCCGCACGCGAGAGCTTGTCCACTTATAGTCTGTAGACGCATAAGCATCGAATCACCTACGATCCTGCGAAGTGACACGAGAGCGACAAGACGATACCAAGCTGGCGTTCGGTCGCGCGGTTCGGAAGCTCCGCGTGGCGAAGGGCCTGTCGCAAGAGCGTCTTGCGGAACTTGCCGGCATCCACCGCACCTACGTCGGGGACGTTGAGCGCGGTGTTCGTAATGTCAGCCTAATCAACATGAGCAAGATCGCTGCAGCGCTCGACGTGGCGCTGAGTCAGTTAGTGCGCGAAATGGAAAGCCGCTGATGGATGCCAAGCAGGTTGTCAAAATTGCGGGGACACATCTGAGATCGCTGTCAGGGCACAGATTTGACGTCTTGGCGCTTGCCAAGCCCGTTTCGCCCGACGCGGCCCTGAATCTCGCAAAGGTCATTTCGAAACTGAGCCCGCTCCTCGGCAATCTGATCGAGTTCAATACGGTGGAGTTTCTTAACGGCAAAGCAGAATTCAAGGGAATCGGCCGATGGACACGTCAAGACCCTGACTTCCCGGACGCCGTCTTCGAAGGCGAGGTGAGACCAACCCCTGGCATGGAGATAAAGGCATGGTTCCCGCTTGCGACCGAGATTACGGCAAGATTTCGAGAGAGTCAGAATCACTTCACCGACGGTCGGACCGTTACGAGCGTCTGCATGCTGGCGTGGCTGCCTGAGCACCTTCTCTACGGTAGTCCGTACATTGTCGACGTCGTAGTAGTTGACGGACTCTCGGTCGCGAAGGCCAGGGATGACCATTACCACAACCCACCAGAATATCTCGTCATCGAACCTGAAGATACCAGAGAGCGGACTCGAAATCTTCAGCAGACAAATACAAATGGGTACATACTCCAGAATCCTTCAGCGCATCTTGAGAGGGCTAGAAGAGTTGTCGACGGCTGGGGAGCCGCTGGCAAACAGTACAAGCCTACGCGGGAGTACCAAAAACAGCTCAATACACTTATGTCCTCTTTCAAATACCGGCTTGACACGAACTACGCCAAAATGGACCGAATTGCGCACCTCGGAGTCGAAGAGTTTAAGACTCGTGTATGCGCAACCAGCGTGAACGGAATGACAGTTGCCGGCTGGGCCAGGCTTTTTGCGTCAGTGAAAAAGAAGAAGCCACCTCTAGGGGAGAACATGCAGCAGTCGGTAAGTGCACGCCGTTTCTTGGTCCAAAAAGAGGCGATCGTCAAAGCTGCGTTGGAGAAGCATCTTCAGATAGTGGGAGAACACCCTGGGAAGCTACTCGCGTGAGCCGATGCACCCCGAAGTGGTAGTATGTCGGATCAATCTCTGCGCCAAACGCGCGGCGTCCGAGGCTTCGTGCCGCGATGCACGCGGTAAATAACCCCCCGAAAGGCTCCCAGACGACATCGCCCGGGTCACTGGCGGCAGAGATGACAAGCTCTACTAGGTCAAGGGGCTTCTGATTAAGATGGATGGCCCTGCCATCGGTGGCCCCAACGATCTCGCGCTCCCGCCCGTGGAGAGCATTTCGACTCCAAACATTCGTAAAGCCGTGGGGGCAGTGAAACTTGCCACGCATTGTCGCCCATTCCTCTGCCGTTGCGGGGTGCTTTCCATCTAGAGAGAAGTACGGACGTCCGGCTGGATCGCCATGCTCATTCGCATATCTCTGGAGGCGAAGAAACATCTCGGGCGGGGGGAAATACCAAAGGTGCCCTAGATCAAAGTACTTCCGCGTAGCCACATCCGCGACCCCGCACGCTTCGTTCGCGATCCGGAACGCCAATCGCGACCGCTTCCACTCGCTCCGCAACCATTCACCGAGGCTTTTACCACCTACTCGGGCTTCAAACTCATACTGAACGCATACTTCAGTTACGACGGGAAAGCGTCTGATTTTCGCGGTGTTCACGTTCCCCGCTATGTGCCCCTTTCCCTTATTCCAGATATTGCAGTTCACATAACGCCAGCCGTACTTCTCCAAGATCGGATGCACCACCGCCCACCCGATCTCAGAGTTCCAAAACCAAAGCGTTGTGCTGGGCTGAGCATAGCTAGCCCACGCCTTCACGTGCGACTCATACCAACTGGGCAGCCCTAGGTGGTCCGAGGTGTCTCCCTCAAACCCCAACACACCGTAGCCGCCGTCGGAAATTATCACCGTCGGCCGATCCCAAGACGAGTAAAACTCGAGACTGTCGCCGAACTGGACTGTCACGAGCTCGTCCCGCCAGAGCTTGGACGGTGGCTCACCGTCCAGAGTCACCACCTTGGCGCGCCCTACGGTACTAGGAGGAACTGGCCTGCCCTTTTCCTGCACTTCCGGCGTCTCGAGCATTGTCGTCTCCACCAAAGGATACAGCAACTAACGGCCTTTTGCTACCGTCCATGTGAGCTGCTTTTATTAGATTTCGGCCGTTTGCCTGGTGAGGATTAGGAAAACGTACAGAAAAAGGGACGCAGAGGCTGTGGACCGCACCCCAAGACTCAGGCACGCCGGCTTGCGCAGGGCGAAGCCCTGCGGTTTGGCGCAGTTCCAAACCCTGAAACCGCAGAGCTTCACTCTGCGCCAGACAGCGGCCTTCAGGCCGTGGGCTCGAACACCTTTCCACCCTTCACGGTCGTGACGGCCTCAAGCTTTTGGCGGCCTGTGCGGGTCTTGCCGTCAGAGTCGATGAAGGGGAACTCTCCGTCTTTCAACTCCAGCACGCTCACATCGGCCTCGGCGCCTGGCTTGAGAGTTCCGATTTCGGCGCCAAAGTTGAAAACCCGCGCAGCATTGACGGTGGCGCGCGCGATAACGTCGTGCAGACTCATTCCCAGGACCAGAAACTTGGAAAGGGTTGTTAACTGGTCGTAGACCGGCCCGTTGATGTTCGCCGAGTACAAGTCGCTGGAAATGAGGGGAAAAGGGTACCTGGAACATGTGAAAAAATTGGTCTTACCGATTTCAGCACTACGTATTTTCAATGATTTACATTGTGAATAACATGCCCAAAGTCGATTTTTTCACATGTTCCTGACACCCTTTTCTCCCCGGGTTTTGAGGGCCTCATCGGCGGGAAGCGGTAAAGACTCTTTCCATTTCCCTGATGGCAGCGGTGGATGGCAATCATCGAGTCCTTGCTTTTCAAAGCGCGGTCGTCATATTCGACGGGAAGGGCGTTTTCAGGCCGAACCTTCCAGATAGGCACCCGCTAACAGATTGCTCCGGGGCGATGATATAATACGACGCACCGGGCAAATGGAACAATCTGTGCTTGACGCGTCAAGGAGGACACCTCCATGGATCTTGTTGTGGGAGCGACCGGCATTTTGGGCGCCGAAATCGCCCAGAGGCTTGCTGCGGCGGGCAGGCCCGCAGCGGCTTTGGTCAGACCAACGAGCGACGCCAGCAAATTAGAGAGGCTGAAGACCGCAGGCATCACCTTGGTACAAGGTGACCTGAAAGAGCGGCCTACGTTAGACGCATGCTGCCAAGGAATCAGTGCTGTTATCTCGACCGCTTCCGCCACGTTTTCGCGGCAGCCCGGCGATTCCATCGCGACGGTTGACTACCAGGGCCAACTCAGCTTGATTGAAGCCGCGAGAGTAGCGGGTGTCCGCCAGTTCGTTTTTGTCTCTTTTCCTCCGGTGCCTGAAGATTTCGCACTTCAGCGGGCGAAGCGAGCTGTGGAGCAAAAGTTAAAAGAAAGCGGTCTTGCTTATACCGTCCTGCAGCCTACGTTCTTCACAGAAATCTGGCTGAGCCCTGATGTGGGCTTTGACTTCTCCAATGCAAGGGCCCGCATCTACGGATCGGGAATTAACAAAATCAGCTGGATCTCCTACCTCGATGTCGCTGCTTTCGCCGTGGCATCTGTAGAGAATCCTGCCGCGCGGAACGCTATCATCAAACTGGGAGGCCCAGAGGCGCTGAGCCCGCTGGAGGTGGTGAAAATATTCGAGGAAGCATGTGGACGACAGTTTGCCCTGGAGCACCTCCCGGAGGAGGCGCTCCGTACCCAGAAGATGCGCGCGACGGACGCGTTGGAAGAAGCTTTTGCCGCACTGATTTTGTACTACGCGAAAGGCGAGGTAATCGATAATCGCGACGCGAACAGGATTTTCCCCTCCCTGGTCGGGGCGCTGGCGAGCGTGAGAGAGTATGCGAAGTGCGCGCTCAGCGTTTCCACTCATGGGGCGTCGGCACATGCCTGAAAACACTGATACCTGGAAAGGCGGCGACGTCGAGTGCATTGCATCAGCAGCGATAGCTTTCCCTAGTCCCGGAACTCCAAATACAAACAGTGGTGAGCTGCGTTAGTCCCTGCCAGTTCGGCGCTTCTTGGGTTTCAGCTTATTAGATCATTGACGTTAAGTTCAGTCGATACGGCGGTTTTTCGTTAGCCAGAACCCGCTGCCAGGAATCAGCTATGATAGGGGTTCTGAGTCTACATCAGTCTGTTGGCTAAGACTCGGGAGAGAGAACCCATGGTGGGCCAGGTGGTTTCCCACTACCGCATCCTGGAGAAAGTCGGAGGCGGTGGTATGGGTGTGGTCTACAAAGCCGAAGACATTTCGCTCGGCCGCCTCGTAGCGCTGAAAGCCCTTTCGGAAAGCTTGACCGATGATCCCCAATCGCTCGAACGCTTCAAGCGCGAAGCTCGTGCGGCGGCCGCGCTCAACCATCCCAACATCTGCACAATCCACGAGATCGGCGAGCAGGCTGGCGAGTCTTTCATGGTCATGGAGTTGCTCGAGGGAAACACGCTCAAGCAATGCATCGCGGGAAAGCCTTTCAGGATCGACGAACTGCTGGACATCGCCATTCAGATCGCCGACGCGCTGGACGCGGCGCATTCGAAAGGGATCATCCATCGGGATATCAAGCCGGCGAACATTTTCGTGACCAGCCGCGGGGCGGCGAAGATTCTGGATTTTGGCTTGGCGAAGCTGGTGCCAGAAAAACGGGGGCTGGGTGCTAGGGGCTGGGGGCTGGGGAAAGAAGCCCTGCAAGAGATGCCGACCACGGCTGCCGAAACCGCGGAGGAGCACTTAACCAGCCCGGGTGTCGCCATGGGGACCGTCGCCTACATGTCGCCGGAACAGGCACGAGGCGAAGAGGTTGACCCGCGGACGGATTTGTTCAGCTTCGGCGCTGTGCTTTACGAAATGGCCACCGCCCAGATGGCGTTTTCCGGGAACACAACGGCGGTCATATTTGATGCCATCCTTAACCGGACGCCTGTCTCCCCGGTTCAGTTGAACCCGGAACTTCCCACCGGGTTGGAGCGCATTATCAGCAGAGCGCTCGAAAAGGACCGTGACGAGCGCTATCCGAACGCGTCAACGTTGCTGTTGGATCTGAAAAGCCTGAAAGGGGACACAGGCTCCGGCCGCATGGGTGCGACACCTCCGGCAGGTTCTGGCGCGCGACCGCGGTCTGCACGAAAAGTTTTTGATTCAGTGGCCGTGCTGCCGTTTGAGAACGTAGGATCTGATCCCGAGGCGGAATATTTCGCCGACGGAATCACTGAGAGCATCATTCACAGCGTTTCGGAATTCCCGAAGGTGCGCGTGATGGCGCGCAGCACCGTTTTCCGTTACAAGGGCCAGGTGACCGATCCTCTCAACGTCGGCCGGCAATTAAATGTTCGGGCTGTACTGAGCGGAAGGGTACTCCAGCGCGGCGACAATTTAGTTATCGACGCGGAACTGGTGGACGCCGCAGACGGCTCACGGCTGTGGGGAAAGAGCTATCAGCGACCAATGCAGGATCTCTTCGCGATCCAGGAGGAGGTCACCCGCGAGATTTCTTGCAGCCTGCGTCTGAAGTTGGCAGGGCGAGAGAAGAAGCGGCTGGCGAAGCGCCACACCGAAAACCGTGAGGCCTACCAGCTCTACCTCAAGGGTCGGTTCTTCTGGAACAAGCGGACGGAGGAGAGTATCCGGAAGGGGATCGACTACTACCGCCAGGCCGTCGAAGCGGACCCGACTTACGCCCTGGCCTATGCAGGTCTGGCGGAATCCTACATGCCTCTTGGTTACTGGGGATATCTCCCGCCGGCTGAAGCCTTCCCCAAGGTAAAGGCTTGGGCGCTGAAAGCTCTCGAGATCGATGACCAACTCGCTGAAGCTCACGTACCTCTCAGCGGTGTCTTCTTCGTCTATGAGCGTGACCTGGAATCCGGCGAGAAAGAAGTGCGGAGAGCGATCGAGCTCAACTCCAACTACCCGCGGGCCCACCAGGTCTATGGAGAGTACCTCACCTGCCTGGGGGAATTCGATGCGGCGGCTGACGAGGCTCGCCAGGCCCTCGAATTGGATCCGCTCTCCGCCATAGTGCACGCAACGGATGCTCAAACCTCCTATTACGCTCGACGGTTCGAAGAGGCCATCCAAAAATGTCAAAAGAGCCTTGAAATTGAGCCGGTGTTTCCTTTCGCCCACTATCTGCTGGGGCTCGCCTCGGAACAACTCGGCCGCTTCGAGGATGCTGTCGAGCACTTAAAAAAGCCCCTGGAACTGGCGCAGCGCAGCCTGCTGATTGAGGCTGAACTCGGGCGCGCATACGCCCTCTGGGGGAAGGAGGCTGAAGCCAGACAGATTCTTAACGGGCTCGAAAGAGCCCGTGAGGAGAGGTACGTCCCCGCTTATTCGCTTGCACAAATCTATGCGGGTTTAGACGACAGGGAGCGCGCTCTTCTCTGGCTGAAGCGAGCGAACGAAGAGCGATCAACAAGGATGGTGTTTGTGAAGGTGGATCCCGCCTTCGATGCCCTTCGATCCGACCCGAAATTTCAGGATCTGTTGCGCCGTGCCAGGCTGCCGGCCCGCGGAGGAACTCATGGGAGCTGAGACTTACCGTTTCAAGATCGGAGCCTTTAATTGCTTGGCCGTAAGCGATGGAACGTTCGTCTACCCAGCCGAAATGGTCTTCGCCAACGCTCCCAAGGAAGAATACGAAGCGGCGCTCGGCGAACGTCGTCTTTCCCTCGATAAGATTGAGACGCCCTATACCTGTCTTTATCTGGACACGGGAGGCCACCGGGTGCTGCTGGACACAGGCGCCGGCAAGCTCGCGCCAACCACGGGACGACTGGTCAAGAACCTGCTGAGCGAAGGTATTGACCCCGAAACCATCGACACCGTGATCTTGACGCACGGGCATCCTGACCACATTGGCGGTAACCTCGATTCGAAAGGGAACCTGACGTTTCCGAATGCTCGCTATGTGATGTCGAGGGAGGAGTGGGATTTCTGGGCGTCCAAGCCTGATCTTTCGGGTTTGAAGTGCGACGATCACCTCAAGCAGTTGCTGCTTCAGTACGCTCGAGACATGCTGCCGCCGATCCGGCACCAAGTCGGCCTCATCGACGGCGAAGCGGAGATCCTGCCAGGAGTCCGTACGCTCGCGGCACCCGGTCATACTCCCGGTCATATAGCCCTCGAAATCAGCTCGCAAGGCGAAGTGCTGATCGATGCCGTTGACGCGGTGCTGCACCCTATCTTGATTGATCGGCCCGACTGGTATTCGGTCGTTGACCTTCTCCCCGACAAAGCACTCGCCAGCCGCCGCCGTCTTCTGGAACGGGCCGCTGATAGCGGGGCCACCCTCATGGCGTTTCATTTCCCGTTTCCGGGCCTCGGCCGAGTTCGCCGAACAAAATTGGGGTTCAGCTACACGCCGGGTAGTGGGAACACTGGGTAGTGTAGTGGCCCGTCGGTCTCGCCTGCCCAAAGCCGTCTTGCAACAGACCACACAGGAGTTCTTGCTGCTCAGCCAGTTCCGCTACATGTTTGGGATTCGGCCTGATAAGTCGGCATCCCGTCTAATGAGCGCCCCTTACCTGGCGTATACCGCCCTACTCGTACAATTGCAATCCCTGGCCCTTCAGAAGTCCCGCACGCGAAAGTTTGCGCCGGCTGGCGGGGCGCGAAGCCCTGTGATTCCGCATATTATCAAACCCTGAAGTCGCAGAGCTCCGCTCTGCGCCGGCCAGTGGCTTTCAGGCCGTAGGCTCGAACACCGTTCCACCCTTCACGGTCGTGACAGCCTCAAGCTTTTGTGGCCCCGTGCGGGTCTTGCCGTCAGAGTCGGTGAAGGTGAACTCTCCGTCTTTCAACTTCAGCACGCTCACATCCGCCTCGGAGCCTGGCTTGAGAGTCCCGATCTCGGCGCCGAAGTTGAAAACGCGCGCAGCATTGACGGTGGCGCGCGCGATGACGGCGTGCAGACTCATCCCCAAGACCAGAAACTTGG
>Ga0116217_10006162_pt1 | contig 10453 bp, 10 predicted proteins | sample Sb_taG_6_FD_89697 | JGI IMG/M metagenome (GOLD analysis project Ga0116217, IMG submission 89697) | Peat soil microbial communities from Weissenstadt, Germany - Sb_50d_4_PS metaG | ecosystem: Environmental > Terrestrial > Soil > Wetlands > Peat | place: Germany: Weissenstadt | collected 2010-09-21 | reverse complement strand
TAGGGTCGCTGTATGCGCGTAACGCTCCTGCCCTCCGTCGGCCGCCACTTTTCGCGTGAATTGCACGCGAGCCTGATTGCCACACCAACTGACCGCCATGTTTTGCCCCCTAGATCGCGCGCTGCTCTGCACGCTGACGAGCCCTGTTGTTCAATCCGCGCGGCGCCAGGTAGCAACCGATCGTGCTGTTTTCTCTGCATTTATCATAAGAGTTGCTCTGAACTGTCCACGCTGACGAGAACTGTCGTTCTATCTGGCAAAGGAACTCTCGACTCATTTAAGTGTTTGCTGCGATTGCGTTGTCTTCCCATTGGCTCGAATCAGTTGCCGTGCCACGTCGTTTACGCGCGACACTCGTGCTTCGCATTCTTGTTCGCGTTCTGAATTCTTGTATTACGCCAGCTTCAATTCGTATCGCGCCTCCCGTGTTGACTTCACGCACTCCCGTCACCTCCCGCCCCAAACATAAATATTCATTAGTTGAAAGATGAGGCCGGGGAGGAGGATCAAGTCGGTCAGAGAGAGGCGACAAAAAGTTAGCGGTGTAATCATTGGACTCGAGTCGAAGAATGAGGCAAACAAGAATCGGGCGCAGAAATCGTTGCGCGGCGCGAAAAGTCGCCTACTGCTCGAAATGAACTTTCGCGGACAGCACACCTAGAAATGGCGAGAACAAAATCACCAACTTCAACAACTGAGAGAACTGAGCAACTTCTTTGGACGAGCGCGGCGATCGAAAAAATCAACTTCTAGAAACAGAGAAAACTTTAAAGCGAGCAGAAACTCGTGCGCGACGAGCTCGACTGCTTATTCGACAACGAACTCAATTAGAAAAATCTAAGAAACGGGATTGCGAGGGGGCCAGGGCTCGAGGAGTTGTTCCTTGCGGTAGATCAGAGCGTTGATGTCGTACGGAGCGAGCTCGATGCTGTGGCCATGGGTAATCGCGTCGGTGGGGCAAGCTTCGACACAGTAGCCACAGAAAATGCAGCGCGAATAATCAATATTGTAAGTCTTCGCGTAGCGCTCGCCCGCGGAAATTCGTTGCGACTCGGTGTTCTCCGCGGCTTCGATGTAGATGCAATTCGCGGGGCAGGCGGCGGCGCAGAGAAAACAGCCGACGCATTTCTCGTATCCGTTTTCGTCGCGCTGGAGGACGTGGATTCCCCGGTAGCGCGCCTGGACACTCGGCGGGACCTCCGGAAAATTCTCCGTGGTCGTCTTGCGGAACATCGTCCGCAACGTGACGCTGAAGCCTTTCGCCAGCGTCCCAAATGTCTCAGCAACTTCTCTAACGATCGATGCCATCGAGCCTCACTTTAACAAATTTCGTGTCCGCGCGCCGCTGGCTTTTTCAGCGGCCTTCCCTCAGCGGCTAAAGCCGGCTGAAGGTCCGCTCGTACGGCGGGGTTGAAACCCCGCCCTGACGAGTGCCTATTCGCCGGGATGGGCCACGGGGGCGGCCTCGTCGATCTTTCCCTTCCCGGTGATGGCGGAGATGATCTGACGCCCATGAAAACGGCCATTTTCAATGAAAATGTCCGATGTTTGCTTTCCTCCGACGACCACGCCCGCGACGTAAATTCCGGGGACGTTGGTCTCAAGCGTGTCGTGATCGATCTCGGGGCGGCGCGTCTCGGCGTCGAGGCGAATTCCCTGCCGCTCGAGGAACTCGAAGTCGGGGTGGTAGCCGGTCATGGCGAAGACGCGCGCGGCTGGCACGGCCGACTCGTGCGTCGCATTCTTCACCCAGACCTGGCCCGCCGCGATGCGCGTGACGCGGCTCGAAAACAGCGCGCGAATTTCGCCGGCGCGGATGCGGTTCTCGATGTCGGGCTTGACCCAATATTTCAAGTTTTTGCCCATCTCTTTGTCGCGATGAACGAGCGTGACGCGCGCGCCACCGCGAAATAAATCGAGCGCGGCCTCGGCAGCGGAGTTCTTGCCGCCGATCACGACGACGTCCTGATTCCAGTACGGGTGCGCGTCGGTGAAATAGTGCGAGACGTGCGGCAGGCCTTCGCCGGGGATGCCGAGATAGTTCGGCAGATCGTAATATCCGGTGGCGATGATGACTTTTCTGGAGTGATATTCCTTCGCCGCGCCGGCGGCGTCTCGCGTGTGGACGACGAACGTGCGCCCGTCTTTTTCGATCTGCCCGACGGTTTCGTAGAGGTGCGTTTCGATCTCGTAGTGCTCGACGGCGCGGCGATAATATTTCAGCGCCTCGGCGCGCGTGGGCTTTCCGCCGACGGTGGTCATCGGGAGGTCGCCGATCTCCATGCGCTCCGGCGTGGTGAAGAAGAGCATGTTCGCCGGATAGTGATAGAGCGAGTTGCAGAGGCAGCCCTTGTCGATGACTAGCGTGTCCATGCGCGCGCGCTTGGCCTCGATGGCGCAGGCGAGGCCAGTCGGCCCGGCGCCAATGCAGATGACGTCGTGCGTGCCGTGATCCGCAGTTCGTCCGTCGTGACTCGTGCTCAAATCGACCTCTCGCGCGCTTCAAATTGGCTTTTCGGCGTTTGCAGACCCTTGGGTTTCATTGTCGGGCAGACGGTACACGGATTGTTTGTTTTCAGTGAGTTACGAGCGTTTCTGTCCGGCAACCATTGTCGGGCAGGAATGCGGACGTAGTCGCCGCAACGGAGGCCATTTTCGGCTCTTGCGTACGCTGTTATGCGCTCGATACCATGGGCCGGGAAGCACGTCGCGCCATGCTCTGCGAGGACGCAGGCGCGCGCTTGCCCCGCCGCTCTCTGGCGCCCGTCGTTTCGGCCTTCGTTTCGCATCGCAAGTCTCCGATATTCACCCTGCCATATCGCGAAATCCGGCGCAAGCGGTTGGTGCGGTGGACGAGGGGGGCGGGGTTGATGTTCGTTACCACACAGAAGATGGAAGTAGTGAACGGCGGCGGCGCCCTCGTCACTGCTCGATGCGGTATTTTTCTTGACGCTTCTTGAATGCAATCACGCCGCCCTCGAGAACTTGTAATGCCCGGTCGCGAATGGCAGGATTCTCGATCGAACCAGATACGTAAGAAATCCTCGTGTCGTCCCGATTGGCGATGACAATCTGTTCAGCGTCGCTGTTGATGACGACGTTGCCGTTGTTCGAGGCCAAAATGATTTGGCGATAGGTCTTGGCTTTCCGGATTGCCCCAACCAGTTCGTCCATTATGAACTCGTTATCTAAGTGGTCGTCGTGAGAATCGATGATTATCGGGTTCGTTCCCTGCGCCAAGTGGATCTTTATCAGGACGGTGGCCTTCTGTCCCAAGGACAGTTTATTGAGCGCAGTCCCCTTGTACCTAACCACGGGGACGACATTTAAGTAACGTCCATACATGCACTTGTAGAGGCTGCGAGTATCTATTGCCTGAGACGGTTTAATTTTCCCTTTCATTTCGTGGCAGAAATCCGCCGTGCTGCGGACGATATCGCCAACAGCCTCAGCGTCTCCTGAGGCCAACCTTTCGTATAACTGTAGAAGTGGCTCGAACCGGGAGGGGATCTTCTTGTCTTCGTCTCCGAAGACGTCGATTTGGCGGTTGTCGAGGACGTCGGCCAGGCCTCCCAGAAACATCTTGCGGTTGAATTGAACCTGAGGCCTAAAGTCCAGGTCCGACAGGACCTCGGCTTTCTGCGAGCTAAAGATTTCTATGATCTCAGCGTATCTCTGGCGCTGCTCCAGAACAGTGCGTAGCAAATCTCCCAGAAGTCGGTCCCGATCGGCCATTTCATCGGCGAGCCTCTGCGCATCCGTGGCAAGGGCCTGAAGCCTTTCGTCCACGACGGCGCGCCTTGCCGCCAGCTCGGCCCGACGATTCAGGTATTTCGCATGGTCCTGCACCTGCGCCTCGTACGAGTGAAGCTCTTTTTCTGAGTGCTCGATCTGCGCCACCACTTCGGTAAGTTTGGACTCGATGTCCAAGGTAACGGACGCGAGGTCGGCGGCGGGGTAGCCGAGGTTCGGCAAATTGCCGTCGATTCCCAGCTCCCGGAGCAGACTGTTAATCTTGGAAACGCTTGAGTTGAATCTCTCCAGGTCGTCCGCTACGAACCGCTTAGCGGCGGCTAGGAGCTCGCTCAGCTCACTTAGCCGCGTCTTTTCAGACTGAAGTTTGCTCTTCGCGATCTGCTTTTGTTGGGCTAAGTCTATTTCTTCACTCGTTAGCCGGGACTCAAGCGTTGGGATTTTTGACTCCACGTCCCTCGATTCGGCCTCGATTTGCGCCTTCTCGCGGCGGGTTCCCGCAACCGCCCGCTCGGCGGTCTTGTCCTCAAGCTGCTGGATGGATTGGTGCTTCCGGGAAATCTCCGATTCGATTTCCTGAACTTTTTTGCGACTTTTTCAAACTCGAACGCCTTTACGCTGTCCTTTACCTCCGGGCCTCCAAATACAAGTTCTCGTACATGCTTGTCCAGATCGGAACGCTCGCCAATGTACTCCTCAAGTTCGCCTTGTGCGATGTACACCACTTCGCTTTGCTCTATGAAGTTGGGCGCGGCCAAAGGCTTTTCAAAGAGCGTTCCATCTTGCAGGGTGATGGCGGTGGTGAAATCAGCCTTGTCGTCATTAATGCGTCGAACGAACGAGTTGGGATCCGTCGTGTGACATCGGTCCACGAAGAAGTTGGCGAGCATATCGACGAGCGCAGTCTTGCCTGTGCCTTTTCCCCCGGTGACAGCCACGAGTCCCGTGTTAAGCGGAAGATTCGTAGATGCAATTGCGAGCTCGTCGTTTACGGCCCCGCCTTCCATGCGAAAGCCCGTGATACATGCGTTGCTCTTTAGTGGGAGGGGGCTGGTCTGTTGAACCTTCACCCTGTCTGCTGGCTCATACTTCAACTGCTTCAGGCCTTCGAATGTAGGGTCGGCCTTGATCCAACAATGCCTGAGTTCGCACTGGCTGGCCATCGTGGTGCAACTGTGGTTAGGGTCCCCTCTCTTCGTGCAGGGCCTGGCGATGCTTTCGAGGTCGTGCGCATCAGAACCATGGAGGCAAGGTTTTAGGGACTTGAACTCTTTGATGAATGCGGTGGGACCTCCTTCGTAAGGGTCTTGCCCTAGACACCACTGAGCCGTTCGTGGATTTGAGGAGAAGACCATGTCGCTCTTTTGAAGAAGGACTTGCCGAATAACATGGTCCTGTTGACCCCACGCGATCAGACTTGAAAGTTCTTCGGGTAGAACGAGCAGGTATTTGTCCTTAAACCTCGAGTCGCCAGCTAGGACGCTCGTTATTTGTTCGTGATTAACAACCGTGGTTTTAGCTCCGATTACATGGGCGCTTTCTCCGCTTTCGCGGAAACTCTGGTTCTCGCGTATAAGTTTCTTCCCAAGATCTTCAATATTTGAGACCTTCAGCTTTCGCATTTGATCTGGCGTCTGCGGGCTGGCCTCGTAGCAAAAGTCTAGATTGTGAAGGAAGTGCTCTTCGATGTCAGTCGGCGAGACTTCGTCGGAGAAAATGACGTGAAAGTTGAGACGCCTCGGCGGTCCGTCACGCCTGCTGGCCAGCACATTGGCGAGACGAAACTCGATGTTCGGCAAAATCGTGCAGATATTTTGGAGTCGCCCACTTTCCTTTAGCTCTCGGACTTTCTTGAAACCGTCGATAGTGAAGTAGTCGGTGATCCCGATGACGCTGACGTCAAGAGTCTCGAGGCGCCCTATGTAAACCTCCCAGTCAGGGTCCCCTCCGGGTTTACGTTGAAACTGGTTGTTCAAAAGGGACAGCCGGCTGTGTATGTGCAAGTCCCACTTCCGCCATACGGAACCGCCTGGTGGGCTTAAGGTAGTGTTCATGTTGGACTTCACGCTCGGGTTAACGATACCCAAGTATCTCCGGTGGTGTCCACAAGCATCGAAACCATTATCCGTCTCATCCCTCCCCCGTGGCGACAAACTGCGAATGGCGCACGTGTGCCGGACGCAGAGAGTTCCCTCGGCTCACGATGTTCGCTCGGGATGACAATCCTGGTCGGATTGTCAGCGCTACAAAACCAGAGCCAATGGCGAAGGATCGCCAAGAATGCGCGCCGGGCATGGCGTGCCATGCCCCTACGGGAAGAAAACGCGAAGAGAGATCCCTCGTCGGCCACAAGACGGCCTCGCTCGGGACAAGTTCAGGCAGCCGTCCCGCTAAGTCATCCGGGACGCAGAGAGATCCCTCGGCTCACGATGTTCGCTCGGGATGACAATCCTCGTCGGATTGTCAGCGCTACAAAACCAGAGCCAATCGCGAAGGATCACCAAGAATGTGCGCCGGGCATCCGCCGCGGCGGACTGTGCCCCTACGGGAGAAACCAAAAACAAGGCCCCAGGCTACGCGGAAAGCCTCGGGTCTGAAGACCCGAGCTACATTCAGCAAATCTGCCTTGACACGAATGTTTATCTATCCTAATAAGTGTCGCACTCTAAACCAGACGAGCCTCAAATGATTCACTGGCAGTCAGCAGGGCCGGTCAGTTCCTATCCATCGTTCATCTCATCGGATTTCTGGAGATCAGGAGGCGCAATGTCTCAATCCACGGGCGATATGCTTCGAGGCGGAAGGTACACTTCACGATCTCTGGCGTGCGTGCTGCTTATTCTGGTGCATGCGGCCGTGTGCGCCGGGCAAGGGCAGAAGAAAGTTGCGGTGCCATCTCATGCCAACGCCCAGGCCACTCCACCCGACCAGAATGCCACGAACTGGGTACCCGACGTTGGAGCAAGCCTTCAAATAGCAATCAGCCCTTCGACGCCGCACATCATACGAGGGGCCGATTACAGCCTCGACACAGAGATCAAGAACGTATCCAAGCGACCGGTTGCGCTCGATATTGAAAGCGCCCGGTTAGCCGTTCAACCCGAGGTGGCGTCGTCGCGCGGGGGTTGCGTAATGTTCTTCACGCCTTATTACAGCGACTCCATTTCGAAAACGGAAGTCTCCATGTTTATTCTGCAGCCCGGAGACCACGTCACGTTGTACTTCAACCTGGGAGAAGTTATGGATCTAGGCAACGCTGAAAACCAACCCTGCGTTCTGGGGCACCTCAGCAATATCCGTAAGACTCTGGATTTTATGCCTGGCAACTATACGTTCGAGTTATCGGGGAAAGTCAGGATGGCCGACACGGATTTTGTGCCGGGCCAGGCCGCTCCGAAATGGTCTGACCCACGACTTTTTTCGCAGAGTTCAGCGCTTCAAATCGGGATCGATCAAACAAATATACTTTGCTTTGCGGCCATCGGAGGGCTACTTGCTTATTTTGTGATGGCGCTTCGCCCACAAGGAGAAGTGATCACTCTTGCCGCCCAGCCGTTGTGGAGCCGAGATTGGTTTAAGAAGCTAGGTCATCTCATAAAGAATGTTTTGGGTGCGGCATTTCTCAGCGCTGCCGTGACAATCGTCGCTTCGCGCCTCTCTGACACGCAGTTTCCAGTCAAGGTATCGGTCGAGGATTTTTGGGGAGCGGTGACAATTGGGTTCGTGGCTTATTTTGTTGGCGGAAAATTCATCGATCAATTGGCCGGGTTGGTTAAGAAATAAGAGCGCGTCCGGAAGGCCTCCAGTCTGATGACGACGGCCTTATAATGGCCTCAGCTGTTCGGAGTGCGATTATGAGCTGGCTATTTAAGACCGAGGAACGCGAAGAGCGTCGTCACGAACGGGAAGAACAAGACAGAAAACGCGGGGAAGCGACGCGCAGGATGGCCGATCTGTTTATGCGTCGCAACAGCATGGCGCCCGCGGCCATCATCGGCGAGCTGGAACGGCTGCATGAATTCTACGCCGTTCCAACCTGGGCGCCTTCGGCAGAAAAAGGCGGCTACTTCTACCAGATCGCTACGGACCTCTCTCATGTCCCGCTGATGCCCGAGCAAACCGGCCGGCTCGTAGCCATGCTCCTGTGGCCGGAGTTCCGCACCCGCGAAGACCGCAGCGCGCCGTCATGCCTGGTATCGGCAGCCATGCAGAACCCGAGCCACGCGTATATCGCGACCTTGAGCGCGCATCTTGCATGGCTCGAAGAAGAGATCAAACCGCTTGCGTCAGGGCAGTATCGCACTGACCTGGCGTCCGAAATCAGGCTGACCAAGGCGACGATTCAGGCGTGCCGGATACGACCGTGAGACGGCGAAGCGTTTGCCGAATGCAAGCAGAAGGCGCGGCGCAAGAGAAGAGAGATCCCTCGGCTCCCGATGGTCGCTCGGGATGACGATCCTTATCGGATCGTCACAGCAGGGCGGCGACGCGAGGGGGCTCGCGCAGGATGTCCTCGGGATCGTACTCGCGGAGGCCGCGGGCGATTTCGCCGGGCGGAAGGCGGCGCAGGCGGTAAATGTAAGGCCGCGCGCCGAGAACCGTGTCCCGCGAACCGATGAACTGAAAGAACGCGCCGCCATATTTGATCGTAAACGGATATTTCCAGAGCGGGCGTTTGCGGCAGGACGCGATCCGCAGGTCGGACTTTTTGTCACCGCGCAGGACCTCGTCCGGGACGAGAGCGAGCTCCGGCCGCGATAGGCTGCCGCTGAACATGCGGTAGAGCCTGTCGAGCGCATAGAGCGGCAAGGTGCCGAAGACTTCCCCGGTGATGATTCCGGCCGTGGCGCGCACGATCCCCTCGAGAAAAAAGTAGAAGAAGAGCCACGTGAGCGGGAGCGTGATGAACGTGATGAAGCCGGCCCATGTGACGGGTTCCCACGCGAAAAGAGTCTCCGATTTCGAGTTGTTGTAGTACTCCATGTATTTCTGGCCGAGCATTCCGAAAAAGCTCAGATACCAGGTGCGCAGGGCGAAGAGCGCCAGCAGCGATTCGGCGACTCCGGAAAAGAGCGCGGCGCGGCCGAGGAAGCTCTCGGAGCCGTATTGCTGTCCTGCGCGCCAGCGGCGAGGCATTAGCGTGTAGAAAGGCCCGAGCGCGTAGGTGATCCACGAGGCGGCCATGTCGGCAGGATAACGCGACTGGCGCGATGGCGGGTGAGGTCGAGAGCGTGTCTTATCGAGGAAGTTAACGCTGCGCGGGGCGATGGCGAGGCGAAAGGGCGAGCGGCTCGACCGCAGACGCAAGACACCGGGAGCGCGGGCCCGCGGCCTAGGAATAGAGCCGATGCGGGGTGCCGGGTTCGACGGCAGAGAGCATATCGAAGTACTCCCTGACCTTGACGAGTTTACCCTCGCGGATCTCGCACATCAGGATGATTGGCAGCTCGAACTTTGTGCCCACGGCCGGTCTGCGGGTCGACGATGGCCACTTTTCGGTGATCACCGCGGAATGCACATACTCCCAGCAGAGTTTCGTCCCCTCGGGATTGGTGAAGACGTTTACGGGTTTGATGCCGAACCCCTCAGGCTGATTCCGCGCGGTTACGGTGCGTGTGGCCAGTTGCTTGATCTTGTCGCGTCCGCAGAACCTTTCGCCGGTCGCCATTATCATCCACTCGCAGTCTGGAGCGAAGAGGTTGACGATGCTCTCGATGTCGGCCGAGGTCATTGCGTCCGTGAACGCCCGGACGAGGTCGGGATCGTGTTGAACAGACCTGGCAGGTTCGAGAGATAGCTTTGGAGTCGCCATACTCGCATTCTGGCTTTCTCGGCGGCGTGGTGTCTGTCCAAAACGGAACACTTTGTTCAGAAAAGGATTGTGCGGTTCGCAGAAGGGCGCGGAGCCGAGGAAGGCGACGCGCCAAGAGAGATCCCACGTCGGCCACAAAACAGCGCCGCCCCCTTCGACACAGCACTCAGGGCAGGCGGGATGACAATCCTGATCGGATTGTCACGCGACGGGGAGGAGGGCGTTGGCGATCTCGGCGGCGAAGGCCTCGAGTTCGGCGGTGCGCTCGGGAGTAGCCTGAAGCTTGTCCTGCTTGCGGACGAACCAGTGGCCGTCGGACTGGATGATGCGCGCGCTCGGGCCGCCCGCGACGAGATACGAAGGCTCGCCGTAGAGCTTGAAGCCGCCGTCGCCGGTGGGAACGAGCAGCGCGCCGCAGTTCCCTTTTCGCACGCCGACGTATTTCTCGTACATCGGGAAGGCGACGACCTCGAAGCCGCGCGTAGTCAGGCTGGTGAGAAAATTGAGATGCTGGGGCGTCAATTCCATGGCGAAAACAGCATACCAAAGAGAAAGGGACGAGCGCGAGAGGAGAGAGACGAAACAAGAGAGATCCCTCGCTACGCTCGGGATGACAGGCCCGCATCATGGGTGCGGAAGCGCGTTCGATGGTAGAATCCCGGCACTCCACGAAACGAGGACACCGATGCGCAAACTTTTTCTGATGGCGATTCTGCTCGTGCCAGGCTTGGTTGCCGCTCAGCAGCCGCAGGATTTTTCGAAAGTTGAGATCAAGGTCACCAAAGTCTCCGGGAACGTCTACATGCTCCAGGGAGCGGGCGGGAACATCGCGGCGTCGCTGGGCGACGATGGAGTCCTGATCGTCGATACGGAGTACGCGCCGCTGGC
>Ga0116217_10006161_pt1 | contig 10455 bp, 7 predicted proteins | sample Sb_taG_6_FD_89697 | JGI IMG/M metagenome (GOLD analysis project Ga0116217, IMG submission 89697) | Peat soil microbial communities from Weissenstadt, Germany - Sb_50d_4_PS metaG | ecosystem: Environmental > Terrestrial > Soil > Wetlands > Peat | place: Germany: Weissenstadt | collected 2010-09-21 | reverse complement strand
TGTCATCCTGAGCGGAGCGAAGGATCTCTGCAGTTGTTCGTAAATCACTGGATCTAAGGAAACTGCGGAGATCCTTCGCTTCGCTCAGGATGACAAGCGTTGACATAATGTAAGATTAGATTTAATCTAACTCCCTCATGGACGCCGAGTCGATCAAAAAATCCCTGGAAGGCAGCGGGTTGCGGTGCACGCCGCAGCGCTACGCTGTGATGGCATTCCTGATGGACCACGCCCATCATCCCACGGCGGCGGAGATCTTCCGAGAAGTGAATCGCGCCGATCCGCGCTCGTCAAGGGCTACGACTTATAATAATCTGCGGGACCTGGTCGAGGCGGGTCTGGTGCGGGAAGTGGCCGTGGAAGGCCGCGCCGCGCGATTTGATGCGAAAGGCGTGCTGCATCACCACTTCATCTGCGACCGCTGCGGCAAGGTTGAGGACGTGGAGTGGTACGCCGTGCCCAGGCCGCGGTCGGGCTCCCTCGGCAAGCGGATGCTTCGCGAGTGCGAACTCATTTTCCGGGGGCTGTGCGCGAAGTGCGCTTCGCACAAAGCTCCGAGGTCAGTATCGTAGGAAGGCGTGAAGAAATCGACAGATGTCATCCTGAGCGTAGCGAAGGATCTCGGTAGTTTCCTAAAGTTTAGATTTCCGAGCGACTGCAGAGATCCTTCGCTACGCTCAGGATGACACTTTCAGGTTTTTTCACAGGTCGTAGGTGTGTGGATACCGTCTTAATCACGCGCGCCGGCCGGTGCGGCCGGCGGCGATAGTGCGAATAAAAAAACAGGAGGCATATATGGGTAATCAACTTACTACCGCAGCGGGGACGGTTGCTCCCGCTACGGAGCATACCTCGTCAACCGAAAGCAAGTGCCCGGTAACGGGCGACACTCGCCGGCATACGCTGACGAACGCGGAGTGGTGGCCGAATCAATTGAACCTGCAGATCCTGCATCAACACTCCCCCTTCTCCAATCCTATGGAGAAGGGTTTCGATTACGCGAAAGAATTCAAGACCCTCGACCTCGATGCCGTGATCAAGGACCTTCATGCCTTGATGACGGCGTCCGAGGAATGGTGGCCGGCAGACTATGGCCACTATGGGCCGTTTCTGATTCGTATGGCGTGGCACGCCGCAGGCACGTATCGCATCGCCGACGGACGAGGTAGGGCGGGTTCCGGCAACCAACGATTTGCGCCCCTCAATAGCTGGCCGGACAATGTGAGCCTCGATAAGGCGCGCCGGTTGCTCTGGCCGATCAAGCAGAAGTATGGCCGGAAAATTTCCTGGGGCGACCTCATGGTGCTCGCCGGTAACGTCGCGCTCGAGTCGATGGGGTTCAAGACGTTCGGTTTCGGCGGCGGGCGCGTGGACGTCTGGGAGCCTGAAGAGGACATTTACTGGGGCCCGGAGGGCGAGTGGCTGGCCGACAAACGCTACAAAGGCGATCGCGAGCTTGAGAATCCTCTGGGCGCTGTTCAGATGGGCCTGATTTACGTCAATCCGGAAGGGCCCAATGGCAAGCCCGATCCCATCGCCGCGGCGCGGGATATCCGCGAGACGTTTGGACGCATGGCGATGAATGACTATGAGACGGTGGCTCTCATTGCCGGCGGGCACACCTTCGGCAAAGCCCACGGCGCCGCCGATCCCAAACAGTTTGTCGGCCCCGTACCCGAGGGCGCACCGATCGAGGAGCAAGGCCTGGGCTGGAAGAGCACCTATGGCAGCGGCAGCGGTGGCGATACGATTGGCAGCGGGCTCGAGGGCGCCTGGACCACCAACCCCGTGAAGTGGGACAACAACTATTTCGAAAACCTGTTCGGCTATGAGTGGGAGCTCGGCAAGAGTCCCGCGGGCGCCTACCAGTGGTTTCCCAAGAACGGGGCCGCAGCAAGCGCCGTTCCTGACGCCCACGATCCCAATAAGCGGCATGCCCCGATCATGTTCACGACGGACCTCTCCCTGCGAATGGACCCGATCTATGCGCCGATCTCGAAGCACTTCCTCGAGAATCCGCAGGAGTTTGCCGAGGCCTTCGCCAAGGCGTGGTTTAAGCTGACGCACCGCGACATGGGCCCTCACTCGCGGTACCTTGGCCCGCTCGTTCCCAAGGAGCCCCAGTTGTGGCAAGACCCTGTTCCGGCCGTGGATCATGAACTCATCGGGAAGCGGGACATCACGGCTCTGAAAGCCAGGATCCTCAAGTCCGGCCTGTCGATCTCCGAGCTGGTCAGGACGGCCTGGGCGTCGGCAGCGACCTTCCGCGGCTCCGACAAGCGCGGTGGGGTGAACGGGGCGCGCATTCGCCTCGAGCCGCAAAAGAATTGGGAAGTAAACCAGCCGGCCGAACTGGCGAAGGTCATCGAGAAGCTCGCGGCGATTCAAAAGAAATTCAACAGCTCGCAGTCCGGCGGGAAGAAGGTCTCGCTGGCTGACCTGATCGTTCTGGCCGGCGACGTAGCCATCGAGGAAGCTGCGAAAAAGGCCGGGTACGATATCAAGATTCCTTTTTCGCCGGGGCGCACGGATGCCTCGCAGGAGCAGACCGATACGCACTCATTCGCTGTACTCGAGCCGACCGCAGACGGGTTCCGCAACTACCTGCGGAATGGCGACCAGAGGTCCGCAGAAGAGCGGCTGGTAGACCGGGCGCAGTTGCTGACGCTGACGGCGCCCGAGATGACGGTTCTCATCGGCGGCCTGCGCGCCCTCGATGCGAACTTCGGGCAATCCAAACATGGTGTTTTCACCAACCGGCCCGGAACGCTCAGCAATGATTTCTTCGTCAACCTGCTCGACATGCATACCAAGTGGCAGCCCTCGCCGACCTCCAAAGAGGTTTTTGAGGGGCGCGATCGCAAGACGGGCGAACTCAAGTGGACCGGTACGCGTGTCGACCTGGTCTTTGGCTCGAATTCTCAACTCCGAGCCGTCGCGGAAGTCTATGCCTGTGAGGACGCCAAGGAGACGTTCGTGAAAGACTTCGTGGCGGCGTGGAACAAGGTGATGAATCTCGATCGCTTCGACCTGGCTTAGTCTCCGTAGGGGCGGTTCGCGAACCGCCCCTACCTGAATGTACGGCGGCTGGCGCAGAGCGAAGCTCTGCGGTCTGGAACCATCATCACTCAGCGAAACGCAGAGCTTCGCTCTGCGCCGGCCGCGACAAAACGCGCTTGCACCCGCCTGCAAGTCTTCGTTCCCGCTTTTATGCCCGCGCTAACAACAGTTTTGCTTGAGGAAAGGTGGGCGATCAGAGTGTGAGGTTTTTCTTGGCCTCGCGGAAGGCGAACTCCTCCAGTTCGACCCGCTCGCGGAGAACACGTTCGACCCAACTCTCCAGCCCATCTTCGCGATGCAGGCGAGCGAGGAAAGCCGCCCGTGCCGCCAACTCACCCGGAATCGAAAGGGAAGCGGGCTTGGATCGTTTAACCCGGATCGGCGCTTCCCAAGCTGAATCGTTTTCCGACTGCGAGACCACGCGTCGATCTACAGCCTCTTGACTCAATGCTGGGGGGTTTAATCTGAGAGTTTTCATAAGGGCCAGCCAGTGATGATACGGACGATGCTGCCAGGCTTCACTTGAAAGATCACCTTAAGCTTTCGCCCGCCTAATGTTTTCCCGATCAGCTGAAAGCGGTCACGAAATCTCTTGTTTCGCCGAACTTCGAAATCCGAAAAGAAGCACTCCACCGCTTCCTCGAAAGTAATTTGATGCTCAAAGAGCTTGTCGCGCTCGAAATCGTACTCGAAGTTTTCGGGCGTGAACCGGCGCCAATCGACCACGTACCATTCTACTACGGCTTAAGAAGAGGGAGTTCGGACTTGTTGCAGTTCGGCCGCGTCAATTGCGCTGGTCGGCGGGTGGGGCATACGTGCCGACGCTAGCTGTCGGCGTGTATGCGCCTTTTGGGATTACCGGAGGGGAACCGCGCCACGACTTGCATGGGGTGGGCCTCTATAGTAGCCTTGGGGCACGTCGCAGACCCGACGGGTGGCGCATACATCACGACCGAAGGCGTCGCGACGTATGCGCCACCCGTCGGTTTGATGCCGTTCAGCAGCCCTCAAAGGGTGCTTCGCGCGCGCGTTTCAGGCGGTAGCGGCCTAGTTTCGGCGTAGCGCCGGCCTTTAGGCCAGCATGTGCCGACCCTTCGCTTCGCTCAGGGCAGGCTCTAAAGGTCGGCGCTACGAGGTGAATTAGGACACTGCGTTTCCGGCAAGCTACTTCGCCATGATAGGAGAGTAATAGTGAAATGGGAGATGAGCCCCGAAAGACGAACTGCCTCAAAAGTGCGTTTGTTCTCTTTCTTGGCGTTGTGATGATGGGACCTATTGTGGGGGCCGGACAAGAGCCGGCAAAGATCACGCAACTGCGCGTCGGCGCCAACCGCAGGTATCTGGTCGACCAGAATAACGCGCCGTTCCTGTTGCAGGGCGATGCCGCGTGGTCGCTGATTGTGGCGATGAGCGACGCGGAAGTTGAGCGTTACCTCCGCGACCGAAGAGCGAAGGGATTCAACACCGTGATCGTGGAGTTGATCGAGCACCGCTTCGCGAAGCATCCGCCCTTCAACGAGGCCGGTGAGGCACCATTTACTACTCCGGGCGATTTCTCGACGCCCAACGAAAAGTATTTTGCGCACGCCGACTGGGTGATCCGCAAGGCCGGTGAGTACGGCATGGTCGTTATGCTCGTGCCCATCTATCTCGGGTATATCGGCACGGACGAGGGATGGATCGAAGAGATCCTGAAGCTCGAACCTGAGAAGTGCCTCGCTTACGGCCGATACTTGGGCAACCGCTACAAGGATTTCGACAACCTGATTTGGGTGATGGGGGGCGACCGCAACCCGGAGACGGCTCTCGAGAGGGTGGACTCGATCGCTCTCGGAATCCGCGAATCCGATAAGCGCCACCTGTTCACCGCGCACTGCCACCCGGAGAATTCCGCCGTCGACCGCTACGGAAGCGGAGGCTGGCTTAGCTTCAACAGCACGTACACCTACGAGATCGTGCATGAGAAACTGCTGGCGGACTACAATCGAAATCCCGCCTGGCCGTTCATCCTGATCGAGACTTCGTACGAAGGAGAACACAACGCCTCCGAAGTCCAGATTCGCAGGCAGGCCTACTGGTCGGTCCTGTGCGGCGGGTTCGGCCACGTCTTTGGCAATAATCCCATATGGCACTTCAACGGCCCCACCCTGTTTCCGACCGACTTGACCTGGCAGCAGGCGCTGGACCTTCCCGGTTCGGTGGGCATGATGCACTGGGGACGGCTGTTCCGGTCGCGGCCCTGGTTCGACCTCGTCCCGGACCAGAAGCATGAGGTAGTGACGGGAGGGCTGGGTGAGTTCCGGGGCCTTGACTATCTGGCGGCCGGCCGCACCCCCGACGGCGGCACGGTAATTGCCTACATGCCTAGCCAACGGACGATTACCGTGGACATGAGCAAAATTTCCGGCGCCCGGGCGCGCGCCTGGTGGTTCGATCCTCGCACCGGCAAAGCGCTCGCGGGCGGTGACTATCCGACGAGCGGCCAGCGCGAACTCACTCCCCCGGCGGAGGGTGACTGGGTTCTGGTGCTGGATGACGCATCGCTCGACCGCCAAGCTCCGGGAAGCGGCTCGTAGACCGGCAGGGGCGGGCCTTGTGGCCGCCCCGTAAGCGTTAACCTAAAGACGCGAGGGTTACGAGAGCCCGTCAGCCGACGGGCGCCAGAAAGTAGCCCACGGCGTAAGCCGTGGGACCCGTACGGCGTTCGTATCCGCAGCCCCAGAGGGGCGACAGAGACAGTGCCGTGCGATCTGTCGCCCCTCCGGGGCTAAGACAACTCGGGGCCGCTACTCGATCCCACGGCTTACGCCATGGGCTACTCTCTATCGGCCCTCCGGGCCTCTGGAAGCGGTCAGTGAGTGCTACGTAGTGCAAGCTGAGCCATCAGGTTAACGCTTATGTGTGGCCGCCCACGGGCAACCACAAAGGTGGCCCCTACGCCTGCCTTGGTTTGAGGTGACGCGTGCGCAGTGAATTGTGCCCTTCCGTGATCGAGGCGATAGGCGAAACCCCGCTCGTCGAACTCGGCCGCATCACGAGAAACCTGGACGGCAGGATCCTCGCCAAGCTCGAGAACCTGAATCCCGGGTATTCAAAGAAGGACCGGATTGCGCGGCAGATCATCGAAGACGCCGAAGCGGCCGGGACGCTGGCGCCGTGGCAGACGGTAGTCGAGTTGACGAGCGGAAACACCGGCACGGGGCTCGCCATTGTATGTGGAGTGCGCGGATATCCGTTCGTGGCGGTCATGTCCAAGGGAAATTCCGCGGAACGCGCACGCATGATGGCCGCACTGGGCGCGGAGGTGGTGCTGGTTGACCAACTCCCCGGCTCGGCGCCGGGCCAGGTCTCGGGCGGCGACCTGGAACAAGTCGAGCTCGAAACACAACGCATCGTCAGGGAGCGCCACGCCTTCCGCGCCGACCAATTCAATCTTGAAGGAAACTTCCGCGCCCACTATCTCCACACCGGGCCTGAAATTCTGCGCCAGGCGAAAAACCGGATTCACGCTTTCTGCGATTTTGTGGGATCGGGCGGTTCGTTCGGAGGATGCGCGGCAGCCTTCAAGGAAGCAGCGCCGCAGACCAAGTGTTATGTGGTCGAGCCCCGAGGCGCCGCAGTGCTGGCGGGAGAACCCTCGCGCCACCCCAACCATCGCATCCAGGGCGGCGGATATTCGATGCCTGCTCTCAAGTTCGTCAAGCGCGACATGGTCGACGGCTACTTGCAGGTGAGCGGTGAGGAGGCGATCGAGGCCGCCCGGCGCTTGGCAAAAGAAGAAGGGGTTTTCGCCGGCTTCTCCTCGGGCGCCAACCTGGCCGCTGCCCTTCAGCTTCTCGCGGGAACGCACCGGGGCCAGACCATCGCCATCATCATCTGCGATTCAGGGCTGAAATATCTGACAACCGATCTGTGGGCGTGAAGTGCTACAAGCTGTTTCAGAGCCTCGTGGAACGCACTGAATTCCATAAGGCCTCTATGCAGCGAAAGGGCCTCCGAAGGCCGCGGAGGACACACCGAACCGGCGATCCATAGCTCAGCCCCGTAGGGGCTGAACATGAGTAGCCGGGGGCAGCGCCCCCGGAAACGTGGTCCCCTCACCCCCATTCCCCTCTCCCCGCTTACGGGGAGAGGGGTGCCGAAGGCGGGGTGTGGGGTCGGGTCCGGGGGTTTCACCCCCGGCTACTCAAGTTGCTCCCCTCCGGGGAGCACCGGCGGCCAGAGCTGGGGCCACTCCGTCGGTGGTGCACAGGCTTCCGGCGAACTCGAAATTAAATCAGGCTGGCGCAGGGCGAAGCTCTGCGGTTCGGCACCGTTCCAATCAACGAAAACCGCAGAGCTTCGCTCTGCGCGAGCCGATTTACTTGAGTAAAAGCATCTGTGACGCACGACACCGGTCCTGTGTAACGCAAGTTCGTGCACGGAGTCAGCCCGCGAAGCGGGCGTAAGCGAGTAGCCCACGGCGTGAGCCGTGGGTTCAGGCGACCTCCCTCACCCCCTTCCCCCTCTCCCGCTGAGCGGGAGAGGGGGATAATGGGGGAGAGGGCTCTTTGCTTTCCCCAGGGCTTGCGCTCTGGGCTACTCTCTTTCGCCCCTTCGGGGCTGAGGTGAGCGGGCTAACTTAATGAACGAGCTTGCCTTACACGACTCGAGCAAGCCTCACTCGTAGCGCAACGCCACCATGGGATCGACTTTAGTCGCCCGGCGCGCGGGCACAAAACAAGCCAGCAGTGAAATGCACACCAAGCCCAGGGCCATCAAAAAATAAGTCAGCGGATCGCTGGAGCTGATGCCGTAAAGGTAGTTGGAAATCACGCGCCCTGCGCCCAATGCCGCAACAGTTCCTACGATGATGCCGATCAGCGCAACCATTAAACCCTCACGCACGACCATCTTCAGCACTGCGGGCCGCTCCGCTCCGAGCGCCATGCGGATGGCTAATTCGTGCGTGCGTCGGCTCACGGAATAGGACATCACGCCGTACATGCCGATGGCCGCCAGCACCAGCGCCAACGCGGTGAAACTCCAAACCAGCGTCATGGGAAAGCGGATTTCTCCGAACCGCTGCGCGACGATTTCATCCATGGTCTGAAGGTCTTGAACCGGCTGATCGCGGTCCACGGACTGGGCGGCGTCCTTCACAGCGGCTGCGAGTGTGAGCGGGGCCGCGGCAGTGCGGACTTCGAAGAACATGTACGGTCCGGGATGCTGATCGTAGGGAATGAAGATCTCGGGCTCGTCCTCCCATACCTGGTAGCGCTTGATGTTCTTCACCACGCCGACCACCTCGAACGTTTCCTGGCGCGCGTTCTGCTTTCCGTACACATTCGAGAGCATGTCGAGATGCTGTCCCAAGGGATCGGTATTCTTGAAATAGCGGCGCGCCAGCGTGTCGTTGATGATGGCTACCGGAACCGAGTGTTCGCTATCGTGGAGCGTGAACTCGCGCCCCTGGAGCAGCTTTGCGCCTGTCGCCTGAAGATAGTCGGGGGTGATGCTGTACTCGTAGGCCGCGGGCTCCTGGCCGGGCGCGGGCCGAGCTTGGCCTTGGGGAAGGAATAGTAACTCATCCAGCATTGTCATTCCGCCAATGTGCAGAACTCCCGGCACTGAGGCCACCTGGTCGTGCACTTGGCGAATGTAGGTGATCTGCTGGTCCGGCTTAGCGTACTTGTAATCCGGCAAGGAAAGCTCGAAGGTGAGGTCGTGGCTGGGCTCAAAGCCCAGGTCAACGCCCACCAGTTTGACGAAGCTCCGCAGCAGCAGACCCGATCCCGCCAGCAGTACCATGGCGAGCGCGATCTCCGCCACCACCAGGGCGTTCAGCAGCCGTTTGTGGCTCGCCGCGCCGCCGACGCTCAATGCGCTCTCTTTCAGCACTTCTTGTACGTCACCCTTGGTGGCCCTGAAAGCCGGAGCCAGGCCGATCACAAACCCCGTCGCCAGCGTGATGACAGCGGCAAAAACCACCACGCGCCAATCAAGGCTGAGTTCCTGTATTCCGGGCAGGTATTTGAAATAAAGACTGTATCCCCAAGCGAGAAGCTTGGTTCCCGAATAGCCGAAGAAGATTCCCAAGCCGCCGCCCAAAACGGATAGCAGCAGGCACTCCGTGAGCAACTGAAACACCAGGCGGCCGCGGCTCGCGCCCACGGCGAGCCGCAGGGCCAGTTCGCGCCGGCGCCCGCTGGCCCGGGCCAGGAGCAGGTTGGCGACGTTGGCGCAGGCAATGAGAAGCACCAGACAAACCGCGCCGAGCATAGCCCACAAGGCAGTATCCATGCGCCGGTGATAGGCATTGTGGAGCGGCTCGACGGTGATGTTCCACCCCCGGTTGGCCTCCGGGTGCTCCTGCGCAAGTTGGCGCGCGATGTCGTTCATCTCCGCCTGCGCCTTCTGCGGCGTGATGCCCTTCTTCATGCGCGCCATGGTTTGAAGCTGGCGTGTGGTGCGGGCGGTCTCGGCCAGATCCGCGGGCGCGAGCGCTAGCGGAACGAAAACGTCCATGCGGGAATCCCAGACAAATCGAAAATTCTCCGGCATGACGCCAACCACAGTGTAGGTCTCGTCGTCGAGGTTCAGCGTCTTGCCGAGGATGTCTGGGCTCGAGCCGAAGTGATTTTTCCAGAGATCGTACCCCAGAATCGCCACATGCTCGTGTCCGGGCTCGGCCTCGTCCGGCGTGAAGTATCTGCCAAGCACGGGCTGGACGCCAAACATCGGCAGTAGACTCGCCGAGATTCGAGCCCCGTCAAGCCTCTGCGGCGGCTGAGTCTTGGTGAGGTTGAATTCATGGTAGAGGAAATACGAAGTCTGCTGGAAGACGTGATTGCGCGCCGCGATATCCACCATGTTGGGAGCGGAGACGCCGGTCTGGACGTATCCCATGCCCTTCTGAATGCGGCTCTGACCCAGGCCCACCAGTTGCTGCGGATCGGGGTAAGGGAGGGGGCGAATAATAATCGCATTCACCACGCTGAACATGGATGAAGTTGCCCCGATGCCGAGCGCGAGCGTCAGCACGGCCACGATGGTGAACCCGAGGTTCCTAGCGAGCATGCGCAGGCCGTAGCGAATGTCTTGGAGCAGAGTACCCATCGTTGCACCTCTTTGGCGGATCGGGAGATCTGGTGATCGGGTGAACGCATGATCTGGTGATCGGGTGATCGGGTGATCGGGTGAACAGACCGTCGGAGTGCATGGTTCTACTTTAGTCTCAGGATTATTGCAAAGCCACGCCGTTCGGTTCTTTGTTCACCCGATCACCCGATCACCCGATCCCTGTCGCGGTAGGGACGCCGGTTGCCCAGCGCCCCCCGCGCGGATCCGTACAGGCAGTGCTACCGCATACGGCTCTTACCGCGGATACTTGGCGTCAAACCGCAAATGGGGATA
>Ga0116217_10006158_pt1 | contig 10456 bp, 6 predicted proteins | sample Sb_taG_6_FD_89697 | JGI IMG/M metagenome (GOLD analysis project Ga0116217, IMG submission 89697) | Peat soil microbial communities from Weissenstadt, Germany - Sb_50d_4_PS metaG | ecosystem: Environmental > Terrestrial > Soil > Wetlands > Peat | place: Germany: Weissenstadt | collected 2010-09-21 | reverse complement strand
ACGATCGGAACGCGGCCCCCGGTCAGAAAGCAGACGGAACAGCTCATGCGGCCCCGATCTCTTCTTCCGCGCTTTGGAGCATCCATATGTCACGAGTTTATAGCATTGACGGAAACACTGTCATGCGGACTTGCGACGTTAAACCCTACGAGCCCAATGGGAAAAGAGCAACGGACAGAGTTTCTGGTCAACAGGTTTGTGCTTTCGAGACAAGGCGCCGGCTCTTGGCTTTTTTGGAGCCAATCCTGTCACCGCTGGTCCGGAAGAATCGTCCGATTTCAAGGGATCGCGGGAGGGGGGCAGGGAAAGAATATCTCGCTCTACCTATGAAAGGAATGCAATGATATCCAAAAGAGGATAACTGACGCGATGGCAGAACCGGCAGACATATTGTCCCCCGTTTCGGGCGAAATGGAGCTGGAATCGAAGTCCGTCAGAACAACTTCGCCAGTTGCGCTCTGGTGTGTGATCGCTCTCCTGACTGGAGCCGGATGCCTTGGCGTCTATCGCGAGTTGCTTGTTCTTTGGACGTTTTGGACGACGGATCCTTTGCGGTCCATCGGAATGCTCATCCCTCCTGTCAGCAGTGTGCTCACCCTTCGTGTGTGGCACCAGCGCCGATGGGAGTTGCGTGGAACATGGTGGGGCATTCTGGTCATTGCACTTGCCTATTTTCTGAGCTGGCTTCGACTGAACGCAATGCTGCTCGCACATGCCGGAAACGTGGCGATCTCTTTCATCCCCGTTTCATTGCCCGTCTATCTTTACGGCAGCGGAGTTGTGCTTCTCTTTGCTGGCACGCGCGTTTGGCACAGAGCGTGGTTTCCGCTGGGATTATTACTGCTTTCGCAGCCTGTGCCCATCCTCTCCAATGGTCTGATCGACATTCCTTTGCAGAACATCTCAGCAAGCGTCGCGCGCCGCTTTGCCACGATGATCGGCCTAGTCCCCACCACACCTGAGCTCCGCCTCATGTTCTCGCCGGACTTTGGCATGTTCATCGCGCCGGGCTGCGACGGGATTCGAGGCGCGGTTACCTTGGGCTACGTGGCACTGATTCTCGGCTATTTGAAGCGTGTCTCCATGTACCGCTGGGCGGCGTACGTTGCCGGCGCAGTACTTCTCGGCTACCTTTTCAATTTCATCAGGCTCTGCATCCTCGTTCTCTACTATCGTGCCGCGCTGGGCCATCCCACGTTTGAGGGCATGGCCAAGCAGGCAGATTACGTGATTGGGTCCTGTCTGTTTCTGGTGGCCACGCTTCTCTTTCTGTCGCTTGCTCGTCGCAATCAGCAGGACATGGCCGTTCCTCAAATTCCAGTTGACCCCGCAGACTCCTCAACGCCAGATCGAAGTTTATATGTCCGGTGTGCAGCGCTGGCTGTTGTATTGCTGGCAGTACTTTCGCTCCCTTCTTCGGCGCTCAGGTCCACGCACAAAGCCGTGACCACGCCTGAGTCGCTTGCCGCACGGATGCCAATGCAGATTGGCAGCTTCGCGCTGACACGTACATGGTACGAGCAACAAAACGGCACAATTGTTGTCGAAAGCGGAGCCTATTCGGCGCCGGGAACGGACGAGATTATCCTTGGTGTCTGGGTTGCGCCTCGGCTTTACGTCCATGACGCGCAACAATGCTGGTTGGCTCGCGGCCTGCAACCCGTGAATCTCACGAGAAGCGAGTTCGTGACCGCAGGAAGACAATCCGTACTGTTCAACACAGGGTTCTATGATGATGGAGTGACCGAAAGTCTTGTGATCAATGGCATCTGCACGCCTTCCTCCTGCACTCAATTTCAGCAAGTCGGAAAGGAGAAGCAGTTTGGGTTTCTGTTCCTGAAGCCGCAGATCGACGAGCTTTCCGCAACCGGCGCACATCCTGTCTCCATTATGCTTCGGATTGATCGACTCCATACCAATACCCCGAAGGCGGTCACATACAGCCAGCTTTCCGACGAGGCGCAGACCTTCCTTGCCGGGCTCGACATGAGAGGGCTCAGCCAAGCCTTTCAGTAACGGCCTTTCTCGCATTCGTTCCTCGGAACCTTCATTCAGTCGGCGTTTTTTCACTCGGTTTGAATTGGAAATGATCACGACCGCGCAGGTTCCTTTGCTCAGGCGCACTTATAGGCATCCGTGAGGTGCCACACTCAGAGCGGGCCACAGTAATTCATCGCGGGGTCGTTATTCGACCCGAATTGGGACACCTGAGAAAATAAGAACCCCTAGCGGGCAGACTCTCGAAAGCCGATAACCAATTGATTAATAGAGGGATGGCCTACGTCACCCGTATGGACTGTTCTTTCATTTCATGCGCACCTTTTCCTCTACCGGCCTCCTTGTTCGGTATTCCCTTGATTCCGCCTTCAAATTGCCATTTGGAGCCTATGATGAGGTATGAGAAAATCAGCTTGCGGTTCGTAACGAAACGAAGATGGTCCAGGGACGATGCGCCGGAATCACATTACTAATGTGATCTGGAGCGCGCGTCTTGGTGTGAGAGAATTGAGTCAATGTTCGTCATCCACAACAAAGGACCTCTGCTATAGTGTTGCGTATGTTTCCGTGACATTGCTCGTTTCGTTCGCAGTGTCGGATTCGTTTAACACGAACGCGATCTGACGGACGTCAAACACGAAAGTAGCGACAGGTTCACGAACAGCGAGACGCGGCGATTGAAAAGACGATGAATTCATACCGACGACCGCAAGTGTGTTGAAAGATTTGTGTCTTCATTTCTTCAGGGCTGCTGCGACTTCAATCATTGACGCACTTTGGGGGAGGATCGAGCTTGAGCACCAAGTCGTTTGGCCAGCATATTCTTGATGCTACGGATTCGTCTTCATTTCTTTCGGAAACCACTGAAGAAGTAGCAAATCAGTTTGAGACGGGACAGTCGTTGCAGCCGCGCGCGATTCACGAATCCTCTGAATTTGTAGTGCAGAACGCGAAGAGCATCGCTCGCGCATCCCGAGCTTACGAGGCCCTGAGTGTAGTGGCACTCGATCCGGTTTGGAAGCGGCTGAGCCCATGGTCGCGCTCGCTGGCAAAGCGCGCGTTTGACTGCGCATGCGTCGTTCTCTCAATGCCGGTGCTAATCCCGATCATCCTGTTGATCGGCGCGGCGGTGCGGTTTACGTCGCGTGGCCCGGTCTTTTTTCTGCAGGAGCGGATGGGCCGCCACGGAAAGCCATTTACGATCGTCAAATTCCGCACCATGATCAACGTCGGCGACAAGGCGCATCATCCGATTACCACCTCAGACAATCAGCGCTTTACTTCGATCGGCCCTTTTCTGCGCCGCTGGAAACTGGATGAGTTGCCGCAGCTTGCGAACGTGTTGCTTGGCCAGATGAGCCTTGTCGGTCCGCGCCCCAAGATGCGGGAACATGTGATCTCCGATCTTCCATGCCGCCCCGGGATCACCGGCATGGCCTCAATTGTGTTTGCCTGCGAAGAAAGCGTTTTGGCCCGGCTGCCCAAGAATCATTTGGACGTGTACTATCACTCTGTCGTGTTGCCGGCGAAGCGGCAACTTGATGCCGAGTACATGGCCCAAGCCACTTTTCTCTCCGATATTCGGATGCTTGTGAATAGCGTCCTTCGGCGGTGGGACACGAAGGTCCTCGAGAACCTGAATTTCGCCGCAGCATTTAAAATCGAGAACGAGAGGGCTTCTTCGAGGGCGTCCGAAATACCAAGAGCTATCGCTCACATGCCCATGCCGGCTGGCGCCGCTCGACCGGCCAGCGTCGAGCGTGTCTCGGCTTTCTGAACAAACATCCATTCCTTGATGCCCCATTTGGCATCCCGCGTATTTGCGGGAGCCACCCGGCTTCGGCCAGGACAGGCATGGTCTGTCAGTTGCGCAGTCCGTCGCGGAACAGCCGCACATACATGTAGACAGCCCACAGCATAAAGAGCGCGCCGCAGCAATCGAGCAGGACATCTAAAGGCGAGCTGGTCCGGTTGGGCAGAAAGCTCTGATGCCATTCGTCGCAAATCGCCACTAAGGCTGTGCCCAGGAGAGCCAGCTCCGCCTCGAACATAAACCGGGCAAGCGGTAAGGTCATCGACCACGCGCGAAGCCAAGCCAGTCCCAGCGCTCCGTAGCCTACAAAGTGACCGGACTTGCGAATGATGTGATGAATCGTCCCCCAGGTCGTGTCACTGACCGGCCCAAACAGCGCCTGAAATATCCAGCGCAATGGGCCCGAGGTGTGGTCCGCTCCGAAGTATGTCGTCGATTCGGCCGCTATTATGGCGATGCCGAGAGTCACAGGCCACCAGGCGCTGATCCAGAACTCCGGACCGCGCCGATTACTCGACATGGTAATTGGGCGCCTCGCGAGTGATGATCACATCGTGCACATGACTTTCGCGCAGGCCCGCACCAGAAATGCGCACAAATTTCGCCTTCTCCTGTAACTCCGCGATCGTGGCACAGCCCAGGTAACCCATACCGGAGCGCAGCCCGCCGACGAGTTGAAAGACCATGGCTTCTAGTGGCCCGCGGTATGGCACCCGCCCTTCAATTCCTTCAGGCACGAATTTGGCCAGGCGATTTTCATTCGCGCGCTCGCGCTGCATCACGTCCGCCGGCTCGTTTTCCACTCCGGCCAAGTCGGCTGAGCCCTGGAAGTAGCGCTCGCCGGAGCCCTGGCTCATCGCCGACAGCGAGCCCATGCCGCGATAGCTCTTGAAGCTCCGACCCTGGTAAAGGATCGTTTCACCTGGGCTTTCGTCCACGCCCGCAAACAGCGAGCCAATCATCACGCTGTTGGCTCCGGCGGCAATCGCCTTGGTGATCTCGCCGGAGTACTTGATACCGCCGTCGGCAATCACAGGAATCCCGTGCTTGTGCGCCGCGCGAAAGGCTTCGGCAATCGCAGTAATTTGCGGCATGCCCGCGCCAGTTACCATGCGCGTTGTGCAGATCGATCCTGGACCGATGCCCACCTTGATGGCGTCGGCGCCCGCGTCAATCAGCGCCATCGCTCCCTCATAGGTCGCCACGTTTCCGGCCAGCACGCCCACGTTTGAAAAACGCTTCTTTACATCGCGCACCGCTTCCAGAACGCGCGACGAGTGCCCATGAGCCGAATCGATGGCGAGGACATCCGCGCGCGTCCGCACCAGCTCCGCCGCCCGCTCGAGAAAATCGCCCGTCGCCCCAATGGCGCCTCCCACGCGCAGACGGCCCTGCTCGTCCTTGCTTGCATTGGGATACTTCAGCTTTTTCTGGATGTCCTTGACCGTGATCAGGCCCTTCAGCTCGTATTGATCATTCACCACCAGCAGCTTTTCCACGCGATGCTTGTGCAGGATCAGCTCGGCCTCTTCGAGCGTGGTGCCCACGGGCACGGTGATCAGGTCGTCCTTGGTCATCACATCGCCCACCGGAACATCAGTGCGCGTCTCAAAGCGCAAGTCGCGGTTCGTGAGGATGCCCACCAGCCGCTTACCTTGCGTTACCGGTACGCCGGAAATGCGAAAGCGGCGCATGATATCGAGCGCGTCGCCGATAGTTTTTTCGGGACTGATCGTCACCGGATCGACGATCATGCCACTCTCTGAGCGCTTGACCTTGTCGATTTCGCCGGCTTGGTCGGCAATGGAGAGATTGCGGTGAACAATGCCGATTCCGCCCTGCTGCGCCATGGCGATGGCCATGCGCGATTCGGTTACCGTGTCCATAGCCGAGGAGACCAGCGGCGTGTTCAGCGAGATTTCGCGCGTGAGCTGCGTTTGCGTGCTCACCTGCACAGGAACAACGTCGCTGTATGCGGGAACCAGCAGGACATCATCGAAAGTAAGAGCTTCAGGAAGATGATCAGTCAGCATGATGGTAGGTGCGCCCGGTGGAGCAGGAATCTTCACTGGCGGGCGGTTCCCATTATTGTAGCGGAGCGATGCCGCCCGCCACAGACCGCCGACTACTTCTTTAGCGGCTTGCGCGCGAAATAATACAGCGAGTACGCCAGCAGCCCAAACGCCAGCACCGAGACCCATGGGTTGTAGAGAAACGTGCGTGGCCAGCCGATATAGTTGGGCCAGTCGAACTTCATTTGCAACCAGGCATTGATGACGCCGAGAAGGCCCATGATGCCGCCCGCGGCAATCAGGCCGGAGGCGAAGAGCGATCCGGAAGACGTGTCGCCTTCATCGGCCGCGCCGGCCTTCTTGGCGGCGGAATCGACGAGCGCGCGCACGACTCCTCCGGCGAAGATGGCCGCCGTAGTTCCTATCGAAAGGTAGGCGCCGACAGCGAAGGTAAGCGAGCGAATGCCGAGCAACTCCACGCCGACGACGAGGAAGACGCCAACCAGGACGAGACCCCAGGGAAGCTTGCGAGACAGGATGCCGTTGATGACCGTGGCCATGAGGCGCGCCTGTGGAGCGGCTGCCTTTTCACTGCCGATGCCGGGAATCCATTGGACCTCAATGCGATGTGTAGCGGGTGAGTAGAAATACTTTCCATCGGCCAGCTCCGATGAGCCGAGGGCATTGAGGACAATATACTCACCCTTGCTGTGCTCGGTGGTGGCGCCGCTCCGGGCCTTGACGGGGAAGCGGTCGATGAGGCCATGCGGGTTCTCGATGACGGAAACGCCTTCATGGGGGGCGCTGATGTCCCAGGCATGCGGCGCTTCACGAAACTCTTGCATGCCGGTGTTCATGATGTTAAGAGTCCCGCCGATGGCGACGGTGGAGACAGCGATGCCGATGAGGAAAGCGTAGCGTTGCTTGATGGGCGTGGCGCCGACCAAAAAACCTGTCTTTAAATCCTGCGAAGTGTCGCCTGCCTCAGCCGAGGCGATGCAGACTACGCCGCCAATGGTGATAGCCAGCGCGCCGAACGCGGGCGCCGTCCAGCCACTGACCAGAAAGATGGCTGAGGTGGCCATGAGGGTGGCAATGGTCATTCCGGAGATGGGATTGGCCGAACTGCCGATAAGGCCGACGATGCGAGAGCTGACAGTGACGAAAAGAAAACCGAAGATGATGACAAGGATTGCCGCGCCGAAGTTGGCGAGCAAGCCGACCTGCGCACCGGGGACAGGTTTGAGCCAGAGAAAGAAGAACATGAGGATGATGAGGGCGATGCAGCCGAGGATGGCGGTGCCCATAGGCATGTCGTGTTCCGTGCGGATGGGACGGGCGCCGTCAGCGGAGCCTCCTCGCATGTTTTTGAAGCCGGAACGGAGGGCGCCGACGATCGTCGGAAGGGTTTTGCAAAGGGTGATGAGGCCGGCTGCGGCAACGGCTCCGGCGCCGAGAGGGCGAATGTAGGTCGTCCAGAGATCGGAGGGAGACATCTGTGCGATGGGAAGGGTGCCAGGGTAGACAGGGTTGGGAAGATTCTTTCCGAAGAAGTAAAGCAACGGCATGATGACAAGCCAGGAGACGACGCCGCCGGCGAACATGATGCCTGCCGTGCGCGCGCCGATGATGTAGCCCACGCCGAGATACTCAGACGTGGCGTCGGCCTTGATCGACGCGCCTTTGAGCACGTGTTGGGGGCCAAAGTCGGGCTGATATTCCGGCGAGCCTGGCCACGCGCCGAAGAGCCCGCCGTTTTGGAAGGCGGCGTAGAGGGCGCCGAGGCCGAGGCCGAAGAAAACGCGGGAGGCGGTCGACCCGCCGGTGGCGCCGGCCTTGATCACTTCAGCGCAGGCGGTGCCTTCCGGGTATTGGAGGAGGCCGTGCTCCTCTACGATGAGCGGCCGGCGCAACGGGACCATGAAGAGGACGCCGAGATAGCCGCCAATCAGGGCGAGCATAAAAATTCGGAAGTACTCGAGATCAAAACCGAGGAAGATGAGTGCGGGAAGGGTGAAGATGACGCCAGCGGCGATGGATTGGCCGGCATTACCGCAGGTCTGGACGATGATAGTTTCAAGGACCGACGGCTTGCCTTTGTATCGAAGGGTGCTGATGGTGATGACGGCGATCGGGATCGACGCGGCGACGGTGAGCCCCGCGCGCAGGCCGACATACACGGTGACCGCACCGAAGATGAGGCCGAAGAGCGCACCCAGCAATACAGCGCGAATGGTGAACTCCGGCGGTTGCTGAGTGGCAGGAACAAAAGGGTGAAACTCGGATGTCTTCTTCGACATAACGGCGGGTGTCGTCATACGGTGCTTTTCCCTTGAAGAGCGAGTGTACCAGTGTTGGCCGGTTCCATGACAGGAGCCTGATCGGGAGTTTGCGTCAGCCCGTGTGCGGCACTTGAAAGGGGTTGCGGGTCTGGCCCGGTATCCGTCGGGAAGGACTTGGCGAAACCGCCCTCATGCGCGTAGGGTAGTGATCATCGCGGAAAATGGCAACCACGGCTAACCTCCCGAATCCCGACCTTGACTCCGCAGCCAGGGGCAGCGCCTCGGCATCCCGGCGCCTTCTCTCACTTGACGTGCTGCGTGGTCTCACCATCGCCTTCATGATCATGGTGAACAACAATGGCGGTTCGGGCGCGTGGAAAGAGATGCACCACGCCGCGTGGAATGGATTCACAGCTACGGACCTGGTGTTCCCTACGTTTCTTTTTGTTGTGGGAGTGTCTTTGGTCTTTTCCACTGAGGCACGGTTGCGGCGCGGCGCGGCACCCCGCCATTTGGCCTGGCACATGCTCACCCGTGCGGTCGTTCTGTTTGTGTTTGGCATCGTGGTCAACAACTTTCCCTACTTTCATTGGGTCCACATGCGCTTCTACGGCGTGCTGCAGCGCATCGCCATCTGTTATCTGATCGTGGGGGTGTTCTACCTTTGGGACCGCCGCGTGTGGACGAAGGTTGTGCTGCTTTTTATTACGCTGATCGGTTACTGGATCCTTGTCCGTTGGGTCCCCGTTCCCGGGGCGGGGATGCCGGTCCGCGACGTCCATTTCCTCGACAAAGATCAAAACATGGTCGCCTGGGTCGACCGGCAGCTGATGCCCGGCCATCTTTATGAGGATTCACCCGCCCACGACGCGCGCGATCCCGAAGGGTTGCTCAGCGACATTCCCGCGATCGGAACCACGCTTCTCGGGCTGCTGGGGGGGCTTTGGCTCAGCGCGCAGCGATCGGTGAAGAGCAAAACCCTCGGGTTGGTTGCGGGTGCGGCAGCCTGTCTCGCCACCGGGTATCTCTGGTCCATCTGGTTTCCGCTCAACAAAAAGATGTGGACCAGTTCTTATGTGCTTGTTGCCGCGGGGTGGTCACTGGCGATTTTTGCGCTTGCTTACTGGGCGATGGAGCAACGTGGCTGGGGCAGAAAAGGCTGGAGCAAGGGTCTTGCCTGGCCGTGGCTGGTTTTCGGCTCGAATGCCATCACAGGCTACATGATCAGCGAGCTGCTGGCCGGAGGGTTCTTTGCCATCCACTTCGCCGACGGCGGCCGCCGCGTGAACCCGCTCTTCTATGCCAATCATCACTTTTTCACCTTCATCACCGACCCCGGCTGGAGAGCCTTCGCCTACTCGGTCTCGTATACATTCGTTTGCTTCCTGCCGGTGTGGGTGCTTTACCGCAGGAAGATCTTTATCAAGATTTGATTTGGCCGGGCGAATACGCCTGCGCATCCGCGTGACGTGTGCCGCCAACCTGCAGCGAGCGGCTAACCGCGAGGGAAATCGGAGACAAACATGAGAAAGCGTATCATTGCGTGGGTTCTCGCTCTATGCGGCAGCGTCTTTGGAGTGCACGCGCAGAGCTGCGACGTGAGGGACTGGAAGCCGATTTCCGGCGTGACCGTTACGGCGGCCCGTGATTCCGTCGAAGTGTCGTGGCCCGGCGAGGAGGGGCAGCAAAATCGCGCGCTGTTTGCGCTCCGCAACGGCCAGCCTGTCGTTGCTGAGCTCGATACGAAAAAGCCCGGCGGCGCTTGGATTGTCCTGGGTAGGGACCTGTCGCCCGATTTTCAAGTCACCACCGGCCTCCGACGCATCTCCACCACCGAACTCGACATCCTGAAGCGGCTCGGCGTGGACACTCCCGAAAACGAGAATGAATACAAATGGAATGTGTTCTGGGATGCGCCGCTGGAGATTCCCGGCCACGATTCGCATCTGGTGGGACCAGGCCGCACTGCCGATGAAGTGAAGCGCGCCGCGGTGAGCTACAACTCTGATAGCTGCCGCGTGAAGAGCGACGGCGACCAGGTGAGCGTTGTCTTCAACGGTCTCACGCTCGGACTTTTCGCCGGGGATTTGCAGTTCACGGCGTACAAGGGCTCGAACCTGTTGCGGCAGGAGGCGATGGCCAAGACCGACGCACCTGATGTGGCCTTCATCTACAAGGCCGGCCTGAAGGGCTTCCCGATCACTGCAGGCACGAAGCTCGAGTGGCGCGACGATGCGCAGGTGTGGCAGAAGTACGAGTTCGGCGGCGACATCAACGAGCAGCCAGTTCACCTGCAGGCGCGGAACAGGCTCGAGATTCTCGACGCGGGCTCGGGTTCACTTGCCATCTTT
>Ga0116217_10006155_pt1 | contig 10458 bp, 6 predicted proteins | sample Sb_taG_6_FD_89697 | JGI IMG/M metagenome (GOLD analysis project Ga0116217, IMG submission 89697) | Peat soil microbial communities from Weissenstadt, Germany - Sb_50d_4_PS metaG | ecosystem: Environmental > Terrestrial > Soil > Wetlands > Peat | place: Germany: Weissenstadt | collected 2010-09-21 | reverse complement strand
GTCGATACGACCGCCGTCTTTTTGCCGGCCGAGCCGAAGGTCTTGATCTTAGACACCTCGGTCTGCCAGTCGGAGAACCCGAACGGCGTATAGTTGATCATCAAGTCTTCGTCGGGGACGCCTTTCAATTTCAGATAGGCGGCGAGGATTTTGTTGGTCGTACGCGGATAGACGTAGTCGGTGCCTTCGAGCACCCAGCGCTTCACCGAACCGCCGTCTTCGCTCATGAGATAGTCGACGGCGGGAATGGCCTGCTGGTTGGGCGCAGCGCCGGTATAGAAGACGTTGCGCTCCGATTCTTCGCCCTCGTACTGCACGGGATAGAACAGGATCGAGTCGAGCTCCTTGAAGACCGGCAACACCGATTTGCGCGACACGGAAGTCCAGCAGCCGAAGACCGCGACGACTTTGTCCTTCTCGATCAGCTCCTTGGCTTTCTCGGCGAACAGCGGCCAGTTGGAGGCGGGATCAACGACCACCGCCTCCAGTTTCTTGCCGAGCACGCCGCCCTTCTTGTTCTGCTCGTCTATCAGCATCAGCATCACGTCCTTGAGCGTGGTCTCGCTGATCGCCATGGTGCCGGACAGCGAATGGAGAATGCCAATCTTGACCGTGTCGTCGGCCAGGGCAGCGGTCGCCCCAAGCGCAAGCGCCCCTCCCAGGGCAGCGCCGGCCGCGCGTAGAAAAACCCGTCTCATCAACGACATGTTCAACCCTCGTCGCTTGCGCCCGTTGAGCAGGGCGGCTGGAGCTCGACCCCAATGGGGGCCGGGGCTGACATCGCAACGAGCGTGCCAGCGAATCTCCAAGGATTCGCGTGGCTAGGCGCCGTAAAATCCAGCGCCGGCGCCGAAGAATTGTTCAATGGCGTTGAACGCCGAACGCCCGGGCGCCTCAGGCCTCGGCAGCGCGGTAGCCGACGCCAGGCTCCGTCTTGACGATCTTGGGCGCTGTCGGATCGCGCTCGATCTTTGCCCGCAGTTGCCCGATGAAGACCCTGAGATACTGGGTGTCTTCGGTATGCGCGGGACCCCAGACCGCCGCCAGAATCTGTCGGTGCGTCACGACCCGGCCGGCGTTGCGAAACAGGATCGCGAGCAGGTCGTATTCTTTCGGCGTAAGCTTGATCGCCGCCGCGTCGCGGGTGACGAGACGCTTGTCGAAGTCCACGGCGACGCCGTCGATCTCGACGCGCTGAACAGGCTGCGCCTCGTGCGCCGCGTGACGCAGCGCCGCGCGCAGCCGCGCCGTCAGTTCGCCGATGCCGAACGGCTTTTCAACATAATCGTCGGCGCCCAGATCGAGCGCCTCAATCTTCTCCGCCTCGCGATCGCGCGCCGAAAGGACGACCACCGGCGTCTTCGAGAATTGCCTGATGTCGCGCAATATGTCCTTGCCGTCGCGATCAGGCAAGCCGAGGTCGAGCACGATGAGATCGGGCGCGCCGGTCGCGGCCAGCCGCAAAGCCTGGGCGCCGGTCTCCGCAGTCTGCACCTCATAGCCGGCGGCGCTGAGGGCGACGGTGAGAAACCGCTGAATCTGCGGCTCATCGTCGACTACGAGAACGCGAGGCTCTTTCATGCGGTCGGTCTCGGCAAGGCTGGCGCGGCCTGCGCGGCGGGAAGGCGCACGACGAATCGGGCGCCGCGACGGCGCACCGCGGGACTCTGGGCGACGATCGTGCCGCCCATCGCTTCGACCAGGCGGCGGCAGATCGACAGGCCGAGGCCGGTGCCCGCCTTGCGCCCATCGGGGCGCCCGCCGCGATAGAACTTCTCGAAGATGCGTTCGAGTTCCGCCGGCTTCACCCCGGGGCCCTCGTCGGTGACGCTGAGCACGACCTCCGCGCCCTCCTGGCGGGCGTGAACGGTCGCGCCGGTGTCGCCCGCATATTTGTGCGCGTTGTCAAGCAGATTGAACAGCACTTGCTCGAGCAGTTTGTCGTCGCCGCGCACGAACGGCAAGTTCGCCGCGAGACTCACTTTCACCGGCTGCTTGGGGAACGCCTTGCGGCTGCGCTCGACCGCGCCCTGCACGACATCAGCGACGGCGACCAGATCCCGATTGACCTTGAGTCCGCCCGCCTCGATGCGCGACATGTCCAGTAGATTGGCGACGAAGCGCGCGAGCCGCGCCGTCTCCTCTTCGATCGACGACAGGAGTTCGAACCGTTCGGACGGGCTCATCTTGTCGCCAAGCGAGCGCAGCGACGTCGCCGCGCCGGCGATCGAGGCCAACGGCGTGCGCAGGTCATGCGAGAGCGAGTCGAGCAGCGCGTCCCGCACCTTCTCATTTTCCTGCATCGTCGCCGCGTTCAGCGCCTCGCGCGCGAGCAGCGCCCGATCGAGCGCGATCGCTGTCTGATCGAGAATCGCGGCCAGCGCGCGCTCGTCCTCCGGCGAGATCGGCTCGTCCGCCGAATGCGGCTCGAAGCCGCAGACGGCGATCGGCCCGCGAGAGGCGACCAGCGGCCGAAACTGATAGGGGACGCGCGGGAGTGTCCCGGTTCCCCACCCCGCCGGCTCCCTTTTCTGCTGCGCCCACCGCGCGGCACCGAGAGCGGCGGCGTCGAGTTGGGCGTCGGGCGGCCAGGCGGTGCGAATTTGCAGCTCGTCCCCCTCGGCGACCAGGAGAACGATGCGCCCGCCGAACGTGGCGTGCAGATGCGCGGCCGCCGCCCAGAGGACGTCGTCGGCGCTCGACGCCCCGGAAAGCTTGCGCGAGAACTCGTAAAGCGACTGCGTAACCTGAGCGTTCTTGATCACCGTCTCCCGCTGGTCCCGCACGCGCCCGGTCAGCGATCCGGTGAGCACCGCGACGGCGAGAAAGATGAGGAGGGCGAACAATTGCTCCGGCTGCGCGGCCGTGAATGCGTAGACCGGCTGGATGAAGAAAAAATTGTAGGCAAAGAACGAAGCGAGCGAGGCCATGACCGCAGCGCGGGTCCCGAAGCGCACGCCGCTGAACAGGACCGCAGTAAGAAAGATCATCGACAGGTTGGGAAGCCGCAGAACAGTGGTCAGCGCCTCGCCGACTGCGACGGCGCAAGCCACCGAGGCGAGCGTGCCCGCAAGTTCGACGCCGAGCCCCTTCGGGTTCAGATGGGGCTTCAGATGCGGCCAGGACGGTCTTTGCTTCTCGTCGCCCGGGACGATGTGGATCTCGATTCCGCCGGCGAGACGCATCAACGCCTCCGGCAACGACCGCCCGAAAATGCGCCGCAACAGTCCCGCCCGCGACTGGCCGAGCACGATCTGGGTCACGTTCTCGCGCCGCGCGAGCCTCATGATTTCGGTCGGGTAGTCGCTGCCCTGGAGCCGCATCGAGTCCCCGCCCAGACGTTCGGCTAGGCTGAACACCTTGGCAAGCTGATTGGCGCGCCTGGCGTCGCCCGCCTGACCGATGGTCTCGACGGTGATCGCGGTCCAGGCCGCGTTGAGGCCGGTCGCGAGCTGGCTCGCACGCCTGACGACGCGCTCCGACACTTCGTCCGGCCCGACGCAGGCGAGCAGGCGCTCGGAGGCGGCCCACGGACCTTCGATCGCTTTCTGGCGCAGATAGTCGACCATCTGGTCGTCGACCCGGTCTGCGGTGCGGCGCAGCGCCAACTCGCGCAACGCGGTCAGATTGCCCGGGGTGAAAAAGCTCTGGATCGCCCGCCGGGCGGTCTCCGGCACATACACCTTGCCTTCATTCAGGCGCTGAATGAGCTCGTCCGGCGTGAGGTCGACCAGGACGACGTCGCTCGCCTCCTGCAGGACCCGGTCCGGGACGGTCTCGCGCACGACGACGCCGGAAATTCGGGACACGACGTCGGCGAGGCTCTCGAGATGCTGGATATTGAGCGCCGTCCATACGTCGACGCCGGCCGCGAGAAGCTCCTGGACGTCCTGCCAGCGCTTGGGATGGCGGCTGTCCGGCGCATTGGTATGGGCGAGTTCGTCGACGATGATCAGTTTGGGCTTGCGAGCCAGCGCCGCGTCGAGGTCGAATTCCTCGATCGTGCGGCCGCGGTACTCGACCTTGCGCCGCGGCAGGACTTCGAGCCCCTCGACGAGCGCGCTTGTCTCCGCGCGGCCATGCGTTTCGACGAGCCCGATGACGATGTCGACGCCTTCTTGCTTCAGGCGCCGCGCGTTCTGCAACATCGCGAAGGTCTTGCCGACGCCGGGCGCGGCGCCGAGGAACACCTTCAGCCGGCCCGCGGTTTCCCGGCGTAATGCGGCCAGCAGCGCATCCGGGTCGGGGCGTCCGTCGTCTGGTCGGCTCGATTGGGCCATCGGCGCTCTTCGGTTGTCACGACGATTTTAGCCGATCCAGCGCCAAATTCAGCTGCAAAACGTTGACCGTCGGCTCCCCGATCAGCCCGAACAACGGACGCTCGACCGCCTCTCCGACCAACGCGCGCACCCGGTCCTCCGGCAGCCCCCGCGCTTTTGCGACCGCCGCCGCCTGAGCCAGGGCGGCCTGCGGCGAGATGTGCGGATCGAGCCCGGACGCCGACGTGGTGACGGCGTCGGCGGGAACCGGACCAGAGCCGGCGATAGCGCGCCAGGCCTCGACGCCGTTCTTCACCCGGTCGACGAGCTTTTGCGACGTGGGGCCAAGATTTGAGCCGGACGAATTGGCCGCGTTGTAAGGCGCGTCGATCGTCTTCGATGAATCGTTGGGGTCCGTATCGGTGGTCGCGGAGGGGCGCGGATGGAAATAGCGGTCGCTCTTGAACCATTGCCCGATTAGCGCCGACCCGATGATCGCGCCGTCCTTCTCGATCAGGCTCCCGTTGGCCTGGTAGGGCATGGCGATCTGGGCGATCCCGGTCACCGCCAGCGGATAGACAAGACCGGTGAGCGCGCTGAACAGGACGATGAGAACGATCGCCGGGCGCAGGTGCTGAAGCATGGTCTTTTCCTGACGGTTAAGCGAGATGCAGGGCCGCGACGATCACGTCGATCGCCTTGATGCCGAGGAACGGCAGGATCAACCCGCCGACGCCATAGATGAGGAGATTGCGCCGCAGCAGAGCCGCCGCGCCGATCGGCCGGTAGCCGACACCCTTGAGCGCGAGCGGGATCAAGGCGATGATGATGAGAGCATTGAAGATCACCGCGGAGAGGATCGCCGACTGCGACGAAGCAAGCCGCATGACATTGAGCGCTCCGAGCGCCGGATACGTCGTCACGAACATCGCCGGCAGGATGGCGAAATATTTCGCGACGTCATTGGCGATGGAGAAAGTGGTCAATGACCCGCGGGTCATCAACAGCTGTTTGCCGATCTCGACGATTTCGATCAGTTTCGTCGGATTGGAGTCGAGATCGACCATGTTGCCGGCTTCGCGCGCCGCCTGCGTGCCGGTCTGCATCGCCACGCCGACATCGGCCTGAGCGAGCGCCGGCGCGTCATTGGTGCCGTCGCCGCACATGGCGATCAGCCTGCCTCCGAACTGCTCCTTGCGGATATAGGTCAGTTTGTCCTCGGGCGTCGCCTCGGCGAGAAAGTCGTCCACGCCCGCCTCGGAGGCGATCGCCGCTGCGGTGATGGGATTGTCGCCAGTCACCATGACGGTTCGGATGCCCATCGCGCGCATGGCCGCGAAACGCTCCTTGATGCCGGGCTTCACCACATCCTTCAGGTGCACGACGCCCAACAGCCTTCCGTCGTCGGCGACGGCCAGCGGCGTGCCGCCCGACATGGCGACCCGCTCGACCGCCTGACGAAACTCCGGCGGCGTGCGGTCGAGCGCAAAATTGAGGTAGCGAAGGATCGAATCGATTGCGCCCTTGCGGAACGACCTTCCGGCCACGTCGACGCCTGAAATGCGGGTCTGGGCGGTGAAGGGAACGACCTTCGCCGTCTGCGGATCGAACTTCGGCTCCGCAAGGCCGAAATCGCCCTTGGCGAGCGCCACGATCGAGCGGCCTTCGGGGGTTTCGTCCGCGAGGCTCGAGGCAAGCGCGGCGGCGGCGAGATCCTGCATATTGACCCCGCTCAGCGGGAGAAACTCGGTCGCCATGCGATTGCCGAACGTGATCGTGCCGGTCTTGTCGAGCAGAAGCGTGTCGACGTCGCCCGCCGCCTCGACCGCGCGGCCCGAGGTCGCGATGACGTTGAAGCGGACAAGCCGATCCATGCCGGCGATGCCGATGGCCGACAGAAGCCCGCCGATCGTCGTCGGGATGAGACAGACGAGCAGCGCGATCAGGACGGTCGCCGACAGGTCGGTCCCTGAATATCTCGCGATCGGCCACAAGGTGACGCAGACGATCAGGAAGATGATGGTCAGCCCGGACAGCAAGATCGACAGCGCCAACTCGTTCGGCGTCTTCTGGCGTTCGGCGCCCTCGACCAACGCGATCATTCGGTCGATGAAGGTCGATCCCGGCGCGGCGGTGATCTTTACCTTGATGAAGTCGGACAGAACCGTCGTTCCGCCGGTGACAGCGGACCGATCGCCGCCGGCCTCGCGAATGACCGGCGCCGATTCGCCGGTGATCGCCGATTCGTTGACGGAGGCCACCCCTTCCACGATGTCGCCGTCGCCAGGAATGATCTCGCCGGCCTCGACGAGCACGATATCGCCCAGGCGGAGATCGAGCGCGTTCACCCCTTCAAGGAGGCCGTCGAGGTCCTCGGGATCGATGTAGCGCTTGGAGTGCGTGTCACTGCGTGTGCGGCGCAGCGCGTCGGCCTGCGCCTTGCCCCTCCCTTCGGCGACGGCTTCGGCGAAATTCGCGAACAGCACCGTGAACCAGAGCCAGGCGGCGATCTGGCCGGAGAACGCCGCTGCGCCGTTGTTGGTTAGGAGATCGCGAATGAAGAGCAGCGTCACCACGAGCGAGACCACCTCGGTAACAAAGATGACCGGGTTCTTCGCCAAGGCCCGCGGGTCAAGCTTGCGGAAGGCGTCGATCGCCGCGGCGGCGATGATCTGACTGTCGAACAGGCCCTGCGACTTTGCTTTCGACGACATGGGTCGATCTCCGCAATCAATAGGTCTTGCCGCCGAGCATCTCGAAGTGCTCGACGACCGGTCCGAGCGACAGCGCCGGGAAATATTGCAAGAGGTAGAGAATCACGATGACGCCGACCAAAAGCCCGACGAACAGCGGACCGTCGGTCGGGAACGTCCCCGCAGAGGTCGGGATTTTCTTCTTCGCCGCCAAACCGCCGGCCAAGGCCAGCACGGGCACGACATAGGCGAAGCGGCCGAACAGCATCGCGAGGCCCAGCGTCGAGTTGAACCAGAGCGTATTGCCGTTCAAGCCGGCGAAGGCCGAGCCGTTGTTAGCGTTGGTCGAAGCGTAGGCGTAGATGATCTCGGAGAGGCCATGCGGGCCGCCGTTGCCGAGACTGTCGAGCGCGGTCTGGAGCAGCACCGACGCGCCCGAGAACCCAAGCACCACAAGCGGATAGACGAGCACCGCCAGCATCGCGAGCTTCATCTCGCGCACCTCGATCTTCTTGCCGAGGTACTCGGGCGTACGGCCGACCATCAGCCCGGCGACAAAGACCGCGATGATTGCAACGACGAGAAAGCCGTAAAGTCCAGCGCCGACGCCGCCCGGCCAAATGCAACCGGCCAGAATGTCGAACATCGGCACAAGGCCGGCGAGCGGCGTCAGCGAGTCGTGCATGACCGTGACCGCGCCGGTTCCCGTGCCGGTCGTGGCGACGGTAAACAGGGCGGACAAGGCCTGACCGAACCTCATCTCCTTGCCTTCGAGATTGCCTGCCGACGGGTCGACGCCGAGCGCGGTGAGGAGCGGATTTCCGGAGGTTTCCGCCCAGTAGACGACCGCGACGCCAACGAGCAGAAATATGACCATCGTCGCCAAAATGGCGCGTCCCTGGCGCGCATCGCCGACCGCGCGGCCGAAGGCTAGAACGGTCGCGACCGGGATCAGCAGGAGCGACCAGATCTGCAGGAGGTCGGTCCATTCGCTGGGATTCTCGAACGGATGCGCCGAATTGGCGTTAAAGAAGCCGCCGCCGTTGGTGCCGAGCTGCTTGATGACTTCCTGACTCGCCATCGGTCCGATCGAAATGACCTGCTTGGCGCCTTCCAGGGTCGTCGCCTCGACAGCGCCGGCAAGCGTCTGCGGCACACCCAAAGCAATGTTGACGAACGCAAGGACAAAAGCGATCGGCAGCAGAAGGTAGAGCGTGATCCGAGTGACATCGACCCAAAAATTGCCAACCGTGGTCGCGGAGGAGCGCGTGAACCCGCGCGCCAGCGCGAAGGCCATCGCCAGACCCGTCGCCGCCGACAGGAAATTGTGCACGGTGAGGCCGAGCATCTGGGTCAGATGACTCATCGTCGTCTCGCCGCTGTAGTTCTGCCAGTTGGTGTTGGTGATGAAGCTGACCGAAGTGTTGAAGGCAAGGTCCGGCGGCACGGCGTCGAAACCGTGCGGGTTCAGGGGCAGCAAGTTTTGCAGCCGCTGGAGGGCGTAGAGCGACAGGAAACCGGCGATGGTGAAGACGACCATCGCGATCGTATAGGCGAACCAATCGTGCTCGCGCGCCGGGTCGACCCCGGCCAACCGATAAAGGCCGCGTTCGACCGGTCCGAGCGCCGGAGTGAGAAAGTTTCTTTCGCCGAGGAACACGCCCGCGATGAATTTGCTGAGCGGAACGGCGCAGCCTATAACGAGAGCGAGCACCAGCGCGATCTGCGCCCAGCCGACAAGCGTCATCGCGTCACCCTTTTTATTCAGAATTTTTCGGGATGGATCAATGTGTAGAGGAGGTAGAGGCCGAGCCCAATGGCGACGACCAGTCCGATGATCGGCTCACTCATGGCGCGCGTCTCCTAAAGCCGCCGCAGGGCGAGGGCGTAAACGCCCATCAGCGCCAAAACCGCGCAACCGAGCGCCACAAACGCGATATCAAGCATGACTGTTCCCTTGCCGGGGCGTCTCCTACCGCCAAGCGCCGTAAGCTTTCGATTCCGAATCGAGGGAGACGTCATAAGGATTCCATAAAGCTGTGCGGCGACGCAATAAGCCGCCGGGAACGCCGCCATACCCTTTGGGCGGCATGGGTGTGGCCGCGAGCGGAGCGCGTCCCGCTCGCCTGATGCTTTCGTCGATGCTAACGCCGGGAAAGATGTGGTAGCAGGTTCGAACGCGCACCACGGTCGCCTGGAACGGGCTTGGAGGCGCTAGGCGCTCGCACGCCGGAAAGCCCAAACCATTTGTCAGGATTCCCCACGTGCGCCACATGGGGGATGTGGCGCACGTGGATAACTCGCTTGGATGACCTCAGGAGAACAGCTTTGCTGCACATAATCGCTCTCTCTCACCGCCGCTGGCGCATCGCGGCGATCGCCTGCGCGCTGCCCGCGGCGATGCTTCTCGCCGGCTGCGGCAAGAAGGAAGAGGGGCAGGCCGTGGTCGGGCAAGTCATCGCACATGTCGGGCCGGACGAGGTGACGCAGCAGGAGCTGGACAACGAGCTTGGTCTGGCGAACGTCCCCGCCGACAAGCGTAGCGACGAAATCGTCAAGGCGGCGCTGACGCGTGTGGTCGAGCGCAAATATCTGGTGCAGCAGGCGATTGCGGCGAAGCTCGACCGCGAACCGACTGTGCATCTCAATCTGTTGCGCTCGCGGGAGCAGATCCTCGCCGGCGCGTATGTGCAGCGGGATCTGTCGAGCAAGATGAGCTCGATCTCCAAGAACGAAATCGACAGCTATATCCAGGCCCATCCCAAGCAATTCGACAAGCGGGAGCTGTTCCAAATCGAGCAGATATCCTTTACGCCGCCGAATAACCTCGAAGCTCTCGCGGCGGCGACCAAGGACGACAAGTCGCTCGATCAGATTGAAGCGAAGCTGAACGAAATGAACATCAAATTCAGCCGCGGCACTACAACATTCGACAGCGCCACCATGCCCGCCGAGATGTTGCAGGCGCTGGAAGCCAGGAAGCCCGACGACGTTTTCTTCATCCGCTCGAGGGCGAGCGCCAGCTATTTCAAGGTGAACTCGATGGATCCGAAGCCGATGACCGCCGACGAAGCCGACGAGTTTGCAAAGCGCGAGGTGCGGACGGAGATTGGCAGGAAGAGCGCGCAGCTGATTACCGACGCCGCGCTCGCCAACGCCAAGTTCGAAGGCGACTATACCCGGGTCATGGCGCTCTCGTCGCCCGGCGCCGCCAGTCCGGCCCCCGCGGCGGGCGGCGAGGCGCCGGCTGGCGGGGCGCAGACGACCGAAAAGCCCGCCGGCGAGACGCAGAAAGAGCAGCCAAAGAACTGATGGGCTTCCGCCCTCGCGGCCAAATTATTCCAAGCCAAACCAAGCAAATCCAAGGAAAAAAGCCTTGGATTTCCTTGGAGTGCGCCGGGAGACCGGCGAGGAGCATGAGGTGAAAGTCCTCTACGGTGAAGGTTTCGCGCACCGCACCGGCCCCGAGCCGTGCGCTGTCGACCGCGAGGTCGGCGGCGAAGCGT
>Ga0116217_10006151_pt1 | contig 10460 bp, 9 predicted proteins | sample Sb_taG_6_FD_89697 | JGI IMG/M metagenome (GOLD analysis project Ga0116217, IMG submission 89697) | Peat soil microbial communities from Weissenstadt, Germany - Sb_50d_4_PS metaG | ecosystem: Environmental > Terrestrial > Soil > Wetlands > Peat | place: Germany: Weissenstadt | collected 2010-09-21 | reverse complement strand
GCTTGGCCGATTGACGAATCGTTAGCCAGGTGACTTTTCAAACAGTCTCTAAGTCGAAGGCCCCCGTAACCGATTAATCTGCAACTCCATCCTTGGCCCTAGCGCCTCTCCGCTTGGGCACCTCGGCCCATTCATTCACACGCTCTCCAAGATCCCTGAAATTCTGGTGCATCTGCTCCAGCGCAAATCCGAGGGCGAAGAAGCGTTCCGCCGCATCGGCAGGCAAAGTTCGCGTGAGACCTTCGCCGCGGAGTGCGGCGGTCTCGGCAGCGTAGGCATTCAGTGCCGATTCCACCTCCTCGAGCGAGGGCGACCCCCGACGCGCCAGAAGTGCCGCACCGCTCGCACGCAAGTAATCAGCTACCGCCGTTTCAACTTGCGACAGTGGTGATCGAAGTCGCTTGAGAAAGGCCTCGGGCAGCGGCACGAGGGTTACGCGCCCAATCATCACGAGGTCGTGGCGCAACCTCAGCAGCGTGCGCAACAGCGGCCCGGTGGCGGGCTCCGCCGCGAGACGTGCCGCGCGCTCGCGTTCGGCCTCGGCGCCGATTGTGTTCAATTGTGCCAGGGCTTGACCGATGTGATCCTGGATACGGTGGAGCGAGGCCATGTCCAGACCTTGGCTCAAGCCCGCAAGCAGCTCGCCAAAAGTGTCCGCCATCTGATCGAGCGTCCGGGCCGCCGCCGCGATTGCCAGGCGGTGGGCATTGGCGGGCAGGATGAGAAACGAGACCACGAAACCGACGATGCCGCCGAGCGCAACCTCAAGCACCCGATCAACTGCTGAAACGACCGGGCTCGCATGCGTAATTGCGGGAAGCAAAATCACGATCACGGCGGTGATGGGTGCCACTCTGAGGCTGGGGTTTATGGCCGCGATCAGGGCAAGCGGGGCCACCGCGATGGCGAGCACCAGAAGCAGCGCGCTTTCATTCGCCGGTGGAACCAGCACGGCGACCACGGCGCCATAAACGGCCCCTCCAAGCGTGCCGGCAAGATAATCGATGGTTACCTTGAGCGACCCGCCGACGCTCAACTGGGTCACGATGATGGCCGTCAACACCGCCCATAGCGGCAAGGGAAGGTTCAAGAATTGCGCGAGGGCAAGGGACAAGACGGCGGCGACCGTCACCCTGAATGCCAGTCCCAACTGCATCCGGCGATGACGGAGCCATGTCCAGAATCCTGTGAGCATATGCTTCAGCACTTGCTCAATGGGTTCGCCCGGCCAAACGCTTCAAGGAGGGCAATTCCGCGCGCGCCTGCACGCCCGCGCGTGCCTCTCACGCGAGCGCCGCGAAATCGTCGAGCAAGGTCGCGATGCGCCCCGAATCCCACTGCGTCATGATGAGCTCGGCGCGCCGTGTCGCCTCGCGCTGGTCGAGGTTGCGGATGCGCTGCTTGATGCGCGGCAAGGCCGCGGTCGGCATCGAGAGCTCGCGGATGCCAAGCCCGAGCAAGAGCGGGGTATAGCGCGGATCGCCCGCCATCTCGCCGCAGAGGCATAAGGGGATGCGCGCGCGCAAGGCCGCCCCCGTGGCGAATTGGATGAGGCGCAGCACGGCGGGGTGCAGCGGATTGTAGAGATAAGCCACCTGCTCGTCGCTGCGGTCGATGGCGAGGGTGTACATGGTGAGGTCGTTGGTGCCGATCGAGAAGAAGTCCGATTCCATGGCGAGCGCGTCGGCGGCAAGGGCCGCCCCCGGCACCTCGATCATGACCCCGAGCTTCGGTAGCTGGGGCGCCATCTTCACGTTCTGGCGCCTGAGCCGCGCGTAGAGCTTCTTCAAGAGCTCCTTGACCTGCCTCACCTCGCCCACCGAGCCGATCATGGGGAGCAGGATGCGCACCTCGCCATGCGCGCTCGCGCGCAGCATGGCCGAGAGCTGGGCCTCGAGCAGTTCCTGGCGCTTGAGCGAGAGGCGGATCGCGCGCAGGCCGAGGGCGGGATTGACCGCGGGGCCGATGTGGCCGCCAAGGGAATAGGCGAGCTTGTCCCCGCCTACGTCGAGGGTGCGGATGGTGACCGGGCGTCCCGCCATGCCCTCGACGAAGGTGCGCAGCGCTACGTATTGCTCCTCCTCGCCGGGCAGATCGTCGCGATTCATGAAGAGGAACTCGGTGCGCAGGAGCCCGATGCCCTCGGCCCCCACCGCACGCGCGTGCTCGAGCTCGCGCGGCAGCTCGACGTTCGCCTGGAGCGTGATCTCGACCCCGTCGCGCGTCACCGCCGCCACCTTGGCGAGCCGTGCGAGGTGGCGCTCCTCGCGCTGGAAGGCGCGCCGCCGCTCCTCGTACTCCGCAAGCGTGGTCGGCGAGGGATTGACGACGACGCGCCCGCGCGTGCCGTCGATGACCACCTCCGTTCCCTGTGCCGTGCCGCTCAAGAGGCCGCCCACCCCGAGCACGGCGGGAAGCCCGAGCGAGCGCGCCATGATCGCCGTGTGGCCCTCGGCCCCGCCGAGCACGGTCGCGAAGCCGCTGATGCGGTCGGGATCGAGGAGTGCCGTGTCGGCCGGCGTCAGCTCCTCCGCGATCACCACGCTGCCGTGAGGCAGGGAGGAGAAGGCGTGATACGGCCGCAGAAGGAGGTTGCGCACGAGCCGCGTCCCCACCTCGCGGACGTCGTCGGCGCGGCTTGCCAGGTAATCGTCGCCCATCTGGGCGAAGCCCTTGGTGATCTCGAGGGTTTCCGCCTGCACCGCGGCCTCGGCGTTGATGCGCTCCGCGCTGATCCGCCGCTCGGCACCGCGCAGGAGACGCGAGCCCGTCAGCATGCGCAGATGCGCGTCGAGCAGGATGCCGAGCTCCTCGCCGGCCGCACCGCTCATGGCCGCCGCCTTCACCTTGAGCTTGTGGAGCTGCTTGCGGGAGCGCTCCGTCGCCTCCTTGAGGCGCTGGCGCTCGGCCTCGATGCCGCCCTCCTTGATGTGGTACTCTGGTACCTCGAGCGCGCCCGCCTCGCGCACATGGGCCGGGCCGAGGGCGACACCCGGAGAGACGCCAAGGCCTTGGAATACACGCTCGGCCGCAAGCGGCGGCGGTGGCGGCGCGGCAGCCCGCCCGCGTCCCTCGCCCTTGCGCCCCGCCGCTTTGCCGCTCTTGGCCGTCATTCTTCGCCGAACCTTCCCTCCACGAGGGCTTCGAGTGCATCGAGCGCTGCCCGCGCCTCGGGTCCCACCGCCCTCACCTCGATCGCCGTTCCCGGGCCCGCCGCCAGCATCATGAGCCCCATGATGCTGAGGCCGGACACCGCCATGTCCTTCTTCACGACCGTGATTTCCGCATCGAAGCCTTCGGCGCACTTGACGAAGCGCGCCGCCGCGCGCGCGTGGAGCCCGCGTTGATTCTTGATCAGGAGCGTGCGGCTCTCGTTCGCCTCCGTCTTGGCGGCCGCGCCATGACCGGCACTCCTTTCGTTCATCGCTTGTCCTTCTCCTCGGCGAGGAGGGCTGATGCGACGTTGATGTACTTGCGGCCGGCCTCCTGGGCGGCCGCCACCGCTTGAGGCAGCTTCTCGGTCGTGCGCACGCTCGCGAGCTTGATGAGCATGGGGAGGTTCACCCCGGCAATGACCTCGACCTTGGCATTGTCCATGATCGAGATCGCCAGGTTGGAGGGGGTTCCGCCGAACATGTCGGTGAGCAGCACGACCCCGCTCCCGTCCTCGACCTGGGCGACCGCGCGCAGGATGTCCTCGCGTCTTTTTTCCATGTCGTCGTCGGCCCCGATGCACACCGCTGCGATGCGTTTTTGCGGGCCGACCACGTGCTCGAGCGCGGAGATGAACTCCTGCGCAAGATTGCCGTGGGTCACAAGCACCATGCCGATCATTTCGAATCCTTCTCTTTGCCCCCCAGCTTCGCCCCGCGCCGCGCCGCGGATGCCGGATTTGCCCTTGCCGCTCCCGGCATCCCAACGCTCATCCTTAGGCGTCCTGCCGCCGGTCGATGTCACGATGGATGAGCGTGGCACGTCGGCCGAGCCCGGCGAGCCACGCGGCGAGCCGCTCGGCGACCACGACCGAGCGATGCCGGCCGCCGGTGCAGCCGACCGCGATGGTGAGATAGCTCTTGCCCTCGCGCTCATAGCGCGGCAAGAGCGGCGCGAGCCATGCCTCGAGGCCTGCGAGGAAGGAGGCGAAGGCCGGGTCGCTTGCCACGTAGTCGGCAACGCGCGGCTCCAAGCCGGTGAGCGGCTCGAGCTCGGACACGTAATGGGGATTGTCGAGGAAGCGCGTATCGATGACAAGGTCCGCCTCGCGCGGCAAGCCGCTGCGATAGGCGAAGGAGACGACCGTGACGGCGAGCCCGGTGCCGCGCTCGAGCGCGAAATAGCCGCTGAGTGCCTGCTTGAGATCGCCGAGCTTCATGACGGTGGTGTCCAACACCACGTCCGCGCGCTCCCTCAAGCGCGCGACCATTTCGCGCTCGCGCCTGATGCCGTCGGAAACCGGGCGGTCGTCGGCGAGCGGATGGCGCCGGCGCGTCTCGGTGAAGCGGCGCTGCAGCACCTCGTCGTCGCAGTCGACGAAGAGAACGCTTGCCGCGACGCCGCTCAAGGCCGTGAGCCTGTCCACCTCGCGCAGAAGCGGGTCGACGGCGAAGTCGCGCGTCCGGATGTCGACGCCGATGGCAAGCGGGCGAAGGGGACGGTCGCCCGGACGCACCAGGCTGGCAAGCAGCGAAAGCGGCAGGTTGTCGACCGCCTCGTAGCCCAGGTCCTCGAGCACCTTGAGCGCCGTCGAGCGCCCGGCACCCGAGAGCCCGGTCACCAGCACGACCCTCGTCTCGTCCCGCCGCCCGAGTGCGGAGCCTTGGGCAAGGCGCGAATCTCTCGCCGCCAGCGGAGATGCCGCTTTGCTCATAAGGCGGCCATTTCGCCCCGGCCCAGGCTGCGCACGGCCAAGCGCACCTTGGCGGCTGCCGAGGCCTCGGTCGCAACCAGCCGAATGAGCGGGATGTCGATGCCGAGAAAGCTCGCGAAGCGGGGCTCGGGGAGACGCTCGATATCTTCCCGCGCGACGAGATCGACGACGAGCTCGAGCGGGGCGGCGGCGGCGGTCGGGACCGGGACGATGCCTACGCCGCGGACCTCGAGGCGCCCGGCGATGGGCTCGGGCGCCGATGCGGTGAGCACGCCCGCCCGCTCGTCGAGATCCACCCGGTCGTCCGCCACCAGTCGTGCGCCTCCGTCGATGAGCCGTAGCGCCAAGTCGGACTTGCCCCGCCCGGAAGGGCCGCGCAGCAGCACCCCTCGTCCATCAATCTCGACGCAGGAGCCGTGGACTTGGATCATGAACCCCCATTCCCGCGCGCGGTCTGGACGGCGGCCGGCGGTCGGCCGCTCTCTTCGCTCGCTGCAGCCTTCCGCCAGACCTCTCGCGAGGCCTGCGAAGAGGGCCAACGCTTTGATTTTGTGCCGATTTCCCGGCTCGCGAGACTCCCAAGGGCGGCTCACGAGCCGGGAAATCGGTACCAGGCCCGGGCCGGGAGGGTGGCGTCGCTCGCGCGCGCTGTCAATGCCGTGGTGGCGAGCCTCGCTTGCGCTCGCGCGGAAGCGTCACGATGAAGCGGGCGCCGTTGACGCGGCCTGAGCGGTCGTGCCGGTTCTCGGCGCGGATGGTGCCGCCGTGGGCCTCGACGATCTGCTTTGAAATCGAGAGCCCGAGGCCGGAATGCGTGCCGAAGGTCTCCCCCGGCGGCCGTTCCGAATAGAAGCGCTCGAAAATGGCCTCGAGTTTGCCCTCCGGCAAGCCCGGCCCCTCGTCCTCGACGACGGCCTCGACCATGTCGCCCGTGGCGCGCAGTGCCAAGCCGACGACGCCGCCCGGCGGACTGAACGAGAGGGCATTCTCGATCAGATTGCGGAACACCTGCGCCAGCCTGCCTTCGACTCCAAGCACGGCAAGGCGCTCGCCCGCAAGGGGTGCTAAGCGCACGCGCGCGCCGCCCGGCGCAGGCGCAGCGTAGTAGACCTCGACGAGGGTGGCGAGCAACCCGCCGAGGTCGACCGGCTCCGCCCTGGCGTGGGAAAGCTCCGCATCGAGGCGCGAGGCGTCCGAGATGTCGGAGATCAGGCGATCGAGCCGCCGCACGTCCTCGACGATGATGGCCATGAGCCGGCGCTGCTGCTCGGGCTCCTTCACGCGCGCCGCGGTCTCGACGGCGCTGCGCAGCGAGGAGAGCGGGTTCTTGATCTCATGCGCCACATCGGCGGCGAAGCGCGCGGTCGCGTCCATGCGCTGGGAGATAAGCTCGGTCATGCGCCTGAGCGCCTGCGAGAGGTCGCCGATCTCGTCGCCTCGCGCCGCCAAATCGGGAAGCTCGCCCGCGTCTCCCTCGCCGGGGCCGATGCGCTCGGCCGCCTGCGCCAGGCGCCGGATCGGGCGCACGATGGTGCTGCCGAGGTAGACGGAGAACAAGGTCGTCAAGAGGAGCGCAACCGCAAAGGCCTTGAGGATGTCGAGGCGCACCGCGCGCATGGCGGCGTCGATCTCGACGCTGCCTTGCGAGACCATGAGGGCGCCGACCACGCGCTTGTAGCGTTGCACGGGCACCGCGACCGCGAGCAGCATGCCGCCCTCGCCGTTGTCATAGACCGCATGCGCGTCGGCTCCCGTTAGCGCCTCGGTCACCTCCTGATAATCGCCCGCATGCTCGACCGCGAGCTCGCGGTAGCGGGGCAGCGCGCCGAAGCCCGGAACGGAGTGCAGCAGCCAGTGATGGGCGCGGTCGAGAAATCGGCCGAGGGGGGTCTCGGCCTCAGGCAGAGGCAACTCCTCGACCTGGACGGGTCCGCCCTGAAGCGTGAGATAGCGGCTGTCGCCAATGAGCTCGCCCGAGGGCAGGAAGAGCCGCGCGCGCGCCTTGGTCGGCTCGATGAGGCGGCGCAAGAGGATACGGCTCTGCTCGGGCATGAGCTCGAGGGTGTCTTCGCCGTTGCCCACGACCGCACTCTCGCCGAGTGCCGCCGCGAAGATGCGGGCCTGGGTGGTGAGGGACTCGAGTTGGGAGCTGATCAGGCTGCGTTGATAGGCCCCGAGATAGGCGAGCCCGATCACGAGAATGATGAGGGCCGCGACATTGAGCAGCAGGATGCGCTGCGTGAGCGGAGAGAGGAGCCCGAGCCGCCGCGTGCGCCGGCGCCACAGGCGCACGAGCGCCGGCGCGGTGCGGCGGCTCCGCCCCTGCGCGGCGCGCCGCTCCGCCTCGCTTTCCGCGAGCGTCGTTGCTTGCTCCTCGGGCCTTGTGTCGACCGCCATGGCGTGTGGGGCTGAGCTGCCGTCAGCTCTCCTTATAGCGGTAACCAATGCCATAGAGCGTCTCGATCTGGTTGAAGCTGTCGTCGGCGGCCTTGAGCTTCTTGCGCACGCGCTTGATGTGGCTGTCGATCGTGCGGTCGTCGACGTAGATGTGCTCGCCGTAGGCGGCATCCATCAACTGGTCGCGGCTCTTGACCAGGCCGGGTCGCTGCGCCAGCGCCTTGAGAATGAGGAACTCGGTGACCGTGAGACTGACGGCATGGCCCTTCCAGCTGCACAGGTGCCGGCCGGGATCGAGCACGAGATCGCCGCGCACGACGGTGCCCTCGCCGTTGCCGCCCTCGGCCGAGCCTTGCACGAGCTCGCTGCGGCGAAGGAGCGTGCGGATGCGCTCGATCAGAAGGCGCTGGGAAAAGGGCTTGGTGATGTAGTCGTCGGCCCCCATGCGAAGGCCCAGCACCTCGTCCACCTCGTCGTCCTTCGAGGTCAGGAAGATGATCGGCATCGCCGTCGTCTTGCGCAGGCGCGCGAGCAACTCCATGCCGTCCATGCGAGGCATCTTGATGTCCAGAATGGCGAGGTCGACGGGATGCGCCGCGATGCCGCGCAAGGCCTCATCGCCGTCGCTGTACGCGCGCACGGCGAAGCCTTCCGCCTCAAGCGCCATCGAGACGGAGGCGAGAATGTTGCGGTCGTCATCGACGAGCGCGATGGTCCGCTTGAGCGGCATCGCTCCCCTCTCGCGCGACCGGGAGGTGTCGGGATTTTCGCGCACCGCTCTCTACCGCCCCTCTTGCCCTTATCGTGCTCAAATATTGGGTCGGTGGCGCGCCATGTCCAGCGCATTGACGGCCGGGGCCAAGAGGGCGAAGGTGACTGCCATGGCCCCTGAGAGCGCTCAGCCGCCGCCGGGCATGCAGGCGAGAGCCCTCGTCCGCGCCGCTGAGCGGGCGACGCTTGCCACCAACCTCCGGCGCGAGGGGGTGGAGGGCTGGCCTTACGCCTCCCTCGTGCTGGTGGCCACCACCCCCGATGCCTTACCCCTCCTGCTGCTCTCGGACCTCGCCGACCACAGCAAGAACATCGCCCAGGACGCGCGCGTCTCGCTCCTCTTCGACGGCACGGCCGGGCTCGCCGAGCCGCTCACCGGGCCGCGCGTGACCGTGCTCGGCCGGGCTTCAGAGACGCGCGACGAGGTAGTGCTGGCGCGCTACCTGCGGCGCCATCCGAGTGCTCAATCCTACGCCGGATTCAAGGACTTCCGCCTCTATCGCGTGGCCGTCGAGGAGGCCCATCTGGTGGCCGGCTTCGGGCGCATCCATTGGCTGCATGGGCGCGAGGTGTTGTACCCAAGTGCTTCCGCGGCGGCACTTGCCGCCGCCGAGCGCGAGATCCTCGCCCACATGAACCAGGACCATAGGGAGGCCTTGGCGCTCATGGCCCGGCACCTCCTGGGGCTCGATGGCGAGGGCTGGGTGATGACCGGCATCGACCCCGAGGGCATCGACCTGCGCGCGGGCGGGCGGGCCGCCCGCCTCGCCTTCGCCGAGCCGGTCCATGACGCCGCCCAAGCGCGGGCCGCCCTGGTGCGGCTCAGCCGCGAGGCCCGGGACAAGAGCTAGTCTCGCGCCTCTTACGGTGGCTCGTGCGGGTTGCGCGGGTCGGTAGTGGCTTGTATGTTCCCGGCCTGCGGCGGCCGTGGCGACGGCAGCGCGCGAGGGGCGTTCGAGGGTTCAACGCGGCGGGGAGGGCAGCGTGCAGCAGGTGGGTCCGGTCATCGCTCGCCATGGGCTGAGCCATCACGGCCTGCGCAGGATTCGTACTGCCTTCTGGAACCTTTCGGCGCCCGCACTTTACGAAGAGGCGATGCGCCGGGGCGAGGGGCTGGTGGGCCAGGGCGGCGCCTTCGTGGTCGAGACCGGCCACCACACCGGCCGCTCCCCCAACGACAAGTTCATCGCCGAGGAGGAGACGAGCAAGCACGACATCTGGTGGGGCAGCGTCAACCGTCCGATCAGCGAGGAGCGCTTCGACGTTCTCCTCGAGCACGTGCTCGGCCATCTCGAGGGCCGCGACGTCTTCGTGCAGGATTGCTACGCGGGAGCCGATCCCGCCTATCGCCTGAAGGTGCGCGTCGTCACCGAGGGAGCCTGGACCAGCCTTTTCGCGCGCAACATCCTCATCCGCCCCGCGGCCGAGGAGCGCGAGCACTTCGCGCCCGACTTCACCATCCTTCAAGCGCCCACCTGCCAGGCCGATCCCCAAAGACACGGGACGCGAAGCGAGACGTTCATCCTCGTCAACTTCAAGAAGCGCCTCGTGGTCATCGGCGGCAGCTCCTATGCCGGCGAGATCAAGAAATCCGTCTTCGGCCTCTTGAACTATCTCCTGCCGGCGCGCGGCGTGCTGCCCATGCACTGCTCGACCAACGTGGGCCCCAAGGGCGACGCGGCGATCTTCTTCGGCCTCTCGGGCACCGGCAAGACGACGCTCTCGGCGGACGCGACGCGCACGCTCATCGGCGACGACGAGCACGGCTGGTCGGACGAGGGCGTGTTCAATTTCGAGGGTGGGTGCTACGCCAAGGTGATCCACCTCTCCGCCGAGGCGGAGCCCGAGATCTACGAGACCACGCGCCGCTTCGGCACGGTGCTCGAGAACGTGGTGATCGATCCCGAGACCCGCGTGCTCGACCTCGGCGACGCGAGCCTGACCGAGAATACGCGCGCGTGCTATCCCATCGATTTCATCCCCAACGCGAGCCGCACGGGTATGTCCGTGCACCCCGAGAACGTCATCATGCTGACCGCGGATGCCTTCGGCGTGCTGCCTCCCATCAGCCGCTTGACCGCCGAGCAGGCCATGTACCACTTCCTCTCGGGCTACACCTCGCGCATCGCCGGGACCGAGAAGGGACTGGGCAAGGAGCCGCAGGCGACCTTCTCGACCTGCTTCGGGGCACCCTTCATGCCGCGCCATCCGACGGTCTATGCCAGGCTCTTGGGCGAGCGCATCGCGCGGCACGGCGTCAAGTGCTGGCTCGTCAATACTGGCTGGTCGGGCGGTGCCTACGGCATCGGCACGCGCATGAACATCGCCCACACGCGCGCCATGGTGCGCGCGGCCCTCGACGGCCGCCTGGCGCAGGTCTCGACGGTCAAGCTCGACGAGTTCGGGCTGATGATCCCGGAGAGCT
>Ga0116217_10006150_pt1 | contig 10460 bp, 10 predicted proteins | sample Sb_taG_6_FD_89697 | JGI IMG/M metagenome (GOLD analysis project Ga0116217, IMG submission 89697) | Peat soil microbial communities from Weissenstadt, Germany - Sb_50d_4_PS metaG | ecosystem: Environmental > Terrestrial > Soil > Wetlands > Peat | place: Germany: Weissenstadt | collected 2010-09-21 | reverse complement strand
TTTCGGCCGGACCGGGTCTGTCAAAGCGAGGCCTTCAGCCGCTCACGTACGCTCTTCGGGTGCCGAAGCGCCGTCCGAGTCCAGTTCGGACCGCTCGGGCGTTAGGTCGTCGCGGAAGCTTGGTTCTCGGATCCGGCGTTCGGGTGGTCGGGGTGATCTGCGCTGCAGCGGTTCTCGTTTCCTGCAGCACGGGGTCCACATCTGCCACGCAGCAGCACGCCAGCTCGGTGCAGCTCGTAGGGCACCTCGGACGTTGGCTCACGAGCAGCGAAGGTGACGTGGTCATCCTGCACGGGATGAACATGGTCTACAAACTTCCTCCCTTCACACCAGAGGCCGCAGGGTTCGGGGACGAGGCTGCGAAGGTGCTGGAGGACGAGGGTCTCGATCTCGTGCGGCTGGGGGTCATCTACTCTGCGGTCGAACCGTCCCCGGGCAGGTTCGACCGCTCCTACCTCGACTCGATCGCATCTACCGTTTCGGTGCTCGCCCGCCACGGCATATACACGCTCTTAGACTTCCACCAGGATGTGATGACACAGGCCTTCGGGGGTGAGGGCTTTCCATCGTGGTCGGTCGAGACCGACGGGCTTCCCGAGAAGACCTTCGTCTTCCCTCTCGCCTACACGCAGAGCCCGGCGTTGGACGCGGCTTTCGACAATTTCTGGACGGATCAACCTGGTCCTGGAGGTGTGGGGCTGCAAGAGCGTTATGCGAGCGCATGGAGGCTCGTAGCCGAGCGCTTCGCTGGCGACCCTTACGTGCTCGGATACGACCTCTTCAACGAGCCCTGGCCGGCAAGCTCCACCGCTTCGGAGCTCGCGACCTTCTACTCGAAGGTGGTCAACTCGATCAGGTCGGTGGACAAGCGGCACCTCATCTTCTACGAGCCGTTCGTCACCTTCAACTTCGGGGCGCCTACACAGCTGCCGCGCCTTACAGGTGGTCCCCTGGGTATGTCCTTCCACGACTACTGCCTCCAGAGCTCGCTGCAAGACGAGTCTCAGTGCGCCGAAGAGGAGACCTCGACCGCCGACAACGCGCTCACGCGTTCTGCGACAACGGGAGATGCTCTCGTGCTCACCGAGTTCGGAGCGACCACCGACCGGCAGGACCTGAGCCGGGTGGTGGACGTCGCAGACGGCAACGATCTCCCCTGGATCGAGTGGGCGTATTGCGGCTGTGAAGACCCGTCAGGCTCCATTCCACCGAGCATCGAGGCCCTCGTCTACGACCCTCGTCTACCCGCAACTGGCGCCAACGTCGACGAAGCGACGCTTCAAACCCTCGTCGAGCCCTATCCACGGACGGTCGCTGGGACCCCGCTCTCTTATGGTTACGTATCGGAGACCCACACCTTCGAGATGACGTACTCGACGACTGCTCCGGACGGCAGACCCCTCGACAGGGGATGCTCTGTCATCATTGTCCCCGCCCTGCAGTACCCGAATGGGTACGACGTGGACGTGTCGGGTGGACGCGTTGTGTCGTCGCCTCAGTCAGGGACGCTCGAGGTGGTCGCGAGAAAAGGGGCCTCCACCGTTAGGATTCGCGTGACTCAGGGCGCCGGCGGGCGCCCGTCCACCCCAGGGTCCTCCGTGTCCTGCGCGAGCGGCTGAGTTCTCAGGACTTCTGGCCCTTGGGGGGACCCATACCGCTAGTGTGCCCAACGCTCCGGCTACGGCGCGGAGTCCATCTGAGACGGCGTAAAGCCGGTGTCACCGTTCCAATACCGAACGTCGTTCAAGTCTTCGCTGGGGTGGCGCTATGTCGACTCGGGGGTAACCCCGGCGCTCCTGAGCATTCGCCGCAGATCGATCACCTGCTGCTCGTCGATATCGTGATGTCGCGGGGCATCAAACGATTCGGTTTCAGACCCCAAGGTCACCGTGAACCGGCCACGAGGCTCCTCAGTCACAGTGGCCACGCTCTGCAGTAGCGACAAGACATCGTGCCACTGGATGTTGTGACTAACCGGATGGTTGAAGATCTTCTCGACCGTGGCCCGATGGTGCGCGTCGAGTTCTACGCCTTCTGCCATTTCACTCTCCTCAGTCATCCAACGTAGTCCCAGAGCTCATCCAGCGTATGTAGCAGGGGTTAGCCGAGTCGGTACGGCGAAACGATCCTTTCATCACTCAGCTGAACTTTTGCTTTGCGCCCCGGTAAGAATGGTCGGATGACCGCTTGGGAGTACCTCGTCATCGCTCTTCCTCGATTCGAGGCGCCGACAGCCGGCCAAGAGCCCTCGGCGGCGCTACAGGCCCTAAATGCGGAGGGCGAACTTGGCTGGGAAGCCGTCGGCATGACGGTGCTCGCAGACGAGAGCGTGGCCGTCTTGCTGAAGAGGCCCCTGGAAGCTGACGCCGCCGCCGCCGATCGAAGCCTGCTCCGGCGCCTTCGGGTGGGACGGCCCGAGTCCAATGTGCCCGCCGAAAATGGCCCGGATTAATGGGCTAGCTGCTCGGACCCCTTGCGTGGGCCCTCGGGAGCGTCCCAAGGAGGGACGACGTCTGTGGTCAAAAGACCTGCCAGCGTGACCGGTTTTCACCCTCGAACCCGGCTCTTCGGTGCGGGTTTACCCCCGAGGACCCGAGTCAAACGCTACGCCCCCGAATCGATCAGATGAAAGGGGATTTGGACCCACATGTTCCTAAGTGCCGCGACGAAGCGGTACGGGCGAAGCGCTACATGAAATGGCCTCGGCCTCTCCTGCGCTGCGAGCTGCGTCCAGATGCTCCAACTCGGAGCCGTCCATCAGATGGTGGGGCACATCCGAGGTCACCTCGTAGCCGACGGGGACGATCAAAGCGATGATGGCGAATCCCCGCTATCGGGTAGCCCAGAGGGGATCCTCCACCCGACCGTCTCACGAAAGGACTTCGGTGGTAGGCAATCTGATTATCGTCCCCTCGAGAGACGTAGCCTGGTTCCCTAGGAGGAGGAGCTAGACCGTGAACGACACGACGAATATTGAGGTGGACAAGATCACTGAAGTGCTGATCGACGGTATCTGGCATACCGTGATCCCTGGCACACTCGTGGTGGTCCCGTTCGAGATTGATCCGGAGCACGCTTCCCTTCCCGGAATAGGATTCCAGTCAGGACCTCGGACCTCCAGACTCAACAGGGAAGCCATCTACGCTCCGCTGTCTTCGGTGTCCGCCGTCAAGACTTTGGACGACGCTCGGACTCAGAATCCGGGTTCATAGCCTCTGCCGGAATCAAACTGACCAACTACTGCAGTGCAGGTGGCAACTCCAAGGAGTAGCCTGCTTGACAGGTGATCCCCGTCGGGAGAGTCACCATCGACGCTGCCCCAGACCCCGGTGAACGCCGAGGAAAAGGGACGTCATGAATGGGGTGCCTTTGCTTTCGCAGGGGCGTGTTGTCTCGTCACTGGAGCGCGTTAGCGTCGCTGGTGGGAATCACGTACGTGAGCCGAGTCTCGCGGAGATGAAGAACTCGCTCGATGGGGCGATCTCCCACATTCACCGAGCGGGGATGTTGATCTCTAGACGCTCCAACTGGGCACATCCCGCACTTGTGGACGAAATGCGCGATGTGACGGTTGAATTGGACGCTGCGATCCGTGAGATACAGGTTTGGGTCCTCGAAGGCCGATTGCGTGACGGTGCGACGCGGTCACGGGATGAGGGATCGATCGAATCGGAGCCGCCTAGCGCTCGGACTCTCGTGCGAGGTTCTGGTACCGACATGGGGAAGTTGGCCCGCCTGGCTACGACTCCCAGAGCTGCTGCACGCCATCGAGCAGCTCCCGCCCTAAACGTGAAGCATTCGCCGAAGGTCCGACCGAGATGACTGCGCTAGATGTTCTCGACCTGGAGCTACTTGTTGACACCGGGACTCGACGGCGGACTCGAAGCAAGATCGGAACCCGGTGACGAGATACCTGCAGAGCCCAACCGGTTGGTGGCAGGACGCGAAGGGTCGAATGCAGCCGCCAGGCTCGTATTTGGATCCCTCGCTTCTCACCTCTGAGCCGTCTCAAGAAGCGACGGGTCCTTCTCCGATGAAATGGGCCAGGCGCTTGGTCACCGTTGCACGTCGACACGTCGTGTGACTTGGTTGAACCAGGGTCTCGGCTCTAGGGATGACGAGGTGGAATGAAAGGGATGAAGGGGTGTTGATGTAAGCTTGGGTATCCCATCTTGGGAGTGACGCCTTGTTTGGGCAGGACGACCGCAACTGGTTGTCGCCCCGTACAGGCTCGACGCCTTCTTCTGAGACTTATCGAAGGAGCGCCATGCCTGTTATCCCGATTGGTCGGGGTCTTGCAGCTGTCGCGCCAGAGCTAGCTGACGCGGACACGGAAGCCGACCAAGGCGCCGATCCAGTCACGAAGTGCGGGCGCTGCCGCCTCACCTTCGTTCTGCATCCATCCATCGGTTTGGGCGACAGCGCCAAGTGGTGGCTGTGCCCGGAGTGCCGAAATCGGTTGCTGGGCGACGAGTCCAAGACGAATTTGCGATGGGCGCGAAAGGCGTAGCTTCGAGGGGTTCGATGCCAGCCGTCGTGGAACCACGCTGACTGATTTCCGCTCCGACCGGCCGATATTTGATGCGGGCCCGGGTCAGGGCTCCTCGAGCTGGATCCGCAGGGTCCTTATGGTCATCGCCACGAGCCGGTACTGGCCCACGAGCATGACCAGCTCGATCAGAGAGGCGTCGTCGAGGCGCTCGGCGAGAGCCTCCCACGTGGGGTCGCTGATAGTGCCCTGTGAGTCCAGCTCGTCGGCGGCGCGAAGCATCAGGAGGTCGGACGCTTCCCAGTCACCCGGAGAGATCGCTCCCCTGAGGGCCTCGATCTCCTGGTCGGCGACACCGGCTGCCTTCGCGAGCGACACATGTTGGGCCCATTCGTAGGCGCTGCCGCAGTGGTGGGCGGTGCGCAGGATCACGAGCTCCCTCTGCCTGGCGCTCAGCTTCCCGGCGAGCAATGCCCCTCCGAACCCGAGCCAGCGCCTGAACAACTCGGGGTGACGCGCCAAAGTGGTGAAGATGTTCAAGGGCCTCTCGGCGCCTCCGAGGGAGCGGGACAGAAGCGCCAGGAGTAGCTCGTCCCAGTCCTCGCGAGGAAGCGGCTCGATCCGGGGTGGTCCCTCCTCTGAGCGGAGGCCCTCGGCTCCGGGCACGTTCACGAGATCACTCATGGGAGCTCGCATCTTCACAACGGTCCCAGGCCAGATCCACCGGCATCACCGTACAGCGGGGAGCTCGCCGCCTCAGTCGCCCGCCCTCGACCACCATCCTGCGTCGGTCGCAGCGAGCCCGCGGTCGCTCAGCTCCTCGAGAGCAAGCGAAACCTCGCCGAGTGAGAGGCCGCTGCGCCGGATCACAGTGTCGAGTGGAACCGGGTCGCTCTCGAGGAACTCGAGCACCCTCGCCGTCGTCGGACCAACCACGGCGCGGATCTGCCCGGGAACGAACCCCGCGTTGCGCCCGGGTGGCTTGGGTGGGGCGATCTGCGGGCGCCCTGCGATGGCGAGCTCCAGCAACGTGAGGACGTCTGCGACGTCGCGCACTGGCGTGGCCCCGTCGACCAGCAACGAGTTCGTCCCCGAAGAGGCCGCGCTGCGCACCGACCCCGGGACCGCAGCCACGGGGAGGCCGCGCCTGGTCGCGGCCTTGACCGTGTGGAGCGCGCCTCCGCGTGCATGGCATTCGACGACGACCACGATGTGGGCCAGCGCAGCTATCACCCTGTTGCGAACGACGAACCACCAAGCCGGCGCGCCGGCGCATCCAGGTGGTAGCTCGGAGACGGCGGACCCGTTGGTCGCAATGTCGTCGCGCAGGTCCGTCTGGACACGAGGTATTGGAGCATCGAGCGACGTTCCGAGGACTCCGAGCGCCGGCGCACAATTTGCGTCGATCGCTCCTCTGTGAGCGGCGGAGTCGATTCCCCGTGCAAGTCCCGAAACGACCACCACTCCCGCACCCGCCAGCCCTCTTCCGATCTCCGACGCGACTCCCAAGCCGTATGGAGTCGCCGAACGGGTGCCCACGACGGCGACGCGAGGAGCCCCGTCACAGACCGAGGCGTCGCCCCGCGCGAACAGGACCGCCGGCGCCTCGGGGTCATCTGCGAGGTCCGTGGGATAGCCGGTCGCGCCTCGGACGAGCACGGCGATGCCGCTCCGCTCGCAGGCCCTCGTGACCGAGACGAGGAGTCGGTCGCGCGTCTTGTCGCGGTACTGCCGCTTCGGATCCGCAGGGTGCACCCCCGCGGCGAGTGCCTCCCATGCAGAAGCGGGATCCAGGATCTCCACGAACTCTCGAAGGCGCCGGGGACCTGCTCCGAGGCAGGAGAGCGCGGCCGCATACCGCTCTTCCTCTTTGAGGCCCACACCTACCACCTCCCACCGATGAGGGCTGAGTGCACTCCTCGCAGGGAGAGTGCCTCTGCGACATGTCGCTGGCCGACGAGCGGTCCGACGAGGTCGAGGTCCGCGATTGTCCGTGCCACGCGCCGGACCCTGTGAAGGCCACGTGCCGAAAGTGACCCCGAGCGGAGCCTGCGCTCGAGGAGCGCAGCGGCTTCGGACGACATCGGAGCTGTCTCGTCCAAGCCGCTTGCCGGGAGCTCTGCGTTGCAGGTGACGCCTCGTGCTGCTGCCTCCAGGCGGGCACTACCTACCCGCTCCTTCACCTTTGCCGACGACTCCGCGCGAGCGTCTTCTAAGAGCTCGTCGACATCTGGCCTCGAGAGCGAGATCGCGAGGTCGAAGCGGTCGAGCAACGGTCCCGAGAGACGTCTGGCGTAGCGCGCACGGGCAGGTTCGCTGCACCGGCAGGCGCCAGTCATCGACCCTTCACCGCATGGGCAGGGGTTCATGGCAGCGACGAGCAGGAACCGTGCGGGTAGATCGGCGCTCGTGCGCGCCCTGCTGATGTGGACGACGCCGTCCTCGAGGGGCTGGCGAAGCGCCTCGAGAACCGAGACAGGAAACTCTCCGAGCTCGTCCAGGAACAGGACCCCTCGATGAGCCAAGCTCACCTCGCCCGGACGAAGCCATTCGCTTCCACCACCGACCATTGAGACCTCGGTCGCGCTGTGGTGCGGAGAGCGAAATGCAGGACGCTCGGGCAGACCTCTGTCGGGGTGACTGACGCCCGCAGCCGACCACACCTTCATCACCTCGAGCCCCTCGTCGCGGCGCAGCGGGGGCAATATGCCCGGAAGCCTTCGAGCCAGCATGGTCTTGCCCGAACCGGGAGGCCCTACGAGAAGGAGGTGGTGGCCTCCGGCAGCCGAGACCTCCAACGCGCGTCGACCGGTGAACTGTCCACGGACGTCGCCGAGGTCGGGCAGAGGAGGTCCCCCATGCGCCGAGCATGCCGGGGGGACCATCTCCCATCCTTCGAGGCGTCGCAAGGCCCGGCTCACCCGGACGAGGCTCGACGCCGCGCGAATGCGTCGTCCTGCGACCATCGACGCCTCGGTCGCACAGGTGGTCGGGACCACGACATCGGCTCCAACGAGCGTCGCCGCCAAAGGGACGATCCCTTGGACCTCCCGAAGCGAACCGTCGAGGCCGAGCTCGCCCACGAAAGCCTTGCCCTTTGTGCACCCACCCGGCAGCTGTCCGGAAGCGACGAGAACACCGATCGCGATCGGCAGGTCCAGCCAGACGCCACCCTTCTTGATTCCCGAGGGCGCGAGGTTCACGGTGATCCGACGATTCGGCCAGTCAAGTCCGCTCGTCATGACCGCTGCGCGGACTCGGTCACGTGACTCGCGGACAGCTGCGTCGGGGAGGCCGACGATGCTGAACCCCGGAAGAGCGCCTTCGTTCACGTGGACCTCGACTGCGACCCGACGACCGTCGGCGCCGTGAAGGATGGCCGATTCGATGCAGGCCAGCATGTGCTCGAACCTCTTCGCTAATGCGTTCGCGGGCGGATTCGGCTTCTTCGGAGGGCCTGATGTGATTCGAACGGCGCCGGGCCCTCGATGCGCTGGTTCGACGATAGGACCGGGGTGTAACACGTGACCGCCAGGTGGGGTTAGCTTCGGCCCATGAGCACGTTCATCACGCGCTTCGACACCCAGGGAACCGGGGTACGCCTGGCCATCAAGGACCTCATTGACATGGAGGGCGTTCCGACCACCGCCGGCTGCCGCGCGGTCGCCGAGCTTGCGGAGCCGGCCGAGCGCGATGCGGCTTGTCTGGCCGGAGCACGTGCCGCAGGTGCCAGGATCGTCGGCCGGACCAACCTCCACGAGCTCGCGTTGGGCGTGACCGGGATCAACCCCTGGTTCGGGACACCGGTCAACCCCCTCGATCCCGACAGGGTCCCCGGAGGCTCTTCGAGCGGATCCGCTGTCGCCGTTGCAACCGGAGAAGCAGACGTCGCCTACGGCAGCGATACCGGCGGCTCGGTGCGGATCCCTTCTGCCTGCTGCGGGACCGCGGGGCTCAAGACGACGTGGGGCCGTGTGCCTCTCGAAGGCATCTGGCCGCTGTCACCCAGCTTCGACACCGTCGGCCCCATGGCGCGCGACGTGTCCGGGCTCGTCACCGGCATGCAGCTTCTCGAACCCGGCTTCGCAGTGAGCGCGACAGCGCCCGCACGCGTGGGTTACCTGAGGGTCGACTGTGAACCGGTCATCGATCTCGCACTCGACCGCGCCCTGAAGGCCACCGGCTGGGACCTGGTTCCCATCGCGATCGCCGAATGGAACGAGGTGAACGCGGCCGCAGGCCTGCTTCTCGTCGCGGAGGCTTGGACGAGCGATCGCGACCTCTTGGAGAAGCACCGGGACAAGATCGGAACCGACGTGGTCGAGCGCCTCGAGATCGGCCGCGGCGTGGACGAGGCTGCCTTGGCGACAGCCCGAACGACCAGCGACGGGTGGCGATCACGACTCGAGAGGATCTTCGAGGAAGTCGAGCTGCTCGCGACCCCGACGCTCACGATCGTGCCACCGCTCTTGAGCGAGGGCGAGAACCTGCTCATGGCTCGCTGCACTCTCCCCGCCAACTTCGCCGGTGCCCCGGCGCTGTCGTTGCCGGTTCCCACCGGCGGGCAGCTTCCTGCGAGCTTGCAGCTGATCGGTCCACCGGGATCCGAAGAGACACTGCTCGCAGCAGGAGAAGTGGTGGAAGGCGCCGTTAGGTCCTACTGGCGGTGAACCACACTTCGTAACCTTCGTCCCCACGCGAGACGGCGGGACCTGAGTCGGGGACCTGGTCGCTCAGCGACCCTTGAATCGGGGCTCGCGCTTCTCCGCAAATGCACGCATCGCCTCGGTGGTGTCCTCGGTGAAGAAGTTCACGGTCTGGGAGCGTGCCTCGTCTTCGAGCGCCTGCGCCATCGTTACGTTGAGCCCGTTGTCGAGGAGCTTCTTCGTCATCGACAAGGCGATCGGAGGGCCTTGCGCAAGTTTGCGTGCCCAGTCGTCGACGAACTCGTCGAGCTCCGCGTCAGGCACGACACGATTTATCAGGCCCATCGACTCTGCGTCCTGTGCAGAGATGATCTCGGCGAAGTACGCGAGCTCCTTCGCCTTGTGGAGCCCGACCCTTCGCGGCAAGAGCCAGGAGGATCCTCCGTCCACCGACAGGCCGCGCTTTGCAAAGATCTCCGAGAAACGCGCGTTGTCGGAGGCGACGACCAGGTCACATCCGAGCGCGAGGCTCAGGCCTGCGCCGGCTGCGATACCGCGGACCTTCGCGATCGTGGGCTTCGGTACGTCGTGCAGGGCGAGCATCACCTCTCCGAGGAAGCGCATGCGGACGAGGTGGGGGTCCTCGGGATTGCCGCTCACACCTTTGGGATCCGAGATGTCCGCACCCGAGCAGAAGGCACCTCCGGCCCCGGTGATCACGAGCACACGGTCAGAGCTGTCGTGGGCGACCTCGACGAACGTGTCGTTCAGCTCCTTCCACATGAGGCCGTTTGCAGCGTTCTTACGCTCGGGGCGGTTCAGGGTGACGTTGACCACGCCCTCTTCGCGTTTTACGAGGATCGTCTCGGTGCTCATGGCCCGAAACCCTAGAGTCAGAAAGCACCCTCTAGCACCTCGACGGAGAGCCCTTCACCTGCGGGCGTGACGGATGCGACGTCGAAGCGAACCTCCAGGCGCCCTCTGCGGAGCTGCCCCAGCGAGCGCTGTTGTGCGAGCCACTTCGCGCCGAGCTTCCTCAGCCGCCGTTGCTTTTCCAGGGTCACGGCGTCGAACCCGGTGCCGAAGCGAGAGCTGCGGCGGGTCTTCACCTCGCAGAACACGACTGTGTGCGCACCGCCCCCCGCCGGTGGGCTTCCACTCTCGGCTCCGGCGCCGTGCCCGAGCACAAGGTCGATCTCGCCCTGTGGGCATCGCCAGTTGGCTGCGAGGAGCTCGTAGCCGGCTGCCGCGTACCACCGAGCCACTGCATGCTCGCCGCGGGTCCCCAGCTTTCGTCGGCCGGCGCTCAAGGCATGGGGGTGTCG
>Ga0116217_10006144_pt1 | contig 10467 bp, 11 predicted proteins | sample Sb_taG_6_FD_89697 | JGI IMG/M metagenome (GOLD analysis project Ga0116217, IMG submission 89697) | Peat soil microbial communities from Weissenstadt, Germany - Sb_50d_4_PS metaG | ecosystem: Environmental > Terrestrial > Soil > Wetlands > Peat | place: Germany: Weissenstadt | collected 2010-09-21 | reverse complement strand
GGACGGAAATATTCCGCCATCTTTTCCATGATGGTCTGCAGGATGGAGTCGAGATCGAGCGACGAGGTCAGAGCCTTGGCCACATCGTGAAAGATGGTCAATTCCTGACTCTGCCGATTGTTTTCGGCCCCGGTGGCCCTGGACATGAAGATCAACCTCGAATTCGAGCGGGAGTATCGAAATTATATGCGGCCTGCAGAACCCCAGGCAAAGAACGATAGTAACCCGAACCTGTAAAGACAAGTGGCATAGGGACATTAGGGCCGGATTCTTACGCGGCGGGCGTGGGGTGGGGCGATTCGCTGGGGTCAGGATGGCTGATTCCACGTCCGATAAGACGACAAATTCGGGGACAGGAAGCTGTGAAGAAATCGACCGAGGGACTCCGTAGCACTATTGCGGAATCGCCGAAGGTTCGTACACTGCAGGTGTGACAAATCATCCGCCCTCTCCAACTCCGCGACTGGTTTCCATTGATCGTCGGCAAATTCTGTTGCGTACCGCCGATGTTGAGAATTTGATCGACGAGAACCACAGTGCGCGTTCTGTTTGGGAATTAATAGGCCGGCTAGACTTGACTCTCTATCACGCACAAATTGCTGCGGTCGAGGGCCACGCCGGGCGGGAGCATACCGACCCGCAGTTGTTGATCAGTCTATGGCTTTACGCCTATAGCCGCGGCATCAGTTCAGCGCGGGAGGTGGCGCGACAGTGCGAGTTTGAACCGGGGTTCCAATGGCTGTGCGGTCTGAGAGCGATCAGCCATCGGACGCTGTCCGGTTTCCGCTCAGGCAACAAGGCAGCTTTGGATGATTTGTTCGTGCAAGTGCTCGGTATGCTGAGCGCCGAGGGACTGATCACGCTGGAGCGGGTGACACTGGACGGAACCAAAGTCAAAGCCAATGCCGGAGGCAATAGCTTCCGCCGCAAAGAGAAACTGGAAGCGCACCTGGAACTGGCGCGCGAGCAGGTGCGCATGCTGAACGCAGAAGGGGAGGAGAAGGAGACAATCGGCAAGCGGCAAGCGGCGGCACGGCGGCGAGCGGCGAGACAACGGGCGAGCCGGCTGGAAGCGGCGGTGCGTGAAGTAGAGCGCCTGCAACAAGAGAAGAAGCACGATCGAAAAGAATTCGTGGCGCGGGCCTCAACCACTGATCCGGACGCGCAGGTGATGAGAAACGGCGAGGGCGGCACCGTGCCCAGCTACAACGTGCAACTGCTCACCGACGTGACCAACGGCCTAGTGGTGAACGTGGACGCGACTACCGACGCGATCGATTACCGCCAGCTGCAACCAGCGCTCGAACGGTGCGAAAGGACGCTGGGACAGAAGCCGAAGCAGATCGTGGCCGATGGCGACTACACCAATCACGCGTCGGTGCAAGCGGCGGCAGTTTGCGGGGTGGACTTCTATGGATCGTGGCAAGATAGCTGGAAGCCGGTCGCACACGATGCGCAAGGCCGCAGCGCCGAGTTTCTGGCCAGCGCGTTTCCCTACGACGCCAAACGGGACTGCTTTACTTGTCCTGTGGGAAAGATCCTCACTCATCACGCACTGCTGAATCGTGGCAATGGCGTACATACCCACGTATACCGCGCGCCAAAGGCGTCCTGTCCGAACTGCCCATTCCGCGGCCTTTGCGCTCCAGCGAACGCGCGGCCCGCGTGGAGGCGCTCCATCACGCGCATCGAAGAACCTGCGACTACGACGGCGTTCAAGGCGAAGATGGCCACCGAAGAGGCGCAACATATCTACGCGAAACGTTCGCAGATCGCGGAGTTCCCGCATGCTTGGATTAAGGAGCGCTGCGGCTTACGGCAGTTCCGGTGTCGGAACCGCTTGAAGGTGGCCATGGAAGCCACTTGGGCGTGCCTCAGCTACAACCTGACAAGGTGGTTCAGCATACAACACAAGCCCAATCTGGAAACCGCGTCGGCTTAGGCCGCTAAACCCGAACTCCCTCGCGCACCGGAAGCCGGATGTTCTACTCCCGAGCAACTCATAACACCGCGCAAACAACGCGATTGCAAATCTTCAACAAAACTACACAGGGAAACCTAATTTCTTCACAGCTTCCTGTCCCCGGTTTTCCTCCCCGAATTGACAAGACCGCCGCTACAGAGCATAATTCGGGCCGCGTTTCGGGCAGATCTTCCTTCCCCTCTATTCGTTGCCTGGGACTCGATCTCCATACCGGCTTTTTGCTTAAAGCGTTCGGGGCCTTTCTGAAATCTAAGGAGCGCAGTCCGTGAAAAAGCTAAGGAAATTTCCCGTCAGTGGCCTGGTCACCGCGTCCCTGGTCGCGGCAGTGATATTTGGTGGCGCAGCGCTAGCCGCCGCCCAGTCTGATTCAACCACTTCGGGTGCCCACACCCGCTACCAGCAAGGAACAACTCCCTCGACGCCTCCGGCTGTCACATTTACGACGCTGGTGAATTTCGATGGAACGAATGGGACCAACGGCGCTGACCTCATCCAGGGCCCAGATGGAAATCTTTATGGGACTTCGGGCGGCGGAGCAAATGGCTCCGGATTACTGTTCAAAATGACTCCAGCCGGAAGGCTGACCCCTGTTTACAACTTTTGCTCAGAAACTGAGTGCGCCGACGGCAACGGCCCTGGTGACCTTGCGCTGGGTACGGACGGGAACTTCCACGGCGGAACGGACTTCGGCGGGGCCTTTGGCTATGGCACATTATTCAAGATCACGGAAAAAGGCACCCTGACTACGTTGTACAACTTCGACGGCGCGGACGGCCGCTCGTTCAAGTACCTGGTCCAGGCAAGCGGCGGCAACTTTTACGGGACCACGACTAATGGTGGCAACGTCACCCAGTGTGACGGCAACGGTTGCGGGACTGTCTTCAAAATCACTCCCAATGGAACGCTAACCACACTCTACGACTTTTGCGGCCAAGCTGGCTGCCCTGATGGTGCCATACTCTTCGATTCCCTGGTCCAGGGCCCCAACGGGGAGTATTACGGGGCAACATGGGGAGGAGGGCCCGCTAACGGTGGCACGCTCTTCTCGATCACGCCAGAGGGGACGCTGGCGACCCTTTACAGCTTTTGCGTCGTGAATTATCCCTTCTGCGGTGACGGCAGCAATCCTATCACGCTCGTGTTGGGCGGGGACGGAAACTTCTACGGGGCAACAGCCAACGGTGGGCGCAGCGCGGGAACGGTCTTCAAAATCACTCCAGGCGGGACGCTGACCACGATTTACAGCTTTTGCACCCTAGTTGGGTGCACGGACGGCTCCACCCCTCGCGACGGAATGATCCTGGGCAGCGACGGGAACTTTTACGGGACAACCTACTATGGCGGGGCCAATGACGAAGGTACAGTCTATCAGATCACACCAACTGGTGTGCTAACCCCTCTGCACAGCTTCGATGGCACGGATGGGAACTATCCCATCAGCTTGCTGTTTCAAGCGACCAACGGCACTTTCTACGGGACAACTAACTCCGGCGGCTCGAGCGACGATGGTACCATCTTCAGCTTGGCCATAGGCCTGAACCCTTTCGTGGAAACCGCGCCCATTTCCGGCACAGTGGGGACGAAGGTCATTATTCTGGGAAATAAGTTGAAGGGTACGACAAACGTGACGTTCAACGGCACCGCGGCGACCTTCAAAGTCGTCCATGGCACAGAAATCACGACAATCGTCCCTAGCGGCGCCACTACCGGCCCGGTCCAGGTCACGACGCCGAGTCGCACGCTGACCAGCAACGTGAACTTCCTGGTGACGCAATAGAGCGGGCGTTGTGACGGTCCCATGATCACAGATCAAAAGGCACCATTCAGGAGGGCAACGTGGGCTCAAGAGACCTCTGGCGCGGGGTTCTGATCGTAGCTTTAAGTGTAGTTCTGATCACACCCGCGCGGGCAGATAAACTGCAGACGGCGGGCGAGGAGATCGTGATCGGAATCGTAGCGGTGTCTGCGGCCCTGGTGGTCGCGACGGTTCTGATCATTCACTATTCCAAAAAGCGGACAATCACTGGATGTGTCAGCTCTGGAGAGACCGGGATGACCGTCACCGACGAAAAGGACAAGCAAATTTACGCGCTGTCTGGCAACACGGTGGGCATTAAGCCGGGTGATCGGATGAAGCTGCAGGGCAAGAAAGTCAAGCCAAAGAGTCCCGACAAGACGCTGGCCTGGGAAACAAGAGAGGTGAACCGAGACTTCGGGCTCTGTCAGCCCCAGGCGGCTTCAATCCGTGAGGAGAAAAATCAATGAAGAACTGCAAGTCCATGCTGTGCGTACTCGGGTTCGCGCTGGCGTGCTCGGTCCATGCTAGGGCAGGCGATGAGCCGAAATTAACCTTCAAGTTCACCAAAGCCAACATACCCGGAGCGTTGCAGACCTACACTTATGGAGTCAACAACGCAGGTGTGATGGTGGGCTCATACCGAGATAAGAGCTCGGGGCACGGGTATATTCTCAATGGCAAGAAGCTGACCAAACTGGACGACCCGAAAGGTCAACCAGGCAGCACCATCGGGCGGGTGGCCCGGACTATCGCGTTCAATTTACTCTTAAGGGTGCCCCGTCCAAGCTTGCTTGGGCGGGGTTTTTCGTCGAGATGAACGCATCGATGGTGGGTCGGGACAGGTAGCCCAGGCTCTCATTGACGGTATGAAGCAACGCGGGTGTCCCACCCTTTTCCGCGTTTTTTTGCGGAAAGCGTGAGCGGCAAGACTCTCAGTCTCGGAACGCTGCTTCCTCGGTCGTCAGCGAAATCGCGGTCGCCCACCTCGCCCCGCTCCGACCTTTCGGCTCCGCAGCCCGTTTTATCATTGACCCCGAGTTCCAGATCGGATAACCTACCACAATATATATTATCGTAAAGATAATATTCGATCTTTGACAACCTGACCCAGGCGACGGCGCGGCCTCCGAACCCTGATTCAAAATCCCTGCCCCGTTCCAAAATGGGACGTCGCGCCCGCCGTAACTCCAATGTTATCTGGATTTTGCGCGTAACTCCTTTAAACTCAAAGATCTAGCAGGTAGTCGTAAAATAACCCTTGTCTTTTCAAGGTTTTGCAAAATAAAAGGGGGGAGGGGGGTACCAGTACTAACCAGTAAACTTCCCAGTTTGGGAGGGGGACGGGAGCCCTTGCGCGGCGTGAATCGAGACAGCGGTTCTGGCGGCACGGCTTAAAGCCATCCCCTCCCACGAACCTCGCGGAGCTTTGCGAGTGCCCCAAGTCTGGGTTCGGAGCCAACTCGAAGACGAGCAGTGGTGCAGTTTGAATTTCGACAGGGTAGCATCCAGCGTCGGGCTGTGGGAAACTATATACATGTCAGAGAAACGAACAAAAACGGATAAAGCACAGCGAGAGGCTGACCAACTCGAAAAGAAGTCGTCCCATCGTCCACCACAGAATCAGGGGAAAAAAGCACGCGAGGACTTCAGTCAATCTGCCGTGCGGATCGTGGAAGAGGCTACTAAGGGAAAATAGTAGGGAGATACAGTCTTAGCTGCACGGGGCTTTTGCCGTACATCTCTGCCATCTTGTCCCTTAGCTCCCGCATATTATGGCTCAAATTGCACCACTACCCCGAAGACGGGTAGTGGGCTGTTTTGAAGATCATCGCGGTAGGCTGTCGTAAAATTCCTTCTTCCTGCGACGTAGTTCTTCGCTGCTTATCGGAAGCTTCTTTTTCAGTTCGGCTGGCCACTCGAAAAACACCCAAGTCCAAGCGACGGTAAAGATAGCCGACACTGCGATGTAAATGAGAATCAGGAAAACCAGCGACAATGTTGGGACGAACTTCCAAATCATTGCCGTAGGTATGATCCCGCTCGCCATGCCATACAGCCATGACGCAGCACGTATTACGCTATGCTGCCACTTAGGTTCTGTAGGTCCAGTCACGCGGCAACCTCGATGGTCTTGCGTTCCAATAATCCCACCAATTCCTCTAAATTCCAAACGTGATCCGTGAGCCTAGCCTCCATCGCGGGTGTGACCCTCAGCGTTTGGTGAACCCGGCAGAAATTGTAATACGCATGGTAGATCGCAACCATGTGGCAGTGATTCTCGAATTTCTTCGAGAAGGCATTTGTAAGCCGAGTGAAGCGCCGAAGCCCCATACGGATGTTGAGATTCTGCCGCTCAATATAGCTGGTAGAGATGTGCTGCCGATCAGGATTACCGCTAAGGATGCCCGTGCGAATGCCGATGCACTGCGCGGGGCTATAGCGGGTGTCGGGGCTGTCTGGGGGCGCACCGTACAGCTTTATTAGCATCGCGTAATCCACGTCCATTCCGAAAGCACCTTCGACGGCTTCCGCGTAGACGCGGAGACCATCACTTGTGATCTGAATGCGCGTGGCCACACGCGATGCTAAGTCCTCCATGAACTGACAAGCAAAATCGGCGTCCCTTCCGCCACACAGATAGGACAGAATCAGCTTGGAATCCGCATCAATGGCGGTCCACGTCCACACGTCCCCGGCTCCTGTACCCTTCTTTTCTTCCGGTACATTCTTCGCCTTCGCATAACAAAAACTCCAAACTTCGTCGCACTGCACGCGCCGCACTCTTACGCTACGAACCGCCGCATTATGAAAGGCAGCACACGTCGAGCCCACATCGCGGATCAGCTTAAGAACGGCATCCTTGCAGGCTCCAGTTAGCCTGCAAGTCGCTCGGATGCTGTTCCCTTCTACCAAAGCGTTTACGATTTGCGCTCGCTTCTCAATAGGTAAGCGGTTCATAATGCTTAAATTATATGCTTGAGCGAGTATGCAGTCAAGGAAATAATGCTACAGGTATAAAATAATTGCCGATTTTATACCTTTTCCCTTGCAAATGGCGTGAGCAGTCATTATATTTGATGACAATCAGAGATGATGGAGGTAAAAATGGCGAATGAAGAAGCTGTAATTGGTGAAGTTATTGAAGCTGGTGAGGCCGAGCAGGCCCCAGATGGGGGCGATGTACGTGGACGGTCAACAATTGATTTTCCCTATCTCGACCTAGACGCTGGCGTTGAAACCGCGAAGGGCGTACACCAGGTTGGCGGTTCGAGTTGTGGATGGGCTCAGCTTGCGGCGCACCTGAATCAGGCCGCTACCGGTGGCGGATTCCGTATGAGGGTGATGACCGCGAAAACGTTCGGTCTCCTTACGTATGGGCAGGGAATCGTCACGCTAACCGATCTTGGTCAGCGTCTTAATGATCCCCAGCAAGAGAAAGCCGCCAAGGCCGATGCGTTCCTGAAGGTCGAGCTTTATAACAAAATCTACGAACACTACAAAAACACAACTCTTCCACCACCAGACGCCCTTGAGAGTGAAATCGTTAAAATGGGCGTTGCGCCTAAGCAGAAGGGAAAGGCGCGTCAGGCTTTCCAACGTTCTGCAACTTCGGCAGGATATTTTTGGTCTGGATCGAATCGACTTGTGCGGCCAGCACTTAAGGCTAGCGCAGCACCAGCTACGCCAGCAGTCGAACCGGAAGATGACGAGAAGAAAAAGAACAAGGAAAACGACGACGACAAACCACGGCGGCATTTCCTAATTGAAGGCTTATTGAATGAACTCCCAGAGCCGCAGACGGAGTGGACAACCGAAGATCGCAAGAAGTGGCTGGAAATGGCGTCCGCCATCTTCAACGTGATCTACAAGGATTCCGACGACAGTCGAGGATCGCTGAAGGTTGTGGTCGAGAAGAATTCTGCTAAATAAGAACGCCCGATTGCAGAACGTGCGTTAGGAAGGAACACGGTGATGCAACTGAAAATAATACCGACTAGCCCTTTGTATCTTGCCTACCGTGCAATGGGCTGTAATGACAAACCCCAAGTCAGCTAACCTTCGCGGGGCGATCTGACTTGGGGCAGGTAGGCCCGTTCTCTACGGGCTGTTGCGACTACAGCTTATAACTTTTCACTTCTGCCCCAGCGTGCTTTCGCGGCACGCTGGGCTATCTCTGTTCGTTCTTGTGGAGTCAACTTCGCGGCCCTCGCTCTGCCGCCTTTCATGCCGCCTAGTTTGCCTAGCGCCACTGCCGCCGGATTCTTCTTGTGCGGCGGGAATTGCACGATCGTCCGCTTAGACTTCAACGGCTCACCAATCGCCTGTTCAACTACTCGGAGCGCGTTCTGCGCTACGTCGCTCGTGCTTGAGCGTCTAGGCATAGTGGAATTATGACACATACAGAGGCATTTCCGCTCTAGAATAATTGAAAGTCCTAATCTAAGGGCCTTGGAGGTGACGCCATGCGGAAGCTAATCGCTTCCCTTATTGGTAGAGGTTGTAAGGGGACGAAAAATTGTGGCGTTACTTCTCTGCCTATTCATCTTGCGACTCAGCGATGTCTTTAAACAGGGGATGAACCTAGAGATTTTCTTTGGGCTCACCCCCTTTCCCTAAGAATTCAAAACAGCCCACTACCCGAAGACGCACCAGGTCGCGAACGGGCGGGAATTAGGGTACACTCTTAACCGCCTTGATTGGTATTAACTTCTAAATCGGAGGAAGCAGTATGGACAGGCGCACAATCACTCGGATTCTGATTTCGGGGGCGTTTCTTGTATTGGTCATGATCGGGGCGGAGGTTGCGGCACAGACGATGCCTCGTCCTTCGACCGGCGGCATGACCCCGCAAACTCAAACCAAGGGCGGGAATCATTCCGCCATTGAAAGTAACCCGGCTTGCCAGAGAATCATCGGGGAATGCAGGCGGCTGGGATTCATTCCGGGGCAATGGAAAAAAGATAACGGTCTCTGGAAAGACTGCTTTGACCCGGTGGTGAAGGGCGGGGGTACTCCCACCCGGGATGGAAAGCCGGTCAGCGTTCCGGTCAGCCCGGCCGACGTGCAGGCCTGCCGCGCGGCTGAAGGCCATCACAAGCAAGGGTACTGAGGGACGGGCTCATCCCTTTGCAGGAGATTTGTCCGGTCTTTCTGGGGCACGGACGGGCGAGTCGCCCGCCACCACACAAGCTTTTGTACTATTTTCCCGCTGGTTTCGCTGCGGCGCTGGCCAGCTTGGGATGGCGATCGGTTGACTGGTAGTGGGCAATTCCGCTGTAGAGGGCTTCGGCAATCTGTTGGCGGTAGGTGGAGCTCTGCAGGTTGTTCTCGTCGGTGGGGCTGCTGACGAACGAAACTTCGGCGAGGATCGCGGGCATCGACGTTCCGGTTAGCACAACATAATGAGCTTCTTTGACGCCGCGATTGCGCAGGCCGGGATTCTTCGCGGCCAGCATGGCGTACAACGATCGCTGCACGCTGGCGGCGATCCGGCGCGATTCGTGCACCTTTTCGCGAATATCGACATTCGTCCAATTGATGGTTTTCAGTCCGGCGGCTGCCGCGTCGTCCGCGTCTTCGGTTCTCGCCTTCACCGAGGCGTAGGTGTTGGTGTAATACGTTTCCACGCCGCGAGCTGAGGGATAATCGCTGTAGTTGGCGTGGACCGAAACGAAGAGGTTGGCTTGCGCCAGGTTGGCAATTTCTGCGCGCTTTTCGAGCGCGAGATAGCTGTCATCTTTGCGGGTGTAGATAACGTCGGCGCCTAGGCGGCTTTCGAGCAGGTGGCCCAGGCGTTGCACGATATCGAGCACCAGATCTTTTTCGAGCAGGCCTTGCCGCCCGACCCCGCCCAGATCCCAACCGCCGTGTCCGGCATCGAGCACGATGCGAAGCTTGGGGGCGTTGATGGGCATAAGGGTTTGCCCGAAGTCTAATAGTTTTGATGGCGCCGGGGAGCGCTGCTCGTTTTGCTGCGCGGGCAATGATTTCTGCACAGTCGGCTTCAGCGTGCTGAAATCGAGCGCGATCGGGTTAAGCGAAATCTGGTTCGACTGATTCGGCTTCGCCGCGGGCTGATCCGCCGGATGCAGGTTGGTTGCGACGGCAGCCTGGTCGGAGGACGCGGGAGAGAAGAGATCGATCTTCGCCCGGGGTTGGGGCTTGGTTCCGGTTTTGCGCACCTCGACCACCAGGCGGTAGGGATTGGGCTGCAAGCTGACGGAGAAATCCGACGCGCCGTTGGTTTCCAGCACTACGCGGGTTACTCCGGCCATGGGCTGAGCCACGCGGACACGCTGCAGCTGCGCATCGTTTACCGGAATCGTGCGGGCGGAAAGGCCCGCTGCCAGCGTGGTGTCATGCAGGTCGAAATAAATTCGTTCTGGATTCGGCAGGCGATGGGCTTCGTACTGGACCTGGTCCTGCATGTCAATTACAACCGTGCTGGAATCCGCCGAGGACCAATGCCGAATGCCGGTGACTTGCGGCAGCACGCCGGCTTCTTCCGCAGTCGCGGGGGATGGTTCGCTCTCCTCCTCTGTTTCTGTTACTGCAGGTGTTTCTGTTACTGCAGGCTGTGCGGGGGTAATGGCAATTGCTGCGGTCGCTGGCGGCTCGGCTTGCGGAGGCGTGACGGATGCAGCCGAGCGAGCGCTGGCGGAGTTCAGGTTGCTGGCTTGGGCTG
>Ga0116217_10006143_pt1 | contig 10468 bp, 8 predicted proteins | sample Sb_taG_6_FD_89697 | JGI IMG/M metagenome (GOLD analysis project Ga0116217, IMG submission 89697) | Peat soil microbial communities from Weissenstadt, Germany - Sb_50d_4_PS metaG | ecosystem: Environmental > Terrestrial > Soil > Wetlands > Peat | place: Germany: Weissenstadt | collected 2010-09-21 | reverse complement strand
CGCCGCGCCCGCATTGCGGGCCGCCGCCGGTCCATGGTTCTCAGGCAGAACGACATATTCGACATAGTCGCGGTGGCGCTCGATGACCGCGGCATAACGCTCGTCATGCGCGCCGTCATTGGCGACGATGCATTGGCGATCGGGCGGCACGGTGAGCTGCTTCCGCATGCTGTTGAGCAGGCGGTCGAGATTGTCCGGACGGCCATGGGTCGGGATGACGACGCTGAGGCCGATACCTCTGCGGCCCGCGTTCGTGCTTCTGCTCGGGGGCTGCGGGGCGGGGCGCGACGACGCCGGACGGGCCGCCGCCGCGGCATGGCGGTCCAATAGCTCGAGCAGCCGGTCGAGGACGGCGTCGGGCTGAATCGCGAGACGCTCCGAATGCTCGCGCGCTGCGGCCGAAAGCGCTGCATATTCGGCTTCCTCGTCCCAGATCCGGGACAGTGCCTGCGTCCAGGCGGCGATGTCGGCATGCGGGTCTAGCAGGATGCCGCCGCGCCCGACCGTTTCGGGCAATCCCCCGAGCATGCTTCCCAGCACGGGGATACCGCTCGCCTGCGCCTCGACCACGGCCCGGGGCCATTCTTCTTCCTGGCGGCTAGGTGCTAACAGGAGTTTGGCTTCGCGGTACGCCTCGCGCATCCCCCCCAGAGGCCGCGGCTGCAGCAGGACGTTCGGCAATTTCCGCGTTTCCTCCACAAGCCAATAGTGCTCTTCGGCGGCGATCGGGCGATCTGCGACGAACGCAAAGACGATATACGGTCGGGCGGCGGCAAGTGCTAACGCCAGATCGAGGCCATTGGCCGGAACAGGATCGACGAAGATTATTTTGCGTCGCGTCGTCGCGCTCCGGTAGAGCTCGGGACGGACGAAGGGCGGAATGACCTCTATCGCCCGCCCGAAGACGCGTTCGTACCGGCCTGCCGTGAAATACGTGCTTGCGATCTGGGCGAGCAAAGGGTGCGCGAGATCGAGTTCGGCCGCCCGTCCGCCATGCTGCGAGAGCTGATGGAGCGCCACATCCTGGTGATAGATGACGGTGGGCAGCCCGACCGCGAGGCAGGCCCGCGCGATAGCGAAGCGGTGACCATGTTGAAAGATGACCACCGTCGGGCGGAATAGCGCCGCCACTTCAGCGATCGACTCCGTGGGCCGGCGCCGCCCGAAGACCGGATAGCCCAGGCGCTCGTGCGCGGCATACTCAGCCGAGACGCCGCCGGTTCCGGGCTTGAGCGCCTCATCGGGAGCATCCGGCGCTAGCGCTACCAGCGCCGCGACGGTGACGCCGCGGGCTTGCAGCGCCGCGATGAAATCGTCGGCCACCTGCTGCGGACCCCATGCGCTGTCGGCAGGAAATTCGCCGCCCCTTGGCGTCGGCAGCCAGAGATGGTCGAAGACCGAGAGCACCCGCATCGCGTCGCTCACTCCCTGAGGTCCGGTCAGCGATATTGGGATTCCACGGACCGGTCAATCGCGATCAAGCCTGCATCGCCCTAGAGTCCCGGCCGCCCGCGAAGATGGCGCCGGACGATGCCAGGACCATGGAAATCAAGACGCCAGTGGCAGATTGACTTCTCACCCCATCATCTTGAGGCACGCCTCAGTCACGACGCCGAGCCTGTCCCGGTCGGTACGGACGGCAAGGAACTCCCCGATCCGGGTCGCGTTCCTCGCAAGCTTATCGTCACGCAGCACCCGCTCGAGTTCCGCCGCGATGAGGGATTTCGGCGCGCGGCTCCAGACCCACCGGCCGACGTTGAGGCTGGCGAGCGCGGAGGCCGTCAGCTCCGCCTCGAGATGAAGCGGAAAGCAGAGCTGCGGCCGGCCCGCCGACAATGCGGCATGTGTTATAGCGGACCCGGCCTGGGAGAGCACGGCCGAGACGTGCGGCAGGAGCGTGTCGAGCGGCGGCGGCCGATCATGCACCATCACACCGCGTGCCGAAAGCAGCCGGCGAAAGACGCCCGCCTCACCGCGCAAATAGACCTCGGAGGGAGTTTTGAGCTCGACCAGGCACTCGACAATCGTGGGGAGCGAGGGGTTCTCGTCGCCAAGATAGGCAAAGATCCGTTGGCTCTCCGGCAGCGGAGCGAGGCTGGGCAGCGGCTCGAGCGGGCCCAGCACCGGCTCCCGGCGAACGACACGATAAGGATCGAGCTCGGGAAAGGCGGCCACCACGCGGAGCGGTGCGTCGAAGAGGCCGGGCAGGCTCGGCGGCAAAGGCCGTTTGCGGTGGGCCTGAACCGACTGCACGGCTTCCAACAGCCGCCATTCGGCCACGAGCGGCGGCTGCTCGCGCGCAAACGGCGGGAAGCGCGCGTCATGCACCGGCGGCACCGCAAAGCCGGTTCCGAAGACGACCGTCGGGATGACCCCATAAGCCGCAAGGCAGAGCGTCGGGCTGTGATCGGCGATGACGAGGTCGGGTGCTGCGAATCCGAGCAGCCGGTCCCATGCCTCCACCATGGCGGCGAGACCCTCGGCGCCGGCAAAACCGTGCAGCGCCAGGATGTCCGCATAGCTCGAAATCCGGCCGGCGCGGCCACCGAGATGCGCCGAGCCCGGCCAGATCGGTGCTTGCAATATCGGAAAATTCTCGTCCGCGAGCAGCGGCCGCGGACCGACCACGTCGCGCAACGCCAGGACCGCATGGTGACCGTGGCGGCGGAACTCCCGCGCGAGCCGAAGCAGCGGCCCCACATGCCCGAAATTGGTGCCGAGCTCCGCGGCCAACAACACGGATTTAGCGGGCATCGGGCATCGTCAGCGTGGGGCCTAATAAATTGAAACATAAGGCGGTTTTGCTGCGCACCGGGGTTACGGCAAAGGGCGGAGACTGAGTACCGGCGCCGTGGCTGCTCCTATCGCATGCCGCGCGGAGCCATCGCCCTCATTTCGTTCCGTAGGCGGTGTTCGTGGGCGGAGTCAGATCCAGGAAATCCTGACCCGTGACGTTGGGCGGATCGTCCTCGCGATGCCGCCGAATGAGGGTCTTGTCCGCGCCGAAATAGTAACGGAAGCCGATGACGCCGTATTTGGCGCCCCCTCCGGACACGGCTGCCTCGGCAAAGGCGCTCAACCCCGGCAGGGCATGGATGCCGAACATATATTCGACCCCGAAATGCGCCAAGGTTTCCCGCGTGTTTACCTCGGGGCCCGCGGTCAGTTCGAGATTGTCGATAGGGTAGAAGGAGAGGTCGACTCGTCCGAACCCGCCATGCTTCGCCGCATTGTCCTCGTAGCCGGCCCGGCCGCTGACGGTGAACTGGCCGAGATAGGCCTCGGCTTCCGGACCCACCCGGGTGAGTTTGGCACCGCCGCGACTGATATGGTCCGCAAAGCCGCCGACGAGCCCGGTCGTAGGGTCGCGCCAAAACAGCTGTCCGCCGACGCCCCAAACAAAGTGGTCGCGTGCGTCGCCGGCCAGCCCATCGATCTGCCCGCCGAAATCATTGCCGAGCGGCAGGGTGACGCTTCCCGTCCCCGCGCCGAGCGCGCCTGCATTGTCACCGCCCTCGATCGACAATTTGGCGTTAGGCTCGGACACGGCCTGCGCATGTGCGGCATCCGACAGGCCGAACCACGCGGCGAAGCCGCCGGCGATCGCACCGAGACGAAGGGCGGCGACCGGCGCGCGGGCCGGGACATGGACCGAGATCGACGCATCATCGATCGCGACGACCGGAAATGGCGGCGGCGGCGTGCCGAGCCTGACCGCGACCTCGAAGGCGTCCGGCTCCTCATCGAGCCAGCTTTCCATCACCGCTATCGTCCGCGCTGCGAGGCTGGCCCGAATCTCGGCGTCGGTCGAGCCGTGCGCGGTGGTCTTCTTCGGCCGCAGCACGAGGTAGAGGGTCCGGCTGCGGGGCTCTAGATAGGCCCCCCTGATGACCTCGCCGAGGCGGCGTCTCAACCGCGTAACGCAGCCTATCAGCGCCCGCGTGCGCGCAATGCTCAAGGTTGGGTCGTAAACCGTCGTGTCGTGCGGCAAGGCGCGCAAGACCGCCTCGAGAGTGTGCGCGCGTGCGAGGCGCCGATAATCGAGCAACCGGACCCGGCAACGTGCTGCGATCCCGGCGCGCCCAAGCGCACGCTCGGCCTCCTGCAGCAACCGCCGTCGCCGGACGGAATGTGGAACATGAAGCGTGAGGCGGGGGGGCGCCCCCTTGTCCAACCCTGCAAGAAAAACAGGCCCGGATAGCGCCTCGACAACGGCCCTGAACGCGGACGCGTCCGCAAACTCCACCAGGTAGCCCCCCCTTGTACGAACCCGAAATAGATTGGCCTCGATCACCCCTACGTGTCCATATTGTCGCTTTTTCCTTCGTATTTCAATCGCGGCCCTCGATTTAATCGGTGAGCGCGCCGGAGGTCGAACCCGCGCGCGAGCCGGCGATAGGCGATGGCGCGAACGCGGCAGCGTGCGGCAATGCCGGCGCGGGCGAATGCCGCCTCGGCCTCGGCGGCAAGCACGCTCCGCTTGTGCTCGGGCGCCACATGGAGCGTGACTCGCGCCCGCGTCCCCCCGTCGATGCCAGCAAGGAAAATCGGCCGTGACATGCGCGCGAGCACCTCGCTCGCCGCAAGCGGCCGGCGGAGCTCCGCCATCGCCCCTCTCTGTCCCATCCCCAGTCTTGCCTCGGAGGCGCGAAGCTCGCGCCGCGCCGAGACGTTCTAAAGAATGCATGCAAAGAGGCGCTTCCGCAAGTTGAGATTGCCGGGATCGCCGAGCCGAGATTGCCGAGATTGCCGGGGAGGAGCCGTCCGGGCCCGGTGCTGCAGGGCGGGCGCGGGCCGCGCTCTGAGGAGGCCGCCCCTGATCCAAGCCGGGTGGGCTGTGCGTGGCCGCAGCTTCTGCTATGCTTCTGCTCCCTCTGCGCGCCTTTTCGGCAGCTGTCGAGCCGCAGGGGCCCTTGCGAGAGAGAGGCGATGAGCGACGGTTGCGGCGGCGAGAGGGTGAGCGATGCGATGGCTTAGCGGCGCGCTCCTGTTCCTCGGTCTGCTCGCATCCTCCGGATGCGGCTTCCATCCGATTTACGCCGAATCTTCGGGTGCGACCCCGGTCGGCACCCAGATGGCCCAGGTGAAGGTGGATCCGATCGACTACTCGGCGCTGCAGGCGTCGAAACTCTTCCGCTTGGGACAGGAGCTCCACAACGCGCTGCTCGCCCGCATCAATCCCGACGGCAGCCCGGGGAAGGCGACTTATGCGATCAGGGTGACGCTGAGCGAGGCCGAGTCCGACACAGCGGTCGATCCCTCGGGACTGTCGCAACGCGCGAGCATCGTGGAGACGGCGAGCTTTAAGCTCGTCTCGCTGGCCGACGGCAAGCAGGTGATGACAGGCACGAGCACAGGGGTGAACAGCTTCGGCAACGTCTCGAACGCCTTCGCGACCGTGGAAGGACGCGAGGACGCGCGCAGGCGCGCGATTGGCTTTCTCGCCGGCGATATCGCTGCGCGCGTAGCGCTTTATTTTCGCCAGCAGCCGGCCGAAGCGAAGAAGTAGCCGAGCGAGCCTCGCCGGCCGCCTTAAGCAGGTTTAGCAGCGACCGGAGCGGCGCTCTGTGCAGAGCGCGGCCATTTGCGCCGTGGGCTGCTTGAGCGCTCCCTTCGGCGTGTCGGCAGGGGCCTCGGCCCCGTATCGCGCGGACAAGATTGTATCTAATCGATGGAGCGCTCAGAGCGCGCACGACCGCGTCGCCGAGGCCGGCCAGGGGAATTCGTAACCTTGTTTTATTTTTTTGCGGCTACGCTTCCAGCCTATGGCGCGACAGGATTCCCCCACTTGCTTCGTTACGCCGGCCAAGATGGCGGCCGGCCGCAAGACGGCACAAGGGAAGCCCGCCGCGTCCGGCGCTGCGCGCGGGTATAAGCTGGTGAGCAAAATACCGATTTCGCAGCTCGTGATGCGCCAGCAGCCAAGCGCCAAAGCGCGAGAGGTAGGGCCAGCGCGCTCGGCCGAGACGACGGCATGCGCGCCCGCGGGCCGCCGGCCGGCCGCGGGTGGAGCGGCGCTCAAGAGAAGGCCGGCCACCAGGCATCCGGGTGCCTTGCTGCGCGATGACGTAGTACCCGCCTTTGGCCGCTCCCCGGCCCAGATTGCGCGCCTGCTCGGCGTGTCACCGGGGCGCCTCGCAGCACTCCTCGACGAGCGGACCGCGCTGACGGCGGAAATGGCGTTACGCCTCGGCAAGCTGTGCGGCAACGGGCCGGAGCCGTGGCTCGAGCTGCAAGCCCAATACGACCTCGCGCGGCTCAGCAAGGCTAAGCGTGCGGCAATCGCCGCCATCCCCACGCTGGCGGCGGTGTAGGCCGGTGCTGCCGAGGCGGAGAGCCGAGGGCTCGGCTTGGCCGCGAGCGGCGCCTTGAGCGCCTTACCTCACGCGCCGGCCCCACGTCAGTTCGATGACAAGCCCCAATACGAGCAGGCACAGCACGAGCGGCAGCCTGAACAGCGTCGCCAAGACCCGGCTCGACCCGCTCCACGTGAGGTCCGGCACCTCGACGCCGATACGGCTCAATCCGCCCCCAACGGAAAAATCCGGCCAATGGCCGGTCGTCTGCCAAGTCACGATCTGATAGACGAGCGTACCCACGGCGAGCAGGACACACGCCACGGAGAGGATCCTATACATAAGCAGGCAGGCTCCTTCGCCTGGGGCCGGGGTGCGCGCGGCGTGGCGAAGCCGCCCGGCGCAGCTTTTTATCATATCGCCCCGGATGGGCGGTGCGAAACCGCGATTATGGCGCTCGGCTCGATCTTCGATGCGGGAGGCGATGGTCGTTTCCTCCGGCACCCCTGGCATGCTCGCCACCTCGAGCTCAAGCCCCTCGAGCGGGAGCCAAGGACGCAGCACGGCGAGGATCGGCTCGCGATTGCGCGCGACGGCGGGTGCGAAGAGCCGCCGGCCAGGGGTGGAGGGGGGTGCCATCAATGCAACACTGCCTTTTTCCGCTCTCCCGAGGCCGAAAACAGCCCGAATCATGCCCATCAGCAGGACCAGCAGCGCTGCGAGCGCCGCGGCGGCGGCCGAGGCGCCGTCTTTGACCTGGATCAAAGCGCGACCGGTATCATGCGGTTAATACCAGCCTAAATACCCCCAAGGCCTAGGAAATAGTGAGCTTAGACATGCTTCATGCGGACGGTGGCAGCGCTGGGTTCGAGATCATAGCCCGTGAGGACTTCTCGGACGTGACTTATCTGTTGGAGATTCGCCATCCTTTGATGGCAAAAGCCGCCAAACCCGGGCAGTTCGTCATTGTCATGTCGCATGAGCACGGCGAACGCATACCGCTCACCATCGCGGACTTCGACCGCGAAAAGGGAACGGTCACCCTGGTCATTCAGGCGGTCGGCAAGACGACCCGGGAGATGCAGCAGAATTGCAAAGTCGGAAGCACGCTTTACGCGCTTGTTGGGCCCATGGGCCTGCCAAGCGTTACGGGCAGCGCAAAGAAGGTCGTGTGCGTCGGCGGGGGGCTCGGCGTGGCCCCGATCTTTCCTCAGGCGCGCGGCTTCAAGGAGAGCGGTGCGCACGTGATCGGCATCCTCGGCTTCCGCACGAAGAAGCTGATCTTCTGGCAGGAGAAATTCGCGGCCTGCTGCGATGAGTTAATCCTGTGCACGGACGACGGCTCGGCGGGGATCAAGGGCTTCGTCAGCGACGGGCTAAAGCTCGCCATTGAGAAGCACCGCGACATCGACGAGGTGATTGCCATCGGCCCGCCCGTCATGATGAAGGCGTGCGTCGAAGTGACGCGTCCCCACGCGATCAAGACCTTCGTGAGCCTCAATCCCATCATGGTCGATGGAACGGGGATGTGCGGCGGCTGCCGAGTCAGGGTGGGCGACCAGGTGAAGTTCGCCTGCGTCGACGGTCCCGACTTCGACGGCCACAAGGTCGATTTCGACGATCTGGTGATGCGCCTCAAGCGCTATGCCGAGGAGGAGAAGGCGGCCATGGAGCGCTGGTCCGAGGCCTGCCGCATGAGGAGCGTGGTCGATCCGGCCTCGCTCGCCACGCTGGCCTCGCTGGCCGCGCGGCCGCCGGAGCCGAGCGCGCGGCGTTGAGCGGGGGCGCTCTCTTGGATTGTCGAGCTTACGTCAAAACCTGACTGGTGAACGGCGATGGCGAAAAAAAAGACGATACGGACCATTCCGCAGAAACGGACTCCCGTCCGCGAACGGGATGCGCGGGAGCGGGTGACGAATTTTGCCGAGGTGAATTGCGGCTACGGCCAAGCGGAGGCGCTCAACGAGGCCGAGCGTTGTCTCTTATGTCCGGACCCGGTCTGCGTCGCGGGCTGTCCGGTCAACATCGACATCCCCGGCTTCATTCAAAAGATCGCGTCCAAGGATTACCGCGGGGCCTACGAGACGATAACCCGGACCAATCTTCTGCCGGCCGTTTGCGGCCGGGTCTGCCCGCAGGAAACCCAGTGCGAAGGCGTCTGCGTCGTGGGCGAGACGCTGGAACCGGTTGCCATCGGCCGGCTCGAGCGCTACTTGGGCGATCTCGCCATCGCCGAGCGTTGGACCAGCGTTCCTTATATCGAGCCCAACGGCTTCAGAATCGGAATCGTGGGCTCCGGGCCCGCGGGGGCTGCGTGCGCGGCCGATATGGCCAAGGCGGGGTGCGAGGTCACGGTATACGAAGCTTTCCATCAGCCGGGCGGCGTGTTGCGCTACGGCATCCCCGATTTCCGTCTTCCCAACGAAGTGATCGACGCCGAAATCGGGAACCTGCGCAAGATCGGCGTCAAGTTCGAGTGCAACACGCTGGTCGGACGCCTGTTCACGATCGAGCAAATGATCGGCGAGCTGGGTTTCGACGCCGTGTTCATCGGCACCGGCGCGGGCTACCCATCGATGCTCGGGATTCCCGGCGACTCTCTCAACGGCGTGCTCTCGGCCAACGAGCTCCTGACGCGCTGCAACCTGATGCGCGCGAAGGAGTTCCCGAACTACGACACGCCCCTACCCCTCGGCCGCCGCGTCGCCGTGATCGGCGCCGGCAACACGGCGATGGACGCCATGAGGGTTTGCTTGAGGCTGGGTGCTGAGAAGGTTTTCTGCGTCTACCGCCGCAGCCGGACGGAATGTCCCGCGCGGGCGGAAGAAGTCCATCACGCGGAGGAGGAAGGCATCGAATTCCACTGGCTCAACGCTCCCGTCGAGATCCTCGCCGACGACAAGGGGCTCGTCCGCGCCATGCGTTGCATCCAAATGACGCTCGGCGAGCCCGACGAATCGGGTCGGCGGCGCCCCGTTCCGGTTCCTGGCAGCGAGCATGAGCTGGAGGTCGATCAGGTCGTGTTCGCAATCGGAACGAACGCGAACCCCATCATTGGCCAGACCTCGAAGCTTCGCCTCAATAAGCGGGGTTACATCGAGACGGACGAGAGCCTTGCGACCTCGATGGCGGGCGTGTTCGCCGGCGGCGATATCGTCACCGGGGCCGCGACCGTGATCGAGGCGATGGGTGCCGGCCGCAAGGCCGCGAGCAGCATGAAGGCGTATCTCGGACTCCGCGATTACGGCGAGGACGCTTCCGCCGCAGGAAAGGCCCCGGCCGGCATGCTCTTTGGCATCGATCTCAGGGAGCGCAATTTCGCGCGCATCCGCGTCGCTTAGGCTTGCGGGATCGGAACGACCGGCACGGCTCGAGGCAGAAACTCAAAAAGGCTCTGGCAAGACCATGAACGAGACCTCCCTATTGCAGCCCGCCCGCAACGCCGTCCCGCCGGCAAGGTTCTTAGCCGCCAAGAAGGCGGTCACCACCTTGAGCGAGCACATCGTCGAGGTGATCAGCGATTCCGGCGAGGGCGCGCAGAGATGCGGCCAGTCCCTCGGCGCCATCGCGGCACGGATGGGCAACGGCGTCTGGACGGTCGAGATCATCCCCGCCGAAATCCGGCCGCCGGCGCGGAGCGTCGCGGGTGCGAGCGGAAACCGCATTCGCCTGGGTTCCCGCCGCGTCACCAACGGGGGCAACGAGACGGACCTCGTGGTGGCCTTCAACGAGCAGGTTCTGCTCGGACGGGTGCAGGCCGGAGAGCTCAAGCCCGGCTGCATCGTTCTTCTCGAAAGCAAGTGGCGCGAGGATCCGGATGCGGCGATCGCGGCATCCTACGTGGCGATCCACGACCAGCTCGTGACGGCCGGGTACAAGGTGCACGAGATTCCGATGGAACGGGAGTGCCGGACCGTCGTCGCCGATGCGCGGCGCGGCAAGAACATGTTCGCGCTCGGCATGCTCTGCAGCCTCTACAGCCTGGATCTCCAGCTGGCGCGCGAGCAAATCGCGCTCACCTTCGGCAAGAAGGACGAGAGCGTGATCAAGTCGAACATCAAGCTCTTGGAAGCGGGCCACGATTGGGCGGAGCGGAACCTCGCCTCCTTCGCAAAGGTTATCGCTCCACCCTCGTACGCGCCGACGACCGTGCAGGGGTGGCCCAGCTTGGT
>Ga0116217_10006135_pt1 | contig 10473 bp, 3 predicted proteins | sample Sb_taG_6_FD_89697 | JGI IMG/M metagenome (GOLD analysis project Ga0116217, IMG submission 89697) | Peat soil microbial communities from Weissenstadt, Germany - Sb_50d_4_PS metaG | ecosystem: Environmental > Terrestrial > Soil > Wetlands > Peat | place: Germany: Weissenstadt | collected 2010-09-21 | reverse complement strand
CGCAGTACCGCGCCACGGTTTCCACTCTCGATAGAGGCGTGCAAAAGGGTGTTCTGCACTCCAATACCGTTTCGCGCTACAAGAGCCGCTTGAATGCGCGCCTCAAAGCACTGTCCACTGCCAAGCCGAAGTAATCAGGGCACCAGCAAAGTCGATAGACGGGAGCAGCCGGGATCAATTCCGGCTCTTCGTTTTTGCTCTCAGGAGTTCGTCGCCGCGTGCGCCATGGCGACGTGGTAGAAATCGTAGCCCTTCACCCTTGCGCCACGCAGGCGGTGCCCGCGAGCATTTGCATCGTAGAAGATAGTTAACGCGCGCAGAGTCGCCTCGATATCTGCATCCCTTAATAAAATTCGATCAAGTTATTGGGCAATATCGCTTGCCCGAACGATTTTGCACCGGACTGAAGATGCGCGGCTCCTCAGCTTTTGAGAACGCCCGTAGAGAGCTCTCGCGCATGTCCCGCAACGCCCAAAACGCGTCGAAGTTCCCGCCCATCCCGCAACCCTATTTCGCCCACAGCATCGTCTTTTCTCGCACCTCCGCGGGTTTGACCCGCCTTCTGCCGCCCGGTATACTCGGACTTGCGTCAAGCGGGAGTAGCTCAGTGGTAGAGCATCGCCTTGCCAAGGCGAGGGTCGCGAGTTCAAGTCTCGTCTCCCGCTCCATTCCGCAATGTGCCTTTGCAATCGATTCAGGCCGAATGCGGGATGGGACGATCCGCGACCGGTGACGCGGACAGCCCGAGGCGCGGTACCCAAGTGGTAAGGGAGAGGTCTGCAAAACCTTTATGCGCCGGTTCGATCCCGGCCCGCGCCTCCAATCTTCTCAACAACTTACACCTGAGGAAATAGCCTTCTGGCTGCCGTGTGGCTGCCAATAAGGAATTAAACCCCCATGATGCAGCCTGATACGCACCCTCCAACCTCACCGAACGACCGCCAAGACCACCGCTAAGGGTGGTCGCGGCCATCTCCGCCGAGGCGTCGAGGACATGTGCGTAGTGCTTAAGAAGAATGTCGGGACGGGAGTGACCGAGCCGTTCCGACAGTCTTTACTCGACGTAGCAGCGGTTCGCCAGACAAATTTGGGGCAGAGCACCAAGATGGGGATGGTCTACGAATACCTGACCGGACATAGATTCCGCGCTCACGTCGAGTCCATCGTCGAGAAGTTTACGGAGATGGAGGCTGACCTCGCCAGGGAACGGAAGACGATGACTCGGCTGTGGGCGAAGCGCGAGGAGCTGATACGCGGGGTGATTGACTCCACCGCCTGCATGCATGGCGACCTGCAGGGCATTGCCGGCAGGAGCCTCAACGAGATCGCGGGACTCGAGATCGCGATGCTTCCGGCTGGAGAGGGCGGCGAAGAGAATTGATGCGTTCGGTACCGTTGCCCCGTGGCGCGTGCACGGCCTGTCTGAGGTGGTGAGCGGGCGAGTCTGACTGAATCCATATCAGTCGCACTCCGGCTCGAAACCCGCAGAAGACGGGCAGATTCGCGACGCTGGTGTGCCAGTTGTGTGCAGCAATTGCGCCTTAGAGCATGAGGAGGAAGCTTTTTGTCAGCGAAAGTTCGCCGGCACCGCAGCTTTCTTTCTGAGCTCGGCCGCTTGGGTTCCGCCGCTTTGGGCGGCGTTGGTGTCGTTTCTGGGGTCTCATTCGGCACAATCCGCGCGTCCGATCCGAACAGGTGATACTGCGTAAAGCTCACATCGTTCAACTGCGTCTGCACAATCGCAGCCGAGTTCTGCACGGCCTGCTCGGAATCCCCAACCGGGACCCTCGAGTAAGCCACCCCGTGTACTGGACAAATATAGGTGCGATCTCCAATCGCCACCGATGCATACTCCACCAGGATCGCGTCCTCGATCGGCTGGTGCGGAGGCGCCATCTCCGCCACCGCGCTCAGGCGCAGAATGCTCCCTGTAGCCGGCCCAATTGCAATCTCGCCATGATATCTGGGATGCACCATTTCCAGTTTTGTCCCATTCGGAATCCCCACCATCCAGTTCGAACGATCTTCAGGTACCGAATAATGGAAGACCGCCACCGTCTCGTTTTCCTCCTGTTCCCAATGGCTCCAGGTCACCTGGCCGCGACTCGCATCCTCTAGCACTGCTCCTAACATCGGGCCAAATTCGCCGTAGGTAGTTAAGCCGGCCGGCGACGCTTCGTTCTTCGAGCCTTTGCCCGCCGCATCGTGCACTTCCGAGCCGTCTCGAAAGGCCACCGTCACGCTGTACTTGCCCGTGACATGCAGGGGCTTGGCTTCGGGGCCGCCCAACGACATACCGAACAGCCGCATGTTATGGCCTGGCAGGCTTTGCGCATTTGTCACGGCCTGTTCCGCCGACGGCATATCTTCAAAGTGCGTCGTCGCGCGCGTCGCAAAGAAATTCGGCAGCCGCGAAAACGTCTTCCTCACGTACTCCATAGCAAGATCAAACATTCTTGTCTGCGTTTCGCTATCGGGAGCGGGGTCGCGGATCACGTCCTCCGCGGGAGGCTTGAGAAAGGCAGCACTATCGGCCAGCTTCATTAGTTCCTCGGCTGTCTTCCTTCCATTGAAGTTCTTCTCCCATCGGGCGAGCCGCGCAAGGCTTACGCGCTCCGTCAACTCCACCGCAGAAAGCTTATGCGCAATATTGCCATCGGATTTGCCCTTATTCGCGGCCAGCAACTGCTCCAACTCTGCCACCGAAAGGCTCCTGGCCGCCATTGCCGGCAATGCCGTTCCCGCAAAAAGAAGCAGCGTCGCCCATTTGATCATCCCGCACCCACCTTTATGACCACGGCAAAAGTCACGATCAAATCATCACAGGCAACCTCAACAAGATCGTCCTTACCCGTGCCTTCAGAAGCGAGAGGAGGGAGCGGCGTCGATTCCCCGCCTTCGGCAAGTTGTCGGGGTTGGCTTTCTGACGGTTGCCCGGTCTGCCCCGCAACTTCCAGTTCTTTGGCGGAGACCTTTGCCGTTCCAGAACCAACGGAGAATAGCGTCGTGGCGCCTGCTGCATCAACATCTTTGAGGAGCTTCCGCCGCGTGATCGGATTGCTTATGGCTCCCTGCCTGTTCAGAAAATACCCGGGTCCTCAACTTTCTTGAGATATTGTCCATCGAAGAGGACCTACTATTCGGGCAACACGATGGACCCTTTCACCTCGAAGGTCCCCTCGACCGTCGGAGCACCGGTGTTCGGCTGTCCGCCGCCAACTGAGACGGAATACTTCCCTTCTGCGACGATTGGCTCGCCGGCTTCAGTCACCATGCTTATATCCCGCGGCGTTAAATGGAATTGCAATCTTGTAGACTGCCCGGGATCGAGATGAATGCGTTGGAAACCACGAAGTGCGCGGATCGGCGCGCCTGCGACATTTGGGAAGCTGAGATAGAATTGCGCCACTTCATCTCCCGCGAGCGAGCCTGTGTTCGTGACGGTGGCTTCGGCAGTCACTTGCTGTCCGGCAGCAACCGGGCTGGATGGCAGTGCGAGATCGCTGTAGGAGAACGTGGTGTAACTCAGACCATAGCCGAAGGGATATAGCGGCGCGCCTTCGAAGTAGCGGTATGTCCGGCCCTTCATCGAATAGTCCTCGAAGGGCGGAAGTTGATCGACACCCATGTAGAAGGTTACTGGCAATCGGCCGCCAGGATTGTTATTTCCGGAAAGCGTCTCAGCTACGGCTGTTCCGCCCTCCTCGCCGGGATACCACGCATCGAGAATGGCGTTGACGTGATCTTTCGCCCAATGGACCGCGAGCGCGCTGCCATTGGTGAGCACGAGCACGACGGGCTTGCCCCCCGACACGACTGCTCCGAGCAAATCCTCCTCCGGCTCGGGCAGATCCAGGCTAGTACGATCGCCACCCTTGAAACCGGGTTCGCTCACTTCCATCTCTTCACCCTCGAGCTCGCTGGTGATGCCGAGTACGGCAATCACGACGTCGGCATTCTTTGCTGCTTCGATCGCTTCAGGTCGGGGTTTGACATCGATCTTCGACCAGACGAGCCGTGCGTTCGGAGCGCTGTTCTCTGGCGGCGTATACACCACATGGAGCGCAACCGGCTTGCCCGCCTCGAGATGAACGCGGCCCAACTTTGGTTCGGTGGGATCAGCACCGTAAGCCGACGTGACATCCTTGCCGTCGAGATTGACGCGGAAGATTCCATCGGCCTTAAGGCCAACATTGTAATCGCCAGATTCAGGCGCAATCAGTGAGCCATCCCAGCTAAGAGTGAGAGGACGCAAGTGAGCAGCCTTCAGCGGTACCGGCTCTGCCGCCGCATCGAGGGTCGGATCAATCCGTTGCGCGACCGGCGCCATGGCCTTGAGATGATTGATGTCCGTTGTGTCGAGCCCAGAGAAGCCAATTCTGATGCCGGGCTTGCCATCAACCATTAAAGCGGAGGCAGGGACATGGTCTGCGGCGTGGCTCAGGAACTGTGTTCCTGGTAGGTACTGAATCGCAGCGCCCGCAAACTCCTTCCGCAAGCCTTCGAGAATCGTAACCGTATTGGTCGGAGTGCCATTGTAGTTGCCGAGCAGAACCTTGGTTTGATTCGCCAACGGTCCGATGACGGCGATCCTGATTCCGCTCGTCTTGAGGGGAAGAGTTCCGTCATTCTTTAGAAGGACCATAGACTCATCGGCGATTTTGCGTGCCAGATCGCGGTTCTCGGGGCTGTTGAGCTCGCTCTCATCGATTTTGGTGTATGGCACCATACCTGGTGGGTCGAAAATTCCAAGCTTCATACGCGCGGTAAAAAGGCGGATGAGCGCCCGATTGATGTCACTCTCCTTCAAATAGCCTTCTTTGACCGCATTGAGATATGCCTTGTAGTCACGGTCATCTTTCACCTTGAAGCCGCCGTCGGCGCACTCGTTGTCCATGCCGCGCTTGAGACTGATCGCCGAGGCCTGCGCCTGGGTTGGCTCGTAGTGATGGCCTTGATAAATATCGATCACAGCGCCGCAGTCTGAAACGACGTACCCTTTGAAACCCCAATGCCGCCGCAGTTGATCCTGAAGCAGAAACTCGTTGGCACAGGCGGGTTCGCCATTGACATCGTTGTAGGCGCACATTACGGAGCCAGCTTTGCCATCCGTAACAGTCGCACGGAATGCAAAGAGATATGTGTCGAGTTCATCGTGCTTCGAGACTGTCACGTCTTCGGTATGGCGTGCTGCCTCTGGCCCAGAGTGCACGGCAAAGTGTTTGGGCGTGGAGATCACACGATAATACTTCGGATCGTCGCCCTGCATTCCTGTCACAAATGCAACTCCCATACGCGCCGCCAGGTACGGGTCTTCTCCGTAAGTCTCCTGCCCGCGGCCCCACCGCGGGTCGCGGAAGATATTGATGTTGGGAGCCCAGAAATCCAGACCGTGAAAGAGATCGCTGGACCCGCCACTCGATTGCACAGCCCTTTCATGAATAATGCGTCCCTCAGTGCCGATGACAGTGGCCATCCGGTGGATGGCGACGGTATCGAAAGTGGCGGCCAGGCCGATCGGTTCAGGGAACTCCGTCGTGCCATCCCGCATCACTCCGTGGAGCGCCTCGCTCCACCAGTCGTATGCAGGGACATTCAAGCGCGGAATCGCACGCGCCTGATTCACCAACTGGCTGGCTTTTTCCTCCAGAGTCATGCGGCGCACCAGATCAGCGGCACGCTGCTCGGGCGGTAGGGAAGGGTCAAGATACGCAATCTTCTGCTGCGCAGGGAGCGTACCAGCTACGGATCCGAGGGTGACTCCTAAGAAGAGCCTTACGATTCTACTCATCGGTTTGCTCATTGGGAACTGAAATAAGCCCAACATATTCACACAGAAATTTGCGAATCACTTGTATCACTGCCGACGATCGGTCCTGAGAGGCCACAAAGCGGAATCGGCTTATCTGCCCGGCAGTGCCTCGGGCCTGCAGGCTTTCAGACAACGCATTATGGCGCAGTCGGCCGTTCATGCCGGCCAAGGTCAGCGGAGACGGCCCCGCCGTCGTAATTCAAAGTGCGATCGAAAGCTGGTCCTTCTTCAACTCCGACACCCCGATTTTGGCGAACAACAACGAGATTAAAGGCAAGTTTTGTTTGCATGCCAGGAAATTTGCCTGATCTGTTTCCGACGGAGAAGATTTTCCTGCGATCATCCCAGTGCATGTGAATCGTGGCCCGATCGCCATGTTCGTATGCGTAGCCATCGCCATTGTCTTCATACAGCTCGAAGTCGGCGTCCTTCCCGCCATAAATACGGATCTCGAGCGGATCCGAAGTCTCCGCGGTTGACTGAACAGCAGGTCCCAAAGGAACAATACTGCCTGCTTTGACCAGGATGGGAATCCTGTCAAGCGGGGCATCCGCAACGATCGCCTGGCCGCCACGGTATGTCTGTCCCGTCCAGAAATCGATCCAGTTGCCGCTCGCTGGCAGGACCACACTGCGAGTTGTAGCGTTCCTCGTTGTGACTGGATCGATCATCAACGAGTCGCCAAAGAGGAATTGATCGGCGGTATCCCGCAGTGCGAGATCATTCGGGTAGACAAACGGCAGCGCCTGCATGATTGTTCCGCCACGGCTGGTGACCTGCCACGCACCGGAGTAGATGTAAGGCATCAGACGATACCGCAACTCGTCGTATGCCGTTAGGATTTTCTCGACCTCGGGGCCGTAGTTCCACATTTCGGTCCGAGAACGGTAGCCGTGAATCCGGAAGATCGGGCAAAACGTGCCGAATTCGAACCAGCGAATGAGCAGCTCGTGGTAATCAGTCGAGGTGTATTGATCTTCCGGGCGGAAGAAACCGCCGATATCGGTTGTCCAATAAGGAAAGCCAGACATCGCGAAATTCAGACCGGCCGGGATCTGGCGCCGCAGCGTCTCCCAATTGGCCGAGATGTCGCCTGACCACGATATAGACCCGTTGCGCTGCTGCCCGGCATAGGCCGATCGCGACAGAATCACTACCCGTTTGTTCTCGGCTGCCGCCCTTTGACCGTCGTAAACAGCCGACGTTTCAAACAGGGGATATGCATTGCGAACGAACTTGCCCGGTCCAAGGTAAGTGTCGTCGTTCTTGAGCGGATCGCCTTCTGGTTCAGAAGCGTCCAGCCACCATCCATCCAGACCCAGTGTGAACAGATTCCGGTCTATTTCAGACCAATAGAGTTTCTGCGCCTTCGGATCGAACAGATCGGCCCAATTCTCCTTATCCTTCGCTTCGCCGGGCTCTCCTGTGCTCGCATTGTTCGTCAGAACCAGATGGGCATTCACAAAATCGTGATCTACTTGGGTTTCTGATCCAAACTTCGCCCAAACCGAGATCACCATATGAATATCCTGGAGATGCAGTTCGGTCATCATCCTCGCTGGATCCGGATACTCGCTCTCATCAAACTTCGTGGCGTTCCAACCGTATTTCCCCCAGTACTGCCAGTCTTGAACGAGCACGTCCACGGGAATCTTCCGGGCGCGAAACTCGGCCGCAGTATCGAGAATCTCTTGCTGGCTCGAGTAACGCTCGCGGCATTGCCAAAAGCCGTAGGCCCATCGAGGCATCAACGGAGCAGCACCTGTAAACTCACGGTATTGAGCGATAACCTGACTCAGCTCCGGCCCAAAAATGAAGTAATAGTCCACTGCTTGGCTTGCTTCGGATTGGAAAGCCATTGTGTCCGATGGAGTACGCAACGACAGTTCGGTGTTTCCACCTGTGTCCGCTTTCACCCTGTAGGTTGTATTTGCCGCCAAATGTATCTTTCCGCTCGCAGACCAAGGTACCCACATATTGTGAAGGTCGATGACTTTCTCGTCATTGACGCTGAGTTGAAGTTTGCCTCTACTGTTGCCAGACAGCAAAAAGCCGTATTCCCCTTCAGGGCCTGTCCGGAAGTTCCCCGCTCCGTTTGCGTCCAGTTGTACCGCCTGCGTCGCCGGATCAAAATCTGTCAGCGCGGCGTTATTCCAGAGCAAGCCGTATCCTTTGGTCGAAATAAGAAATGGGATCGCAATACTGGTATTTGCCTGCAGCAACCGGATCGGAATGTCACGCAGGTTTAGAAATCCCTCTTGATGTTGCCCCAGTCCATAAAGCGCTTCGCCCGGCGTTAAACGAAAATCCTGGCGGACCTGCTACTCATGGAGCCCATCGACGGCTACCGGCAAAATCCTTCGTCCGCCGTCAGGTTGTTCGCTCAACACAGGCTGCCCCGTTGACGTTAGAAATCGCACCGAGCCCGTTGCTCGGTCAATTTCGACCCTTAACGCATTTGTCTTGATGAACACAGTCGAGGCGCTGGACGAAACCGTGAACGACGCTCCGCCGCATGGGCGAATCACCACCGGCACAACCGGCCTGGGAAATTCATCGGTTGAGCTCGCTTCCACGTGGATGACCCTCTCGGAGCAAACGACGATTTGCACGGGCCCACTTGGCGAATGAAGCGTAACACCATTCAAGTTCCGCTCAAAGGCTTGAGCGCGTGCATCAAGTGGCAACACGGCGGCGGCGCAAAGCGCAGTCGCACTGAAAAAGATGATCAGCATTCGCAACGAAGAACGTGTCAAGTCAAGCTCCTTACGTAACGTGGTTGAAGCATGCCTGAAGACTCAATGAAGCGAAGGCGATTGGCGCCTGAACACCAGCTCGTCTTGCCCTAGAATGTGAATTCCCACACGCCCCGAGAAATGCGGCTACGATCGTTCCCCCGATCGCCTACTGCTTGCTCGTGTCTGTCGAAAGCTGTTCGAGCGATATGTGTGCTTCGTTATCCCATCGTTCCCGAAGTTCCTTGGATATCCGAATCTCCTCTTCGGCTGCACTTTTGTTGCCAGTCTTTTGGTAGAGTCGGGCAAGCTGATAATGGACACTTCCATCCTCATCATTCGACAATCCCTGCTTGTATTCCGCGATTGCCTCTGGAATTCGGTTCGTCTCCGCGTAGACTTGCCCCTTCAGCACGTGCCAACGCGGCATGAATTCCGGCTTGAGATTTCGGCATTTTGCGAGATAGCCCTCTGCCTCCGGAAACTGATGGGTTTGAACAAGGATTTCTCCGGCCAGCAGGTTAGCTTCGGGATCATCCGGATTCTCGGCCAACAACGCCTTGTCGATCACGAGTGCTTCATCGTCTTTCAATTCGGTGAACAAGGCAATGCCCAGGCTGAGACGCGCTCCCCGGCTTCTTGGATCGAGAGCGACGGCTTTTCTGTATTCCGCTTCCGCATCGCCCCACCGCCGTTTTTGCCGGTAAACGTCGCCAAGCAAGACATGCATCCGGGGTGAGTCGGCGTCAATCTCGCCCGCGTGAACCAACGCTCCGACGGCCAATTTCTGGTCGGCTTTGGTTTCCCAATACAAGCCCCGGACCGCCGTAACGGCACTTGCCTTAAGGTGCCCGGCGACCTTTGAAGTTACCAGAAAGTCGCCGGAGTTATACGAACACTGCGCCAGAAGCTCCTGTTGTGCAGCCGTCGCCGCGTGCAGCGCCGGGATAATAGCTTCATCGCATTCCTTGTAGTGCCCTGCCGCGTAGAGCTTTTCTGCGTTTGCCAGTGTCGATGGACCCGCTCCGAGGTTGCTCGCTTCCTCGTCGAAGTCAGTAACCACGAATGAAGTGTCGGAGAGAAAACTTGACTGAATGACCGCGGACAGTGACGGGTTCGATGCCTCGTCTCCCGGCCCCGATCGCGCCAAGGTGACTAGTTTGTCTGCCTGCTCAGTCGACAGCGAACCGTGAAAAGCAGGCAGATTCCACTGAACGAAACCGGGGGCGGCTGAAGAGATAGTCTCTAGATCTCTTAGCCCCGCATCAAATTGTCCAACCGCAGTTTCAGCAACCGCATTACCGAGCTGAGCTAAACCGCAATGCATGCCGGTTTCTATTTCCGTTGCGAACTGTTCGCGCGCTTCAGCGACTTTACTCTCGCGAAGCAATGTGATGCCGAATTCGGCATGAGTGCATGACGGTAGCGGTGAAAAGGCAAGCGTCGCTTTGTAGGCTTCCTCAGCCTGTACCAGCTTGCCTTCTTCCGCAAAGCTCTCTGCCGTGCGGAGCTTGACGTACACGGAGCGCCCGTAGGTGGAAGCCATTACTCGCGCGTCGTTCTCTACTTGCTGCAAATACGCAGTGCCCAGACCAAGCCAGGCGTTCCCATCATTTGGTGCCAACTTTGTAGCATTCAAGTAGGAATCGGCCGCACGATCTCCGTGATCAAGCAGTGATTCGGCCCTACCCAATGAGAGTTCCACTTGCTCGTCCTTAGGGTTGAGCTGTTTCGCATTTTCAAGAAACTGAATTGCACCACCGGGATTTTGATTTGAAAGGTACTCGAGGCCCAAAAAGAACTGTGGAACGAACAATGATGGCTTCAGCCGAATAGCCTGCTTGAAACTCTCAATGGCTTCAGCCGAACTGCCTGTCTCGTGCTCCATTAACCCGAGGTTGGCCCAAAGCTCTGGTATCGACGGAT
>Ga0116217_10006132_pt1 | contig 10476 bp, 9 predicted proteins | sample Sb_taG_6_FD_89697 | JGI IMG/M metagenome (GOLD analysis project Ga0116217, IMG submission 89697) | Peat soil microbial communities from Weissenstadt, Germany - Sb_50d_4_PS metaG | ecosystem: Environmental > Terrestrial > Soil > Wetlands > Peat | place: Germany: Weissenstadt | collected 2010-09-21 | reverse complement strand
GCGCACGCCCGATCTGCTGCAAGAGGCTGGGTACATATATATTCTTGACTGGCCGATGGACGATCAGCCGGTGTGGATCCGAACACGCCGTGACCGTCTGCTTGCGATGCCCTATCCGCACGAGATCAATGACGTTCCGATGATCGGCATCCATCACGGCACAGCGCAAGCATTTGCCGACGCCATCATCGACAATTTCGAGGAGATGCTGGAACAGTGCGAAGCGCGACCCCTGGTGTACGGAATTTCGCTGCATGCCTTCATCGTCGGACAGCCGTTTCGGCTGAGGCACTTGCGCCGCGCGCTGCAGGTGGTCGCAAAACACAACGACAGGGTCTGGCTGGCGACGACCGGCGCCATCGCCGCTCATTATGCCAGCCTAGCGTTACCTGAAGCATGAGACGGCGGCGGCCCGACTAGAGCGCATGATCTTTCGCTACCAGTGCGGCATAGAGTTCGGGCCGCCGCCAGCGCTGGACTCCGGGAATCGTGGCGTAGCGTTTCGGAAATTCGATCTTTTCGTCTTCGGCACGCAGAAAAGCGAGGCGATCGAAATCCAGATCGGCGACGATCAACCCCTCGCCCTTCGCTTGCGCCAGCACTCCTTCGGGGCCTGCAACAGTGCCGACGCCCTCTTCCTTGCCGTAGAGGTTTTGGCAGGCAACTGTGAAGACCAGATTTTCGATCGCCCGCGCGTAGACCAGCGTTCGCCAGCCGGGCAGCAATTCGTTGATCGCGCCGCCGGCGGGATAGGCGATGATGTCGACGCCTTGCAGCATGAGCAGACGCGATAGCTCGGGCGAATAGAGTTCTGAACAGACCAGCATACCAATGCGCCCGATTCTGGTATCAAACACGCGTGGCGGCGCGTTCGATTCGATGTAATCAAAATTCCAGGCTTCGATGTCGCGGTACACATAGGGGCCGCGGGGCGTTGTTCGCCGATAGGCGCCTAGAATGGCGCCGCGATCGTCGATCAGGCTCAATTCGACCGCATGGCCCGCGCCGTATGGCACCGCGCGGCTGGCGACGACGTGAAGGCCGAACTCCGCGGCCGCTTTGGCCAGCGGTCCAAGGGCGTCGTAGTTGTTGGAAGGATTGATCGGACCGGGATATCCTTCGGGAAACACGACGAGATTGGCGCGATTCTCTGCGGCGCGGCGAAGCCAGTTCAACGAGTCGGTTGCGTTTCTGTTTTCGTCTGCGCCGCTGCCGCTAAGGGGTTGCACTGCTGCCACGCGGATTTTCATTTGGTACTTCCTTTGAGACTGGTGAGGATGCTAGCCGTCATGCGGGCACAACTGCTCCATCAATGAAGCGCTGGCCCTTCTGACCGACAATAGGAGACAGCATTGGATCGCCTCAACCCTGGAAGAGGAGGTGGGAAGGATCGAAAGGCGCCGCTGATGGCCCGCATCGGTCCTAAGATCAAGCACACGCGCCTGCTCAAGGGATTGACCCTGCGCGACCTCGCCGACGCCGCCGGCTGTTCCGAATCGCTCCTCTCCAAGATCGAGAACGGCCGCGCCAACCCGTCCCTGAAAATGATCCACCGGGTCGCCTCGGCGCTTGGTACGCCGGTGGCCGGTTTGTTTCAGCATGGCGGCGATCCCGATGACGTCGTGCTGCGCCGCGGCAAGCGGCCGGTGGTCGAGACCGATCAGATTCGCCGGGGCGAAGGCGTGCAGCTCGAAGCCCTTATTCCCAGCGCTTCCGGTCATCTTCTTTCCGGCTACATCAATCACATCGAGCCTGGCGGCGGCAGCGACGGCGTGATTCAGCACGAAGGCGAGGAATTCGGCTACGTGCTCGAAGGCCAGATCGAGCTCAATGTCGGTGGCCGGCGCTACCGGGTCGGCGAAGGCGACAGCTTCCATTTTCGCTCGGAGCGGGCGCACTCCTACCGAAACGTCGGCAAGAAGAAGGCGCGCATTCTTTGGCTCAATACTCCGCCGACATTCTGATACGTCTGTGCCAGGCAAGGATGTTTCCTGTCTCTGGAATATCGTTCAAGGAGCTTGACACGTTCGGAGCGCTGGCGCTAGGTCTGAGCTTCGTTGATGATGCGTGCGACAAATCACCGTGACGACGGCGTCGTATTGGCCGGCCGCACCGGGAAACGAAAGAAAAGCCGACATGGATCTCGGAGTCGACAAGATCGTTCCTGCCGTCATCGGCATAGATCTTCATCGCGGTCATCTTGATCCCGCCGTGGCGACCATGCCGCTGGAGGCGAAACGGGCGGCAACGCTGGTGGAGGCGAACCGGAAATTCTTCTCCACGGCCCGCCGATCCGGCATCCCGGTTGTCCACCTCGTCACAAAGTACCGCGATGTCGCCGAAATTCGCTCCAATCCATTCTGGCGGACGCGAGCCGACGACCCGAAGGCCTCAAGAAAGAACGTCGAGCGGCATAACCTCGCCGGGCTTCCCGGCACTGAGATAATGCCCGGCCTTTACGATCCACGGGATTTCGTCGTCGACAGTAAGAAGCGCTACGACTGCTTTGTCGCGACCGATCTCGATTTCACGCTCCGCCGGCACGGCATCAATACTCTGCTAATCACCGGCATCAACACCTCGAGCTGCGTGCTCGCGACCGCCATCCGCGCCAATGTTTTGGATTATGCGCCTGTGGTCATCGAGGATTGCGTCGACACCATGGATGGTCCTGTCCTGCACGATGCGGCGCTCGCGTGTTTCCGCGCCGCTTTTGGATGGGTCATGCGCAGCGATACCGTGTTCGACGCCATCAGTGGTCGCCCCGTTGAACGCCTAAGCGCCTGACTGCCCGCCGCTGAACGATCACGACCGCACTTGGCCGGCCGCAATCGGCCGCCCGAGGTACCAATCAAGAATTTGCTCTCCCGTCATGAATACAACGTCGTCGTGTTTGGTGATCGCGTCTAAAAGCTCCTCAAGGTATCCGATCCGATGCGGCACGCCCGTAAGATACGGATGGATGCTGATGGACATGATCCGCGTGATCGACGCGCTTTCCTGATACAGCCGCTCGAATTGCCGTAGTCCGCGCTTCAACCACTCGTCCGAAGCATGCAGCCCGACCGCCATCATGGAAACGTCGTTCATTTCGACGGTGTAAGGTACCGAGACGATCGGTCCGGATTCGGTGGTGATTCGGCACGGCTGATCGTCAAGCACCCAATCGGCGACGTATTCGATGCCTTCCGCCGCTAGCAGATCGGCGGTATCGAGGGTCTCGGTGAGTCCAGGGCTTTCCCAGCCGCGCGGCGAACGCCCCGTAAAGGCGGTGATCGCCTCGACGGTTCGGCGGATCGCGCCACGCTGGTCTTCCAGGCTGTGCATCGGCATTTGGACGAAGCCATGCCCCATAAACTCCCACCCGGCGGCGACCGCAGCTTCGCAGACGCGCGGATATTGCTGACAAACTGATCCGTTGAGCGCCAGCGTCGGCACAATATTGCGGTGCGTCAGGCATTCGAGAAAGCGCCAGAAGCCGACGCGCATGCCGTATTCGTGCCACGCCCAATTCGGAAGGTCCGGCAATAGCGGAACCCCCGACGGCGGCGGCAGCACCATCCGCGGCATCGGCCGCCTGATCTCCCAGTTTTCGACGTTGACAATCACCCAGACCGCCAGACGGGCATTTCCCGGCAGCGTCAGCTTGGGGCGGTCGACAATGGCGGAGTACGGGACGCGTTCTTCCAAGGCCTTCGGCATCTCGTTAAACCTTGCTCATTGAACCTTGCGCAACATCCTTGAATGCGATGCAAGCAAGACAACGGCAGCGAAAAATGCCGATCAGGCATTGATGGCCTTGCGCCGCGGTATTTGCACCAACTTGAAAGCGTAATGTTGCTCAAGAAAAGTTCTTGCACACGAGTAACGTATCTATATTCTGAACGCCATTAATTATGCAGAGCGGCTGGGCCGGGCTACATGTTTGCAACAGGCGGAGTTCGGACCGCATGGCATCTTTGCTCCTGAAAAATGGTTACATCATCACCGTCAATGCTAACCGCGATGTGATCCGCAACGGGTGGATTCGCATCGAGGGCGACAGCATTCGCGACATTGGTCCGATGGAGAACCTCCCGTCGGGGCTGGGTCAGGGCGCCGAAGAAACCATCGACCTGCACGGGATGATAGTGATCCCCGGCCTGATCAACGGGCACAACCATCACTGGGCGAGCCTGTTCAAAAACACCGGCGAGGGACTTCTCCTCGAACCTTGGCTGGACCAGGTGACCATCCCGTTGATGCTTCAGCTCACCGCGGAAGACATACGAATCGCCGCCTATCTCGGCGCCCTGGAGCAGATCAGGACGGGAACGACGTGTTCGCTCAACCACGTGGTCAACGTCAACAGCGCCGAGACCATGGCTGCCATGATTGAGCCGGTGGTCCGCGTGGGCATTCGGCAACTGGTCAGCAAAGAGGTGCGCGACACCCCCGACCCGCCGTTTTCGACGGCGTATCCAGCTTTTCCGAATCCACGTCCGCTGAAAGAGGAATTGGCGTTCGCGGAATCGATCATCGATCGCTGGGACGGCGCGAGCGGACTCATCCATATGGGGCTCGCGCTCGAGACCGGCGCCAACTGGATGCTTCATAACGCCACCTCTGACGAACTGATCCTCGCCGGCGTAGAGTTTGCCAAAAAGCGCAATCTCAAAATCACCAATCACTGCGCCGCGGGAACGCCCTGGCTTTCGATCAAAGAATTCACCCACGCCACCGGCGGCGGTGACGTGGAGTATCTGTTCAAGCTCGGCGCGCTGGTCGACAACTGGGTTCTCGTTCACGGCGTTCATCTCAAGCGCAACGAGATCGAGCGCGTCGCCGAGGCGGGCTCCAGTGTCATCACCAATCCGGCCAGCAACGCCTACTCCAGCGACGGCATAGCACCGGTCAAGACGATGTTCGAGCTCGGCGTCAATGTCGGACTTGGCAGCGACGGCGCGTACGTGAACTGCTCCATGGACATGGTCCAGCAGATGAAGTTCGCCGCTCTCATCCAAAACGTCATTCACTACGACCCGACCCTGATTTCGTCGGAGCGCGCCCTCGAGATGGCGACGATCAATACTGCAAGGGCGCTCGGCATCGATCATCTGGTCGGCTCGCTCGAAATCGGCAAGAAAGCCGATATTTCGATCTTCGATTTCAAGAAAACCCACATCACGGTGCCGAACCGGCCGATCGGGGCGCTGGTGTTCACCGCGCACGGCACCGACGTCGACACCGTGATCGTCAACGGCAAAGTGCTGCTTCGCGAAGGGAAGCTGATGGGATTCTCGGACGAGGTGGCGGTCATCGAGGAAGCCACTGCGCGGGCTCACGACGTGATCCGGCGCGCTGGAATTGCCGACAAGGTCTTCGTGGACTGGAGAAAGTAACCGTGTCTCAAGAGGAGAAGTTAGCATGACCCCTAACGTGATTGCCCGCTGGCTGACCGGGCTGTTGGGCATCGGCGCTGCCGCGCTGTTTGCTTCTTCTGCAAACGCGGATCAGTTGAAGATCGGCATTCTCTTGCCGGGTTCGACAGCGGATAACGGCTACAATGCCGACGGCGGCCGCGCCGCCCAGGCCCTCAAATCGCAGCTCAACGCCGACGCCCAGACCACCGAGAACGTCTCGGTCGCCAATCAGGCCGATCTCTATCGCCAGTATGCGGCAAAAGGATACAACGTCGTCATCGGCTGGGGCGGTCAATTCACCGATGGTGCCGTCCAGGTCGCGCAGGAATTTCCTAACGTGAAATTCATCGTCGTCAACAGCGGCGTCGACAACGGGAAAAATCTGGCGTCGATCGACACTGACATTCAGGACTGGGAATTTCTGGGCGGCTTTGTCACCGCGAAACTCTCCAAGACCGGCGTGATCGGCTGGGTCGGCGGACAATGTTTCCCGGCGACAGCCGCAAACCTGCATGGCGTCGAACAAGGCGCCAAATACGGCAACGCGAGCATCAAGGTGCTGTCGACGTTCACCGGAGATTTCGAGGATCCGACCAAGGCACAGCAGGCGGCCCAGGCGATGATCGATTCCGGCAAAGCCGGCGCACTGACCGGCAACCTCAATAACGGCTGGTTCGGCGTGCTTAAGGCCGCCCGGGACAACGGCAAGATTCCAGTCGTTACTGAGTGGATCGATAACCGCGCGGAGGCTCCCGACGTGATTGCGTCGTCGATCCAGAAGTCGCAAGCCAAGTTCGTCGTCGCCGTCGTGAAAGAGATCCCTGCTGGCAAGTTCCAGGGCAAACACTACCAATTCGGAATTACGCCGGACTGGGGGCAGGTCATGACCAAAACAGACCTGCTGTCCGAGCCACTTTTCAAAGAGGTGACGGCGCTTCAGGCGAAAATCATCTCCGGCGAAATAAGACCGAAGAACATCGCCGATTGCCCGAAGTGATCGACACTATATCGACTCTCGGAAAGTGCTGACATTCCTGCCTTGAGTCGAGGTCTGCCGGAATGGAGTCGGGTCGTGAACTGCTGAAGGTCGATGGCATCTCCAAGGCTTTTCCGGGAATTCTTGCCAATGACGCCATCACCTTCGACCTGAAGGAAGGCGAAATCCATGCTCTGCTCGGCGAGAACGGCGCCGGAAAGACCACGCTGGTCGGCATTCTCTACGGGCTGCTTCACCCAGATGCCGGCCACATCCTTGTCGACGGCAAGGTGCTTGAGCCCGGCAATCCCCGGGAAGCCATTGTCCACGGCCTCGGATTTGTCCAGCAGCACTATTCGCTGGTCCCCACGCTCACCGTCATCGAAAATCTTATTCTCAGTTCACGCTACGGCTCGGGCAGCGCTTTGTCGCGCGAGGAAATCGAGCGGCGGATCGTCAAAATATCACAGCGGCACGGCCTGACGCTCGACCGCACCGTCAAGGTCGAACGGCTCTCCGTCGGCGAACAGCAACACGTCGAACTTATCAAGACGCTGATCGGAAGCCCACGCATCCTCATTCTCGACGAGCCAGCGGCGCTTCTTTCGGCTGAAGAGGTGAAGAAGCTCTGGCAAATTCTCCGCAACCTCGCGGGCCAAGGGGTCGGCATCATCCTTATCGGCCACAAGCTGGAAGATGTCCTGGCTATTGCCGATAGAATCACGGTGCTCCGCCTCGGCCGCGTCGTGGCTACCGTTTCGGCGGACGACGTCAACGCCGCGCAGCTCGGCGCCATGATGGTCGGAAGCCTTGCGGCGCAGACCAGCGAAAGTCGCCCCGCCGCCCCGGCACCGGATGCTTCGACGGCGCTCCAAGTACGGCGTCTCTCGGTCTCAGGCGACCGCGCGCCGAACCTGGTAAAGGACATCAGTTTCTCGGTCAAAAGGGGCGAAGTGCTGGGCGTCGCCGGCATCATCGGTAGCGGTCAGGCCGAACTGCTCGAGGCCATCATGGGTATTCGGCCAGCGAATGGCGGCACAGTCTTATTGCATGGCGACGACATTACCGGCCTGAGCATCCGCCGGCGCCGCGCGCGCGGATTGGCGTTCGTCCCCGGTGACCGGCATCGCGACGGCCTGATCAGACCGATGAGCGTTGCCGACAATTTGGCGCTCGGCGCCAACGGTCAGCCGGCGACCAGCCGCTCAGGCATTCTTTATTTGAAATCTATCGAGACCCGCGCGCGCAGCCTAATGAAACGCTTCGGCATCGGCGCCGCTGGCACCGGCGTGCGCGCTGCCACTTTGTCCGGCGGCAATCAGCAGAAACTTATTCTTGCGCGCGAACTGGCGCGAGACCCCGAGGTCGTTCTGTGCTGCTATCCGACGCGCGGATTGGACTTCGCCTCGACCGCCGCGGTGCATGAGGAATTGCGCCTTGCCGCAGCCCGCGGCGCGGCGGTAGTCGTGGTCTCGATCGATCTCGGCGAGCTCCTAGCGCTCGCAAGCCGCCTCATCGTGATTCAGGCCGGGCGTTTAACCGGCGAAGTCGCGGCCGGCCAGGTGACCGCGGCCGAGCTTGGTGTGATGCTCGGGGGCGGGATCGCGGCGTGACAAGCATCGTGACGGCATCGACAGTCCGCAACGTTATGATTTCGTTCGTCGCTGTTATCCTCGCGTTCGTAACTGCCGCACTCTTGCTCACGGCCGCGGGACAGAACGCCTTGCAGTCCTTCGCCGGAATGGCCAGCACCGCGGTCGGCTCGAACTTCGCCGTCGGAACGACCTTGACCAAGGCGGTCCCGCGCCTGTTGCCGGCGCTCGGTGTTGCATTAGCGCTTCGCTCCGGGCTTTGGAATATCGGCGCGGAGGGGCAGATCTATCTTGGCGCGGCGGCGGCAGCAGCGGTCGCACTGTTCGGGCCGCCACTGTCGTTCCCGCTCGGCACCGCGCTCGCGCTTATCGCAGCGATGATCGTTGGCGCTGCTTGGGCAGCGATCCCGGGGGCACTGCGAGCCTACCGCGGCCTCAATGAAGTCATCACCACACTGATGATGGTCTACGTCGCCGTCCAGCTGACGAATTATCTTATCGAAGGACCGTGGCTAGTTCCCAACAGCACTTGGCCGGCGACGCCTCTGATTCCCTTTGCCTTCAAGTTGCCGCCGATCTGGCCCGGAACGCTCGTCAATGGCGGCGCCATTCTTGCAATTGTCGGCGTCGCCGTTCTTGCCTTCGTCGTCAACCGCACGACCTTTGGCCTTTGGCTGCGCGCCATCGGCGGCAACGAGCGGGCAAGCGAGGTCATCGGCGTGCCCCTTCGCCCGATGATCGTCGCAGCTCTCGCGGCGAGCGGCGCGTTCGCCGGGCTGGCCGGCGGAATCGAGGTACTGGGCGTCCGCGGCCGTTTGCTTGAAGGATTTTCACCCGGCTACGGCTTCGAGGCGATCGCGATCGCCCTGCTCGGCCGTCTGAGCCCTTTGGGCATCCTCGGGGCATCGCTCTTGTTCGGCGCACTCGACGCCGGCGCCGCCGGCCTGCAAGTGGCCTCCGTAGGCATCTCATCAGCAATCGCGCCGGTGATCGAAGGCCTCGCCGTCGGCTATCTTCTTGCCGCACTTGGCCTCGCCGAAATCATCTCGCGGCGCCGAGAGGCGCGATCAGCGCTGCAGTCGGCGGTTAGGAGCTGACCGTGGACATTTCCGCAGCGATCCTCCTCCTCGCGGCCACGGTTGCCTTCGCCGCGCCGCTGATATTCGCGGCCCTCGGCGAGCTTATCTCGGAAAAGACCGGCGTCATTAATATAGAGCTCGACGGCATGATGCTGGCCGGCGCGTTTTGCGGCGTATGGGCCGCGCTAGACTCGGGCAGTCTCACAATCGGCTTCATCGGCGCGGCCCTCGGTGGCGTCCTGGTCGCCCTCGCTCACGGGCTGCTTTGCTTCGTGTTCCGCGCCGAACAAGTGGTGAGCGGCGTCGTATTGAATATTCTCGTCCTCGGTTTGACCACGTTCGGCATCGGCCCGATCTTCGGCGCCGATCTCGGCCGGGCCGCGCCGACCCTGCAACCGATTTCCCTTCCGTATCTTTCCGACCTCCCGATCGTCGGCCGAGCGCTGTTCTCACAAACGCCGACTGTCTATCTGGCATTTCTGCTCGTGCCGGCGGCGTGGTGGCTGATCAACCGCACCACATTCGGCCTCGCCTTGCAGGCCGTCGGCGAGGCGCCTGCCGCGGGCCTGTCGATGGGGATCAAAGTCCGCCGTCTGCGCTGGTTTGCCCTTATTGCCTGCGGCGCGCTCGCCGGTATCGGCGGCAGTCAGCTGACGCTGGCCGGCCTCGGCACCTTCACGCAAAACGTCACGGCAGGCCGCGGCTTCATTGCGCTGGCCGCCGTGATCTTCGGCGGCTGGCGACCGTTCGGCACGCTGCTTGCGGTACTGCTGTTCACCCTGGTCGAGGCGATCCAGGTGCGTGCGCAGGCCTTGGGTATTCACCTGCCCTATCAATTTCTGGTCATGGCGCCTTATGTCGTGACCATCCTGGCGCTCGCCGTCTTCGTCGGCCGCTCTCGGCCGCCGCGCGCTCTCGGCACCAACGACTGACCGGAGTTTAGGCTTTGAGGTCCTCGAAGTGCTTCGGCCCGTGCATGAAGCGCTCGATCCACCAACTGAACAGAACGTAACGCAGGACCTCCGCGGGGGTCGTTCCGTAGTTGCCGGTCTTCTGCAAATCCTCCAGCATGGCAGCTTCTTGCGCGTCCAGATTAACGGCCACTTCCGTGGTGCGGATCGGCACGTTGGTGAATTCGGGCACATAGCTGGGGTCGCGGCGCAGCTCGCGATCCGCCTTGATAGATTTTATCTTAAAGTCTGCCGGCGAGCGCTGGTTTTTGTATTTGGGCCAGGCCGGAACGGCCGCAAGGTCCGTGTCGGAGCCTTGGAAAACCGTGATGCCTATCGGCTTGGCCGAGAAGTCGCTCGTGGCCATGATGTCGGCGCCGCATACATTGGGAACCGCAAGCACGTCGATCAGCGCTAGCAGCTCGACATGATCGCCTTTCTTGGAGGTCTGGCGCGCAATATAGGGGCGGCCCTGGC
>Ga0116217_10006131_pt1 | contig 10482 bp, 8 predicted proteins | sample Sb_taG_6_FD_89697 | JGI IMG/M metagenome (GOLD analysis project Ga0116217, IMG submission 89697) | Peat soil microbial communities from Weissenstadt, Germany - Sb_50d_4_PS metaG | ecosystem: Environmental > Terrestrial > Soil > Wetlands > Peat | place: Germany: Weissenstadt | collected 2010-09-21 | reverse complement strand
GGTGCTGCGCGGGGCTCGGCAACGCGTGCCGTGGCCGTGGCATTGGCGTGCCACCCCAGATCCCAGAGTTATGCGACAGTCTCTATAGTTGCCTAATTCTTCCGTATAAGCCATATCTTCCGCATAAACTTCCAGTGTTTCGAATATGCTGGTGAATTACGGGACGGGTGAGGTGCCGCATCAGCAGCGGCGGACCCGACCCCCGGACGGCGCAGCTGACGTGACGCCCCCGACGTCTACGGGCCGGTACTCGAAGCCGGGCAGCAGGCTAGGAAAGGCCGTTGGGCCTGGCCAGGTCATGACTCGGACCGATCCAGGTCGATGAGCGCGATCCCGATATCGGGGCGCAGTATCTTCCGCAACTCCGCCGGGGTCTCGGTCACGATGGCCTCCAGCGTCGGGAACACCCGCCCCTCGAGCAGATGCCCCCCGCGCGTCGTCCCGTCGGACAGACCGAGCACGGCGTGCACGTGCAGGATGGGGCCGTCCTGGCCCTCGGCGACGTCGCCGATCAGCGACAGCAGCTCGCACTGCTCGTCCACCTGGATACGGCGGTAGTCACGGGCCTCGCGGTCGAACCAGCCGACGGTCGCGTGCTCGAACGCGCCGACCGCGGTGATCTGGGCGGCCTCCAGCCGTTCGGCCCGCGCGAATTGCGTCAGCGCGGAAACCGCCTCATCGCCAGTGTCGCACACCACGACGTAGGTGACGACGTCCGCGTCCTCGATGACCTTAGCTTTCATTCCTGGCTCCTTAACGTGGGCGGGGAAGGCAGAGCGTGCTGCCCGGGTCAGGCTCGCGGTTTGTTCACGTCGAGCGGGACGGATTCGGCATCGATCACCGCGGCAGATGTCGATTCGGGGGACGTGATCCCGTTCAGGGTCCAGTCGGTCAGGACCCGCAACCGGTTCCCAGACATGGCGAACAGGTGGTAGCCGCGGGTGACGGCGTTGGCGGCCGGGCCGGACAGCGGGATGTGCAGCGGGTTGGCGGCGCCGGCCAGGCCACCGAGGTCCACCAGGAAGCCCAGGTCGTGGTGCTTGTACGGCCGGGCGGTGCCGTGGCCGAGAGAGGCGGCGACGTTGCGGGCCACCAGCGTGCCCTGCCGCTGCGCGTGCTGGGCGGTCATGCCGCAGACCTGGCCGGGACGGGTCAGGTCGGGCACCGCGGCGCAGTCCCCGCACGCGTAGATGCTCGGCGCGCCGGGCACCGCCATAAACTCATCGACCTCCAGCCGCCCCCGGTTGGTGGCCAGGTCCAGGCCGTCCACCAGCGGGTCGGCGCGGACTCCCACGCACCAGATCAGCGACCGGGTGACGAACTTGTCCCCGGTGGTCAGCTGCACGGAGCCGTCGAGGGCCTCGGCGACCGACTCGCCGGTGAGCACCTCCACGCCGCGGCGGCGCAGCACCCGCTCGGCGGTCCGGGACAGCCGCGGGTCCAGTTCGGCCAGCACCCGGGGCGCGAGGTCCAGCAGCATCCACCGGATCTCCTGCCCAGCCAGCCCGGGCAGCGTCCGGGCCACCCGGGTGGTCATCAGCTGGCCCTGCGCGGCCACTTCGGTGCCGGTGTAGCCCGCGCCGACCACCACGAACGTGCACCGCGCCGCCCGCTCGGCCGGGTCGGCGGCGACCGAGGCCAGCTCGAGCTGGCGGATGATGTGATCGCGCAGGTAGGTGGCTTCGGCGATCGTGCGGAACCCGTGCGCGTAGTCGGCGATGCCCGGGATGGGCAGCAGCTTGTTGACGCTGCCCGCGGTCAGGATCAGCCGGTCGTACCGGACCTGGCCGGCTGCGCCCTCCGGGCCCTCCCAGCTCACCATCTTGGCGCTGGGGCTGGGGTCGACGTGGGTCACGGTGCCGAGCACGAACCGGGCCTTGCGCAGCCGTTTGGGCAGCGAGACCCGGATGTGCGACGGCTCGACCAGCCCGCCGGCCACCTGCGGCATCAGCGGCAGGTACAGGAAGTAATCCGTCGAGTTGATCACCACGATCTCGGTCGTGGCCCCGACCAGCCGGTGCAGCTCCCGCGCGGCGTTGAAGCCGGCAAAACCCGCCCCCACGATCACCACGCTGCTTTTCTTATGCGGATCCGCCATCCGGGTTTCCTCCTAGGCCGGCCGGGTCGCTCGGGTGCCGAGACAGCGGCGTGGTCTGCACCGTCATCCAGGCATCCAGGGGCAGCGACCTCAGGATCGCCTGCATCTCGGCCGGGTCGCCGACCTGCCACAGGCCCAGCGCGCGTCCCTGGCCGGGCAGCGTCCACAGTCGCCGCAGGTGTCCCTGCCCGGCCAGTTCCTGCGCGCGCTCCGCCTCGCGCGCCTCGATCTCCTCGACGGCCCGGCTCGGCGTGCCCTCGGGGACGGCGATGACAAACGTGGTCAGGAACTCCGAGCCTGCCGTCCCCGCGGCCGGGCCCGGATCGTTGGGGTGCGGCCGCAAGGCCGTCACCTCGTCGGTGCGCCACACCCGCAGCGGCATCGAGGCCAGGACCTTCTCGAGCTGGCCATCGTCGGCGGCGGCGAACAGGCCGAGCGTGCGCCATTCGCCCGGCCGCAGCGGCGGGCGCCACAGCCGCAGCAGGTGCCCCTGGGCCGCGAGTTCGCGGGACCGGGCGGCCTCGCGGGCGCGAACGTCGTCCACCGCATCATCCGGGGTTCCGTCCGGAACGTGCGTGGTCATGGTGACCAGGTACTCCATGGTCGGCATCTCCCTGGCGTGGAAGTGATACCACGTCTCGTTCGGCAGAATTTTCGTATGCCGAACGGGCCGTGGGCTTGACGATCCGTATCCACCCTCACACGCCTGGGCGGCCCTGCACACCCGTGAACGACCCTGGCCCGGTACCCTGGTCCCGTTTAGCGGCCCCCGGTAGCCAGGGCCCAGCGCAGTTCCCCTAACCGGTGACTTCGAGCTCGTCGTCGACGTCGATGACGCCGCGCGCCATCCAGGCGGCGTCGACTACCGCGTCGCGCTCGGCCCAAGTGCGGACGTGGCCGGTCAGCGTGATGATGCTTCCGTCGGTGGCCACCTTGACGTCGCTGTCGTCGGGAACCAGCGCGGAGCGGGCCAGCGCCTCCTGGACGTGCAGGTCGACGTCGACCGAGTCGTCGTCGTAGCTGATCTCGATCTCGTCCCTGACGTTGCGGACACCGGTCAGCCCGGCGACCGCCAGTTCGGCCGCGACGCGCTCGGCGCCGTACTCCACCGTGCCGGTCAGCGTGAGGTTGCCGTCCTCCGCGGTGGCCTCCACACCGTCCGGCACGGTGACGTTCAGCACCAGCGCATTCTTCGCCGCGGTGGTCAACGTCGCATCGTCGCGGGAGTCGGCGTCCGGCAGCACCACCTGCAGGTGGTTGTGCACGTTCTTCACGCCGCTGACGCGCTGCGCGGCGGCGGCGGCCTCCAGGTACTGCGGGTAGCTCGGCACGGTGCCATTGAGAGCGACGTCCCCGTTCATGTTCATGACATGGACGTCCGCGTCGTCGACGAGCGGATCGAACTTGAGCTCTGCCTCGACCGCCTCGTGGATATCTGTGGTCTTGCCCATTTCCCGTGGCCCTTCCTGAGCGGATACGGCGGCGGATCTGCCGCTTATCGGGAGTTCACTCCGCAATCTCGTCAAGGTAAAGACGATGACGGCTCTCGCGATATTGGTCCGCGCTATAAGACGAGCATTTCGGCGGCTACCGCGACCGGCGACAGGACGCCGTCCGCGGTCTCGAAGAGGATCTGCTGGAGCGGGCGGGGCAGGTCGCCGCTCCACACCAAGGACGCGGTGGCCGTCAGCGGATGGTCTTCCAGGCTGACCCGGACCATGTCATGGGTGCCCACGTACCGAGGCAGCTGGATCGGCCCAGCCCGGGTGCTGGCGGTGGCACTCGGGCCGGTCAGTACCGCGGTCGGCCGGTCTCCGCTCGACGCGAAGGCGAGAGCCATGGGCAGCGAGTGCCGGAACGGCGGATCGGTGAATCTAAAGCGCGGATCCACGGTTCGCATCACCCTCGTCCAGGCATCATAGGTCCCGGCCTCGGCGCGGCGCGGCCCGTGGATGACGTCCATTCCGACCATCTCGTCCAGGCTGACGCTCCCGCGACGTGCCGCCGCGTGCGAGCAGGGAATCCACACTTCGGGCTCGAACTCCCCGAGGCTCATGGCGTCCAGCGGGGCGGGCAGCGCCTCAGGGCCGGTGGTCAGCCAGCCCAGGCCGGCGTCGGCCCGGCGCTGGCGGATCAACGAGAACTCGGCGTCAAGCGGCGTTTCAATCCAGACGATGTCCACCTCCGCGGCGGCGGCCATCGACCGCAGCGCGGATGCGGTTTCTACCGCGAGAGCCTCCGGCAGACCAGGCGGCAGGACCATGCGCAGGCGCTGCCGCCCCAGGCCTGCCGCCTGCCGGGCGCGGCTCACCTCGTGATCCACAAGGGACAGCACGTTCCTCGAGGCGTCCAGCAGTACGGCGCCAGCGGTGGTCAGCTGCAGGCCTTCGCGCCGGCGCTGCAGCAACGGGGTGCCCACGATCTCTTCCAGCCGCCGGATCTGCTGGCTCAAGGTGGGCTGGGCGATGAACATCCGCTCCGCGGCATGCGTGAAGCTGCCCGCGTCGGCCAGGGCAACGAAGTAACGCAAGTGCCGCAGCTCAATACTCGAGGGTGCTTCGGCGTCCGCCAGGGGCAGGCCACCGGGTCCCGCCTGTGCTCCTGCCATCTCGGATTGCCTAGTCTCGCCCGCAGCGCCCGGGCCGGAGTGGCCGACCGCATTCATCGTTTCCCTCTCAGGTCGCTAATTGACGCTACGAGGCATGCGCGGCACCGGTCATCGGTCGTCGGGCACGAGCTTCCAGACGGCTTTCGTGACGTCCGCACAGCACGGCCCGCGGGCACGGAGATTCCAGCGGGCGGCTCGCTCCTGGCCGCGGTGCGCGGTGCACCGGAGGACGGCTCGATGGCGCCGCGGCCCGCCGGGACCCCGCCGCCTCGCCCGCTGGCTAGATGCCGGTGCCGGTGATGGGAACGGTCAGGGTATGGGTGCCGGAACTGTCTTTCCAGACCAGCCGGTAACGCGTGCTGAACGTGCCCCTACGGGACGGGGTGAAGCTGACCTGGATCGTAATGCTGTCGCTGGGGGTCACCGGCAGGCCTGACGGCACTGCTGCGGCTGCGCGGAACGGCCCGCCCGGCCCAGAACTGCTGAGCACCGTGGCCGGCTGGTTGCCGGAGTTCATGACCGTGAACGATGCTTTAGCCTGCGTGCCCAGTCGCACAGAGCCAAGGTCCAGGGACGGGGGGGAGACCGTGAACCCGCTGACCGGGGCCAGGCCCTGGCTTTGCAGCATGACCGTGACGCTGCCCCCGCTGCTGCCCGCCACCTTAAGTGAGCTATTGAAGACTCCCTGCCCGTGCGGCGTGATCGTGACCTGTACGACGAACGATCGCCCGGGTGCGAGCACCGTGCCTGCCGCCGGCAGGCCAGTTACCCGATACGGGGCCGCCGGCGGGGAAACGGAAGTGAGCCGCTGCGGCACGGCGCTGCCGTTCGTGATCGTGATCTCCCTTGGCACGCTGATGTTGGCCGGCACCCAGCTCTGGAACTGGCCGTCGTCACCAACCAGCGCGAACTGGACCTCCGAGGAATTGCTGTACAGCCCCGTGCTGAGACCTTGCCCGGCCAGCGGCACCCCGGCGCTTGGCAGGGAAGTGGACGCCGTCGTGAACGAGAGCGTCCCGGTGACGCCGCCGGGGACCGCCGGGCGGAACGTGACCGGGATCCTTATCTCGTCGCCCCGGTGCAGGACGACCGGGAAACTCACCGGCGAACTGGTCTGGCTGCCAGCCAGGGTGATGGCTGCCTGCCCGGAAGTGAACTGGGCGGCGCTTGACGGCAGATTGGACGTGGTGGTAGGGGCGGTCACGCCTGTCACGGTTACGTCAGTGGAAGCGGTCGCGGTAACGTTCTGGGTCGTGGAAAGACCCACGCTGGTCGGGCTGAACGCCACCGGCGGGGCGGCGAGCGCCGCGGCTGGCCTGACGCCGAAGCCAAACACGTAGCCGTCCATGGTGCCGACGTAGACCGAGTTGTTGCTCGTGGCAGGCATTGTGAACTTCGCAGCGTCGCCGGTTGGAGCCGAGAAGATCGGGTTGATCGTGCAGGGCGCCGTGACCGTGCAGGTATCAGGCGGCACGGCGACGAAGGCCTCCAGCGTGCCGGGGCCGCCAACACTGGCGGCATGGACTATCCATACGACCGCCGAGGCAGGGTCGGTGCCGTTGGAGGTCACCACTGGCACCCCGGAACTGAACGGGAAGAGGGCGGAGCTGTTCGCCACGCTCACCGGCCCGGGTATGCCTGAGCTGTTAACCCCGAACCGGAACTCCCTGAGGTATCCGAAACTACCCGCGTAGTACATGTAATCGTGGGACGCGCCCGCGTTAGCGAGGCTGAGCTTAGGCGTGTCGCCAAAGGCCGCAGGGTGGCCCCACTGCCCGGACCACGGTCCTGACATGGCCACGTACGCGTCACTGCCGCCTGCGCCCTGCTCCCGCCCGCCCAGGCTGTTGCGGTTGAGGATGAAGATCCGCCCGTCCTTACCTGTCTGCGTCAGGAAGTCGGGGTAGGTGCTGGTGCCGAACGGCAATCCTGTTACGCCGCCGGAGCCGAGGTCCACGTCCCCGGCGTCCAGAACGGGCGCGTTGGCGGGACTGAAGAAGTCCTGGGCCGAGAGCGTCCCGTTCGAACCGGCGGCCAGCCTGACGACGGATTCCGCCAGCTGGCCGGGCGGTGAGGTACCGGCCCGCGGCGGCGGTGAGACCCCATTACCTGACGCGAAGAATATCCGGCCCGGCCCGTCGGACATCAGCCCGCCACCACTTTGCCAGATGCCGGCCGCGCTCGCGCCCACGCCTGACTCGTCAGTCCAGAGCCGGACAACCCCGGTCGCAGGATTCACTGCGGCCACGTAGCCCACGTAGGGTGTGTGGTCGCAGTGCGAGCCGAACGCGGCGTATACCCAGCCGTTCATCAGCAAGAGGCCCGGGCGTTGCAGCTCCTGGGCCGCATCGAAGGTGAAGCTGGAGTCGTTGGCGGGGCTGCCCGAGATCCACCTGGAGCCGATCTGGGCACCGGTTACCGGGTCGAGCATGAACAAGCGGTACTGCGGGGAACCGCCGCTCATGACCTGGGCCGTCAGGTACACCTGGCCATGCGGCGCGGCCGCGGTAACGGTGGGGTCATAGACCGGGCTGCCGGTCACCCCGACGTTGGGCACGAGATCGGTACAGGTAGTGATGCTGTACGGCGTGCCCAGGCTCCGGGACCACAGGATGGCACCGGTTACGGCGTTGATGCCGTAAACGTAATCGTTCTCGGTGGCAGCGATGACCGTGGAGCCCACCACGAGCGGCTGGGCGTACACCTGCCCGTTGACTTTGGTCGCGAACAGCTGGCCGAACCTGCCGCCGCCCACCACCGACGGGCTGAGGCCGGGCTCATTCTGATCCCAGCCGTCGCGCAGGGCGTCCTGGGAAGTCGTGTCCTCATCTGCGCGGGCAGCGGTAATCGCCCGGCCGGGTATCACGCCAATTGCGGCGGTAATGGCAAACAGGACCGCTGTCACGGCAATGGCTGCCGCGAGGGTCGCCCGGACCGTCGCCAGCGCCGGAATGCTGGCATACCGGCTATCTCCACTGACGGACCCTCCCCCATTCAAGAAGCCAGGAGAAGACTAACGGAACCTGGCAAGGTCAATCATATGAACACGCCGATGCATCGCATTCTTTGCCTTTCTCCGGAGTGGCACCCCTAGCATTCTTGGTAGTAAACTGCCAGGTCAGAGGCGATACGAAGCAATCTTCGTAATAACGATCAACGCCGCGCAAAACCAGGCGAAATCCCAGATGCCCGAGACCGGTCCGGCCTCAGGACGAAGGCCGCTAATGCTGGTCGCCGCGCCGTCGCAGCGCACCGACCGCGTTCCAGCGGAGGGCTCCCGCTAGGTCACGTGCGTGGTCGGTCATCGAGTAGTCCGGCTGCCTTTCGACGTCATGTAGCGCCTGGTCGAGGTCAAGGCCGTGCTCCTCAAGCACAATCGAGAAGTCCCGCCGCATCGGGCCGAGCCGCTCGTATCCGAACGAGCGATAGATGCGAGGGAACTGAAACCGATACAGGCGGACGCGCTCATGCAGGCCGGACGAATGTGACAAAGGGTTTTTCGGGCGCTGGCGGACGTAACTGGGCAAGACGTCGGCAAAGGTGTGCCGCAAGATCCATTTGTCCTGGCCGTCACGAAGCTTCAGCTCGATGGGCAGACGCATAGCCAGCCGGACGAGGGCCAGATCGAGGAACGGCACACGCGCTTCCACGCCCTGTCCCATGCTGGTGCGGTCGACACGCTGCAGCTCGGTCCGGCCGAGGTTGTGCAGCTTGTGCTGGAACAGGCATTGCCGCAGGGTAGGGTCGGGCTGCCGGTACATCTCATAGCCGCCGAACAGTTCATCGGAACCGTCCCCGCAAAGGACGACCTTGACACCGCAGCTGCGCACCCGGGCGAAGAGCAGCCGGGAAATGACAGCGTTGATGACATCGCCGTACTCGGTGAGCTCAGACATCCGGATGGCCTCTCGGACGTCCGATAGGCGGATGTCGCCCGGAGCCAGTTCAATGACCTCGTGGTGGACCCCGAGCTCGCGGGTTACCCGGCGAGCGTACGAGATGTCGTCGCTGCCGGGCGCCCCGATCGTGAACGCCACGCAGTCCGGATGCATCTCACGTACGTGCAGGAGCGTCAGCGTGCTATCGAGGCCGCCGGAGAGAATAACGCCGACGGTGAGATCGGTGTCGAGCCGAACGCGGATGCTGTCTTCCAGCGCGGCCCGGACCTGCCGGGCGGCCTCACCGGCGTCGGTAACAAGCTCGTCGCCGTCCCCCATGCTCAGCAAGTCGACGTATGCGGTGACAGCAGGATCCTGGACCGGACTCCCCCATCCGTGGTGGCCCGGCGGGATTTCGCGGACTCGCCCTCCCACCGGGACGAGCGCCTTCAGTTCCGATGCCGCGTACAGGTGACCGTCGCGGCGAGACCAATAAAGCGGCTTCACCCCGAGCGGGTCGCGAGCCAGATAGACCTGGTCGGCGGCTTGGTCGACGACAGCGAATGCGAACTCGCCTCGCAGCCGGTGCACCGCTCGATCCCCCCACTCGAGGAAGGCCTCCAGGATCACTTCGGTGTCGCTGTCGCTCCGCAGCACGTGGCCTAGGGCGGCGAGCTCTGACCGTAGCGAGCGAAAGTTGTAGACCTCGCCGTTGTAGCAAGCCGCCCAGCGGCCGTCACGCGAGCTCCAGGGCTGGATGGCCCGCTCACGATCGACTATCTTCAGCCGCTGGGTGCCAAGGTGGTGCCGCGCATCACGGAGCGTCTCTCGCACCTCCCCGCGTGGCGCGATCGCATCCAGCATCGAGTCGAGGACCACTGGGCTGGGGTTCGGCCCGATGACGAGGGCGATACCGCACATATCGAAGACCTTCCCGGCCGGTGCTACCGGACGCCCAGTTGGATGTCGTAAGCGGCCCGCAATTCGTCGCACCCAAGCGGGTTGATGCACAAATGCCACGCCTGGCCCTCGTCAATGACATTGAGCTGGCCTGCCTCTTGACGTTCAAGAAGGAGCCGGGCGAGCAGGTTTTCCTGGTCGAACCGGCGGAACCAGTGCATTTCCAGGTCGCATGCGTACCCGACACAGTGAGAGCTCGGCAGTACGGCGGCGTAACCGAGGGAGCGGAGGCGATGCTGGTGCTCGACGCTACGTACCATGCTGTTCACCCACAGGCGAGGAGTTCGCGGCGGCAGCGCGGCGGCGAGTTCGCGGGCGATCTGGTTGACAACGGCGACGACTTCAGGCCGCGAACGCGTGAAGCGCAACCCGGCAGTAGAGGGGCGGATGGCTGGGAGCACCTGGCGCTGCGCCCAGTCCCGGGCCCGGCCGGGCAGCCCGGCCGGCTGAGCGCGGTACCGGAACTGCAGCATATTCGCCGACCTGAGCAGCCCGAGATCCGCCAGTTCAGTGGAGCGCAGCACGTCGGCGTCGGAGACGAAAGGAGCCGTCCGCGCCCACCATACCGAATCGATCTGCGAAAGCAGGAAAATCCGGATGAACGTCGGCAAGCCGCTCGCCGAGCTGCGCACACTGGGCTGGTAGTTGCGGATCTCATGGTTAAGGCGGGCGGCGACGTCATCCGTGCTGCCGTCAAGGTGGCAGAGCACGTCGGCGAACTCCGGCTCTCCCAGGCGCTTGGCGATAAGTTCCTCGGCGGCGAGCAGATCAGATGTTCGCGGGTGCCTGCTCGTCTCGTTGACCAGATCGTCAACGGGTGCGGCTCTTTTGAGGTGAGCCGGTTACGCTGCGAGGATGTAGGTATCGCGGTATTTCGCGTGGTGGATGCGTTCGTGCTCTCTGCGGAGGTGGAAGCGCCAGTAGGCGTCGAAGTCGCC
>Ga0116217_10006128_pt1 | contig 10483 bp, 6 predicted proteins | sample Sb_taG_6_FD_89697 | JGI IMG/M metagenome (GOLD analysis project Ga0116217, IMG submission 89697) | Peat soil microbial communities from Weissenstadt, Germany - Sb_50d_4_PS metaG | ecosystem: Environmental > Terrestrial > Soil > Wetlands > Peat | place: Germany: Weissenstadt | collected 2010-09-21 | reverse complement strand
GGTCGTCCTGACGATCACGGTCCCGAGGTCGAACGGTCCCGCTTCGGCGTGGTCCACGATCGAGAGGCCGAAGGGCGCGCCGCCGTAGGGGCCGGTCAGGTAGACGGGGTCTTCGCGGCGGCCCGCCTGCGGCAGGAGCACGGGGTCCGCTCCCGCCCCCGCGCTGACCGTCGCGTGCCCGATCTGGCTGGCGGCCGGGCAGGTGCCGAGCTGCGCCTGCGCTTCCCCGCAGAGGGGGACCTTCGAGACCATCCCCAGCAGGCCGGGCGGGGCCTGCATCGCGATTTCGCCCAGATATTGATCCTCATCGGAGCGCGAGAATGTCATCGTGAACGGGCTGAAGCCGCCCGCCTGGTTGTTCGTCGTACCCGCCGTGAACGAGGGGTTGAACTGGCTGGCGCAGCCGGAGTCGATCGCGAAGGAGCTCGAGACGCCCACGGGTGCCTCTGCTTCGGAGCTCCACGGCGTCAGCAGGCCCGTCGCCTGATGGGTCCCGCAGCTCCGCGGGGTCGCGAGCGTCGCGCGGGGGCCGCCGAAGAGCTTCAGCTTCAGCTCGCCGAAGGGCAGCTGGGGGAAGGAGAGCCGCTGCGCCGGCCGTTCTTCGAACCTCGCGGTCAGCTGGCCCGTGGAGGGGTCCGCTTCGACACCGACGGCGAGCTTGATGCGCACGCCCGAGCCTTCGGCGAGGAGGTAGAGCCCGAGCAGGCTCCCGAACGGGTTGCTGTTCTGCTGGGCGATGTACAACCAGCCTTCCAGGGGGTGTTCCAGCAGCGGGATTTCGAGCATCGCCGATCCCACCTTCGAGGCGTTCGGGCACTGCGCCGGTTCGGTCGAGTGCAGCCCGATCTGCGCTTCCGTGCAGGCTTCCATGCCGGCGGCGGCCGACGGCGACGCCGCCAACCCGGGCGGGAGCGCGATCAGGATCTTCCGCACATCGGCCTCGGCCAGGCCTTCGGGGTTTTCGCTCTGCGGCAGGCTCACCCCGATTTCCAGGCCGGTTGGGGAGTCGGTCGCGGTCGTATCGGGATTGACCGCGAGCGAGGGGCTGAAGTCCAACTGGTTGCAGCCATCCGGGAGGGCCAGTTCAGAGGGCGGCCCCAGGATGGGAGGCCTCCCCCTTTCCTGCCATGAGTCGGCGGCGATCGTCGTCGTCAGCGGACCGGAGCACGATGTCGGAAGCGTGAGCAGCGGCTTGGGGGCTACGTCGACGGGACATCTTTCTCCAGTCGAGCCGCCGGTTCCCTGAAACAGGCAGGACCCGCGCACTTCGTCGTGCCTTGAATCGGCCGGCACGCCCCAGAATGTCAGAGTGTTCGCGAAGATGCGCAGCGCCTGGCTGGTGTTGGCGCTTTCCATCCGCAGACCGTAATCTTCGTTTGTGCGCAGCGAAGAAGCCAGCACGACGGGGGCGCCTTCGACGACGTATCCGAACTCGACTGGCACGCCGGGAGGAGGAACCAGACTGTAGATAGGCACATACTCCGCGTATTCGGGGTGGAAGAATATCTCCGCGATCCCCACCACGCTCGCGTTTCCGCAGCTCGGTGTGCTGTTATCTTTTCCTTCCTTTGCGGGTCTCACCGTTGTGAACAGTTCCTGGCTGCAGGGCGGAACAGCGGTGCCGCTGCCCGTCAGTCCCGGCGGCATATCGACCCTGATATCCCTGATGTCTGCACTGGGAACCGCTTCCCCAAACGAATTCAGGACGGTCTTCAAACGGAAGCTGGTCGTCCACTGGAAGGGATGCGAGCCGGCCTGCGTATCGAGGCTGCCATCCGCGTTCCTCGCCGCGGCTTCGAAACTCTGGAAGCCAAGTTCAGCCATCGCTGGGCTGGGAAGGATCATCCACACGCACAGGAGAAGCAGGAGTGACATGAGCTTTCCGAGCATGTCTACCGCCTCTCCCCGCTCGAGCGCCTGGCCTTCTTTGCTCTGCGCCTGGCCTTCTTTGCCTTGTGTTTCGCCTTGCGCCTGTGTCTCTTCGGCTTGCTCTTCCTGCGCCTGGACTTCACGGCCGGCTTCGACCGGGGCGGCGAGGGGTTCTCCAGGCCGATGTACGAAGCGCTGACAGGCGCCCCCAGCGCGGGCGTCTGCGAAAGGGGCTGTTTGCAAGCTTCGCCTTCACATGCGGGTGGCGAGGTCGGCGGACTGGGAAAACCGCCGCCTTCGCGCGCGTCGTAGAGATCCAGGAGCTGATCGGTGTCCTGCGGGACAAGCTCGGAGTCGGTGAGGAAGAAGACGTCGCTCCCGTCGGCGCTGGCATCCACGAACGCGGATTCGCTGCTGCTCGTGCCACTGGAGATGAGTGCGACACAGCCGCTCGCATCGCGGCAGCTGCCCCGCCCGTCTTCCTCCCACTCGTACACATCCTGCTTGCCGTTGGTGTCCTGCGGGACCAGCGCGTCGCTGCTGTCGAAGAACACCCGAGCACGCCCCTGCACGTCAGACAGCACACGGGACTGGTAGATCGCATGCGCGCGTTCGTACTCAGTGCCCCCGGGGATGCTCGAGGCTCCCCTCGGCCGGGCTCCGCTGGGATCGCAGGACGCACAGCTGAGCACGCCGGTGCCCGCGTTATAGTCATAAACCTCCTCTTCACGCTGTCCGGTTTCGGCGTTCCTGGTGTCATAGCCAGTCAGGCTTCCATCTGACATGAACACCAGATTCAGCCCATCAGGGGCGACTCTCGAGGTGCGATCGGCGATCGTCGCGGACCAGTCTTCGGGATTTCCCCTATTGTCATCCTCGGAGAGGGTGGCTATGAACGTGATCGTATTGGCTGGCGCGCCCCTGTGCCAGACGTAGAGGTTGCACGTCTGAGGGCCACCGCCGCGTATGCTCAACGCACAGTGACCGCGAGAGGCGCCCTGCGCGAGGACGCCGTTGGCGACGAAGTAGACGTAGGAGCCATCTTCGCTGGCGCCCAGCACACGCTGCACATCGGCGCCTCGCGGGTCTTTGATCGTGAGATCGCTGAGCTGACCGCTTGCGAGATCGTATTCATACAGATCGCGGAGACCTTCGGGGGCAGCTGTGGAGTCGTCGGTCAGCCGGTTGTGGTCGGTGAAGAACACCCTTGACCCGTTGCTGCTGGCGGTCTGAAACAGGCCTTCACCGCTTTCGAGGCCTTCACGAGACGCATCGACCTGGACGGTGCCGGTGCCGTTCACGCGGGCATAGAGATTATTTTCATCGGTGAAGAAGACCACCGAGCCGTCATCCGATATCGGATGCAAGCCGCCAGAATTGCCGTTACGGTCTTCACCAAGGATCGCGCCAGGTGTTCCCCGTACCGCGCCTGGGAGGATGTTGACGAGCTGAAGCTGGCCTTCAGACCACTCATACAGGTTATGGCCGCCGTTATCGACTGCGTTGGAAGTGAGCGCTGCTTCGGTGGAGAATAGGATGTGGCTCAGGTCGGGAGTCGCGCCTTGCAATTCCAGGCTGAAGACTGAGGGCGATTCACTCGGCGTGCTCGTCAGCACAGCCTGAAAGCCGCCTGCGCCGAGTCTCTGCAGATAGAAGTTCTGGTACCCTTTCGGCGCATCTTCGGTCAGAGGCGGATTGCCGATCGGCTTGAGAGTCCCGTTCAGCAGCAGCCCGCTCGAGAGGCCCGCCGAGAACGCCCTGTAGGGGCCTCCCGCCCCATTGACACTGTAGGATTCAGATATGATCGGCGGAGTGATGCTGACCGTCGACCAGCCGCTCACGCTGCGCTTGGCGAGATATTGGGCCGCCAGCGGTGCGCCGGCCGGTTCCGCGAATGCGCCATTCGACGCATAGACCACCGATTCACCTTCCGCCGCGGCCTGGGGAAGGCCGCCCGAGGTGGGTCCCGGAACCCCGTCGATGCCGGTGATCAAGGAATTGTTCTTTTCAGTCGGAGAGACCATCTCCCACGCGCGCCCGTCGGGCAGCGCCGGCGCACCGCCGGCCGCCTGTGTGGTGAAGGTGGCGTCAGATCCTTCTGCTGTCCCGAACAGGTTCTTCACCAGCGTCCGGTAGTGGTAGGTGGTGTTCGGCTGCAGATCCTGTATGTGGACGCTCACGCTTCGCAGGCCCGCGAGACCGCCCGCCGAGCCGGCGTCGGCGCCTGGAACGGGCGCTTCGCCGCCGTAGGAGGTCGTGGCGCCGTACTCGAAGCGGTAGGCGCTGTCGGCGAAGTCGGGGTTGACCTGCGCCTGAAGATCGGCCGAGTCCGCGGTGACGTTCGCCACCGACTCGTCCACGACCGCCGCGACAGCGGGCTTCGCGGCGCCGAATACCTCGACCGCGGGGGCTGGCCCGGCGCCCTGGTCGGAGACGTAGACCGTGCCGCCGGCGCCGCTGGGGTCATACACCGCGACGCCGTAGGACGCTCCGCTCAGCGAGCCGAATGTTTCGATCGGAGTCGGGGTGCCCGCGGAGATTTCGTACACGGCGATCTGCGCGCCTTCGTCGACGTAGACGCGGCCCGTGGACTGATCGACGGCGACCGCTCTGCTGGTGGCGTCGACTTCCTTCGCCACGCCGAGGGCGGTCCCGCTGGGCGGGAACTGCGAGCCTTCGAACTCGTTCAGCGGACCCGCTTCGTACCTGCTCGCAAAGACGTCGCCCCCCGCGTCGGCGGCGATCGCGCAGGGTTCGCTCACGCCGGAGATCTCAGATACGGCGTAGTCCCCGTCGGCGAGCGGGAGGGTCGAGGCGGATGGCGTGTAGCGCTCCACGAAACCACCGAAATCACCCACGTACACCCGTCCAGAGCGATCGACCGCGACGCCGCAGGGCTCGGCGAAGGAAAGCTGCGGCGTGCCCGAGCCGTTCAGCTGCCCGAGGTAGACGCCGCTGGAGGCGAACACGTCGACGACGCGATGGAGGGAGTCGGTGACATAGATGTCCCCGTTGAGGGGGCCTCCGGAGTCATCGACGGCGACCTCCGCCGCGGAGTTGTAATCGAACGCGAAGCCTTCGCTCGGCGTCCCGGTCAGCTGGTTGGCCGTGATGTAGCTCCGCGACGCCGAGAAGGCCGCCGGGCGACCGGCCGAGTCGAACCTGTCGACGCCCCTCCCCCCGAGATCGAGCACATACACATCCCCCGTCGCCTGGTCGATCGCCACAGCCTGCGGATGTTCCAGCGCGTCCGATCCTGGAAACAAGCTCAGCGGCACCAGAGCAGCCGCCGATGCCCGGCCGGCGCCGAACAGGGCGACGCTCGCCAACGTGCACGCAAGAAGCAGCGCTCCCGCCGGCCCCAGAAGCGCTCCCGCCGGTCCCGACCGCCCCGCCCAGAGGAGCCGGCGGACACTGCTCCAGGCTGCCCAGGCAGCCCCGTCCATCACCATACGCCTGCCCTGCAAACGGTTCAACCCGCTCTCCTCGCTCGTCCCTCCGGCACCCGCGACACCCGCCTGCGGAAACCCTAACACGCGGGCGAAGACGGGGGCCGCTCGGGAGCTTCATCACGGATCGAATGGAGCGCTCTCCGCCGCGAGGGCCATGGATGGAGGCCAGGAGTCAGAAACAAGTCTTGACGGGTGGGCGAAGGCTCAGGGGCAATGCCGTTCAGTCAGCAGGCAAACACGAGAACAAGGAGCATCTCGATATGAGCAAGATTAAGGCGCTGTTCGGGTTCGCCGTCATGGTTGGCCTGCTCGCCATCACAGCATCGTCCGCGTTCGCCCTTTTCTCTTCAGAAAACGGTAAAGCAACAAAAGGATCAGGCAGTGCCGGCAAAACGGTATTTACAGATCAGGCGGCCAGCTTCGAATGCGAAAAAGCCGTCGGTACATGGAAACTCACAAAAGGGGCGAAAGGATCAGAAGTGGAAACAGCGAAAGAAGCGGAAAATCTCAGCATTCACATCGCCGCCTCTACCGCCAAACCGGCCGGATGGGAAAATTGCAGCTCCTCCATCAGCAAAACCTCATCAGCAGAAGTCGGTGAATGCGAACTCGAGGTAACAGAGACGGCCAAAGTGCCCAAAGGTATTGGCAAAGGACTGGCTGCGGTCGTAACGAGCTGTGTAACCACATCGCCCGGGAACTGTAGAATCAAAATTCTCGCCGCGAATGGAGGGGGAGTCAACGAAAAACTCGAAGAAGTGCTGAACGAAAATGCAGGAACCAGTCTTCTATCCAAAATCGACGTGAGGGGAATCGCATCCGAAGCCGAAGAACTCGGCGGCGTTGGTTGCTCGGGAATCAACAAAGCAGAACTGAAAAATAAAGCAGGCACGGAGAAAGGCGAAGTGACGGGAGCGCTCCTGAAGCAGGTGTAGAGGTGCCCCTACGCCCCCGCGCCGGCGCCCCCGCGTCCCTCGCCTCCGGCGAAGCGCTCGGCGCCGGCGACCGCGTCCATGAACACCTCCGGCCCCGCGTGCGCCTCGAGCTCCAGCCCCTGCGCGAGGGTCATCCCCAGCCCCTCGATCGCCGCGCGCCGATCGGCCAGCATCGTGCGCTGGGGAAAGCGCGCCAATCCCTCGGCCAGCCCCAGCGCCCGCTCCAGGTGCCCGCCCTCGGGAACCACCTCGGTGAGCAGACCCATCGCCAACGCCTCCCGCGCGCCGACCATGCGCCCCGTCAGGATCAGATCGAGCGCTCGCCCCAAGCCCACCACGCGCGCCGCCCGCTGCGTGCCCCCGTCGATCAGCGGCACCCCCCAGCGGCGCTCGGGGAAGCCCAGCGTCGAGCCCTCCGTGGCGATGCGCAGATCGCACCACAGCGCCAGCTCCAGCCCGCCCGCCAGGGCGTATCCCGAGATCGCCGCGATCGTCGGCTTGGAGGGCGTCAGGCGGGTGAAGCCCATCGGACCCTCGGGCGCCATCAGCCGCCCGGCGAAGCTGTCGATCGCCTTCAGGTCCGCGCCCGCGCAGAAGGACACGCCGCCGGCGCCCGTGAGCACCAGCACGCGCGCGTCCGCTTCGGCCTTGAAGCGCTCATAGCCGGCGTGCAATGCCTCGGCGGTCGGGCCATCGACGGCGTTGCGTCGCTCCTGGCGGTCGATCGTCAGTACCGCGGCCGCGCCTGCGCGCTCGTAGCGGACGGCTTCGGAGGTGCTCATCGAGGACTGATGGTCGCCCGCCCTCTCCCGCCCTGGACGGCTACCAGCCGCCGTGCCAGGTGGCGCTGCCCATCGCCCTCTGCGCCGCCTTGCGGGCTTCCTTGCGCTTCTCCAGGCGCCACTGCAGCAGGCTCATCACCAGCACGAAGGTGGGGAAGAAGACGATCAGGATGAAGCCCGCGTTGGTCACCACCCGATCGTTGGTGGCGCCGTAGAAGCCGCGCCCGTCGTTGTAGGCCAGGGCCGAGGGGGCCAGCACGAGCAGCAGGACCACGGCGGATGTGAGGGCGGCGGGCAGGCGGCGCATCGTGGACGGGAATCCTACCCTGTCAGCGGATGGCCGTACTGATCGCATCGGACCTGCACAAGGACATCGCCGGCAGACCCCTGCTGCGCGGGGTCTCCTTCAAGCTCGAGCGCCGCGAGCGCATGACCGTCGCCGGGCGCAACGGCGCGGGCAAGACCACGCTCCTGCGCATGCTCGCGGGGGAGACGGGGATCGACCGCGGCGAGCTCAGCCTGGCCAAGGGCGCGCGCGTGGCCCTGCACGACCAGCGCCCCCCGCGCGAGCGCCACGTGTCGCTGCGCGACTACGTGCTCTCCGGCTGCGCCGAGGAGCTGCGCGTCGAGGCCGAGCTCGCGGAGCTGGAGCGGCGCATGGCCGCGGGCGCGCAGGACGAGTCCACGCTCGAACGCTACGCCCGCGCGCAGGCCCGCCTCGATGCCCACGGCGGCTACCTCTGGCGCGACCGCGCCACGATCATGACGCGCGGTTTGGGCTTCGGCGAGCCCGATCTGGACCGCGGCCTCGACACCTTCTCCGGCGGCCAGCTCACGCGCGCCTCGCTCGCGCGCGCCTTGGCCACAAACGCCGACGTGCTGCTCCTGGACGAGCCCACCAACCACCTCGACATCGAGTCGCTGGAGTGGCTGGAGCAGACCCTTGTGGGCCTCGACGCGGCGATCGTCCTGGTGGCGCACGACCGCTGGTTCCTGGAGGCCGTGGGCACCGCGGTCTTGGAGCTCGAGGCCGGCCGCTCGCGCTTCTTCGCGGGCACTTGGCACCGCTGGCGCGCCGAGCAGGCTTCCCGGGAGATCGCGCTGGGCAAGGCGATCGACAAGCAGCGCGCGGAGATCGAGCGCATGGAGCGCTTCATCGAGCGCTTCCGCTACAAGGCCACCAAGGCGCGCCAGGCGCAGTCGCGCGTCAAGAAGCTCGCCAAGATCGAGCGCATCGAGCGCGGGGTGGATGGGTCCAAATCAGGGCGCGGGCTGGAATTCGCGTTCAAGGCACCCGAGCGCTCGGGTCGGGTGATCTTCGAGCTCAGCGATGGCCTTATTCAGGTCGGCGAGCCTGCGATCATCCTCCTGGAGCACGTGGAGCTGTGGCTCGAACGCGGCGAGCACGTCTCGCTCGTCGGCCCCAACGGGTCGGGCAAGACGACCCTCATCGAGACCCTCGCCGGCAGATGTCCGCTGGCAGCCGGCAAGCTCAGCACCGGCCACAACGTGAAAGTCGGCTACCTCTCCCAGCACGCCGAGGAGCTGGGCGCCAATGGCGGGGTGGGTGGGAATCCCAATCCAAGCGTGCTGGACGCCACGCAGCACGCGACGGGGCTCGCCCCCAACAAGGCCCGCGCGCTGCTCGGCGGATTCCTCTTCTCCGGCGAGGATGCCGAGAAGCCCCTGGATGGGCTCTCCGGCGGCGAGCGCCGGCGTTTGTCTTTGGCGATTCTCGTCCATTCCGGCGCCAACGTCCTGATCCTCGACGAGCCCACCAACCATCTCGACATCGAGTCCCGCGAGGCCCTCGAGGACGCCCTGCGCGCCTTCCAGGGCGCCGTGCTGCTGGTCTCCCACGACCGCGCCCTGCTCGACGCGGTCGGCACGCGCACCGTGGCGATCGAGCAGCGCACGCTGCGCAGCTACCTCGGCGGCTGGCCCGAGTACGTGCGCGTGCGCGAGGAGCGGCGGGCCGCGGGGGAGGATTTGGAGGGGCCGCCGGTGTCGGTGAACGGAAACGGAAAGGCCGCGCAGGTCACGATCGCCGACGGCAAGGCGAAAGAGGGTGGCAAGGGCACAGCAACCGGCAAGGGCCGAGCAGGCAAGGAGGGGGCAGGCAAGGAAGGGGCGGGCAGGCCCAAAGCCACGGCGGATGGTCCCTCCAAGAACCGCCTGCGCGAGCAGCAGAAGGCCGAGCGCGCCGTGGAAGTGGCCGAAGCGGCGATGCGCGCCATCGAGGACGAGCTGGCCGATCCCGCGCAATGGGCCACCAAGTACGAGGCCGCCAAGTCCGAGGCTCGCCACACCGCCGCCAAGCGGGCGGTCGAGCAGGCATACGATCGCCTGGAGGCGCTTCAGGGGTGAGGACCGCGGCGTTCTTCAGGGGCAGGCGCCGCGGTATCTAGACTGGGACCCTGTGACCGATCGCGTCAAGACCGCACGCAACGTGGCGATCGTTCTGCTGATCGCCGCCGCCGTGGAGTTCCTGCCCGGCGGCGGTCGCGTGGCCAACACCTTCGCCGCCATCCTCTGGGTCGTGTTCTACGGCGGCTTGGGATACATGGGCGTAAGGCTCTACCGCGAACACCGCCTTGACATCTACGGCCTCGGCGATCGCCACCGCGCGTTGCTCTACGGCGCGATCGCGGTGGGCGTCGTCACGATCGCGGCCAAGGGGCGCATGTGGCAGACGAGCTTCGGCGAGTTCGTGTGGTTCGTGCTGATTGGCATGGTCGTGTATACGCTGTTCGCCGTCTACCGCTTCGCGCGCACGTATTGAGCCTCGCCGAGCAGCGCCGCAACCTGCCCGAGGAGCCCGGCGTCTATCTCTTCCGCGACGCCAGGGGCCGCGTCATCTACGTCGGCAAGGCCAAGTCGATCCGCAAGCGCGTGGCCTCGCACTTCGCCAAGGCGCAGGGGGGTGGGCGGGGACCTCATTCTCCCGGCCACGCGGAGATGCTGGCGAGCGTGGAGAACGTCGAGTGCCTGGTCGTGGCCAGCGAGGCCGAGGCGCTGCTGGCCGAGCAGAGCTTCATCAAGCAGTACCGCCCGCGCTTCAACATCCGCCTGCGCGACGACAAGTCCTACCCCTTCATCGCCATCTCCCTCGACGAGGACTTCCCGCGCGTGTACTTCACGCGCGAGCGCCACCGCCCGGGGCGGGCCTACTTCGGCCCCTACTCCAACGCCAAGCGCGTGCGCAACACGCTCGATCTGCTCACCAAGATCTTCATGTTCCGCTCCTGCACCGGCCCCGAGCCGGGGCGGCGCAGCGGCAGCCCCTGCCTGGACTACTACATCAAGCGCTGCGAGGCCCCCTGCGTGGGCTACGTCTCCAAAGCGGACTACCGCCACGGCATCGACGGGGTGATCGACTTCCTCTCCGGGCGCTTCAGGGCGATCGAGCGCGACCTGGAGACGCGCATGCGCGCCGCCGCCGCGG
>Ga0116217_10006120_pt1 | contig 10489 bp, 11 predicted proteins | sample Sb_taG_6_FD_89697 | JGI IMG/M metagenome (GOLD analysis project Ga0116217, IMG submission 89697) | Peat soil microbial communities from Weissenstadt, Germany - Sb_50d_4_PS metaG | ecosystem: Environmental > Terrestrial > Soil > Wetlands > Peat | place: Germany: Weissenstadt | collected 2010-09-21 | reverse complement strand
CGCCGACGGCCCCGACGAAGAACACCGTGTGATGGGAGGACCAGTCGGTGGCGGTGGCGATCGCCACGGGTATGACGTTGCCGGCCAGCGCGGATCCGACAGCTTTGGCGTGACGAGTGGTGAAGCGTTCCGCCCCCACACGTCGCAGTTCGGCCGCAATGGCCGGAAGCCTGACCCAAATGGACACTCTTCAACGACCATTTCCGCGTGGGGTTCCTCACGGAAACCCGCGCGGTAGCCACCCGGGAGCGGGAGGCGCGTGGTCTACGCAATACTGCGCCGGTGGACTTGGGCAATCGGGAGTTTGCGCTGTCCGAACTGATCGGCGGAATGTCCTATGCATTGGACATCGCCGAAGGCGAGCCGCCCGGGCACGCGCAACGAGCGTGCCTGATCGGCATGCGCCTGGCCGATGTGATCGGACTCGGGCCGGACGCGCGGGCGGATCTGTTCTACGCGTTGCTGCTCAAGGACGCTGGCTGCTCGGCAAACTCGGCGCGGATGGCCGCGCTGTTCGGCGCCGACGATCAGCAGGCCAAGCGGACCTCGAAGCTCGTCGACTGGTCGCGGCCGGTCTCGGCCTTCGCCTGGTCGCTGCGAACCGTCGCGCCCGGTGGCTCGCTCGGTGCCCGGGTGGAGCGACTGCGGGCGATCAGCGCCGTGGGCGAGGTGACCAAGTCGCTGATGCTGGCCCGCTGCGACCGTGGCGCCGAGATCGCGCGCATGCTCGGCTTCAGCGACGGCACCGCGGAAGCCATCCGCGCGCTTGATGAGCACTGGAACGGACGCGGCCAGCCCCGCGGCCTGACCGGCCCCGAGATCCCGTTGGCGGGGCGGATCCTGTGCCTGGCCCAGACCGTCGAGGTGTTCCACCGAGCGCGTGGTGCCGGGGCGGCATGCCAGGTCGCGGCGAAGCGCAGCGGACAGTGGTTTGACCCGATGCTCGTCGACGCCCTCACGAGCTTTCGCGACGACGCCGGGTTCTGGGCATCGCTGGTTGCGCCGGACCTCACGAGAGTCGCCCCGCGCGACCGGACTCTTGTCGTCGATGACAACCGGCTTGACCGGATCGCGAACGGGTTTGCCGCCGTCATCGACGTCAAGTCGCCGTGGACCCATCAGCACTCGGATCGCGCGTGGGCGATCGTCAGGGGAATCGGCACGCTGCTCGGCCTCGAGGCAGAGACGATGCGGGGCCTCGGCCGGGCGGCGCAGCTTCACGACATCGGCAAGCTCGCGATCTCGAACCGGATTCTCGACAAGCCGGGGCGGCTTACGGACGTCGAGTTCGCGAAGGTCAGGGAACATCCGCTGGTCACGCAGCAGATCCTCGATCGGGTTCCCGGCTTCAGGCCCGTGTCGGCGCTGGCGAGCGCGCACCACGAGCGCCTCGACGGAAGCGGTTACCCGTACGGGTTGACAGCGGCCGAGCTGACGATGCCGATGCGTGTGCTCGCGATCGCCGACGTGTACGAGGCGCTCACCGCCGAGCGCCCGTATCGGCCGGCATTCCCCGTCGAGCGGGCGCTCGAGATCATGCGCCTGGAGGTGCCGCGGCGCCTCGACCGCGATGCGTTTGCGGCCCTGGAGATGCTGCTTGGGGTCGAGATCGAGGATCCGGCCTCGGAGCTGCAGTTCGCGCCGCGGGCGCTGCGTCCCGAAGAACCTGGGCGGCGCTGAGGAGCTAGGGGCTCTGCCTCGAGGGTCGAGGATGGGGAGCGCTGCGTATCGCCGAGCGCCTCAGCGCCGGCGTGCCTACGTAGAACACCATGTGGACCGTGCCGAGGCACTCGGGGCAGTCGGCATGGTGATCGCGCGCGGCCTCGAACCGGAACGCCGTGGTCGCCCATCCGCATTGCTCGCACCGGTACAGCGGCATTTGCTCAAAAGGTTCCCAGCGGAGTCACCGCCCAACCGTTAGGGAACCGTGAGCATCGGCACAGAACGTCATATGTCACATAGGCGCGAGAACCCGACGGCGAGCATGTCCGTAACGCAGTACATGGCATCGCCCGCGATTGGACCGAGGGGTAAGAAGATGATGGCGATCATTGAGCAAGAGGCCTTCGAGACCGGGACGGAGGCGTTCAACGCCCATGACCTGAGTCAGCTCGAGGAGCTGCTGGACGACGACGTCGTCTTTCAGGGGCCCGGAGAAGAATCGGGCGAAGGCAAAGCGGCGTGCCTGGAGTTCTACGGCAGCTGGTTCGACGACTTCCCGGACGCGCACCTCGAGATCCAGGGCATCCACTTCTTCGACGACGTGGCGATCGAGGAGGGCACCTTCACGGGAACCCACGACGGTCGCGCCCACACGGGTCGCGCGGTCAGCCTCGACTACGTCCGAGTCATTCGCTCGTGCGACGGCAAGCACGTGTCGATGCGCCTGATGTTCGACCTGATGCTGATGCTGAAGCAGCTCGGGCTGAGCGACGACACAGTTCCGGCGCGATGAGCTCCCGATTCGAGCGGCGAGCGCGCTCGCTGCAGATCCTGTTCCTGGTCTCCGCGCACAACGGCCTCAGCCAACGCGCCTGGATCGAGTTGACCGAGCTCGGCCACGAGGTCGAGGTCGCGGTGGTCGATTCGGGCGCGGCGATGGAGGCCGCGGTCCGCGAGCACGATCCCGAGCTGATCGTGTGCCCGTTCCTGAAGAAGATGATCCCCGAGTCGATCTGGTCCGAATACCGGTGCCTGGTCGTGCACCCGGGCCCGCCGGGCGATCGCGGCCCGTCCTCCCTGGACTGGGCGATCGAGCTCGGCATGCGTGAGTGGGGCGTGACGGTGCTCGAGGCCAATGGCCAGTTCGACGCCGGCGACGTCTGGGCGACGCGCACGTTCCCGGTGCGGGCGGCGGGGAAGAGCAGCCTCTACCGCCACGAGGTGCGGCGTGCCGCGATCGACGTGCTGCTCGAGGCGATCGGCCAGATCGCCGAGGGCGCGGATCGGCCGCCGGTACCCGGCGGCGAGGCGGACACGATCACGGGGACCTCACGGCCGCTGATGGGCCAGGACGTCCGGGCGATCGACTGGGCCGCCGACCGGACCGGGGTTGTGGTCCGCAAGATTCGCGCCGGCGAAGGGCACCCGGGGGTGCTCGACGTGATCCGTGGGACCGAGTTCCATCTGTTCGGCGCCCATCCCGAGCGGGTCCTGAGCGGCCGGCCGGGTGAGATCATCGCCCAGCGCAACGGGGCGATCTGCCGCGCGACCGTCGATGGCGGCGTATGGATCACGCATCTCAAGCTGGCCGATACGCCGACCGAGCGGTTCTTCAAGCTGCCGGCGACGCGCGCGCTCGCGCTCGCCGGAGTCGAGCTCGATGCGCCCGAGATCGCGGTTGCCTTCGACGCGCGCTGGCGGGTCGATCAGACCTACAGGGAGATCGTTTACCAGCAGCTGGGCGAGGTGGGCTACCTGTACTTCGACTTCTACAACGGCGCGATGAGCAGCGAGCAGTGCGAGCGCCTGCGGGAGGCCTACCTCTACGCCCGCTCGCGGCAGGACACCAAGGTGATCGTGCTGATGGGCGGGACCGACTACTTCTCGAACGGCATCCATCTGAACGTGATCGAGGCCGCCGAAGATCCCGCCGAGGAGTCGTGGCGCAACCTGGGTGCCATCGACGACCTCGCGCGGGAGATCATCGAGACCGACTCGCACCTCGTGATCTCGGCTCTCGGTGGCGACGCCGGGGCCGGTGGCGTGATGCTGGCGCTCGCGGCCGATCGCGTGGTGGGCCGCGAGGACATCGTGCTGAATCCCTACTACCAGCACATGGGCGGGCTGTTCGGGTCGGAGTACTGGACCTACCTGCTGCCCCGGCGGGTCGGGGTCGAGAGGACCGCGCGGATCGTCGGCGCGCCGTTCCTCCCGGTAGGCGCGCGCAAGGCCGTGGAGATCGGGCTGCTCGACGACGCGTTCGGCGCGACGATCGAGCGCTTCCATCGCCAGACGCGCGAACTCGCGCGCCAACTCGCCGAGGACCCGGGTCTGGAGCGCCAGCTCGAGGAAAAGCGCCGCAGGCGCGCGGAGGACGAGAGCGTCAAGCCGCTGCAGGCGTACCGCGACGAGGAGCTGGCTCGATCCTACGAGTGCTTCTTCGGCCCCGACCCGAGCTACCACCGGGCCCGCCAGCGGTTCGCTCACAAGCTGCCGGCGCTCCAGCTCACGGTCGTTCGCGACCCTTCGGCCCGTGGCGTCGGACAGGCTGCCGAGCGGGCGGCCTAGACCTTCAGGTCAGCCGGTAGGGCAGGCCGAAGCGCTCGAACGTGCCAGTCAGCCGCCGGGGATCGGCCGGCTGCTCCGGGAACCGGGCGTACGCCGCCGCCTCGGTGGCCTTGATCGACCGCGCGATGAACGCCGTGACATCGCTGATCTGGGCGCCGCTGAAGGTGAGTACGTTCAGCGCGAACGGCAGGTACGCCTGCGCATCCTCGTCCCAGGCGTAGAAGCCGAGCGCGGGCTGGCCGTTCGCGCGCGTGTACACGGCGCGCCACCGCCACGCTCCCGACATCGGCGAGTGCGTCGCCCAGATCCTGATGCCCTCCCGGTTCTGGTACCAGGTTGCCAGTGGCGGCATCGTGAACGTCGCATCCTCGGTGAGCATCTCGGCGAACGCCTGGACGTCGTTGCGCTCCCAGGCATCGACGTATCGCTCGACGAGCTCGCTCAGGTCGTCGTCGGCCAGCAGGCGCAAGGTCTGCTGCTGGCTCTGCTCGGGGACCCGCTCCTCGACCGCGGCGCGGGCGCGCTGCAGGGCGCTGTTGACCGACGCCTCCGTGGTCTGGAGCATCGCGGCGGTCTCCTTGGCCGAGAACCCGAGCACCTCGCGGAGGATCAGGACGGCCCGCTGGTTTGCGGCGAGGTGCTGGAGCGCCGCGATGAACGCCAGCTCGACGCTCTCGCGCTGCTCGTAGCGAGCCTCCGGCGCCGCGTATCCGTCCTGGAGACCAAGCATCTCGTCGGGATACGGCTCGAGCCAGACCGTCTCCACGAGCGGCGTGCCCGGCGTGTCGTGCGGGTCAGCGGCCGGGCCATAGTCGATCGGCAGCACCCGTTTGGGCCGGCGCGCGATCTGGGTCAGGCACACGTTCGTGGCGATCGTGTAGAGCCACGAGCGCAGCGCGCTGCGGCCCTCGAACCGTGACACTCCACGCCATGCGCGCAAAAGCGTCTCCTGCAGCGCATCGTCGGCGTCATAGATGGATCCGAGCATCCGGTAGGCGTGCGCGTGCAGCTCGCTGCGGTAGGGATCGACCAGCCGCCCGAACGCCTGCTCATCGCCTCGGCGGGCCGCGGCCAGCACCTCGGGCTCGGTGGGCTTCACTGCACGAGCACTTGCCATCAGCATCGAGACCTTAGACCCCCCGGAGCTCGAAAACTCATCGCCCGATTAGTTCGGATGACCGTGCGAGTCGAAACGGTTAGATGAAGCCCGCCGACTCATCGGGGTTTGTCCACCTGGAACTCCACACGGGCGATCTGCGGGCCGCGCGCGCCTTCTATACGGAGGTGTGCGGCTGGCGGCCGGAGCGGATCCAGACCCCGTTCGGGTCCTATCAGGCGCTCGATGTCGGCCGCGGGATCGGTGGCGGGATCGTCGAGTGCCCGACCGAGAAGCCGTTGTGGCTGCCCTACGTCGAGGTTCGGGAGATCGGCTCTGTGACGGACCGCGCTCGCGAGCTCGGCGCCAGGGTCCTGCTCGAGCCGCGCGAGGGCCCGACGGGGTGGCGGAGCGTCGTCGCCACTTCGAGCGCGGCCGAGATCGCGTTCTGGCAGCCGAAGCGCTGAGCGGGCCTGGACGGTTGTCCGAGCCGGACACTTTGGTGCACGGCGACCACCCGCGGATCTGCTCGGCGCCGCTAACTTAAGGGGTTCATGCCTCGGATCCTCGACGTAGAGCAGGCGCTGCTGCTCCTCGAGCTCGAACCGCCATTCGACCAGCGGGCGGTCCAGCTGGCGCGGCGGCGGATGGCCAAGCGCTGGCATCCGGACATCGCGCCGCCAGGACGCCAGCACGAGCACCAGCGCCACTTGCAGGCGATCAACGAGGCAGCGGATCAGCTCGAGCAGCTGGCCGAGACCTCGCGGGGCGGGCGCGTGACCCGCAACGCCGTCAAGGTGTCCGCCGCCGCCACCCGCAAGGCGCGCGCGGAGGCCGGCCGGCGCGCCTACGAGGCCGAGCAGCGCGAGCGGACCAGAGCCGAGGAGCGCGCCAAGCACGACCCGTTCGGATCGCGTGTCCCCGACCATTCGGTCGTCCACCGCTACTCCCGATGCCTCTCCTATCCCGAGTGGGGCGTCGGCACCGTCACCGGGATCTACTTCTCCGGCGACGACGAGGACGCCCAGCAGTGGGCCCGGGTGTCGTTCGCCGTCGGCGTGCGCACGATCCCCGCCGGGTCGCTCCAGTTCGTCGACTTCTCCAAGCCCGATCCGGCCGCCGATCGGGTGCAGCGATTCATGACCGCCGCCCAGCACGCGTTGGCCGAGGGCGACGCGAAGCTGGCCGCGCAGCGGCTGGTCTACGCCCGCGACGCCGAGCCGACCAACCCGGTCGTACTCCGCCTGCTGACGGCCGCCTTCTGGCAGGCCGGAAACCTCCCGGCCGCCGCCCGCACCGTGCGCGACTGGGCCCGGGTCGAGAGCGACCGCCCCACCCCCGAGCGGTTCGCCTCGCGGATCTACGAGGACATGGGCGCGATCGACCTGGCGGCCGACGCGGCCGCCCGCGCCGCCGACCGAGCGCCCGGTGACGCTTCCGCGTGGGAGCGGCTCGGGCGTCTGCGGCTGCGCCAGATGGACCGGGCCGCCGCGATCTCCGCGCTCGAGCACGCCCGGCTGATGGGGCCGTCGATCGAGGGTCTTCTCGACCTGGCGCTCGCCTACCACCTCGCCGGCGACGTCGGCGCCGAGGTGTCAACCGCCGAGGCGGCCACCCGCCTCGATCCCGCGTCGAGGGCCGCATGGTCGACGTACGCGCACGCCCTGGCGCGGACCGACCGCGCCGGCGAGTGCATCGCCGCCTGCCGACGGGCGCTGGAGCTCGGAGAGGATCCCGACGTGTCGGATCTGCTGGCGCGGGTCGAGGCGGCGCAGCCGAGGTCGTTGTCGGAGCGCACGGCGGCGTAGGCGCCCCCGTTGTGCGAGCCGGGCGGCGCACCCGAGCCCGCGGTCGCCGCACCGGCGGCGCACGCGAGCGCGCGGTCGCCCCGCTCAGCTGCCGAAGCCTTGCGGCTTTGTGACGGAACGTGTCGAGACTGTCACGGCGAGACTGCTACGCCACCGACCCCTCGCGCCCGCACACCGGGCAGGTTTCGCCGGTACTCAGGGGGCGGCCCTTGCACTCCGGGCAGTCGCCGGCCTCCTCGAGCACGCCGAGCAGCTCGCCGACGCGGCAGACGAGCAGGCGCTCCTCCTCGACCTCGATCCAGGCGCCTGCGGAGGCAGGGAAGACGACGTGGTCGCCGGGCTTGACCGGCATCTGCACGCCGACGTGATCCCACCAATCGAGCCCGGGGCCGACCGCGAGCACGATGCCGTGCTGGGGCGGCGGCTCGTCGGAGCCGGGCGGCACGATCAACCCCGAGCGCCGGACCCGATCGGGGTCGAGCTCCTTGATCACGATGCGGTCGAAGAGGGGACGAAGCTGGTTACGCATGGGTGCTTTGCGCCGGGATCATAGGGCGGCGGGATGAGGTTTCCGCCGCCGACCTCGAAGCTGTGGGATGCTCTGAGCCGGCACCAACGAACGGCGGCCGAGAACGAAACGACTTCTGTGGATCTTTGGGGTAGGAGCCGCGGTCGTCGCCGCTGTGGACCGACTGCGGCGCCAACGAGCTGCCAGCTGATTTGCCCGGAACCGCGGTCGGTCCGGGCGCGAGCGTACGGTTCTGCACCGCATGCGCCTAGGTCGCTCCGCGACTTGTTTCACGGGGGGCGATACACTTCCGGGGAGAGCAAAGGTCGGCGCGAATCCTCACAGCTTCAGCGCTATCGAGCGGCCCCTCACGGGGCCGTTCCTCGTATATCGGCGCCGAGTCGATCGGATACACTTCGCGATCGTGAGGATTCATGCAACTTCGCCAACTTTCGCTCGTGTCTGTCGAGCCGTCTAACAAGCTCAGCCCAAAGCAGATCGACCGCCGCCTTGAACCGCTGCGGCGGGAGTTTCCGCGCGCCGGCGACCAGGTCCTACGGATGCAGGCGCGGAGGCTGGAGTCGCTCGAACTGCTCGACCGAGCCCTGGACAGCCGAGCGAGCCTCGCCGCCATCCTGATCGCGGAACTGGTCACGAGGGGATACCTGGCGACGGCCGACGGGCTACGGCGGAAGGACGAGCTGCGCACTGCGCGTTTCGAGCGCTAACGCCTAGCGCCCCCCGGCCGGCGGTCGGGCTCAAGGCGACGCGGTCGGCGCGGATTACCTCGTGTCCCGTCCGGAGGCCAGATTTCGGCAAGTTTTTGGTCGACACCGAAACCCCAGTGTTCACTGGTAATTCCGGAATCCGGGGTATAGCTCTAAGGCGTTCTCCCGGCCGAAACTGCCGATTCCGATGGGTTTAACCCGTCCGGACAGCTTCGCGGCTAAGAGCCTTAGCCACGGCAGTCAGTCCGACCGTAGCCCTACGGTTCAAATTCGTATGCGCCTGCTCATCGCGCGATGCTCAGTCCGCTACACCGGACGCCTCTCCACGGTCCTACCCGAGGCTGTACGACTGCTTATGTTCAAGGCCGACGGCACTCTTATGATCTGGGCAGACAATTGTCGGCCTAGTGTTAAGCCCCTGAACTGGATGACGCCACCGACCGTCGTCGAGGAGTCGCCTGAGCTGATCGTTGTCAGGAAACGGGCCGGCAAGTCGGAGGACCAGCTCGAGATCGAGATCTCCGAGATGCTGTCGGACGTCACCCACGAGATGGGCTCGCCCGACGAGGAGACGGCACTGGCGAAGGACGGCGTCGAGGCGCATCTCCAGGAGCTGCTGGCCGACCAGCCGGAGTGGTGCGGCGAGGGGTTCCGGCTCGTCCGTCGCGAGTGGCCGACCGACATCGGCCCCGTCGATCTGATGTGCCGGGATCTCGAGGACCAGTGGGTCGCGGTCGAGATCAAGCGCGTCGCCGGGATCGAGGCGGTCGAGCAGCTGGCGCGCTATCTCGAGCGGATCCGGCTGGATCCCGCGCTCGAGAGCTGCCGCGGCGTGCTGGCGGCGCAGACGATCAAGCCTCAGGCACGGGTGCTGGCGGGCGCACGGGATATCGCGTGCGTCCAGGTCGACCTCGCGCTGCTGCGCGGCGAGCGTGAGCCCGACCTGAGATTGTTCGCCGCATGAACGATCAGCCAGCCGTCCTCACCGAGCGCCGCGAGCGCATCCTCCTGATCACGATCAATCGCCCCGACCAGCGAAACGCGGTCAACGCCGCGGTGGCGGAAGGGATCGCCGCCGCGCTCGACGGGCTGGACGCAGACCCCGAGCTGTCGCTCGCGATCCTGACCGGCGCCGGCAAGGGGTTCAGCGCCGGCATGGACCTGAAGGCGTTCGTCACCGGCGAACGCCCGTGGGCCGGCGACCGCGGGTTCGCCGGAATCACCCAGCGCTCCGCCGAGAAGCCGCTGATCGCCGCGATTGAGGGGTTCGCGGTGGCGGGTGGGCTGGAGATCGCGCTCGCGTGCGACCTGATTGTCGCCGCCCGCGGCGCGAGGCTCGGGATCCCCGAGGTCAAGCGCTCCCTGATCGCCGCCGGCGGAGCGTTGCTGCGCCTGCCCCGTGTGCTGCCGCGGACGGTCGCGATGGAGCTGGCGCTGACCGGCGAGCCGATCGAGGCCGAGCGGGCGTATGAGCTGGGGCTCGTGAACAGGCTGGCCGAGCCGGGCGAGGCGGTCGCCGCGGCGATCGCGCTCGCGGAGACGATCGCCGCCAACGGGCCCCTGGCGCTGGCGGGCACCAAGCGGATCCTCACCGAGGCCGTCGACTGGCCCGACTCGGATTTCTTCGCACGTCAAGGCGAGATCTCGGGTCCGGTGATGTCGTCCGAGGATGCTCGGGAGGGGGCCACGGCGTTCGCCGAGAAGCGCTCGCCAGTGTGGCGGGGGCGGTAGGCGCCCCGGTTCGGGCACTGACGAGGCGCCGGTTGCCCTGATAGCCCGCTGCCCGAGCTGGGTAAACGCAAACCTATGAACACAGCAATCGCGACCGAGAGGCGGTCACGATGATTGTCCTGCTGCCAATCTTCTTGCTCGCAGTCGGGGTGTTCGTGGCGACCGTGGTCCTCCCCCACTGGAAGCCGCGGGAATTGAGGGGAGACTGGTGGAGCAGGTTCGAGAACGAGTTCCGCGTCTACGCAGCCCAACAGGAGCTCGTCCGGAAGACCAGGCCCCACAGCGCGGAGCGGCGCATGCCGCAACCGCGCCGCAGCGGCATCACGCCTCCTCCTCGCCCCACATCGTCGCCATGAGCGACCGCGAGCCGCCGCGATCGCGGTGCTCG
>Ga0116217_10006119_pt1 | contig 10490 bp, 5 predicted proteins | sample Sb_taG_6_FD_89697 | JGI IMG/M metagenome (GOLD analysis project Ga0116217, IMG submission 89697) | Peat soil microbial communities from Weissenstadt, Germany - Sb_50d_4_PS metaG | ecosystem: Environmental > Terrestrial > Soil > Wetlands > Peat | place: Germany: Weissenstadt | collected 2010-09-21 | reverse complement strand
CCATTGGTGCCTCCGAAGGCGCCGCAGGAGGAGAATGTACAGTTGACTACAACGACACTTTTGCCGGCATTGTAAACGCCGCCTCCGTACGCTGAGCCGCCGTCGCCGCCCGCGCCGGCGTTCAAGGTGCCGCTGCCGCCACTGCCGCCGGTTCCGCCGGTGACAGTATCCTCGAACAGAGTACAGTTGGTAAGAGCACCGGTGCCGAGGTTGCAGAGACCGCCACCCAGGCTGCTGCCCCCGGGCAGGCCTTTGAGGCCGTTGCCGTTAGGATTGACGCCTCCAGTGGCACCGGTGCCTGCGGTAGCGGTGTTGCCCGAGAGGGTGCAGTTAATGACTTTGACGAGGTTGCTGCTATAAATGCCGGCGCCGGAAGCAGCCCCGCCGGCTCCGCCGGCACCGGGGAGCCCGGCCGTAAAGCCGGTGCCGCCGGTACCGCCCGTGCCGCCATTGCCGCCGACAGCCGTGTTCCCGGACAAGGTGCAATTGCTGACGACGAGGGTGCCCAAATTGTAGATGGCGCCGCCATAAGCAGGCGAGCCTGCGCCGCCGTGGCCGCCATTGCCGCCATGGGAGAGTTCGCCCCCGCCGTTGCCACCGTTTCCACCGCTGCCGCCATTGCCGCCCGTGGCGCTGTTGGTGGTCAACGTGCAGTTCAGTAGTGTCAGCGAACCGAGATTGTAGATAGCGCCGCCCAGGGCTGGGCTACTGGTCAACCCATTGCGGCCATTGCCGCCGCTCCACCTTGGGTTGTCCGAACCATTGGCGCCGTTGTTGCTGACGGTAGCATTGGTCACCAGCATGAAATTCGTGACGTAGGAGAAATTGGTGCCAGCGGCAATGTTGGTGAAGAGAGTGATTTGATTGGTCGTGATACCGAATTGATCTACATACGTAAATGTGTTGGTGTAGATGTAGCCGTCGGGCAGGGCGGAACTGTCGTCGAAAGTGGCGATGTTAGTCGTGAGGAAGTCTGAGGGGTAACTCAGATAAACGAAGACGTTGCTCTGGATAAAATTCGTTGGATAGGTGGTGATATTGGTGGCAAGGACGTTGGTGAAAGAGGTCGTGAAGTTGGTGGCAACGGCACTAAAAGCCGAGCAACCCGCCAGGATACAATTGCTGAGCGTGACACTTGCGCCACGATGAATGTAGAGAGCTCCGCCATTGGTGCTCGAACCACCCGTGATGGTAAGATCATGGATTAAGCTCGTCACACCCGGGCCGACCTCGAGCACGCGGGTCTGGCCGCCCCCATCGATAGTGGTCACGGTGTTGCCGTTGCCGTCGATATCCTGATCTGCCGCGTCCGCGGTTATGACGATGACATTGCTGACGATGATGTCATCAATCCCGCTGCTGAGGTCTGCTTGCAGGCCATCCAAGTTGGTGACGAGGTCCTGGGCATGGCCGGCGCAGGCGCAGAGCAGGCAGACTCCCATCGTCAGGCCGAGGTGGAGAAGGCCGGAGGGCAAAAATGATCGCCGTGTGCGCGCAGGCGGTGAGTGCCATCTGTTCGTGTGCATAGGTTTCCGTAGCGTGAAGGCAGTCCGGGTGGCCTGGCCAACAGATCACTCGCTACTTGGAGGGCTGGGATTGCGCCCGTCATACGGGAAGAGCCTCCCGTCGGAAGAGCTATTGGCCTTGTTTTGGCTCGATTGGTCCTGGTGTTTGGGGTCGCCCTGGGATTGGCGTTCCTTTTTTTCGATTTCTTTGAGGCGCTTCTCCTCTTGTTTCTGGTATTCCCTGTCCGCTTTGTCTTCCTTACGCAGGCGTTGGGACTCCTCGGCCTGGAATTCTCGCTCGGCGGAGCGCACACCGGGCATGCTGTGCTTCTCGGCGACGGCTGTCAGGGCAGCCACTTCGGGCGTAGGCAGGACGGTGGGGCGAATCAAGACCAGCAATTCCGTGCGGTTTTTGGTTTTGCTGGTGCTGCGAAAGAGTTGGCCCAGTACCGGAATATCCATGAGGAATGGAACGCCGGAGAGGGTATCGGAGAGGGTGGTCTGGATCAAGCCACCGAGGATGATGGTGTCGTGATCGCGCACGGCGACGCTGGTTTGGGCTTCTTTGGAACTGGTGGTGGGCACGTTGCCCACGTTGGCGATGTTAACAAAACCTTCGACATCATCGATGCGGTTGTGGATGTCCATCACCACTAAGCCGTCCACGTTAATGAGAGGCGTCACATCGATGGAAACGCCGATTTGCATTTGCTGGATGGAAGAGTAGCCGCCATAAGCGCCGCCGCCATAGTAGCTGCCGGTGGGATAGGGAACGGTCTCGCCCACGAAGAGGCTAGCCTGTTTGGCATTTGAGGTTTGAATGCGCGGGCGCTGCAGGATTTTAGATTTTGAGTTGCTGTCCAAGGCTTGGAGAGTGACATCGAGGTCCCCACCGAAGCTGCCCAGGTAGCTGAGTCCTCCGCTGGGCAGGCTGCCCGAGCTGCCGCCGGTGGTAGAACCATTGGTGCCGATCGAGCTCAACGAGCCAAAGGCGCTGCCGGGAATCGAATTACCGGGATTCATGGCGCCAATGCCGCTGAAGTAATTGCCAATGCCATGCGATTGCTTCTCGAGATAGCCGACGCCGAAGCTCTTGGTATCGTCCAACTGCACAGAAAGGATCACGACGTCGATCAGTACTTGGGCCAGGACAATATCCAGTTTGCTGATAATGTCTTTGATCATTTTCAGATCTTCCTTGGAGGCAAAGACGAGCAGCGAGTTGGTGCGCTCGTCGGCCAGGATTTTGGTGTAACCCAGGATCTGGAATTCGCCCGCAGTGGCGGCTCGGTTGATGATGCCCTGGAGTCGGGAGGAGAAACTGTTGTTGGGCTGCATCCCACCCTGTGTTGTCGTGCCCATGGGATTGGCGCCGAAGGCACCGCTAGTTCCTCCATAGCCGCCGACCCCGCCCATCCCCCCGATTCCACCCATCCCTCCAACTCCGCCCATGCCGGTGCGGCCCATGCCGCCCATGCCGGAGCGGCTGCCGGTGGCGCCCCTCGTGCCGCTGGTGCCTCCAATGCTGGAACCCCCGCCGCCTCCGCTTAGGGTGTTCAAGGCGTTAGCGATGTCGGTCGCGATGGCGTATTTAATGGGGATGACCTCTTCCTGAAATTCGGATGGAAGCACCACATCCACTGCTTTGATCATTTCCAACATGCGTTTGACGTTCTCGGCAAAATCCCGCAAGACGAGGATGCCGCTGCTGTCGATGGGCAGAATGGCGGCTTGCATTTTGGCGAAGGGCTGGAGGACTTGGACCATCTCGGTGGGTTTGGCGTATTTCAACTGGACCACATGCGTCACGTAGGGGCCCAAGTCGGGCAAGTCGGCGGCTCTCAATCGGCTGAAGGGGGCGCCTTCCTGGTTGGCGGTGGCGGTCTGCACGGCTTTGACGAACTTGTCGCCCACATTGATCATCGAAATGCCATTCAAGCCGAGCACGGCATCGAGCGCCTGGACGGCCTCGCGCTTGGTCAAGGGGGTCTGGGTTTTCAAGAAGATATTTTGGGCAGCCAGGTTGGCCGGGCGCAAAATCGTGCGGCCCACGAGTTCAGCATAAACGGTGAACACCGAATTGAGGTCCACGCCGCGGAAATCGATTTCGCCGGCGGGGATGACTTGATCCGGGGCGGTATTGGTGGAGGCGGCCGAGGGGGTAATCAGGACGGTGTTGGTGTCGATCGTTTCCGGCACGATGATGCTGTTGGGGTCAACGGGTGGCCGGGGGGTGGTGCGCAACGAAGAAGGGCCCCCCGAGGTGGCGCCCGCGGCGGGAGCGGGAGCGGCTGGGGCGGCAGGCACCGGGACAGCCGCCGCCGGGGCGGGAGGCGTTTGCGCCCCGACCTCGAGAGTGGCCATGAGTAAACCAAGAAAGAATAGAGTCGTTTTCACGGTTATTGTGTAGTTGAGACGGTGGTGCCGCCCGTTGAAGCAGTCGTTCGGGCCCCCGGTTTGGCCGAGGCTTTCTTCTGATAGCTGGCGACCAGGGTGATCTGGCCGTTGAGCTGATAATGCGGCGGATCGGGGTGCAAAGACATGTCACGCACTCGCATCAAGGATGCGCTCGAACCAAGATTGTATAAGAAGTTCACAAGCTGCTGCTCTCCAGATGTAACACTGATGGGCTCGCTCAGTTCCACGAAAAATTGGTTGGTCCGTTCGGTAGTATGGCCCTGGTTCTGGATGCTTACGCCACTGCGGCTGGCCTCGACAATCACCGCATTTCTTAAGTCAAAGGCCTGCTCCGCGGTGTCAACCGAAAGGCCCTCGCCCTGCAGCTTGGCAATCAGGTTGGAATAAAACTTCATCTGCTGAATGGCGCCTTGGTAGCGTTCGAGTGTTTGGCGCGCGTTGACTCTCCGCCGCTGCCACATCGTGAGATCGGACGCGTGCGGCCAGACGAAAGCCCAGTTCAGGACCAGGAACAGCGCGGCGCCGACAAAGATCACCAGGCGCTTCTCCATCGGACGCAGAGTATCGAAATAGCCCTTCACAGAACCTCCGTGCGTTTAAGTTCCAGAGTAAAATGCCACGTCACGGTCGCGCCCCCCGCATTGGCCTGCTCGGTGAAGTGTTCCCCGCCGATGGGATCGAACAAAAGCTGGTCCATGACCATTCGCTTGCGCATGGCCTTCTCGAACTCATTGATGTCCAATACCTTGTCCCCGGGAGCGGTGCCGGTGAGCACAAACTTCTTGCCGTCGCTCAGATGACAGCTATCCAGCGTGAGGCTTTCTGGCATCAATTCCGCCACTGCCTTCCAACACTCGAGCGCGGCATATTTCAAGTCCTGGCGGTCCTGGAGCACTTGGTAACGTGCCTTTAACTGCATGGCATTGGTATAAGTGGGACCCAAGGCGGCGACCTGGCTCTCCAAGCCGGAAGTGCCGTACCACTCGATGCCGACGCGCACACCCATATAGAGCACCCATAACAAATAAAGTCCGCCGGCCGCGGCCAAACCACGCATCCAAAGGCGATCGTGGAACTGCTGTTCGTAGCGGGTGGCAAACTCGACGGGCAGCAGGTTGGCCTGCGGCGGCGCATTGGCGGCGCGCGCGGCGGTTAAGGCCGCGAGCTTGGGCGCGGGCACCGGAGAAGTGACCTCGATGGATTGCTCGAGTCCCTCGCGCAGGGCTGGTTCCCAGATGGTTGCGACGGCTGGCTCTGCCACCAGGTGCCAGCGGGGCGGGCTGCTCAGCCAGCCGGCCATCTCCCCCGCCCAGGCCATCTGCATCAATTGCTCGCTCAAGCCAGCGGGACGATTCTCCGCCGGCAGAGTAATAATGTCGAGATTCTGCAACACCCCGCCGTACCACCAGGCGGCCAAAGCCCCCTGGTGTCCGCCCGCCGCCTCGGGATAAATCCAGACGCCATCCTCGGTAATGGACGTGGCCTGCAACTGGTCGAGCACCGGGAGTTCCAGGCCATCGGCCAGGTAACCTTGGCCTTCGAGTTGACCCAGGAACTCCTCGACGACGTTGCGCGCCACGATGATGATGATCACTGTTTGCAGGTTGCCCTTGGCTTGCGGCAACACTTGGATGCTCCAAACGATCTGGCCCACGGGCAAGGGTGAGAGTTTTTCCAACTGGAACTCCACCATGGAGAACGTCTCGGCAAATTCGCTTTGTGGAAACTGCGCCACCCGCAGGAAAACGTGCTCGGGCGGGAGCCACGCCAAGTTTAACTTCGGCTGCCAGAGGGCGCGCCAATCCTTGGCGACGAAGCCTGGCAAGGACTGGCCCGCCGCGCTACTCTGGTCGCGTCCGAGCACAAACGCGCCGCCCCGCGCATCGAATTGCCAGAGTTGGCGGGTTTGCGGACCCACGTGCAGAACGTTGCAGGCATGAACGGCCTTGGCACGAGAGCTCTTGATTGGCCGGGGCTTGGGCTGGGGCAAGTCGGCCCCTGGCGCGGCTGTTTTAGACTTGGACTGAATAAAACGGGCCAGATAGACACCCCCCAAACCGAGGCCCAAAGCGCCGAGAACCAGGGCGGGATAGAAGAAGGCGCTGGTCCGCCAGCGGCGAAATGCCGCGGTGAACCCGCCCCCGGGCTTGGCCGGCACTTGCTTGGCTTGAGCGATGGCGTTGGGCTTAGCCCCGGGGAGTTGGGCAGCCGCTCGGTTGGTCAGCGGATTTGGCCGGACCAAGCCGGGCGGCGTGTTGGTGCGGGGGTTGGTCCGCATGATCGCCGGAGGGAGATTGGTCCGAGCATTGGTGCGCAGGGGGCCGACAGCGGGATTGCTGCGACCGAGCCCCCGCAGCGCCATGGGATTCAGATTAGTGCGCATGGCCGTGGCTGCCGTCCCCACCGGGGCTGAAGGCTGGGCAGCCCAACCCGACTCCGGGGCCAACGTGAGACAAGCAACGACCACAAGGATGAAAAGTGAGAGGATCGGGCGGGGCGCAAATCCAAAGCAGTGCCAACCCCTCGCCCGCTTCTCCTGAGTAAGAGAGAGACGGGGAGAAGACGTTCCGTGTTGGAAGCCCAGCGCGCCTTTCCTCGGCTTGGTGTGCGCTGCCATGCTACCCTCCAAGCGTGTCGAGGTGCTCCTCGATTTGGGTGACGCGCAGCACCTCCTCGATGGTGGTTTGCGCGTTGCGCACTTTGTTCCAGCCGTCCACGCGCAAGGTGCGCATGCCAAAGTCCATGGCCTTTTGGGCGATGGTGGAGGCGGGCGCCCGGCTCAAAACCAGCGGGCGGAGCCCCTCGTTCAGAATCAATAATTCATAGATGCCCATTCGCCCTTGGTAGCCCAATTGGCGGCACTGTTCGCACCCGGTCCCATGCCAGAATTTGGCGGTGCCGATTTCCTCGGCAGGGAAGCCGATGCGGTGGAGGTAGTCGCGCTCGACCTTTTGCTCGGTCTTGCAGTGAGGGCAGATCGTGCGCACCAGGCGTTGGGCCATCACCGCTTCGACCGAAGAGGCGACTAAGAAGGGCTCGATGCCCATGTCGATGAGGCGGGTGAAGGCGCTGGGGGCGTCATTAGTGTGGAGCGTGCTGAAGACCAAGTGGCCAGTCAGCGCGGCGCGAATGGCGATTTCGGCCGTCTCGAGGTCGCGAATCTCGCCCACCATGATCACGTTCGGGTCCTGGCGCAAGATATGGCGCAACCCCATCGCGAAGGTGAGGCCGATCTCGGGGCGCACGGCGATCTGGTTGATGCCTTTGAGTTCGTATTCGACCGGTTCCTCGATCGTGATAATGCGTTTATGCACCGAGTTGATGCTGCTCAGGAAGGCGTAGAGCGACGTTGATTTTCCCGAGCCGGTCGGCCCCGTCACCAGGAAGATCCCGTGCGGCTTAATGATGATTTCCCGAATCGCCTTCTCCTCGAGCGGTGAAAAACCGAGCTTGTCGAGGCTCAAGAAGATTTTGCCGCGCGTCAGCAAGCGCAAGGAGACGCTCTCGCCATAGACGGTTGGAACGGTGGAGACGCGAATATCGATTTCCTCGCCTTTAATGCGGACATTGATGCGACCGTCCTGGGGCAGGCGTTTTTCGGAGATGTTCATGCCCGACATGACTTTGATGCGGGAAATGAGCGCGGCCTGAAACCGCTTGAGCTGCTGGGGCATGGGCGTCTGGTGCAGAATGCCATCGATGCGGTAGCGGATGCGCAATTCGTCCTCGGCCGGCTCGAAATGGATGTCCGTCGCCCGGTCTTTATAGGCCTCCCAAATGACCTGGTTGACGAACTTAATGACGCTGGCCTCCTGGTCGCTCTCGGTAATCTCTTTGTCCGTGGGCAGTTCCAAATCCAACGCGTCGTCCTCTTCCATCTCCCCGAGGGTCTCGGCGCCGACACCGTAGATATTCTTGAGCGCCTTTTCGATTTCCGCTTTGGTGGCCAAGGCAAAGCGCACCGGTCCGTGCGCATCGAAGCGCACGGCGTTGAGCATAGCGGGATCGAAGGGATTGCTCACCGCCACCTGCAAGGTTCCCTCTTCCATCTGGGTCGGCAGGACGGAGTACTGGAAGGCTACCTTGGTTGAAATCCGGTTCCGGGCCTCCGCCGGGACTTTGAGCTTCGGCAGGTCGAGGAAGGGCCAGCTGAGGGCCTGAGCCAATTTCTGCAAAAAAGTGTCCTCGGCCATGCCCCGCTCGCGGTAAATGAAGGCCAGCAGGGTCTCTTGCGAGCCGCTTTCCACCGCCACCCGCCAGGCCTTATTGTACTCGTTGAACTGTTCGGCCGTGGCCAGCCCCAAGCGGGACAAAAATTCTCTTAGCGAGACGAACGCCATTGTGTGTATGAACTTAACGTTAGAGTCCTGTTACACCGCAAAATAGGAAAAGTTGCGGGCCGAAGCGAGAAACTTTTATCGCGGAGGCGGGGATGTGTGCCATTTTGTCCCTAATGCCACCACCAGAGCGTTGCCCGTTCCCCGGGGATGGTCGCGAGGTTCTCCGAGCCACAGGGCTGAGCTCCAATCTCGCGTCGCCCTAGACCCTCCAACGAGGCTCCGCCTCAGACCAGGTAGGGCGGGCAGTCGCCTGCCCGCCGCCGAACAGCGCGGGCGGTGGCCTGTTCGTAGGCGCACGAGCGGCGCGCACGGAGTGACGCGCCCTACCTTAGCAACATGGCGCTGCTCTGGAGCTTTTTTTGAAATCCAGCTCAGCAACACTCATGGGGGCTTCCGGGCCAAACGCGCGCGGGCGGCAAGTTCAGCGCCACTTGCTTCTCCTCCTCCGCGAAGATGGAGCCCCGGCTAGCCGCCATCTGTTGCAACTTCTCAACTGCCATGTCGTCCAGCGGGCGAAAGGCCTTGGCTCCTTCGATGGTCCGATCCAGCAAATCCACGAAGGATGTTGGAATGGCGGCCACCACGCCTTTCTGAGAGAGGGTAAAACGCAACGCCAGTTCGATGTCTTTCGGCTGCTCGACCGAGCGATACCACCAATCGCGGTCTTTTTGGGCGCCGCTGGACCAGGCGCCCCAGGAAAGGGGCTTGATGGCGATCACTCCGGCGCCCTGCTGGTTGGCTAGCGCGAGGATCTCCTTGCCGAAGTTGCGCGTGTAGAATTCCACGAAGTTAATCGGGAACATGACGGTGTCGAACTTGAACGTTTTCATGGCCTCGAGCGCGCCTTTGGTGGTATGCGCCGAGAAGCCGATGTGCTTAATCTTGCCCTGGTCCTTGGCCTTAAGAATAACGTCCATGGTGCCTTCGTCTCCGAACACTTGCTTCACCTCCGCCGGGCGCACCAAATGATGCAACTGGTAGAGATCGAAGTAATCGGTTTTAAGCCGCTTCAAGGAGGTTTCCAACTCCTGTTGCGCTCCCGCTCGGTCGCGCTTGTGGGTCTTGCACGCGAGAAAATACTTGCTCCGGTCCAGGCCCTGGAGCCCAATGCCCATGTGGACTTCGGCTGTGCCATTGCCATAGTTGGGCGCCACGTCGAAATAGTTCACGCCACGCTCAAACGCGTTATGCAGCGCCGCCGTTCCCTGGTCCTGGTCGCAATGCGTGAGGGACAGCCCGGGGAAGCCAACCACGGATAGTTTCGCGCCGGTGCGCCCGAGCACGCGCCGCTCGAGGCCCGCGACTTTTTCGACCGTTTCGTCTGCCGCAAACATTTTCGGCACGCCCAGCGCGGCCGCGCCGGCGGCCCCGCCCACAGTTTTGAGGAATACTCGTCGTTTCATATTCTCCGAAGGCTTTTTTGGTTTGGCTATTGGGTCAACGGGCTTAATCTCGCTCATCGGCGGGTGTTTTGCAACTGGCATCCATGGGCCCTCAATTCAGACGTAATACGTTTAGACGTTTCGAGGGAGCGGGGTTTTCTCGGCCAATTCCTCGGCGGGATAGGTCCAGATTTCGGCCAGAGTGGGATGGTAATGGGGGAGGGCCGCAAACTCATGAACCGTGAGACGACGGTGCATGGCTACCACGACTTCATGGATCAACTCGCCGCCGACCGGCCCGACGCAGCATCCGCCGATGATTTCACCGGTCATAGGCTCGGCCAGTAATTTCACGAACCCGTCCTTGGCTTCCATGATGAGGGATTTGCCATGCTCAGCAAAGGGATAGCTGGCGACCTCATAGGGGATATTGCGCACATGGGCTCGCTTCTCGGTCAACCCCACGATGGCTACTTGCGGTTCGGTGAAAATGACTTCGGTGAGGAGGCGATAATCGATTCGGCGCATTCGATCCGGATGCGCGGCGTTGTAGGCGGCGGTCTCTCCCTGCTGGATGGCGATGTGGACGATTTCGTGCAAGCCGGTGCAGTCGCCGGCGGCAAAGACATGCGGGACGGTGGTTTGCAAAAAGGGATTGGTCGCGATGCGGCCATACTCGAGTTGGACGCCGATCGTTTCCAAACCCAGGGACGCCAAGTTCGGCAGGCGGCCAAGAGCGAAGAAGACTTCTTCGGCCTGGAGGCGCACGGTTTGGGCTTCGTGGGAAAAGACGATTTCTTTGTCGTGGCCGGCGTGACGTGCGTCCAGGAGCTTGGTGCCGGTAT
>Ga0116217_10006116_pt1 | contig 10491 bp, 4 predicted proteins | sample Sb_taG_6_FD_89697 | JGI IMG/M metagenome (GOLD analysis project Ga0116217, IMG submission 89697) | Peat soil microbial communities from Weissenstadt, Germany - Sb_50d_4_PS metaG | ecosystem: Environmental > Terrestrial > Soil > Wetlands > Peat | place: Germany: Weissenstadt | collected 2010-09-21 | reverse complement strand
GTCGCATATGTGATTGGCTCCTGGAGCAGGCACGACGCGAACGGAACGATCGGCAGTGCGACTCGAATGATCGGCAGCGCATCACTTTCTTCCGCCCAATGCGCAATTGACAAAGCCGTACTACGCCCTGCGTTCGCTGGCGGGGGGCCTGTCGGCGGTGGCGGCGCGGCTGGGGCCCAAGGAGGCCGCAGCCACGGCCGCCGTCCTCGCCCAGGCCATGAGCCAGACCACCGACGCCAACGCCTTGTCTGCGCTGGGGCAGGGCCTGTCGGCGGTGGCGGCGCGGCTGGAGCCGAAGGAGGCCGCTGTCACGGCCGCCGCCCTCGCTCAGACCATGAGCAAGACCCTCGACGAAAACGCCCTGCGTTGGCTGGCGGGGGGCCTGTCGGCGGTGGCGGCGCGCATGGAGCCGAAGGACGCCGGCCGTGTCAGCGCGGAGGCCGCCGCCGTCCTCGAACAGGCCATGAGCCAGACCACCGACGCCAACGCCCTGAATCAGCTGGCGCGGGGCCTGTCGGCGGTGGCGGCGCGGCTGGGGCCCAAGGACGCCGCAGCCACGGCCGCCGTCCTCGCCCAGGCCATGAGCAAGACCACCAACCCCACCACCCTGAATTTGCTGGCGGGGGGTCTGTCGGCGGTGGCGGCGCGGCTGGAGTCGAAGGAGGCCGCTGCCACCGCCGCCGTCCTCGCCCAGGCCATGCGCAAGACCAACGACGCCGAAGCCCTGTCTGGGCTGGCGGGGGGCCTGTTGGCGGTGGCGGCGCAGATGGAAGCCAAGGACGCCACCCGTGTGAGCGCCGAGGCCGCCGCCGTCCTCGCCCAGGCCATGCGCAAGACCACCGACGAAAACGCCCTGTCTGCGCTGGCGGAGGGCCTGTCGGCGCTGGCGGCGCGGCTGGAGTCCAAGGAGGCCGCCCGCGTCAGCGCCGAGGCCGCCGCCCTCCTCGCCCAGGCCATGAGCAAGACCACCAACCCCACCGCCCTGAATGAGCTGGCGGGGGGCCTGTCGGCGGTGGCGGCGCGGCTGGGGCCCAAGGACGCCGCTGCCACCGCCGCCGTCCTCGCCCAGGCCATGAGCAAGACCATCGGCGCCGACGCCCTGAAGGAGCTGGCGGGGGGCCTGTCGGCGGTGGCGGCGCGGCTGGAGCCGAGGGAGGCCGCCCGCGTCAGCGCCGAGGCCGCAGTTATCCTCGCCCAGGCCATGAGCAAGACCACCGGCGCTAAAACCCGGTTTCAGCTGGCGGAGGGCCTGTCGGCGGTGGCAGCGGGGTTGGAGCCGAAGGAGGCCGCTGCCACGGCCGCCGTCCTCGCCCAGGCCATGAGCCAGACCAACAGCGGCAACGCACTTCACGGCCTCACGCAAGGCCTGTCAGCGGTCCTCAACGGTTGTGAACCACCCGAGCGCTCCCGGCGAGCGGTCGCCGTGGCCGGCGCCGTCGGCACCCTCGCCGGCGCGGGCTGGGCCGTTCCCACCCCCGCGCTGCTCGGGCCGTCTGTCGAGCCGCTGCCGTGTCGCCTCTCGACCGAGCAGCTGGTCGATCTCCTCAAGCAGCCAACGTGCCTGGCCCCCGCGCGCCGCATGATCCTCAACTATCTCGAGCACCACTACCACCGCTCGTTCCGCGATCACTGGGAGTTCGTCGAGTACGCCCGCGAGCACCTCCCCGACGTGGACCTGAATAGCCCGCCGAAGCGCCCGGGCCGCTGACAGCCTGGCCGGAGCCCCCACCGCCGGAGGAGTTCCGCTTGTCCGGTCGCGGGGATCGTGGCACAATCCTCATCGTCGGTCTGTTGTTATCCAGGGAGGGTGAGGAGATGGCCCGTCGCAAGCCGAACCCCGAAACGAGCCTGGTCAAGAGCCGGGCGGCGGGGTCGCTGGATTATGGCGCCCTGGTGGAGGCCAGGCCCAGGCCCATGTCACAGCGCAGTGCCGAACCTCGAAACCATCCGCGACTTGTTCCTCCGCTACCCGATTCCGCAATCACTGATTGCGGAATTCGGATTCACGGCTCCCCAGGGTGAGGGTTCGGCAAGCGCTATCCGGAGATGTTCCACCAGTTCTCTCTGCGCTGCCGAATTGCGAACAGACCATTTTCGCAATTCGGCAGCGATAAGGCAGGCCCTGGGGCCGGCCTGGTCCAAGCCGAGGGAACAGTGATGGGGGGGTCGGTTCGGCAGCGCGGGCGGCGCTGGGCGGGGTTCTGTGCCAGCCCACACCCTCTGAAACCGTGGCACACAACTCCTTTTCTCGCCGTAAACCAAATCCTGACAAGGGATAGTTCTGTGCCACGCGCTGGCACAGAACTCGGGCCCGCTGGCACAGAACTCGGGCCCGCACCGACCCCCGCGCCGTGTTACCCGAGCACCCCCGGAGTTGAACCAGGCCGGGCCATCCGTGGTGCCACCCTCGCGTTGGCATCAGCCGCCGGGACAAACCCGAGTTGGACCACCCGGGGCCGATCCCGCAAGGCTGAACCGGAGCCGTGAACCATGTCGAGGAAGTTCGGCCACGGTAAGATGAAGGTTTTGCTCGTCGGCGGAGCGAGCGCGAAACGTAAACAGAGAACCCCATGTCCGACCACCTCTGCGCTTACCTCGTCGCCCCCGGTCAGGTCGAGCTGCGCCGTGTCCCCATTCCCGAGCCCGGCCCCGGCCAGGTGCTGCTGCGGCTCGAGCGCGCCCTGGCCGGCGGCACCGACCGCAAGGCGTTCGCTCGCGGCCACCCGATGATCCCCATGCCGGGTCCGTTCGGCCATCGCTACGCCGGCACCGTCGCCGCACTCGGCCCCGGGGCGCCGCGGTTCGAGGTCGGCGAGCCGGTCATGGGGGTCCACAGCGCCCCGTGCTTGACCTGCGACCTCTGCCGCAAGGGTCGCGAGAACCTTTGCCCCGACGTGATGCGCGAGAAGGTCCTGGGCGCCTTCGCCCAGCACCTGTGCGTGCCGGCCCCGGTGGCGCGGCAGAACCTCTTTCCGCGGCCGCCGTGGCTCGACAGCGAGAGCGCCGCCCTGCTGGAGCCGGCGGCCTGCGTGGTCCACGGGCTGGACTTGTTCGACTGGGGTGGCGCCGAGCGCGTCCTGGTGCTTGGCCTCGGCGTCATGGGCCTGCTGTTCGCCCAACTGCTGCCGCAATACACCACGGCCGCCCGCGCCGGCGCCGGCCGCAGGGCGGCGCGGGTCGAGGTCGGCCGCTGTGTCGGGCTGCGTCCCATCTGGGACGTCACCGCGGTGTCACTCCGCGATCAGCTCCCGGCCGAGGAGCGCTTTGACGTGGTCATCGAGTGTACCGGCCGGCTCGACGGCTGGGAGGAGGCGTTTGCCCGCACGGCGCCGGGCGGACAGGTGCTGCTCTTCGGCGGCCTGCCGCGCGGCACCCTGTTCCCGGTCGATAGCTACCGCGCGCACTACGAGGAGGTGCGCATCCTCGGCAGCTTCCACTTCTCCCCGCACGACGTGGCCAAGGCGCGCGAGTTCCTGCTCTCGGGCGACCTGGAACTGGACGCCTTGATCTCGGGGTGCCTGCCGTTGACGGAGTTACCGGAGGCGCTGCGGCGCCTCGAAGCTGGCGAGGCGCTGCAGTACGCCATCGACCCCTGGGCGGGCGCCTGAGCCGCGGCGCTCCACTTCCCGACCTCATGCCGTGCCGTGTGCTATCTTTCCGCAATCCGCGCGAAGGGTTCGGTGAAGGGGCCGCGCGGCGTGTCAATCGCTTCCCAGGGCTCGGGGACTCCTTCATGCATCCGTTCCTGCCCCCCACGGCAACCCACGGCCAGGACATCGGGCGGCGGCGGAGCAATCGCGGGATTGCCTGACGACCTGCAGTCGCAATCTCACCACCTCCGCCATCGATATCCGCCCGCGCGGCGTTTCGCTGTCGAAGCCGTTAACGGGGGCGGGGCGAAGAGACCCCCCGCCCTGCCCCGTTTCCTGGGAGCGCTCCCTGGCACCGGCCTTCGAGGCTATCTGGGAAGCCGGTGGCTGCTGCGGTGGCTGGCGGAGGTTTGCGCACAATTGGGGGGTTTGCTCACAATTCCCCGCGAATTGTGAGCAAACCCCCTGGCGAGCGCAAACCCTGGTTGAGCAGCACCTTGCGCCGTCCCGCGGCGGCGCCGAAGGGCATGGTTCAAAGCCGGGTAACACTTCGGGCTGTGAACGTCCGCACAGGTAGCAGCCAGAACCGCTTTAGAATTAGGCAGTTCAGCCGTGAACCTCTCGGCCCTTCGTGCCGCACACTGTTACCCGAAAAGGCCCGGAATTGAACCATGCCCGCCGAAGGGCATGGTTCAGAACCGGGTAACACCTTTTCGGATGTGAACGGCCGCACAGATGTTGGCAGCAACCGCTTCAGATTCAGGCAGTTAAGCCGTGAACTGCTCGGCCCAAGAGGCCGCACAGTGTTACCTGAAAAAGCCCGGTTCTGAACCATGCCCGCCGAAGGGGGGTTTGCTCACATTGTTGTTATACGCGCAAACCCCTCCCAACAAGCATGAGCCTGGGCAACCCGAGGAGCGGAGGGACCTTCCCGGATGGCCTCTCAGTTCGACTTCTGCCCTTTCTCGAAGGGAGTGACGCCAGGAAAGCTGCGGGGAAAGCGGCGGATTCCAGTTTTTGCAAGCCCCGCCCCGCCCGGGGGTGTGCAAAAAGTCCTCCGGTTCTGCTTGAGCGCCGAATGCTCGGCCCTCAGCTTTTCCGGAGGTTGACCGCTCTGACCCAACCGTGGCCGGCGCCTGCCAAAAGGGCAGAAGTCGAACTGAGTGGTAGTTTCAGGGCCGCCGCTTGCGGCGTAGCGCTCGCGTCACCACACGCGAGCGCTACGCCGCAAGCGGCGGCCTCAATCCTTCCCATCCCTCTGCTGACGGCGTCGGGCCCAGGCGGCAGCGTCCAGCGCGCGGACAGTGCCGTGGGCGTCCAGCTCCATGCCAACCAGCACCTGCGCCCGCAGCGCCACGCGCCCCACCTCCTCGGTCACGGGCTCCGGCACCGGCCAGAACCTCGCCTTGCTGTCCTCGCACCCGGTCAGCACCACCCGGCCGTCCGGGCGGAAGGCCACGGCGCGAACGGAGCGCGGGTGGCGGAACGCCAGGCCGACCGGGTGGCCGCTCGCCCGGTCCCACAGCCGCGCCTTCTCGTCCTGGCACCCCGTCAGCAGGAGCCGGTCTCCCGCGCCGAACGCCACGGCGAGGACCGAGCTCGGGTGGACCAGCGGCTCCCCGAGCGCCTCGCCGGTCGCTGCCCGCCACGTCCGCGCCGTCCGGTCCTCGCTGCCGGTCAGCAGAGTCTGTCCGTCGCGGCTGTAGGCCACCGAGCGGACCGTGCCCAGGTGAATCAAGGGCGGCCCGATGGGGCGGCAGGTGGCCGCGTCCCACGACTGGGCCGTCATGTCCTCGCTGCCGGTGAGGAAGCGGTCGCCGTCGGGGCTGAAGGCGACGGCCCAGACGGCCTTGTCGTGGTGCTTCGCCACGGCCGGGAGTGGCTCTCCCGTGGCCATGTCCCAGAGGGTGACTTGGCCGTTTTGACACCCGGTCAGCAGTCGTTTCCCGTCGGGGCTGACGGCCACCGCCCGCACCCGGTCCGGGTGTACCAGCGTGTCTTTGAGACATTTCCCCGTGGCGGCATCCCAGAGGCGGGCCCGCCTGTCCTCACAGCCGGTGACGATCGTCCGGCCGTCCGGCGCGAAGGCCGCCGTGAGGACGAAGTGCGGGTGCCGCAGCGGCTCGCCGCGCTCCTGTCGCGTGACGGCGTCCCACGACCGGACCGTCGTGTCGCTGCTCGCCGTCAGGGCCGTCCGGCCGTCGGGGCTGAAGGCCACCGCCGTCACCCAGCGCTCGTGGCGCAGCGGCTCCGGCGGCCGGGCCGTCATCTCCCATAACCGCGCGCTCCGGTCCCGGCTGAAGGTCAGCACGGTGCGGCCGTCCGCGAGGAAGGCCACGCGCGTCACCTCACTCAGGTGCGGCAGGAGGGCGCCGAGGGGCTCTCCCGTGGCGGCGTCCCACGACCGCGCGGCCTGGTCCCAGCCGCCGCTCAGGACGGTCTTGCCGTCGGGGCTGAAGACCACCGAGGCGACGGCGCCGTCGTGCCGCAAGGGCTGCCCGCGGGGCTGGCCCGCCAGCGTCCAGACCCGGGCCGACTGGTCCGCCCCACCGATCACGACCCGCTTGCCGTCCGGGCTGAAGGCGACGGCCGCGATCGGCCCCGGGTGGCGCAGGACGACGGGGCGGGGCGCCGCGGTCTCGGGGTCGAACGCGGTGTGCGGCCCGGCGGTGGCACTGTCCCAGACCCGAGCCGTCCCGTCGTAGCTGCCGGTGAGGACGGTCTTGCCGTCGGGGCTGAACGCCGCGTCCCCGATCTTCCGATCGGGCCGGTCGTGCTTGAGGCGGCCGAGGAGGTCGCCCGTCGCGGCCCACAGGCAGGCGGTCGGGTCTTCGCCCGCGGCCAGCAGCGTCTTCCCGTCGGGGCTGAAGGCCACGACCCGCACCGCGAGGGCGGGCCCCTCCAGCTGGCGGAGTGGCTGGCCCGTGGCGGCGTCCCACAGGCGCACCACCCCGCCCCGCGTCCCCGTCAACAGCCTCCGGCCGTCCGCGCTGAAAGCCGCCGCCATCACGTCGGCCTCGCTGGCCAGACCTTCGGAGGCGATCGGCTCGCCGTTGGTCGCGTCCCACAGGCGAGCGCCCTGCCGGGCGGTGCCGGTCAGCAGGATCCGGCCGTCCGCCCTGAGGGCCAGGCAGCGCACGCTGTCCTGGTGCTCGAGGACGTGACGGCACTCGCCGGTGGCGGCGTCCCAGACGCGCGCCTTCCTGTCGTGGCCTCCCGTCGCGAGGGTCTTGCCGTCCAGGCTCCAGGCGACGGCGAGGACCGCGCGCTCGTGGGTGAGGAGGGCCCGCAGGGGGTGGACTCGCGCCTCGCCGGCGGCCAGGTTGGTGCGGACCGCCCGCCGCAGGTCCTCGTCCTCCTCCGGCGCGAGTTCCAGGGCGCGCACCAGGGAGAGCAGTCCGCGGCCGACGTCTCCCTCCTCGCACGCGCGCAACCCCTCGTCGCGGACGAGGCGGGCCGAGAGCGCCTGGAACCGCCGCCGCTGATCCGCCTCGCCCCGCAGGGCCGCCTCCTTCTCCTGGAGCTGCCGGCGCTCGGCCTCCCGGGCCTGGTCGGCGGCCTGATGCTGTTCGTGCTCGGCCTGCCAGGCGAGCCGCGTCTGATACCACTGCCAGCTCACCAGGGGCAAGCCGACCAGCAGGACGGCGGCGCTGAGGGCCAGGAGGGCGGCCACGGCCGGCCGCCGCCGCGCCCACTTCAGCCCACGCTCCCAGGTGCCGACCGGCCGGGCGCGAACGGGCTGGCCGTCGAGGAAGCGGCGCAGGTCGTCGGCCAGAGCCAGGGCGCTGGCGTAGCGCTGGCGCGGCTCCTCGTGCAGGCACTCGAGACAGACCGTCTCCAGGTCGCGCGGCACGCCGGGCTGCAGGCGGCGCGGCGCGACGGGGTCGCCGGCCATCACCTGCAGCAGGGTATCCACGGGCGTCGCGCCGCGGAAGGGGGGCCGGCCGGTGAGCAGCTCGTAAAGGATGGCGCCCAGGGCGTACACGTCGGTGGCCGGGCCGGCGTCCTTGCCGCGGCCGGCCGCTTGCTCCGGGGCCATGTAACTGGGCGTGCCGAAGACGTCGCCGGTCTGCGTGTGGCTGGCGCCGCCGACGAGCAGCTTGGCCAGGCCGAAGTCGGTGATTTTGGGCACACACTCGTTTAGCGGCGACCCGGAGGGGAGCGCGTCGGACGCGCTCCCCTCCGGGTCGCCGCTAAACGAGAGCAACACGTTGTTCGGCGTCAGGTCGCGATGCACGACGCCGCGCTGGTGGGCGTAGTGCATGGCCCGGGCCAGCACCGCCAGCAAGGCGGCGGCAGTCCGCGGCGGCTGCGGCGCGCCGCGCACGGCCGCGGCCAGGCTACCCCCCGCGACGTACTCCAGCGAGAAGTAGGGGCAGCCGTCGTGCGTCCCGACTTCGTAGAGGCGGGCGATGTTCGGGTGCTCGAGGCGCGCCGCCGCCTCGGCCTCGGTGTGGAAGCGGGCCAGTTCGTCCGGCCCGGGGCCCGGCCCGGCCCGGACCATCTTCAGTGCGACTAGCCGGTGCAGGCCGGCCTGCCATGCCAGGTAGACCACGCCCATGCCGCCCCGCCCCAGCTCCCTGAGCACTTCGTAGCCGAGGACCGCTGGCGTGCCGCGCGGGGAATCGCCATCGGGGGTGCCGGCCGCCAGGGTCGGCGCCGGCCAGGTCGGTGGGCCGGCGGGCGACGGCTCCGCCTCCAGCGCCGCGTGGACCTCGAACATCTCGCGCAGGGGGCCGGCCAGGGGCGGGAAGCGGGCCAGGTACTCGTCCAGCCGGGGCGCTTCGCCCCGCTCTTCGCGCAGCAGCAACTCGTGGTTGAGCAGGTCGAGGAGCCCGGCGGCGTCGCCGGCCAGCTCGGGGTGCGCTTCGAGGTAGGACTCCACCAGGGGCCGCTCGCCGGCGTGCCAGCGCAGCGCTTGCTCGTCCTGGAGACGTTCGAGCAGGAGCGCGGTGTCACTCATGGCCGTCCTCGTCCAGGCCGAGTTCCCGGGTGACGCGGGCGGTGCCCCGGGCCAGTTGCATCCGCAGCGCGTCGGGGCGGCCGCCCAGCGCCGCCGCGATCTCCGCCCACCCCTGCCCCCCCTCGCGCATCTCCAGCAGCCGCCGCTCCTCCGGCGACAGCCGGCGCAGGGCCTCGGCCAGCAGCTCGCGTGCCTCGGCCTCGCGGGCGGGGCCCGGGCCGGGCGCGGCCACGTCGTACCCCTCGGCCGGCGCCGCTCCGGGCCCCGGGTCGTGACGGGCGGCCCGCTGCTTCTTGCCCTGGTTGATGACCTTGTTGCGGGCGATGGTCGCCAGCAGCTTGACGAGGTGCTCCGGGGTGCTCAGGTCGTACTGGCCCAGGGCGGCGCGCACGAAGAAGCTGGCCAGGACGGACTGGCAGACGTCCACCGAGTCGAGTAGGCGGCACAGGCGCGGGTCGCGGCGCAGGCGGAGGCGGACGGCGCGGCGGAGGGTCGGCTCGTAGCGCAGCACCACCTCGGCGGCGGCGCGGGCGTCGCCGGCGCGCACGCGGGCGATCAGCTCGCCGAAGGAGGCCGCGTCGGACATGAGGACGACTCCGGAGGGCGGTAAGAGAGAGGACAGAGCGATAGCGTATCCTTCCTGCGCCGCGGCGCCTAGCCGATTCCCGGCCGGGGGACTCCAGAGAAAACGCGAAACAGATTTGTTCGGTCGCGCCCGCCAGCTTGATAGCTCTCACGATGGGGCGGGGCGCCGGGCCGGGTGGCCCGGCGAACGACACCGCCCTAACCTTCCGAAAACCCGAGACGGCTGCAAGTCAGCCAGGAGTTTCCCATGCGACGATTCATGAGCAAGCTGGTGAAGAGCCTCCGATCGACCAACAAGGCGCGGGCCACGAAGGGGGGGCCGCGCCGCGCCTTCCTCCAGGTGGAGGGGCTGGAAAACCGCGAACTCCTCTCGAGTTCTCCGCTGCCCTTCCTCGATCCCATCCAGGCCAAGTACCAATCCCTCGCCCGGGCCGGCACATTCCTAGGCAATGCGACCAGCGCCGAGATGCCCACGAAGTACGGCGGCGGCATCATGCAGAGCTTCCAGAACGGCGACATCTACTACTCGGCGCAGACCGGTGCCCACGACATTTACGGCGCCATCCGGTCCGAGTTCAACCAAACGGACGCCGAGCGCGACGCCTACGGTGCGGACGTCCAGCAGATCCTGGGGCTGCCGGTCGCCGACGAGACGCAGGCGCCCGGCGTGGCCGGCTATGCCAGGGAGACCCAGTTCCAGGGCGGCGCCCTCTACTATTCGGCGGCCACCGGCGCCCACGCCGTCTACGGTGCCATCGGCGCCAAGTACAACGCCATGGGCGGCCCCACCCAGTTTGGCCTACCCATCAGCGAGGAGGCGCATGCATTTGGCTTGCTGGGGAATGTCCGCGTCACGCGGTTCCAGAACGGCGGCGACATCTACTGGTCGCAGGCGACGGGGGCCCATTTCGTCCATGGCGCCATCGGCGCCGAGTATGACCACACGGGGTACCGTCACGACGCCTTCGGCAATGTCGTCAGGACAGTGCTGGGGGCGCCCACCAGCGACGAGATGGACGTCTCCGGCGTACCGGGCGCCCGCATGAACACGTTCCAGGGCGGCGCCATCTACTATTCGGCGACCGCCGGCGCCCACGTCGTCTACGGTGCCATCGGCGCCAAGTACAACGCCATGGGCGGCCCCACCCAGTTTGGCCTACCCCTCAGCGACGAGGTGCCTGCATTTGGCTTGCAGGGGAATGTCCGCGTCCAGCAGTTCCAGAACGGCATCGGCGGCGCCATCTACTGGTCACAGGCGACCGGGGCCCATTTCGTCCACGGCCTCATCGGCGTCGAGTATGCCGCCACGGCGAACGAGCGCGACTTCTTCGGCCGGAACGTCCAGACGTTGCT
>Ga0116217_10006112_pt1 | contig 10492 bp, 15 predicted proteins | sample Sb_taG_6_FD_89697 | JGI IMG/M metagenome (GOLD analysis project Ga0116217, IMG submission 89697) | Peat soil microbial communities from Weissenstadt, Germany - Sb_50d_4_PS metaG | ecosystem: Environmental > Terrestrial > Soil > Wetlands > Peat | place: Germany: Weissenstadt | collected 2010-09-21 | reverse complement strand
GATCACCGCGACCACCACCAGCACCGGCCTGAAGGTCTACGCCCGCCTTGACGAGAACACCTACCCCACCAAGATCAAAATCACCGACGAGCAGTTCGCCACCGTGCAAATCGAGCGAGACGACTTCCACCCAGAGTGGAACTACACCGTAGTGCCGACAGTTAAATAGGAGCGACTCCTTCCTGTCTAGAGCCGAGTCTGTTCCCGGCGCCTGGCGACACCGCACCTCACCCCGCCGAGGCGAGCTTGTGGGAGCAGTTCCTGGCCCGCGAGAATCTCGTCGAGGCGCTCAGACGCGTGGAGCAGAAAGCCGGTGCCCCAGGCATCGACGGGATGAGCACGAAGGAACTGCGGCCGTGGTTGAAAGACCATTGGCCGGAGGTCCGCTCAGCGCTCGACGCGGGTACCTACCAGCCGCTGCCTGTCAGGAGGGTGATGATCCCCAAGCCCTCCGGCGGTCTGCGCAAGCTGGGGGTGCCGGCTGTGGTAGATCGGTTGATCTGCCAGGCCATATCGCAGGTGCTCACGCCTGTCTTCGACCCGCATTTCCATCCCCATAGCTTCGGTTATCGGCCGGGGCGCTCGCAGCATCAAGCTGTCGAGCGGGCACGCCAGTTCATCAATGATGACGCGGCGTGGTGCGTTGATTTTGACCTCGATTCATTTTTCGATCGAGTTCAGCACGACGCTTTGATGGCTAGGGTCGCAAGAAGGGTGAGTGACAAGCAGGTGCTCAAGCTGATCCGGTGCTACCTGGAAGCGGGCGTCATGGATGGCGGGCTGGTGCACGCGAGCGAGGAGGGGACCCCGCAGGGTTCCCCGCTCTCGCCGCTGCTATCGAACGTCATGCTCGACGACCTCGACTGGGAGCTCCACAAGCGCGGGCATCGCTTCGTGCGCTTCGCAGATGACGCCATGATTTACGTCGGAAGCGAGCGTGCGGGGCAGCGTGTCATGCAGGGCATCAGCCAGTATGTCGAGCAGCGTCTCAAGCTCAAGGTCAACCGTCAGAAGTCGGCGGTTGACCTGGCCCGGAAGCGAGCCCTGCTGGGGTTTCGCTTCTACGGCCGCGACCACGAGGTCAAGGTGCGGATCGACCCGGAGGCCCGCAAGCGGGTCAAGGATCGCCTGCGTTACCTGACCTCGCGGAAGTGGGGTGTCTCAATGGAGCGACGGATCGAAGAGATCAACCGCTTCACGGTCGGCTGGACGAATTACTACGTCCTCGCCGACACGCCCTCGGTGTTTGAGAAGCTCGACACCTGGCTCAGACGTAGGCTCAGACAGGTCCGCTGGAAGGAGTGGAAACGCCCCCGCACGCGGGAGCGCAAGCTGAAGAAGCTGGGAATCCCCAAACGAGAGGCCCGTGAGTGGTCCTACTCGAACAAGGGCTACTGGCCTATCTCCGGCTCCCCAGTCCTCTCCCGCGCCCTGCCGAACGCCTACTGGGTGCACAACGGCCTGAAGGGATTCGCCGATCCCTACCGCCGCTTCCGGGATGCAACGCGAACCGCCGGATGCGGACCCGCATGTCCGGTGGTGTGGGAGGGGCCGGGGTGAGCCCGGTCCCTACCCGATCGATCCCGCAGTTTTACGTTGATTTTTTCCGTCGTTGCGCCTTTGGTCACTTCGACTTCGTTTGCGGTGGGCAGTGATGGCTTGCCGTTGTAGTATTGGGTGACAAAGTTGAGACCGCTTTCCGGTGTGGGAGAGAATTCAACCTTGTAGGAATCCGGTGCCAACCCGACAATCGTGTATTCACCCTTTTCATTAGTCGTGGCGTACCCGGCCGGAAGCTTGCTCCCGCCGACCTCATACGCCGTCACTTCGATGTTCTGCAGGGTATCAAGTCTTCGCTTTCGGCGTACTCCGTCACGGTCCCTGTGATATCGCCGCCTTCCTGCATTTCCGCGTCTATTCCCGACGTCGTTGCCCCGGTGCCGACCGGCACCGTCTGCGCTTCGGCAAACAGAGACTTGTCGTGGTAGTACTGAGTGATGTAGTAGAGCGAGCTTTTAGGGGGCACGGTAAATTCGACATAGTATTCGCCGCCGGGCAGTGCGGAGATGGTGTATTCGCCGTTCGCCCCGGTCGTCGTGCAAGAGGGTTCTTCGAATTCGAGATTAGTCGCGTAAGCGCAGACTTCGATGCCTTCGATCCCTTCTGCACCCCCAGCCTTCGTCACGGCGCCGGTGATCTGGCCCGTGCTTCCCGCTGCGAGTTTCCCCTGGCGACGCCATCACGGCGGCGGTCAGCATCTCCAGTTCCACTTGGACGCTCACGCTCAAGGACGCGACGGCGCCGTGGAGCTGGAGCGAGAGCTTCCCATCTCCGACGCCTGCACTGAACCAGGAAGCTGCCCAGGTGGTTATCGAGGGTCCTCGCGGGTGCGCGTCCGGATGCTATGAACTCGCAAACTTCGGAGCGGTGCACTTTACCGGAGCGACGGCTGATCACAACGGACAAACCGGCCCGATCTCGGCCTTCTCTCCTATCGCATACCAGATGATCAGCGGCTCCACTGTGCTGGCGGCCCCCGGCCTGCTTGGCCCCACAGGCGAAGAATTCACGGACGCGTGGTACGCCGGCTGAGCAATCTACCAAGCGGGGCAGGGCGGTTCCACATACCCGCTGGGAGTGGGGTGCTTGATGGGGTTGCACCCAGCGAGGCTCGGCCGGACGTAGAGTGCTCCGCCCAACGGCGTGTAGGCGTTGGCCCACGCCATTCCGTGAGCGTCGTCGACCTCGATGTACAGCCCGTCGTAGCGTGACTCGTTCGTGCTGGCTGCCCGCACGAGAGTTGATAGTCGATCCTGGAGGAAGCTCGCGGGGTCTGTGACCCGCAGCCGCAGCGCGACGGCCAGCGCATCCGGCGCTAAGACGGACAGCTCGGCGATTCGTGCGCCTGAGGCGAGCGCGATCCGACGCATCGCGCGGGCGGTGGCGGCAACGCTCGTGAGGGTCGCGCGCGGCGATGCCGGCTGGCCGGCGAGGTTGCTGGTTGGCCAACCCACGCCGCCAGCTTCGATTCCGCTGACGCGCGGCAGCCCGGCTTCGGCGGACTGCTCGAAGAAAGCGTCGCCGACGACGGCGACGTCCCAGACTTGGCGGATCTCGTGCTGGCGCGAGGTGAGTCTTGCCCCACCAGGCGCTTTCAGGACGCGCAGCTGCAGATCGCCCGCCGCGCCGAGCCGAGCGAGGATGTTTCTGAGCAGCGATCGCTGCGCCGCGGAACCACCGACGACCCGGGCCGCTCGCGACACGCTCGTCACAGACGACACCGAATCAGAGAGCCAAGCGGACGGTGAAGGAGCCGTCACCTGAGCTATATCCGCCCTCTCGTATGAGCGCCACACGCTGGGTCGGCGCCCGGAGATGGATCTGTCGGTCCCCTGGGACAGTGAGATCTCCGGCTTGCATGCAGAGCTGGAGTGTCTCGGCGGGGAGTGGACGATCGTCGATGACAACCTGTCGACCAACGGAACCTACGTCAATGGGGAACGGGTCAGCGGGCGTCAGCGTCTGCGCGACGGCGATCGCATCCGCCTTGGGCGCACGCTGATCGCCTACAACGCGGCGCATGCTCCGGCGGCCCCCAAGACGGTATCGGCCGGTAACCGTCCGGCTCTGAAGGAGCTCAGCGACACGCAGCAGCGGGTCCTGGTCGCGCTCTGTCGCCCGTATCGCAACGGCGGCGCCTTTGCAACCCCGGCGACCAACCAGCAGATAGCGGACGAGGTGTTTCTCAGCGTCGATGCGGTCAAGACGCAGATCGAGGTGGCCCTGCTTGAGTTGCGCGTGGATCCCGTGTGGGAGCAGTTGCGGGGGCAGCAGCCGTGAAGGTGCCCAGTGTCGCCGACATGCATGAGGGTTTGCTGGAGATGGCGGTGAGGAAGATGCTGGCGGGTGGCGGGACGGCTTACCCGGATGGCTGAAGCGGGGTTGGCGATGGGCATTGCGCAACACTGGCCCGGAAGCTACTAGGTATTTGCGGAGAAGCCAGCAGTTACCCATGGGTATGCTAGGGTGTCCGGATGGCGATCAACGAGGGACAGGTGGCACAGGCGGCGCGCCGCGACAGCCCCTGGTGGCTCGGTGGGGCCTGGGTGCGTACTGATGCGGACCTGCGCGAGGTTGCGGCGTCGGGCATCGAGTATGACCCCGCGCCGCTCGCCGACGTCGAGCCCGACGGGCTGTACATGCTCTATGGGCCACGCCGGGTCGGCAAGACCGTAGCCGTCAAGCAGGCGGTGCGGGGGCTGCTCACAAGCGGCGTGGAGCCCCTGCGGATCGTGCGTGTCACCGTCGATGGCTGGCCGGCGAACAGGCTGGGACTCCTGTATGACCACGTAACGCGCGTGCTGACTAGCTCGGTCGGCGAGGCCCCTAGATACTGGTTCATCGACGAGGTGACCTCTTGCACGGGACCGTGGTGGACAGTGTTGAAGAACCTGCGCGACAACACGTGGTTCGGCCGCGACTGTGTCGTGCTCACCGGCTCCTCCAACCGCGGCCTGGACGAAGCGATCAAGGCGTTCGCCGGTCGTCGTGGCGAAGCCGCGGCCCCCGACCGCGTGCTGCTGCCCATGACCTTCGCTGACTACTGCCGTTGTATGGGAGTCGGTGCGCCAGATGTGGACGCGCTGCGCCCGGATGAGCTGACCTCGGAGCGGGCCCGCGAGGTCTGGCTGTCGCTCGGTCTGCACGCCGACGCTCTGATCGCCGCTTGGCAAGCGTATCTGCAGACCGGTGGATATCCCAGGGCTGTCGGGGACTGGCGGCGTTCGAACAACATCAGGCGCTCGACCTGTCAGGCCCTGTGGGACGTGGTGCGGGGGGACGCGCTGAGCAGCGGCATGAGCGAAGCTGTGCTCGCCGCGGTGATGGAGGGCATAGATCGTCGTCTGGGAAGCCTCACGGAGATCGTCGGCTTCGCCGAGGAGGTCGGTGTCGGACGCGACGCCTTGGCAAGCCGGCTGGCCGCGCTCATCGGCGCTTTCCTTGTGTGGGTCTGCCCGAGAGCCGACGCCGATGGGCGTGCCGACCGGCGCAAGCAAGAGAAGCTCTACTTCCTTGACCCTCTGCTCGCACGCTTGCCAGAGCTCATACACGGCAAGGACACCGTCGATGTCACACGCTTGAGCGAGCAGCAGCTCGGTGTCTCATTGCTGCAGTGGAACGAGCGAGCGGCGCCCGGGTCGATCCGCTCTGGCGGCGACTGGGTGACACACCACCGCGGCAAGGGCGGCGGAGAGATCGATTTCGCGGGGGTTTGTCCCGACACCCTGACCCGTGCGACGCCGATCGAGAGCAAGTACGTCTCCGGCTCGTGGCGCCGTCACAGCCTCGGGCTGCGCAACTCGACGCTCGGTCACGGCATCCTGGCGACCAGAGACGTCCTCGACGTGCCTGCCGGCGAGCCCGTGTGGGCGGTACCCGCCTCACTGATCGCATACGCGCTTGGACAGCCCACGTAAGAGTGGGGGTCGGGGCGTACCGGAGTTTCGCCAATCCCTCCTACGTGACCTTGAACGTCTTTTTGAAGGTCACGCCGGTATGGGAGGCCTTGACGCTGATCGATCCCGTACCCACAGCGGCTGATACGGGAATCGTGATTTCGGTCGAGAATTCGCCGCTGCTTTCGGTTTTCACGGTCGGGAATACCGTCTTGACGCCGTGATCCATGAACGTCAGTGTGATCGTGTCGTTGGGCAGATAGTTGCTGCCGCTGATGGTCACCACCGAGCCGGGCGGTCCTTTCGTCGACGAGAGCGACAGGGTTGCCTGCGTGACGAGGAGTGTCACTTCTTTACCGGAGTAGGTGGGCAGGGGGCGCATCTGCTCCGCAGCGCAAACTCTATAAAGTTATGCGCCAGTATCCAGCGTTTGTCGGATATCCTCGGATAACCAAAGATAAGTCTGATAGCTTTTGGGTGGTGGATCCGAACGTCAACCCGTACTCGATGGGTGCCGGCAACCCTCCGCCGGCGCGCTTCAGGCGGCGGCGCTGGATGCGGACGCTTGAGACTCTTGGCGGAGGCGCTCGAGGTGCTCTTGGCCGCAGGCGAGCATCATCGCCGATGCCGCCATTTTCGCTGCGGCGCGCTCGTCGAACGGCACCCAACCCTTGCTCGTAGCGACCACCAGCTGGTCCTTGGGACCCGGCAGGTCGTAGCAATGGCCCGTCATGGTGCTCATTCTACTCCTCTGTCGCGGGATTCCCAGACGCTCGCATCCGCGCCAGCAGGAGCTCCGCGAACGGGACCACCGAACGAATCCTGGCGTCGGAGGGGGTTGCGGGGTCAGGGGGCGTTGCAGAGTTGGGCCGCAGGGCCCAACCCAGGGCCTCGTCGTGCTCGGTCAAGGCGGCCTGGAAGTCGACGGCCCGGCCACCCAACGAGACCAATGCCCCCTGCAGCGCCGGGTAGGCGCCACGCAGATTGCCGTCATCGAACGGATGGGTCCGTAGGATGTCCGCATACAGGGACGCCGCCGCGATCGCCGTCTCCCGCGCCGAGCGCCGCTCCGGCGGACACCGTTCCCGCTCCGCGTTATAAGCGGCGAACGCCGCCCGGAGCTCTGCGCGGATAGCCGCCGGGTCACTGCCGGTCATTGCACGCCGGTGCAACTCGCCATCCTCCCGCCAGCGAACTCCAAACTGGGTCTCTGTGTTGCGTAACTGACCGGCCTCTTGAGGGAACGTGGTTTTGAAGATCCCTGTGTGCCAACGCAACAGATCGGCGAGCTCCATGCGAAGGGGACTTCGAGCTGCGGCGGCAACGACACCTTCGACGACGCGACTCAACCGACGATGAATCTCAGCCGCAGTCTTCTGTGGTGTGCCAAAGGCCGGCAAGTGCGAGCGATAGAAGCGGGAACTCTCATCGTCACGAAAGTCGGCGAACCCGGGAAGCAACTCGTCTTCATCATCTGCCATGACTGGCCAAGCTAGCAAGCCGAGGACCGGACACATCCGGGTGATCGCTCGTATAGTCGCTACGTGACCTTGAAGGTCTTTTTGATGGTCACGCCGGTGTGGGTGGCCTTTACGCTGATCGGTCCTGAGCCTACAGCGGCTGAGTTGGGAATCGTGATTTCGGTCGAGAATTCGCCGCTACTTTCGGTTTTCACGGTCGGGAATACCGTCTTGACGCCGTGGTCCGTGAACGACAGTGTGATCGTGTCGTTGGGCAGGTAGTTGCTGCCGCTGACGGTCACCACCGAGCCGGGCAGCCCTTTCGTCGACGAGAGCAACAGGGTGGCCTGCGTGACGAGGAGCGTCACTTCTTTACCGGAGTAGGTCGGCTTGTAATAGAGGCCGGGGACGCTTTTGACTGCGGCGCCGATCTCCTTGGAGAACGTACCCGCTCGCGAGGAGCTGCTGAGGACGGTAAGCGATTCTCCGGCTTTACCAACGAACGGCGCCACATCGGTGACGGCGAGCGCCCCGCCGAGTTTGGCGGCTCCTGTGACCGACAGCGCTCCAAAGCTCGAGCTGCCGGCGACCGCGGTGCTGAACGTCCCTTTGCTCGTCTGCGTGTAAGTGCCGCTGACTTTCAGCGTCCCCCCGGCGCCGAGCGACAGCGTGCCTTCGTTCTTCAGGCTGCCTTCGATTTCGCGCATGCCCCCGTGCGGATTTTCGACGTCGATCGCGCCCTTGTTCGTCAGCGTTTTACCGCTGAGGCCGAGTCTGGCGTTGTTGGCGCAGGTTCCCGAGTTCGTCAGCACGATCGTGCCGCTGCTGGTAAAGCTGGCGGACGCTGTCGTTCTTGTATGTTCGCCACACGTGCTCTCGATGATCAGCGTCTGTTTGGCGCCGATCGTCCCGCTCAGCGTGCTCCCTTCGCCCCGCTGGGCGATAGTGCTCGCACCAAAGCCTGTGTACTTCAGGGCTCCGTCGCGAACGATCACCGGCAGTGTCCCGCTGGTGGTACCGGCGCCCTCGGTGAAGGTGGAGCCCGGTTCCAAGAACACGACGCCCGTGCCGGTGGCGGCGATTTTGCCGCCGGTCCCGTTCGTGACTTCCAGCCCGACCAGCAGTACGCCGAAATGCTCGGCGAACTGAAACCCGGGCAGACCCTCTACGTCAAACAGCCCTACATCCTCGTCCCCGACGCGAACAGCGTGTCGGTCTTTAACCCCGCGCTCTCCAGTGCCACGTTTGTGGGCGAAGAAGAACACCCCGGCGCGGGGATCGAAGCCGTCGCACCGCCGCCGCTGTACACAGCTTCGGCGCCCACGGATACCCCGGGCGCGGTGCATCTGCACTGGCAGGCCGTGCCGGGCGCGGAAGGGTACGAGGTCTTTTCCACGCCGACGCTGACGACGGCCTTCCACAAGAATCCCGACCCGGTGTCGAGCACGCCGGGGGGCTCCCAGGTCACGATCCTGCCGGCCAGCACGACCGATGCCTACGTGATGCCCGACAGCACGAACCGCGATGGTATGCGATCAGCACGATCGTGGGCAAAGAACCGCTGCTCGACCATCCCGTGGTCGAGGCGAGCGGCGGTGGCCAGGCGTCCGCGGAATTCGGGCGCTGCGTCAAAGTCGCCGCCGGCAAAGGCAAGTACAACAGCGCCACGTGCACAAGCAGCGGTGGAGAAACAGCTACACGTGGTATCCGGCGTTCGGTAGCAGCAAACCCCTCAAAAAGCTCGGCTTCACCACTGCGATCAAAGCATCCACCGAACTGAAGCTGGCAACTAAATCCAAGAAAATCTCCTGCACCGGCGAGACCAGCACAGGCGAGTACAGCGGGCTGAGAACCGTCGCCGGTGTGGCGCTTACCCTGACCGGCTGCGACAAAAGCACCACAAAAACATCGGAAAGCTGCCAGGGCACGGGGGCCAAAGAAGGCGAAGTTGTGACCGACACGCTCGATGGAGAACTGGGGATAATCGAAACCAGCAAAAATGGTCCCGCGGAAAACAAGATCGGACTGGACCTCGAGCCGGCGAGCGGAGAAGCCATCGCCGAATTCCACTGTGGGAGCACCTTCGTCTCGGTCGAGGGCTCGGTCATCGTCCAGGTCACGACCGACAAACTGGTCGGGACCGAGACACTGAAATACACGCAGGCAATAGATGTTCAGAAACCGAGCCACTTCGAAGGCGGTGCGGAAGACGTGCTGCAGGCCAAGTTCGGGGCAGCCAGCTTCGAACAGATGGGACTCACGCTCACGACGACCCAGAAAAACGAAGAAACGGTGGAGGTCAACAGCGTCGTCTGAGTTTGGGCGAGCCAACTACGACGGGGGAATCTCATGCGCGGTCCGGCCAGTTTTTTGCAGGTGTTCGTTGCACGAACCGTCGTCTCGTCGGCGCTCGGTGGCGCTTTCAGGCGCAGTTGCCTGCTGGTGTTGGCGCTCGCCTGCGTCCTTGCCTTGGCCGCTCCCGTGCTCGCTGCCACGAGTGGCGCCGCGAGCGCGATCGTCGTGCCCCAGCTCGGGAGATGATCCTCTCGGCCCTGAACGACTGGCTGCGCTTCTACGTCGAGGACCAGACCAGCACGAAGCTCCAGGAGATCCCAGCGGACGCCGACGCCGAGCCGGTGCACCTGAGCTTCGCGGCGTGAAACTTCGCAGGACCAGCGCTGCCGAGACGCGCGTGATCCATGCCGTGCGTGTCTGGATATGACGCTTCGCTGAGCGCCCAGAAGCCGAGGGCCGGCCGCGCCGAAGTGATGTACGACCATTGCGGTCGACTCAGAACGCGATCGTGATATCGCGCCACTGCTCCTGAGATGGCCGCTGCTGCAGTTGACGCTCGACGCCCGCGACGATCTCAGCGAACTGGCTGTGGTCGAGCGTCCAGATGAGGATGACGCCGGCGTGTGAGCGTCCGTCCTGCGCCCACTGCCGTGCGAGCGGCGCGAAGTCTCTGCTGTTGCGTGTGATGAGCACACGCTGCTCTGATGCGGCGAGCTCCAGCACCTGCGGATCGGGGAGTCCCTCGAAGGTGGCGTCTTCGGCGAGTGCAAGCACATCATGGCCGGCCCTGCGCAGCTTCGCGGCGATGCCGCGAGGAGAGAGATTCGCGTCGAGCAGCAGCCGCAAGGATGCTATGCCGCGGGCGAGAGCTCGATGAACGGGTAGAGCTCGCGCCACTGCTCGGTGGTGCGGCGATTCTCCGCGACCGCCTCGGCGACCTCATCGGGGTAGCTGTCGCGGTAGGCGCCCGCGAGACGCACCTGGCGCTCGCTCAGCTGCGTCTGCTCGGCGAGGCTCTCGATCGAGCCGAAGTCATCGAGCATCTGAATGATCTCCCAGATATCGAGGCCCGAGCCGATCACCCACGGGCGCCGGGCGGCGTCCTCCCCGCGGAAGCCGATCCCGGGGAAACGGCGGGTGCGCGCCGCCTCCTCGGTCAAAGCCTCGACAATCGCGCTCTTCGAACGGCGAGTCCTGCGGGCCTCATCCTCGACGAGGTGGTCGGTCGGCAGGCTGAAGCGGACGCTGAAAGGCTCGCCCTTGCGGGCTCTCTGACTAGTC
>Ga0116217_10006108_pt1 | contig 10495 bp, 7 predicted proteins | sample Sb_taG_6_FD_89697 | JGI IMG/M metagenome (GOLD analysis project Ga0116217, IMG submission 89697) | Peat soil microbial communities from Weissenstadt, Germany - Sb_50d_4_PS metaG | ecosystem: Environmental > Terrestrial > Soil > Wetlands > Peat | place: Germany: Weissenstadt | collected 2010-09-21 | reverse complement strand
CCCTGGGAAGACTTCCGGAACCTCACCGACGAAGATCTGAAGGGCATCTTCGCCTACCTCCGCACGCTCAAACCCGTGAAGCATCGCATCGATAACACTGAACCGCCCACCTATTGCAAGCTCTGCGGATCGAGTCACGGGGCGGGAAACCAGAACTGAGTTAGGTTCCCGGCGGCGTGCAAGCACCGGATGGCGGAAGCACCGAGAGGCGGGACGGGCCTACGCCTGCCGAAGGGAACGCCATGCATGGAGACAATTAGGGCTTCGGCCCGGAGGCAGGTGAGAGTGTCACTTCTCTTGCGACTTGAGCGCCGAGCGCAGCTTGTCGGCGATTGTGCCGAGGCCCTCGGCGGCAGGGGCATTGCGCTCCGTCCACTCGCGCACTTCCTCGGCCTCGCGCGCTTCCGTGACTGCCTTCGCGCTCAGGCGGATGCGCCGGCCTGACGGATCAACTTCCAGCACGATGACCTCGACGTCCGCCCCGACCGCAAAGACTCGCTGGAAATCGCCTTCCTTCGCGATGCCGGTCTCGCTCATTGGGATGACACCGGTACGCCCGGGGGCCAGGAAGACGAACACGCCGAAGTTTTCGTGTCGCTCGACCTTTCCCGTCAGGCGCGCGCCCGGAACGATGTCGGGCCGGCCTCCCGGCGCCCCCGCAGCCCGCCCCCAGGCTTCCTGAACCAGCGCCACGCCCATCCGTTTCTGCTCGAGGTCGATGGTTAGAATCTCGAATGTGCCCGTCATCCCTGAGGTGACCTGACTCGACCAGCCTCCCGGTCGTCCGGTGGGCTCGAAGGTGGAAGCATGGGCCAGCGCCTCGACGCCCGGCTCGAGCTCCACGAACGCCCCGAACTGCGCCACGCGCGTGACGCGGCCAGGCAGCCGTTGGCCGACTTTGTACACCTCGGGCACTCTCGACCAGGGGTCGGCGGAGAGCTGCTTCAACCCGAGCGAGATCTTCTGCTTTGCCTCGTCCACGCGCAGCACCTTGACCGTGATCTCCTGGCCCGCTTTGACGATCTCCGCAGGGTCCGACACGCGGGACCACGCCATCTCGGACACGTGGACGAGGCCCTGGACACCTGCTCCGAGGTCGACGAACGCGCCGAACTCGCGGACGGAGGTGACACGGCCGGTCATGACTGCACCGGGGACGATCTTGTCGCGAACCTTGGCGGCGTTCGCCCGCTGCTCGTCCTCGAGGAGCGGGCGCCGGGCGACGACGAGGTCTGAGCCGCCTTCCTTGTACTCGATGATCCGGAATTGGTAGACATGCCCTTCGTGCGCCGTCGGGTCCGCGCCGCGGAGGTCGATCTGGGACATCGGGCAGAAGGCGCGACGCCGGCCGATGCGCACCTCGTAGCCGCCCTTGACCGCCCGTTCGACCTTGCCTTCCACCGGCAGGCCGCTTTGAAAGGCGGCCTCGACCTGCCGATCGCTCGCGGCCGCTCCCGCCAGCCTTCGGGAGACCGTCAGCCCGCCTGTCGTCGACACCACCATCACCTGAACGCGATCGCCCAGCGCCAACTCGAACGCGCCGTCGGTGTTCTTCAGTTCGGCGATATCCATGACCGCCTCACCCTTGCGACCAACGTCAACTAACGCCACCTCCGGACCGATCGAGACGATCCTGCCCTCAACCAGTTCGCCTTGATCCAAACGCCTGGCCTTGACTGAAGCCTCGAACATCGCGGCAAAATCTTCCGGCTGATCACTCACAGCACGCTCCTCGTCATGATTGCGCATTGCCCGCCGGCACTCATTCCCTCGCGCGTGCACGAACAGGCACCCAGCGATTGTACCAGCAGGATCAAATCATAAGAAGAGGGAATGCAAAAGCTCGTCAACCTCTCCTCGAGGGAGAGGGCTGAAAACCAACATCGCCGACGGCCCTCTCCATTGGGGAGAGGGTGGCGAGAGTAGCGAGCCGGGTGAGGGGTTTCTTCCCATCGAGCCTTGCAACTTCGGAATTTGGGATGATGTTTTCCCGAGATGTCTGTAGACGGCAGGTCTGGACCGGTTAAATCAAAATTATCGTCAAGCAGAGCACTTAACCGAAGGCGATCAGCGGCGGGGTCATCGCGCCGGCACTTTGCCGGCAGCTGCGGATAGGAACGCATCACGGCACGCCATCCCCGCCAATCGGATATCTTGAAATCCAGGCCGCGAGCGCGCCCGCGCCAGGAAGGAATCGGAATCCATCGCCGGATACGAGCAGTACCCATCGTCAACGGCCTGTTTCAGCAACGGAAGCGCAGCATCCGGCTCACCGGCGTACGCCAGATGCGCGGCAGAGAAATAGTTCATTTCCGGGTCGGAGTCAGGCTGCACGGCGCGCGCGAGCCTTGCGATCTCCGCGGAGGGACGATGTTGCAAGTACGCCAGCAACACCCGATAGGCGCCCCATCGCGGTGTGGGATCCGGCCAGATCTTCAGGGCGTCTCTTGCCTTTCCTTGGTGCAGCAGCAAATCGATCGAAACCGCCTTCATAAGGTTGGCGGGATCCAGGCGCAGAAAATCCATGGCGCGCGGGTAGTTCCCCAGCAGCATGAACGTGACTCCGCAACTCCTGGCGCCGGCATCTTGCGCGTCGATCAGCACCGACGTTTCACATTCGCGCGCCGACTCTTCCAGCAGGCCGGCATCACGCAGCATCCAGCTTGCGTCAAAGTGCAGCCGGGCGCTATCCGGCCGGAGGCGAATCAACTCTTCGAGGCGGCGATACGCCTCACCGCGGCTGATTCCGCGGCGATCGGCCTGCTTTCCCACTGATCCCTGCATGTACAGGAAGGCGGCACGGAAAATTACGTTGTCGGGATCGAGCTGGGCGGCCCGCTCGCCTGCATCCCACCAACCCTCGATCGCGGGCTGGCCGCCGTTCCTAATCCAAACGTCCGCCACGTACCTCGCCGAGAGATCTTCCCAAGCCTGAGCGTAAGCCGGGTCGAGCTCGACCGCTCGTTTCAACATTTCGATGGCGCGCCGGTTGAGTTTGGGATCGGCCTCGGCCGTAATCGAGCGGGCTTCCAGCACAAGCTTGTAGGCTTCTTCATTGGTTGGTTTCGGACGCGTTTCGGTGATAAATCCCGGCGCGCCCAGCAGCGGGGCCAGACCGCGGCGCGTCTTGGCCGCGATCTGCGCCTGCATCGCGATCATGTTCCCGGCCGGAATATCGAAAACGTCCTCCCACAGCAGACCATCGTTCTCGACATCGGTCATTCGCAAAGTGATTTGGAGTTGGTCACCCGCTTGAAGAAAATGCCCGCTGATCAGGCGCGCCACTCGCAGCTCGCGCCCTATCTTGGCGAGGTCAGGATCCGATCCGCTGTATTTATGAGTCTGTTCGGGCGGCCGTACGGTCAGCGAACGCGCATATCCCAGGGTGGCGGAGATTTCATCAGCAATCCCCCATTTGAGAAAATCGAGCCTCGAGTCGGTTCCCGCGTTCTCAAAGGGAATCACCGCTACGGTGTGCGGCATGGACTCGCCGATTCCTTTGGGACTACGGCTCATGGTCAGCGCAATGATGATCCCGATGCTCGCCAGCATCGCCGCTCCGGCTGCCACGGAGCGCCAGTTTCGCCGCAGAAATTTCGTCAACGTGTAAAACGGCGAATCGGGGCGGGCGTTGAGCGGTTCGTGTCTCAAATAATGATCGAGGTCGTCGATCAGCGCCTGCGCAGATCGATACCGCTCAGCGGGATCTTTCTGCATCGCCTTCAGGCACAGCACATCCAAATCGATCCACGATCCAGTGCGCGTTCCGCCGCGGCGCGCCACCAGCGACGGCTTCATTGGTTCCTGTGTGGTTACGACAGTAGCCGCCTCGGGCGGCGTTTTTTCAGAAACATCGAAGGGCAGACGTCCGGTTAACAATTCGTACAAAATGACGCCAAGGGAGTAGACGTCACTTTCGACGCCCGCCGCGCCGCCGCGAAGCTGCTCCGGAGCCGCGTAGGCGGGAGTCATGGGACGCAGAGCCGTCCGGGTCAGATCGGCCGGCCGCCCCTCTGTATCGAGCTGCTTGGCGATTCCAAAATCGAGCAGCCGCAGAGAGCCATCTTCCTTGACCAGAATATTCGAGGGCTTCAGATCGCGATGAATGACGCCGCGATCGTGGGCGTATTGCACCGCTTCGCAAACGGAACGGACTAGTTTCAGGCGGTCCTCGATTGAACACTTGTTGATCTCGCAATATTTGTTCAGGGCGAGGCCTCGGACGTATTCCATTGCGAACCAGGGCGTTCCGTCGGGTAAGGTCGCCGCATCGTACAGGGCGGCGATGGAGGGATGATTAAGTTGCGCGAGCGTGCGCCGCTCGGTTTCAAAGCGCTTGCGCCGGGAAGGAGACAGCCACGCGTCGCGCAGGATCTTGACGGCGACCAGGTTCCCCAGGTCCCGCCGCTCGGCCAGATAAACGACCCCCATCCCGCCTTCTCCCAGGACGCTCTTGATTCGATAAGGACCGAATTCCCTGGGCTGGGTCGCGTCAGCCTGCATGAGGTCCGCGGCGAGGTCGGACACATCGCGATCGAGTAGCCCAAAACTCTTCGAGTCCTGCTCGATCATCGCCAGCACAGTCGAGCGTATCTCCGAATCATCGCCACAGGCTTGGGTGAGGAAAGAAAGCTGCTCCGAACGCGGAAGGTCGGCGGCGCGGTGGAACAACTCCTGCACTCGTTGCCAGCGTTCGGGTTGCATATCAGGTTCCAGTGCGCCGTTTGGTCTTGGTGTATTGGATCGCGTACATCGTGCGCGGTGCGCGACGCAACACAAGTCCATGGCTGAGGCGGGCAAGCCTCTCTGTTTGGTTCTTTCGTACCCTGAGCGGCAAGAAAAATTCTAGCATTCAATGTGGTCTCACAGCAACGGCCGATAGTGTCCTGTCCCAGTGATTCGCAATATAAGGCGAGACGATTCGGCCACGCGTCAGTAGCCCCGTCAGGGGCGCCATAAAGTAGCCCAGGGCGTGAGCCCCGGGGTTGGATGGCCCTCACCCCGCCTGCGGCACCCCTCTCCCGCCCGAGCGGGAGAGGGGACGGGGGTGAGGGAGGGCCTCACAATCCGTCGGTTGACGGACTACTCGCTTACGCCCGTCGGCTGACGGGCTGACATATTCAACGAACTTCCGGGACACGACGCTCGTGGCAAAAACGGCACTTTGTAGTGTCGAATTCTGTATTGGCGAACTTTCCAGGGGCAGGAATTGCGCGCAGGGTCGCAAGTCAACCGGCCTTCATGAGGTTTATAGCCGCCTCAGCAAATCCCCTTCCCAACTCTTATCCGCGTCTCGTTTCAGATTCGTAATCGAAGGGTTCGTTGACGAGGTGGAAGAGCGGTTCACCCGGCATCTGAAGGTAGTAGGTCTTGAGAGGCGTGCGCCCGAAATCGCTCAGTTTGCGAGGAGTGGCCGCCCCGTTCTCCCATTCGTAGATGGGGATTTCCCAAGGATTGAAGGTGTCCGTCAGCCCGCGTTCTTTGGCGATGCGGAAAAGATTGACGTCCCCGGGTTCGTGGCCGCCCAGGTACATGCCGATCATGTCCAGGCGGAACTTGTCCTTGCTGAACATCACAAGGTTGGTGAGATAGTCCTGGCCTTCGCCGAAGCCGTCGCCGTCCCGGCCCGTGATGCCTTCGATCATGGCCAAGCCCGTTTTCATCACGCTCATGTGGTCGCAGGTCTTGTGCGCCCAGATCTCCTCATGGATGGGGCTCAGTTCGTGCCGGCTGTCGTAGCGGTCGTACTGCAGCCTGACGTGGCGATCGAAGAATTGCTTCACGACACGTTCTGCGTTGGGATGAATGTCGGGCTTCATGAAGTCGGGCACTCCCGTCACCATCCTCCATCCCGGACAGAAACGAACGTAAGGCAGCACAACTAGTCCCTGCTCGTTCTTGACGGACAGGCTCATGCACATGCCGTGAGCCTTCCACTTCGCCATGTTCAGCAGCCAGGTGTCCGGTTCGTTCACTGGCGCATAGTGAGGTATACGCGTGTAGACCACCGCGTCCGGCACCTTGCTCCAGTTCATCTCCCAGCTTTCCCCGAAGTGCCTGACGTGGCGCTCGGGCTCATTCATCTCCACCCCGAGCCGTTGATTGATGTCCACAAACCCGCGCACGTTCCAGACGGGATAGCCGTTGGCCTCGATAAAGTGAAACTTGCTGAGCCCGACCTCCTTCAGGCCCATCACCATTCCTTCGTAGAACTGCGCGTCCGTGCCCGTGCCCCAGTTCTCTTCGTCCGGCCGATTGGGATCGTGCACGCTGGTGAAATTGGGTTTAAGAATAATGCGGTGGGTCAGCGGAATCCCCGGACGGTCCATGGGCACGAAGATCTCGCGCGCCAGCGCCAAACCCTCCTGGTGCTTGGCTTTTTGGTCGGTCTTGTGGGCGACGTGGGTGCGCCGGATAAAAACGGCTTTAGGATTACTCTCGATGAAAGGGTGCAGCCCGAAGTAAGCCGGTGGGAGAGTTAATGCGGAAGCCAGCCTTACGCCAGGGATGGCGCCGGCGGCGGCTAGCGCGCTGGTCCTGAGGAAATCTCGACGACTGACCATCTGCACTCCTTGTGACGGCGGACTCAACTGCCCAACTGTAGGGGTAGGGCTTGCCCTACCCGCCCGCAAGACGGGGACGGCAAGCCGTCCCCCTACATCAACTCAATCAAGGACCACAATCCCCAACCGTTCCAACTCCGGCAGCGTGAACTCTGTGGTCGTGCCCCGCTTGGCTGTGGGCAGCGACCTTGCCGGGGCCTCAGGCCGCAGCAGCGTAGCGCGCGAATACCAACCCTGCACAGCAACCAACACTTCACCCTCAAGCCGCGATCCGTAGTTAATCAGATGCAGCATGGCCTGCCCGCGGTTCGCTCCCGGCGGTGAAGAAGTAGCCAGCACAATCGCGGTTGGCGCATTCCACAACCGCGCGGCGCGGCGTTTCTGAGTCACAATATCGATCACATCGAAGGCGAAGTTATAGGGGTCCGAAATTGCTTCGCGGTACGCGACCACCTGGCCGCGTCCCAGCGAGTAGAATTCGCGATCCTCCTGGCGCCGGTCGAGCTTCAGTTGGGGGTCTCGCCACCAGGCGTTGTCGCCTGTCGCGTCGACAATCAGCGACGCTCCTGCCTCGGCGTGGCTCAGAATGCGGCGCCGGATCTCGGCCTGGGGCGCTTGAATACCGACCGCCACGAGAGCCAACACGCGCGAAGGGTCCGGGGCGGGGGGATTCGCCGCGGGCGACAGCGCAGGCGAGGTGTTCTGCCGATACAGCAGATTGGTGATTTCGGCCAACCCGTCGTTCGCCTCCACCAATACTGTGATGGCGGGAAAGGTGGGCTGGCCAAACAACCTGCGGTTCTCGACCAGCCAGCGCGCCGTGCGGCCCAGCCGGCGCCATGCGGTCAACGCCTCCGCCTCGCCGCGCAGCAGCCTGGCCTGATAGCGCGGCTCGAGCGAAAGCAGGTAATTCCCTCCATTAACCCAGGCTTCAACCAGGGCCAACTCGAGCGAGTCGTAAGGTAAAATCGTCTCCGGCTTCACACCGGCGTTCTCGTCCGGAAGGTATCCCACGAGCGCCGGCCGATCCGGATAGAGGGCGCGTAGAATACCGTACAAATAGCCGTTCGCATCCACCCACGGCACCGCGCTCGCGCCCGCCGTGAACTCATCTTCGTCGATCCTCGGGCCGCGACTCACTCCGGGCCATATCCCTTTGGTCAGCGCGACTGTGGCGTTGGCCGCGGCGCCGCCCATTGAATCCAGCGCAAGGAACTGGATATCAGCCAGACCCTCAACCTTAAAGCCGGCTTTCCGGCAGGCCGTCTCGAAAGCCTCGTTGCGATTCGGCAGAAGGACCGCCGTGATCCCGCCTTCCTTGAGAAGGGATACAAGTTCCGGGTCGCATTCACTCCAGCGCACAGCTATTTCGGTGGATAGATCGAGGGGCATAAAATTCAACAAAAGAGTATATATTATCATTCGGGTCGTAGAAGCGATAAGGCGTGAGGACGTCACCTCAATCCGTCGATAAGTCAGGCCGAGGATGGTAGGACCCACAGCCTTCCGTCTCTACGTCATACGCGACTGGACCCGGGCGGTGTAGGGGTAGGGCTTGCCCTACCCTCGTCGGGGCCAGCAGAAATGCGGGGACGGCAAGCCGTCCCCCTACGGCGGAGAGGTTATCAACGGATTGAGGACATCATGAAAAACGTTACGAAAACTACCCGACGCGACTTTTTGGAGGCGACTATGAAGAACGGCGCGGGTCTCGCTGCCTTGAGCGGCATCAGCTTCCTGACGCAACCTGAGAGAGTGAGAGGGGCCAACGACCGCGTGCGGATTGGGGTTGTTGGCGTTCGAGGGCAGGGATTCGTCCACGTCGAGGGGTTCTCGGCCGTGCCCAACACAGAGGTCGCCGCCATCTGCGACGTCGACGAAGGTGTCATCGCCCAACGCCTGGCCGACATCGAGAAGCGAAAGCTGCCCAAGCCCAAGGTCTACATCGATTATCGCAAGCTGCTCGAGGACAAATCGCTCGATGCGGTCTCCATTGCCGCTCCCAACCACTGGCATTCTCTCATGGGAATATGGGGCTGCCAGGCAGGCAAAGACGTGTACGTCGAGAAGCCCTGTTCCCACACCTGGTGGGAAGGCCACCAATTGGTCCAGGCCGCCCGCAAATACGACCGGATTGTGATGCACGGGACGCAAGGGCGGTCGGCAGAGGGCTACCGCGAGGGCGTGCGGAAGCTGCGCGAAGGAGTGATCGGCGAGGTTTACCTGGCGCGCGGCCTCTGCTTCAAGTGGCGCGGAACTATAGGCAAGGCTAAAGTTGAGCCCGTTCCGCCGGGCGTACACTACGATTTGTGGACCGGTCCCGCTCCCCTGAAGCCCTTCACGCGCAACCGCTTTCACTACAACTGGCATTGGATCTGGGACACCGGCAACGGCGACCTGGGCAATCAAGGCGTTCACGAAGTCGATCTGGCGCGCTGGGGACTGGGCGTAAAGCTCCCCAACAAAGTCTCCGCACTCGGCGGCCATTTCATGTTTGATGACGATCAGGAAACACCCAACACCTTGAACTGCGTTTTCGAATTCCGCATGCCGGACGGCAAGAAGCGCCTGCTGGAGTTTGAAGTCCGCCACTGGATCACGAACACTGAGGCGGAGATCGGCCTGCCTGGGTTCGGCGCTGGCGCTGCCGCCCTGCCCAAGGCCGCGGGCGCTGCGGCCGCCGCCGGTCCTTCGTTCAATCAGATTAAGGCCATGTGCGGCAATCTCTTCTATGGCTCGAAAGGTTATATGGCCATGACGGGATACGAATCCTACCGCACCTGGCTAGGCGAGGAGCAGGAGCCCGGCCCCAGCGCTACGCGCGGCGGGGATCGTTGGGGGAACTTCATCCAGTGCGTCCGCAGCCGCAAGAAGGAAGACGTCCTGGCCCCCATCGAGGAAGGACATCTCTCCGCTGCGCTGGTTCATCTCGCCAACGTGTCGTACCGGCTGGGACGCACGCTGAACTTCGACCCTGAGACCGAACGAGTGAAGGGAGACGAGGAGGCTAACCGGCTGCTGCGTGGCGAAGACCGCGGCTACCGCGCGCCGTTCACCATTCCGGAACAGGTGTAGCTGCCGCGACGAGGGCATTCAGATCGCCTCTTGTCCCCTGGAAGCGCCCTGGACCATGGCGTAATACAGCTCCCACCAGTAGATTAGCCAATCATCTTGTCGTAATCAGCATGAGAGCCGATCCAGATCCAGTAGATCCCCTCCTTGACGTCAGTTCCCAATGCACGGTAATGATCGCCGACGCGCACGGACCAAAGATCATCGATCTTTTTGAGGCGGAGTGGAGGGTGGCGCGGATCGTGCTTGAGCAGAGCGAAGTTCTTATCGGCAAGAGCACGGATGTCTGCTGGCAAGGCCCGGTAAAAGGCCCAGAACTCCGGGGAGGTCAAGTGCCTCAAAGCTCGCGGGCCTTCCCTGCCCTGTAGTCGGCTAGGGCTTTACTGATTAAGCCATCGAGCTTGCCAGCCTTGGCATCTATCTCGATCTGGTGGTCCCAGGCGCGTGCCTCGAACTCCAGAAACCAGGTCCGCAACTTGGCGAACTCCTGGGGCGGCAGGTTCTCGATTCTTTGCTCGAGTTGCTCAACTTCGCTCATACAGTGGCTCCTTCAGGGTTGCCTTCAGCTTACCATGAATTCGTAAACCGCAATATAACCCTTGTACCTCGGCACACCTCGTGCCACTATATCCCGTTGCGATGTCTTCTCATCCTTGACTCGAGGAGGCGAAGAAACCAGCTCTCCGCGAGGCGTTGCAGGGCAACCCCCGGCGCGTCTGGGTGGCGGCCACAGAGCCTGTGTGAGAACTCCCTTTGCATGTCATTCCGAGGAGCCGAAGGCGACGAGGAATCTCGCAGTGCCTTGAAAACACTCAGAGCGAGATTCCTCGCTCCGCTCGGAATGACACTCCAAAGGAGGT
>Ga0116217_10006107_pt1 | contig 10497 bp, 15 predicted proteins | sample Sb_taG_6_FD_89697 | JGI IMG/M metagenome (GOLD analysis project Ga0116217, IMG submission 89697) | Peat soil microbial communities from Weissenstadt, Germany - Sb_50d_4_PS metaG | ecosystem: Environmental > Terrestrial > Soil > Wetlands > Peat | place: Germany: Weissenstadt | collected 2010-09-21 | reverse complement strand
GAGATTTACCGTCTGCATGCAGACGGTAAATCTCAATCCGCTCCCTGAGGCACAACTGCTCATACTTTCTTTTTTCCATCGCAACACCTTTGTACGGTGTTGCACTTGATTCGTGAACTCATGCTGATCTCCCGCGTGGCTCTGGCCGATGTGAGCGGGCATGGTCACGATGTGAGTGCTGTGACGCAGACGCTGCGCGAGCTTATGCACCAGAACATCAACCTGTGGGACCAGTCAGATTTCATGCGCGGCCTCAATGACGCGTTCAACAAGAGTAAGAAATATGCCACGGCGATCGTCTTGAGTTTCCACCGCGTCACAGGCCGGCTGGCGTTCAGCAACGCGGGGCACCTGCCTCCGCTTTGGTATCACGCCGCCCAACGAAGTTGGGGGTGGCTGGAGGAAGGAAATGACCCGCAACTCAAAAAGGTCGCCGGCTTACCTGTCGGGTTAATTCCTGGAACGGACTACAGTCAAACGGTTGTCACTCTGAACCCATCCGATCTTCTTGTACTCTACACAGATGGCATTACCGAAGCCGAGAACGGGACGAGCCAGGAACTGGGGCGAGAACAGCTTCTAGACTGGGCGCGTCGGGCTCCGGTTGACTCTGCGAAAACGTTGGGAGAAGACTTGCTGCAACGACTTGAGTCGTTTCGGGGCGGACTACGCAACGACGATGAGACACTGCTAGTGTTGCAACGCGAAGAAGAATCTCGTCTGGTCGTATTGGGCGAGGTTGCAAGCAGCTATACATTTGGCCGACTGGGGAGGAGTCTCAAAAAACAATAGTCGAGACTCCGACTCGTTTGTTGGAGAACGTACGGACCTACAGGTATGTTCTGGAATATCCTAGTCCGGCGGCGTTCACCACTACACTTCTGGGCATTTTTCCCTCCTCGCAGTTGGGTCCCCCAGAACGCTAAGAAGCCGATCCAAAGTGGGCACCGTGATATCTGGCATGACACTCAGTTCCTCTTCGGGAAGCTTGCCACGGTTCACCCAGCAGGTCCAGAACCCAAAGCTCTTGGCGCCGGCGATGTCCCAGAAATTCGACGAGGCGAACGCGACCGCACTATCGGATACGCCCAGGTGCTGCGACACTAGTCCGTACACCCGTGGGCTTGTCTTGTAGATCTTCACTTCGTCCGCGCTAATCACATCTGTGAAAACGCCGTTCAGACCAGCGCTCTCCACTACGGCAGAGAGCATCCTGGGCGAACCATTCGACAAGATGGCTAACTTAAAACGCGACAGTTTGGCCAACGCCGGCCTCACATCGGAAAAGACATCGAGGTGCAGATAAGATTCCATCAACTCTTCGCGTGTTTGGGGAGGGCACGCAAGGTTCAGGCTCCGGCACGCAAAACGCCAGCGCTGATTCGGTCACCATCCAAAAATCTTCGTACTGCTCGCTTAGGCTGCGCAGCCATGTGTACTCCAGTTGCTTTGCGCGCCACAGCCTGCTGAGTTCTGCGCCTCGGCCGGGGAACCTCCGGTCGCACAGTGCAATCACCGAATGCACATCAAACAACGTACCGTAAGCGTCGAACGCTATCGTTTGGATGCCCAGTTTCATTAGGGACTCTCTCCTTGAATGCTGCTCATTCACTCAAAGTTACGCCCCTCTGATCCCGGACGTATGAACATTCGACTCGAGCTCCGGGAAGCAAGAGGGATGGGTCACTTCGTAACCAAGCTAGGCGTATTGGCTGGTTGTTTTCACCGCTACAAGGCCTGTCACCTCTCTTAACGATCTGAATCTCAAGGTCAGACGAACCGGGAGAACACGCTTCGGATGCTCGGTTCGCAGGAGGTTACAATGGCGAGGCTAATTCCATTCTATGTTCCGCAAAACTTCAAACCACCGAAGAACCCGGGGCAACCCCTTGAACAGCGGGGCAAGATCATCGAGTTCCAAAGTGCTTCGATCAAAAAGTCGGCTTAGACATTGGGGGGAACGATGTGCTTCGCGTTTCTACTCAGCCTGTTGATCACTGATGGAGGGGCTGCACTTCATGGGGGAGCATGTTTATGGATTCTAATCGGAGTTTGTACATCCCTGTGATTCTTGGTACGGCAAGAATAGGCCGGATGAGCCAGCACGCGGCCTGGCTTGTCACCGAGGAACTGGGAAAGTGTACGGGCGTCGAGACCGACCTCATCGATATCGCCAAGCTTCCCCTACCCACGAACGATGCGGGCGAGGCCATCAAGCAAGCCGACTTTTCTGCCAAGATGAACAAGGCGGATGCCTTGGTCGTCGTGTCGCCGGAGTACAACCACGGCTACTCCGGTCTTTTGAAGCATGTACTGGACAGTTGTCTTAAGGAATACATTCATAAGGCTGTCGGGATCGTGGGGGTGTCCGCGGGGCCGTTCGGCGGGACCCGGGTGATTCAGAACCTGCTGCCGGTAATGCGAGAGATCGGGCTGGTGACAATCTTCTGGGATGTAAATTTCTCAAGTGTGCAGAAGGTGTTTGCCGAGGACGGCAAACTCCTCGACGAGTCCTACATCCGGCGCATCGATAAGTTCCTGAAGGAACTCATTTGGATGGCAAAAACACTTCGCCAGGGGCGTGAACAGATATCTCTGGGCTGATGCCCGGAGACAAGGATGGCTGTTGTGGCTAAGACCGACAAAATGATTTGTTCGCAGTGCAAAGTCGAGATGAACCACCATTGCGACAAGATCGTGTACAACGCCGGCGCGGACGAGGCTGGGAAGACCGATCCGGGCCTGGGCGGAATCATCGAGGAATTTCACACCTGCCCCAAGTGTGGCGGTAGCGCCTCGCGCCACGCCTAGGCTACGTCGCAGCTCGGCGGACATCCTCAAGTGCCACTAACTCCTTCTGGAGCATTTTGCTGCCCGTCGAATCTCACAAGCCAGGACTTCGGTCTTGTATGGCCTTGCCGCCTTCGAAAACTTACCGTTGATCCCGACCGGATGATCATCCATGATCTCCCTGTAACCTTTTGCTGACTCGCGAATCTCATCTGGTTCTCGTGTCACCTGCAAGGAATGCACTGATGAAGTCACGAACTGATAGCCGCAAGTTTCCTCGGTTTCTCGTTGAATTTGCGCCCGACACTTCGGCCGCGCAAACAAGATGCGCTTCCAGCACCAAAGTACAGACCGTTTCCAACGGCAAGACTCTTCCCGGTCTCAATCTGCGCTCGACCTTTGCAACCAATCTCCAAGTAACTGACACGTTCAGATCGTGGTCGACAGGGGCTCACAAGATCAGCCCCCGATCGCGTCCAGCTATGGAACATTGCGTCATATGAGTCTTAAATTTAATCGTTTTGTCGGAGAGCATGCTCGCGTTGGCGACCAGCATAGGCTGCGACCTTGAGGCGGTTGCCGCACAGTTGCATGCTGCACCAGCGTCGCGTCCCCTTTTTGCTGGTGTCATGGAAGTGCAGTACACATTGATCACATTTGCGGACACGATTGCGATCCACATTGGCGAATAACATCGCCGCACTGTGCGCCAGGGGGGCAAGCAAGTCTTCGGGCTGGTGCAACTCGAACCACAATTCCGTCGAGGGTGAGTGTCCCTTCTCTTTCAGCCTGGTGCGCATGGGGTGCTCTGCCATCAATCGATTCAGTTCATCCACGGTGGAGTGGTGAACAGCACTACCACCTTCCCAGGAGAGGATCTGCTTCCTCAGTCTTTCCCGCAACGCGCGCATGGCTTCCAGCACGTGCCGGGCCCGGATCGATTGGCCCCACTGCTGCTGGAGATTCGCCACTTCACGAGAGGTCAGCAGGCTGGCTGCCTGAAACCAGCGTAAGAGCGTGGGGAAGTCCGGAAGCAACTCCATCGGTTCACCGTTCTGGACTGGCCGTGTGTTCACGAGGTCCAGAGCCAGTTGGTTGCCGACGAAGAGAAACCCGTCTTTCCAGTCAGACGTGCGAATTGTCCCAGCCTGGTCCATTCTGCGATCTCAATAAATTATAACACCGATAATGAATCTTTTTATCGGTTAGCAAATCTGATGGTGTGAGCGGCCAAAACGTTGCTAGACCGGCGCTCTGGTCGGGTGCCACTCGGCCAAATCTTCTGAGGAGACACATTATGACTAGCTACCAACATGCCATCGTCGACGGCTCCAAGATCTTTTATCGTGAAGCCGGCTCGAAAACCGCCCCAACGATACTCCTGTTACACGGCTTCCCGACGTCGTCACACATGTTCCGTAACCTCATTCCTGACCTGGCGGACCGCTACCATGTGGTCGCGCCCGACCTGCCGGGATTCGGCTTCTCGGATGCACCTGACCGCAAACGGTTCCGCTACACGTTTGAGCACCTGGCCAAGGTCATCGACTCCTTCACACAGACTATCGGTCTCGAACGCTACGCGATTTACGTCTTCGACTACGGCGCGCCCGTGGGGCTCCGCTTGGCACTCGCGCATCCAGAGCGGGTCACGGCGATCATCTCCCAAAACGGAAATGCTTACGAGGAAGGCCTGAGCCAGGGCTGGAACCCGATCCAGAAGTACTGGAAGGAACCAACACCCGACAATCGAACCGCGTTACGCGACTTCCTCACCCCGGAGGCGACCAAATCCCAGTACCTTTATGGTGTCCAAGACGAGACGCTGGTGGCGCCGGAAGCGTATCAGCTTGACTCGGCGCTGCTCGCCCGGCCCGGCAATGATGAGATCCAGCTCGATCTGTTTCTGGACTATGCCAGCAACGTCGCGCTCTACCCGAAGTTCCAGGAGTACTTCCGTGCAAAACGGCCGCCACTGCTTGCGGTCTGGGGTAAGAACGACCCGTTCTTTCTGCAGCCCGGGGCTGAGGCGTTCAAGCGTGATAACCCGAACGCCGAAGTACACTTCTACGACACCGGTCACTTCGCGCTGGAAACGCATCATCGCGAAATTGCCGACGCCATTCGGGAGTTCCTCAATCGCAAGCTAACAACGCAGGTCAGCGCTGCGTGAGGATGATTCACGAACTCAGAGCCCAATTAAAGGAACGTGGGCTCGCCAACCACACTCAACGCAGGGCCGCGCGCTGACGCGGCCCGCGCCTTATTGGCATTACTTGAGGGGGAACACTTGTGCAAGTCATTTCTGTCAATGTGGGACTGCCACGTGAAGTCATCTGGAAGGGTATGACGGTCCAGACTGGAATCTTCAAAGACCCCGTGGATCGGCCAGTGAAGATAAGGAAACTGAATCTCGCCGGCGACCAGCAGGCAGATCTCACCGTACACGGTGGGGCCGAGAAGGCCTTATACGCGTATCCTGCCGAGCACTACGAGTACTGGCGGAAGACGCTCCCAGAGGTGCCGTTCTCGTGGGGCAAGTTCGGTGAGAACCTCACCACAGAAGGGCTAGAAGAAGAGATGCTTTGCATCGGTGATCGTTTGAGAGTCGGGTCTGCCATTCTGATGGTTACCCAACCCCGCATGCCCTGTTACAAATTGGCCTTGCGATTTGACCGCGACGACATGATCAAGCGTTTCTTGACGAGTCAGCGAAGCGGTTTCTACTTTTCCGTTATCGAGGAAGGGGAAGTCCAAGCGGGATCAAAGGTTGAGATTATGAGCCGAGATCCCCATCGAGTCGCCGTCGTGGACATCGTGCGACTCTACCTTCGCCAAGCACACAATCCAGATCTCCTTCACCGCGCGATGAACGTAAGCGCACTGCCGCAGAATTGGAAAGCCGAACTCCCATTGAGGGCGCGGACGGACCATGCTTGATTGTTATTCTTACTGCGCAGTGACCAGCATCACAGCGGCTCCAAGCACTCGACCCTGCCGGGGTTCCTGAACAAAGGCTATCAGCCGCAGACCGCGCGAATCAGACCCACGTTCCAACTTGAGCTGAACATCCTGCGCCAGGCCTTGCCCCTGCTTCAGAGCACCAATCTTTGTAAAACTCTTGACCACAGCTACGTGCGCCAGTCTGTGTCCGGAATTCTCGCCGGCCGACACTTGCGATTCAGCACGGTTCAGAGCAACCGCAACGTATACATCGGCCTCCCGTGAGCCAATGGAAGCATCGAGCGCTCCGGTTTCCAGATGAGCGTGCAAGGTATTCGAGGCGTCTGCAGAGATCGAGGACAAATGGACAGGAAGCTTTGCCACACCCAAGGCCTTTCGAAAGGCCTTGTCAGCCAGTTCAGGATTGTTGCCAACAAACTCGCTGGTCCCGTCCACCACCATTTGCGGAGTGTAGACACTATCCAAGCCAAAGCGCTTGGCATACGCACTTTGCCTCTGACTGTAGAAGCTGGCAGAATACGGGTCCTTCCAGCCGATGTGGTTCCAGTAGTCGACGTGTTCGCTGAGTACGATCATCTCCGCACCCGGCATGGGTTGCCCATCCAGCTTTTGCAGAAACTTGTCCGCTGGAGGACAGCTGGAGCATCCCTCCGAGGTGAAGAGTTCCACCAGCACCGGAATACGCACATCCGAAGCAGCATCCGACCTACGGAGAGGTTGCAGTGTAAACGCCAAGGTCCAGGCGCCTATTGAAAGCACGACCGCCACTGAAACAACCGGAATTTTCATTTTCTTCGCTGTTCTCGTGTCCTGCTGAGTGGATGTCCAGCCGGCGTGAAAGTTACGTCGTCCCCCGCTGATTTGGGTCGAACGCCTGTAACTTTTGCCGTTCAGCGGACCCTAACAGAACCGGCCCTCGGCATTTGCTTTGCCTTGGACCGCCAAGGAGCTTGTTATGTCTAGCTTGTTTTCACGCTTGTCCGCCCTGATCTTGGTGCTGGCGTTTGGCGGTGTAACCGCCTGCAGCGCAGGGGACAGGGCGAATGGCACTCTTCCAACCCCAGTTGTCGATGCGCCAATGGCGTCGACCAGCGGCCAGCAGACTGCGGTTATCGCTGGTGGCTGCTTCTGGGGAATTCAGGCCGTATTCCAACGCACGAAGGGGTGATCAGCGCGACCTCGGGATACTCCGGAGGCTCGGCCAAGACCGCAGAATACGAACTGGTCCGCACCGGCGAGACCGGCCATGCGGAGTCGGTGCAGATTACCTACGATTCATCCAGAATCACCTACGGCCAACTGCTTCGTGTCTTCTTCTCGGTAGCCCACGACCCCACGCAGTTGAACCGGCAGGGCCCCGACGAGGGCACCCAGTATCGTTCGTCCATTTTCTATGGCAGCGACGAACAGAAGCGGATCGCCGAGGCGTACATCGCACAACTCGACAAAGCCGAGGTCTTCCAGCGCTCGATCGTGACCCAGGTTGTTCCATTGAAGGCCTTTTATCCGGCCGAGGCGTACCACCAGGACTATGCCGCACTCCATCCGAACAACCCATACATCGTGTACAACGATGCGCCGAAAGTTGCTCATCTTCGCGAACAGTTTCCGGACCTCTACACGGGTAAGTAGGACCACTAGGAGAAATCGACTATGTTCGATTCTGATCTTGAAAGAGCTGAAGGATCGGTGGTCCGGCGACGGACGTTTCTGTTGACTTCAGCATCGGCACTTGCAGGCGCGATCTTATGGTCACTGCGAAGGCCAAGCCCTGTGCAAGCGAAGGCGTCAAAGAGCGCGTTCGAGGAAGTTACGATTGTTGAATTCTCCGATTCGGGAGAGCGACTGAAGACGGTCCACGTGCCGAAAGTGGTCAAGACGGAAGAGGAATGGCGCAAGCAACTGTCCCAAGGCGTCTTCGCAATCACTCGTCAGTCCGACACCGAGCGTGCCTATTCCGGAGAGTACTGGGACCTCCACGAGAAAGGTCTCTACCGCTGTATTTGCTGTGACAACGCACTGTTCACCTCGGACACGAAGTTCGATTCCGGAACGGGTTGGCCAAGCTTTTGGGCGCCGATCGCGCGTGAGAACGTTCGAAGCACGCGAGACGCCAGCTTGGGTATGGTCAGGACGGCTGTCTCATGCACCGAGTGCGACGCGCACTTGGGGCACGTATTCGACGATGGCCCAGAACCCACGGGCCTGCGCTATTGCATGAATTCAGCGTCCTTGAAATTCGTCGCTTGACAAGTGACAAGAATACCTAGCAAGTGAGAGTCTGCAGCAAGGGCAGGCGTCCCAGGTTTTCAGGGTTGCTCACAATGTAGATGTTCCTGACACCGTTGCCCGCGATGACCGGGGTCAATACTCCGACCGTCGAGCGGAGTTCTAGCAGCGCCGGGAGGAGATCCGGGCATTTCTGCGCCGGAAGTGGACGCGGGAGCGAACCCTTTATCCGCCAAACCCTCGGTTTTCAGGCATCTAGGGGGAGTGATGGAATGAGAATGACACCTGCGAGCGAAATCGAGGCATCGATGTAATGCTCGGCAATTCCCTCCAGCTTTCTGCGAAGACTGCGAATCGTGCGAAATCTGAGAATAATGCGGCATAGGCTTTTCAACAAGTTACTGATAGGGTGGGACTTAGGAATGGGCTTCAGAGTACGAGTCCTACCTGAGGAGCCATTTCTTTCAGGAAGTTAGGGGCACTCGATAGCGGGTGCCCCTTATTAACATCCGCCTTCTGTCCGTCTTTTTCACAGGACCCTTGCGGATTGTTGCGGCATGACCGTGATTTCTTCGGTTTGTGCGGCCTGCTGCTGCCGATAAGCCTCCGTTGCCCGCAGTGCTTCGCGCTGGTCGCGCTCGTTGCAGATGTCGTATCTCTAGAACATACACCGCGTTTTGTGGCCCGAGATGCTCATGGCGATGGTTTCCGTCCTGTCGAACCGCGCCAAAATTGACGGGGGTGCTTAGAATCAAGTCTATGGACAGTTCATTGAATACGACGGACCCTGCAGGACGAAAGCCACCCTCGTTCGGAATTGGACAGTTGCTGTTTATGGTCGTCTTGGCAGTCATCCTTTTTCTGCTTGGCCAAAGCATGGTGCGTCATCGCTTCTTTGAAGGCGGCCGGTTTCACCGGAACGGTTCCATCGGACAATAGCAGGCACTGAAAAGAGTGTTAGCCCTGGTTAGTGTAATGCAGATGTTTCGCCAACAGCCCTGTCGGAGATGCCGTCAACTCCACCGCTTTGATTGACTTGCCCGTTTCATCCACGTAAGATTCGCCACGAATGATCGGACAGACCATCTCGCGCTACCGCATTGTCGAGAAACTGGGTGGCGGTGGCATGGGTGTCGTCTACAAGGCCGAGGACACGGAGCTAGGTCGTTTCGTTGCGCTTAAATTCCTGCCTGATGACGTGTCCCGAGACCCGCAGGCATTGGAACGTTTCCGACGCGAAGCCCGCGCAGCATCGGCGCTAAACCATCCCAACATCTGCACAATTTACGACATCGGCAAGAGTGGCGAGCAGTCCTACATCGCCATGGAGTTTCTGGACGGGCAGACGCTGAAGCACCGGATTGCAGAAAAGCCGATGGACTCCGAACTGGTCCTGTCTCTCGCTATCGAGATTGCGGATGCGCTCGATGCCGCACACGGAAAGGGGATCGTTCATCGCGACATCAAGCCTGCCAATATTTTTGTCACCGAGCGCGGACATGCCAAGATTCTGGATTTCGGGTTGGCCAAGGTTGCGCTTCCTGCCCGTTCTGCCAGCCAAATAGCCGCACAGAATACTCAGACCGCTACCACTCTCGCCGAGGAACATCTCACCAGCCCCGGTTCTACGCTCGGCACCGTAGCTTATATGTCGCCCGAGCAGGTTCGAGGTAAGGAACTCGATGCTCGCACCGACCTGTTTTCGTTCGGGGCGGTTCTCTACGAGATGGCAACGGGACTACTCCCGTTTAGGGGCGACACATCTGGTGTGATCTTCGAATCGATCCTGAATCGAGCGCCAGCGCCAGCAGTGCGGCTAAATCCAGATATTCCAGCGGGGTTTGAGCACGTCATTAACAAGGCTCTGGAGAAAGACCGCAACCTACGCTATCAGAGCGCAGCGGAGATGCGAGCCGACCTGCAACGGCTGAAACGGGACACGGACTCTGGTAAATCGGCTGCCCTTCCTAAATCGGCACCCGTTTCTCGCAAAAGACGGCTCCAATGGGTTGCTGCGGCCGCTGTTGGAGTTATCGCTGCAATCGTGATCGCACTCTTCCTCTGGCAGTCTCGGCACCCCCAAGCCTCGCCCCTTGATTCTGTAAGCTCGAAGGCCATCGCGGTTCTGCCGTTCCAGAATGCGGGCTCCGACAAGGACACTGATTTTCTACGGCTCGCTTTGCCAGATGAAATTGCGACTGCCCTCAGCTACGTACCGTCGTTCTCCATTCGTCCTTTTGCCACAACGAGCAAGTACAGCGGGCCGAACTTGGACTTGCAACAGGCTGGTCGGGAGATGGGGGTGACCTGTATTGTCACGGGACACTACCTCACGGAAGGCAACCAGTTGGAGGTCACTGGAAGCGGTGGATGTCGCGAATAACCGCAGTGTTTGGCGAGACACCATCAATGTTGCAGCGTCAGACAAGATTGCGATGCGGGAACAAATTACGTCGAGAGTCCGGCAAGGCCTTGTCCCCGTGCTGGGAGGATTATCGGCCTCTGGGGAGGCGG
>Ga0116217_10006106_pt1 | contig 10498 bp, 13 predicted proteins | sample Sb_taG_6_FD_89697 | JGI IMG/M metagenome (GOLD analysis project Ga0116217, IMG submission 89697) | Peat soil microbial communities from Weissenstadt, Germany - Sb_50d_4_PS metaG | ecosystem: Environmental > Terrestrial > Soil > Wetlands > Peat | place: Germany: Weissenstadt | collected 2010-09-21 | reverse complement strand
GCACCACACAGCATGAAAATAGCGAGTTGCGAGGTTTTGATTTCTCGTGCACAGACTCGCCATTTTCATGTCAGTTAACTCGTCGTTCCGTTGTCTAGGGAAAAATCCGCAACCGCGGTGCCCCCGGAATCGTTTCCGATTTAGCCTTCGCACTTCTCGGGGGCCGGACGGCGCGTAACAGATGCCCTCATTGAGGTGCCTATCTGAAACCGGGGAACATCAAAAGCACGGGCCGCCTCCCGGTGAGACCGCCCGCGTGTGGACGGTCGAATCAAACATTCAGTTACTTGCCCGCACCCGCGACTCCTGCCTGGATAGCTTCGAGGAACCGGGTCACGCTGAGTGAGCCGGATACTTGGCTTGGCGGGTATTCCTTAAACGTCACGAGGAACTGTCCCACAATTTGTACGGCAGGAACCATCGTCCACAGCTTGTCGCCCCACCAGCGACCATAGAGCATCGATTCGCTTTGATAACGCTCCCACGGATCAGCTCGCAAATTGGTTACCAACGGAAGGTTCGTCGATTCCTCTTTGCCGGTAAAGAGGTTGCCCTCGATGGTTTTAAAGCTGATCTTCCAGGCCTTATAACGCAAGGCAGTAAGGTCGCCATTATCGGTGAAGTAAAAGAATTCGTGGCGCGGCCCTTCGGCGACGTCGCCTTTGAAGTAAGGCATAAAGTTGTAGCCATCGAGGTGGTTCATAAACGTCTTGTCGCCCACCTTGTAGCCCTTCAAGAGCTTTTCCGTTATATCAGGATCACCGGCGGCGGCCAGCAGCGTCGGCATCCAGTCCTCGGCCGCCATAATGTCGTTGATGATGGTGTCGGGCTTAATGACGCCGGGCCATTTCATTATTGCTGTGACAACAATCTGGAACTGCGGCAGGGCCTGAATCGGGATTACCGGTTCCGCAAGCTGATATACTCACCCGTCTGCTGGACGAGTACGCTCTTGACACCCATCCTGCGCGGGATGGAAGATTGTGTGGGGCGGGTTGTCGCACTGCGGTCATATCCAGCACGTTAGTTTTCCTTGGAGGCTGCTCCCATGGAGTACGTTTCCGTACGCTGCCCCTTCCGCTGCTTCCTTCACTCTTGGACCGAAACAATCATCAAAGAGACACCTTAGGAGGAACCATGTTTGCTCAAAACCGTTCGCTTCGCGCGCTCATCTTTTTCGCTTCGCTGCTGATTGGGTTCGGGACCATTTCGCGGCCTGCGGCGGCTCAGTACAAGGTCACGAATCTGGTATCCAGCCAGGCCGGAATGGCGAAATATCAAGACACCGATCTACTTAACGCCTGGGGAATCGCGCATGCCCCTTCGGGTCCGATCTGTGTCGCTGATACTGGCGCTGGTGTGGCGACGTTCTATAACGCTCAAGGCGTGAAGCAGTCTCCCGTGATCACGGTCCCTCATGCTTCCAACAACAAAAACCGTGGGACTCCTACTGGAGTCGTGTTCAACGGCACGACCGACTTTCAGGTTTCGCAGGGCGGGAAGTCTGGTCCTGCGATGTTTATTTTTGCCACCATCGACGGCACGATCAGCGGTTGGAACTCGAACGTGAACTCCAACACCGCGATCGTCGTGGTCGATAATTCCGGCAGCGGCGCTTCTTACACGGGGCTAGCTATCGGTGTGAGCCAAGGCGCTAATTTTATCTATGCGGCCGATCACAAGAACAACAAGGTGGACGTATACGATGGCTCGTTCAATTTGGTGAAGTCTTTCACCGATCCCAATCTTCCCTCGGGTTCTGGGCCTTTTAACGCTCAGAGCATCAAGGGCCGGCTGTTCGTGGCTTTTACAATCCCCGTGGGTCATGGCGCCGTGGATATCTTTGACATGGCCGGCAATCTGGTCAAGAATCTCACGTCGGCGAGCGAACTCAAAGCCCCGTGGGGATTAGCAATTGCGCCCGCGCAATTCGGCCCCGTGAGCAAGGCTGTGTTGGTGGGGAACTTGAACGATGGCCGCATCAACGCTTTTAACGCGACGACCGGGAGCTTTATCGGTTCTCTCACCACGCCGCAGGGAAAAATAATCAGCGAAAGCGGACTGTGGGGGATTGCTTTCGGAAGTGGAACTTCGGAAAACGGTAAGACCAACCAGCTCTTCTTCGCGTCTGGCCCCGCTAAGGAAAAGGCGGGCCTGTTTGGTGCGATTAGTTACAAGAAATGAAATGGTTTTCGAACCAAAGAAGACACGAATGCAATTACGAGCAAGCCTGCGGCCGCCGACTTGATCCCTATCTCGCCGTTACTTCGAGTTCCGCATGTAAGAGAGCGGTCGAGTCTTCTTCGGCCCCGACATCGAAGGTTGCAAGCTCGACGTTCCAGGACTTGGCTTGTGGACTCCAGAAACTCAATTCGTCGGGTCCCAGCGGGAAGTTGAGAGTTTGGGTCTTGCCTGGGGCCAGCGTCACCCGCTGGACTCCCTTCAGCTGCCGCACCGGCTGCGAGGCTGATCCCGCGCGTTGATGAATGTAGATTTGAACGACCGCATCCCCTGCGGTCTGGCCGGTGTTGGTGACGTCGACCGACACTTGGGTCGTTTCTCCCGCTTTGATTTGCGTCTTACTCAATTCCAGATGGCCGAAGCCGAAGGTTGTGTAACTCATTCATCAGTCTCATGCGTCAGGTTAAGCAACAAAACGTATCCCTCACTGTAACGTTTGGGCGTTGAAACGCACTACCAACTGGGCGGTGTCGCGCGTATTGCCTCCGTCCAATAGCTGGACAACAGCCCGACACTCAGGGGAGATAATATGTTTGCCCGCAAGGTTGCTGCTCGATTGAAACCGAACTCGATTACGGAATTCACGAATCTTATCGAATGCCATATTCTCCCCTGGCTGCGAGAGCAAGACGGTTTTCTGGATTTGATCACTCTGGTCACGCCTGACGGGTTAGAGGTCGCGACTATCAGCTTCTGGGATCACCAATGCAATGCACAAGCGTACGACGCAAGCGGTTATCCGCAGGTGTTGAAGATTCTGGAAAAGCTCCTGGACGCGGCGCCTTACGTCAAGTTTTTCGAGGTTGTAAGCTCGACGTTTCAACTGGGCGCGCTTGCGCGGCGGGCTGAAGCTGGAGATCTGGTCCCACAGCCTGGATCGCCACAAATTGGGTATCACTCCCAGGAAACGGGCGTCTGACGGGACTTGCGGGAGATGGGACATGGCCGATTTCTTGCATCGCAGGAAAAAGCACCGGGTCTTTCGTAATCTCCCACCGGGAGTGGTCGAAATGAAATAGTCGAGCGTAGCGTATGGTCAAAGCTTCCTCGGTAAACGCCACGCCCCGGGCGCCGCGGGTGAAACTCGCAGGCACCGTCCTTTCGCTCGTCCGTTTGGAAAATGGGCGGCAAACTCGCGGAAGACTGCACCAGCTCTCGATCACGGGTGGACTGCTGCATCTGGAGACGCCTCTGGATGAGGGGATCAAGGTCGAAGTGATCTTCCACGTGGGCGAAAGCACGGTGCGCAGCAAGGCACGCATGCTGTTTCCGATGTGGGCGACCCAAGGCTATCTTCAGCCCTTCGAATTCGACGGCCTGGACGACGAAGATCGCTGCAATTTGCAAGTCGATTTGCAGCGACTACTGGATTGCTCGGCCGCAGCGATTGTCTCCGCTCCAGCGGACAGCACCGAACTCCCCACGGATGCGAATCAGTAGTTGAAGTTCACCTGAGCGTTCCTCCGCTAAAATAGATCGAACAGATGGAGGAACCATGGCTCATCAGCATTCCCCTCGTTTTCTGAAGATCGTCGAAGATACCCGGAAGCGCATTCACGAAGTGACCATCGATGAGGTCAAAGCGAAGCTCGACCGGAAGGAGAAGTTTCTGCTGATCGACGTGCGCGAAGAAAGTGAGTACGCGGCCGATCACTTACCGGGTGCGGTGCACCTGGGCAAAGGAATCATCGAGCGCGATGTCGAGGCTCGTGTGCCCGATCAAGAAACACCCATGGTGCTCTATTGTGGCGGTGGTTTTCGCTCTGCCCTCGCCGCCGACAACCTGCAAAAAATGGGCTATACCCAAGTGCTCTCAATGGACGGAGGCATTCGGGGCTGGCGCGAAAAGGGTTTTGCTCTGATCAAGGGTTGAGCGCAGCGTCCGGAAACATCTCGCCTGGCTAAAAGTACTTCCGTAACTTGATGGAGCCACTGCAATACGTCACCATGGTTACGCTTGATGCAGAGGGCGATGCGTCATTAGTCCAAGGCGATATGCAGAGCAAATCAAATTCCGAAAAGGGCGGTACAGCCGCAGCTCCGGCGCGGGCTTCGAATGCCTCAGTGGAGCACGTGCTCAGCCAGGCTACGACGCCACAACAATTCTGTGCGGCGCTGGCCAAACTTTTCGGAGTACGGCCTACCGAAGTTGCGCTCATGCGCCTGGAGAGAGGCCTGCTGAATTTCGTTTACCCGGAACAACTAAAAACCGCAGGATCGATCCCGGTTTCCAGTTCTTCCGCGGTCGCTGCCCACACGGCATCCACCAGGAAAACAGAGCTTTTTAATGCGTTCGTGAAAGTGAAACACGCTAGCATTTTTGAGAGCGTAAAGCTGAACAGTGCATCTGAGGATGAGGACCGATCGGGCCAAAACGCGATTCAAAAGCTGATGTCCGCGCCAATTCTTGATCCCAACCGCAAGGTTCTGGGCGTGGTGCAAGTTTGCCGTAAGGGATTCGACACGTCAACTGCAGGACCGGATTTTTCACAAGACGACCTGCAGCAGCTGGAGCTCGCTGCGAAAGTCTTATCCACGCTGCCCTTTGTAAAGTAGAGAGTCCTGCAGGGTCCTCCTACACCGTTATTCTCAGTCGTTCGACTCACTGCCCCTTCGTCGACGCCGTCATCGCAATCTTCTGCCTCGGCCCGCGGACGCCTGTCGCATGGCTCGATCCAGAGCCAGTTTCTCCGTATCCTTTAGTGGTCGGGAACCACCTTTCGGGAGATCGCCCAGCACAACCGGCCCAATGGCGACACGGAGCAGGCGCAGCACGTTAATCCCAAGCTGCAACAGCATCCGGCGGATCTGGCGATTCTTGCCTTCATCGAGCACAATCTCGAGCCAGGTATTTTTTGCCCCACCACGCAGAATTTGCACACTCTTTGCGCGTAGTAAACTGCCACCATCGATTCTGACTCCTTTTGTGATGGATTCGATCAGCGCGGCGTCCGCGAACGCGCCAATTTGTACGTGATAGATCTTGTCGAGGTGCGTCTCCGGAGCGAGCACGCGAGCCGCCCACTCGGAATCGTTGGTTAGAAGCAGCAGTCCTTCGCTAGCTTTATCCAAACGTCCCACGGGTGCAACCCACGGTAGGTGCTCGTCCAGGCACGCGTACACAGTCTCGCGTCCTTTTTCGTCGGAAGCCGTCGTCACCACGCCACGAGGCTTGTTGAGCATCAGGTAAAGCTTGGGCTGAGCTGCGAGTTCCTCGCCGTCCACTTCGATTCGATCGCGGTCAGAGTGGACGGGAGCTTCCGGATCACGACAGATTCCATCGTTCAAGGTCACATGCCCCGCACGGATGAGATCAAACGCTTTCGAACGGGAGCAATAGCCACGCTTGGAAAGCGCACGGGCCAGACCGATTCGCGGGGGTGATTCCGTGGGGGTCATGCTTTCATGCTAAACCTCGTTCCACGCTAAATGATGAGCGCCGATTCTCTCGCAACCCCGAGGTGACAAAATCAACTATTACAGAACCCTCATGTTTTGTGCCCGAGATTTTCTTCTCATGGAGATGGCTAACTTCGGGCTCTATGCAGTATCGCCCTTCATCTGATAAAGTCTTCCGCTTGTCCTACAGTTCGAGAATTGCATTTCTCCAGAGAGGAATTGGAATCCATGTTCTATCGCGTTGTTGCAATCTCCCGTCTGCTCGCTGCTGTGGCCGTACTCGCACTTGTGGCTGCCTTCTTTACTTTTGCACCCGCTGCCGCGGCACAATCCGTGACATGGAAGAAGCTTTCTCCAAAAGACTCCCCGTCCGCGCGAGCCTCTTCGGCGATGGCCTACGACCCGGTCAGCAAGAAAATAGTGCTCTTTAGCGGATTCGATGCAAATACGTATCCGCAAGAGACGTGGACGTTCGATGGAACTACCTGGAGCAAGCAGAAGACGACGGTGGCGCCTTCCGGGCGCGCTGGGGCTTCGATGGCTTTTGACCGGGTGACTCGCAAGCTAGTGTTGTTTGGAGGATTCGACGGCACGCACTACCTCGGCGACACTTGGCTTTGGGACGGAGCCACTTCCAGTTGGACACAAGCGCATCCCAAGTCGTCGCCTACAGCCGTGACCGGTCCCATGCTGTTCACGGATCCGAAAAACGGTCATGCCGACCAGTTTGGCGGTTACGATGGCAAGTTCTACCAACTTACAACGTGGCGCTGGAACGGCAGCACCTGGGTACAGTTGCATCCGACAAACACGCCCGGAGCACGCTCGATCGCCGTGGCTGCGCTCGACAGCGCGAGAAAGAATGTTGTCCTCTTTGGCGGACTGGGCGATGTGAGGACCGACAATACATGGACGTGGGACGGCACCGACTGGACCCAACAATCTCCAACCGTCCAGCCACCCACTCGCTATGGGGCAGGCAGTGCCTTCGATCCGAAATTGCACATGGTAGTCATCTTCGGCGGCGGGGTTGGCGGAGTGGATCAGAATAAGACTTGGGCGTGGACGGGAACGGACTGGGCTCAACTGACAACTCCGAAGTTCCCCGCTGCGCGTGAATCCATGGGGATGGCCTACGACGCAGCCAGCAGCCAGTTCCTGGTCTTCGGCGGGATTGGCGGCAACACTCTCTTCCGAGACACTTGGCAGTTGAGTGGGCACTAATCGCCCGCCGGAAGACTGGCTGCTTTTTGTAATCTCGGGAGCCGAGGCTTGCGGCACTTCTTGCCGCAGGGCGACGACGCGCTGATTTTCCAACGCTGCACTGGCTGGTTTCTCCCCAGTGCCGGCGTGTGATAACCTCGGCCTTCCATGTCCGACCCTACCTCTGACCGCCGCTCCCGCAAACGAGTACCCATGCGTCTGGGTGTCTCGATCCGATCCCAGCAGGGTCAACCGGCCACGGGATATACCCGTGACCTAAGTACGAGCGGGATCTTCCTCTACGCGGATTCCGAGATTCTCGTGGGAAGTGAATTGGAGATGGTGTTGATGCTCCCAACTCAGCTCACCGATGGAGAAAAGCGTTGGGTATGTTGCCAAGCCTCGGTTGTCCGCGTGGAACCTGGAGGAGAAGACGGCCGTTTCGGCGTGGCGGCCAGTATCCGGAGTATCGCGAGCTTGCCGGAAATTCCGGGCTGACCTTAGCTCTACTGGCGAACCGCGCCTGCACTGAGAGCCGACCGATTGGTGGCTCCGACGGCGGCCTGTTTAAAAAATTATCAAAAATTTAGGAATCCACTTCCCTTTGCATGACATTTGGTGCAATAATTCTGGCCCTTGGATTGCTCTGGTCCAAGATGTCGAGATTAAAGATTGCAAATGTCAGGTGATCCGGTTATGTGGATGGAAAAGCTCGCCCAAGGTGTATTGCGCGTACTCACACCGCTGGGACCGCGGTATCTCAATCCTTCATTCGCCCAGCGCCTCTATCTGCTGTGGATTTTTCCGCAACTTTGAAACTTTGCCCGTGAAGGTACTCAGCCCGGGACAACAAAGACGTATCGAGGCTATGTGCGCTCGCCACGGATTTGTGTCCGTGCTGGAACCGAATGGCTTAGTGGATACTCCGCTGCTCGGGACCTTGGAACAACGTCCGCCGGTTGCATCGCCACGGCGGCCGAATCGAAGTGTGTCCGATGCGGTGGGATCGTTTGCGGCAGATCTTCGACAAGGCTCCTAAGGCGCGTTTGAGCCTCGACGTCAACTAGACAATACCCTCGGTCGCGACGCGAACCAGCCGCGATGGGCCGAGTAAATATATTCGGTTCCAACCTCCGCTCTCGCTATTGCGGCTTGTTCCCCGTTGATGCCGTCTCACCGCAAGGGCCTCCACTGTGCGCGCCACCCATATGCGGCCCTTCACTGCGGCTCTCCCGGCATGACTTGATCGCGGCCTCTTGCTCCGGCGTAATCAGACCTCCTACCTGCTTCTGCGCCTCTTGGTGGAGTTGCTGGATTTTCTGTTGCTTCTGCTGTGGCGTGAGGGAAGAGTCGCTGCACACGGCCTCAATCTGGCTGTGCGTGTTCTCTTCAATTTGTTTACGCTGCTGCACAGCCGACTGCGAGACGCCTGCCTGTTGCCAGCAGGGTTGCTTGTGCGTTGGAGTGGTTCCGCAGGGTGAGACTGGAGACGTAGCGGTTTGCGCTACCAGCGGATACGTCCCGAGCAAAGTGAATAATGTTGCTGCACAACCAAACCACTTCATTTTTGTCATGGAGACCTCCCTGTGTGCGAAACCCAATCACCGGAAAAAATTGCTGGGAAAAGATGCTGGCAGTTCGCGCATAGGAGGTGGCCGAGCGCCACTGCGAATTACCGTGAAGAATTTGGAAGCAGAAAGGCCTACGGCGCGGCGAACCACGGCAGATGGCGTGTATACTGGGCGCGCTTTTTGAATCAAGAAGGAAATCCTGCCGCGGATGGCCGGGATCCGGCGTGGTTGCGGCAGGTAAGAGATAGAAAGAGCGCCGTTGAAAATCATTCGCCTCAAGACTGCGGTCGTGGAAGGAAATTTCGATTGGACCTTTGTCCGCATCGAGACCGACGAAATCGTCACTGGCCTCGGTGAGTGCTTTTTTGCTCCTGGCCTCACTTCGATCCTGCGCTCTCTCGAACCGCTGCTGCTGGGCGAAGACCCGCGCGATATTCATCGGTTGTTCCGCAAACTGCAACTCGCGACTTCGGGCGCGGGTTCAGTGGCGGGGATCGTGTACAACGCGATCAGCGGCATCGAAGCGGCGCTTTGGGACTTGCTTGGCCAATGGCTCGATGTACCCATCTATCGCTTGTTGGGAGGAAAGTTTCGCGACCGGATCCGCGTATATGCGGATTGTCACGGCGGAGAAGCTCTCGAGAGTCTCGACGAAGTGTTGCGTTCCCGACCGGCATCATGGGAGTCGAAAAGCCCGGCGCACGCTGCGAGAGATTATTTCGGCGAGGCGGGCGAAGATTCTCCTGCTTCGCCCGACGACTATCGCCGCCAAGCGCTGGCGAAGAGAGCTGAAGGCTTCACCGCCCTGAAGTTCGACCTGGATGTGCCGGGCACGGAAGGCTCCGATCCTCACAATCGAGTGCTCAGCAATCGCGCGATCGACCACATGGTGAGTTTGATTGGTGCGGTTCACGACGCGGTCGGTAGGGATACGGACATCGCGGTTGATTTCCATTGGCGCTACAACGCCAGTGACGTTGTGAAAGTGGCGCGCGAGCTGGAACCTTTCCGGCTGTTGTGGCTCGAAGATCCGGTCCCTCCCAATAACGCCGCCGCGCTAAAGGAAGTCAGCTCGAAAGTGCGGGTGCCGATCGCGACCGGGGAGAATCTTTTTCTCTTTGAAGGCTTTCAGGAAATCGTCGCGCAACACGCGCTGAGCATTGTTACTCCCGACCTTCAGAAGGTGGGAGGCTTGTCCGTCGCCCGAAGTATTGCACAGTTTGCCGATGTGCACACCATGCCGGTTGCTCCGCACAACATCAGCAGTCCGGTCGGCACTTTAGCTGCGGCCCACTTCTGTGCGGCGATCCCGAACTTTCTTGCGCTTGAGTTTCATGCCTCTGAAGTTCCCTTCTGGAATGATTTGGTCGAAGGTTTGCCCAATCCGATTATTCAGAATGGATTCATTGCCATCCCGGAGAAACCCGGCCTAGGGATCAAGTTGAATGAGGAGGTAGCCCGGCGCTATGCGCGCAAGGGAGAACCGTTTTTTGAATAGCGTGTGTAACCCATCGCAGTGGCGGGTTATGCTAAAACCGTATGGTACTTCGCAGCGTTCACTTCGACCCTAAGACAGCCGGCGTCCAATGACCAAAACCAGTTTATGGAAATCCGACGACGAACTCTTCGCTATCGTGCAGCGCGAACTTTTCACCTGCGTCGTGGGCGATGTGATGGACAAGCTCGAGCTTCAGCATCAGTTCCTTCCACCTCAGATTCAGCCTCTTCGGCCGGATATGGTCGTGATCGGCCGCGCGATGCCGGTTCTCTCAGTCGATGTGTTCGCCGAAAAAATCTCTGGCAGCGCCAACAAGTTAATGGAGAAATCGTTCGGCTTGATGCTGGAAGCGCTCGACGACCTTCGCAATAACGAAGTCTACGTCAACACTGGGTCCTCGCCACGAAACGCGCTTTGGGGAGAACTCATGAGCACACGAGCCCGCAAGCTGGGCAGCCGGGGCGCGGTGTTGAACGGCTACGCGAGAGATACCAAGGCCATTCTGAATATGAGCTTCCCTACTTTCGGTTTTGGCTCCTACGGACAAGATGCAGCCCCGCGCTACAAAGTGGTCGACTTCCGCATT